>ERZ779874.3526-NODE-3526-length-11559-cov-4.119784_pt1 | contig 11559 bp, 8 predicted proteins | sample MGYA00511031_ERZ779874 | MGnify/ENA primary metagenome ERZ779874 (study PRJEB29588, sample SAMEA2156850) | human gut metagenome | biome: human gut; feature: human-associated habitat; material: faeces | place: Denmark | collected 2008/2010 ...
CCTGGCCGCCAACCTGAAGCGCCACGCCGCCGACACCCTGGACAAGGTCCTGTTTGAGCTGAGCAGTCAAATGAAGAATGCGTACTCCCGCTCGGATGCGTAATTTTTTCGTCATAACAGCAGCTTTATTTATGCAATAAACGTGTAACAGTAAAAGGCGCCGTGTGAATGAACGATTCACACGGTGCCTTTTGTTTTGCTTTCGCCGTACGGCAAATTGTATAGAATTTTGCAAAATCGCTTGCATATTTTTAAACGTACTGTATACTGGAGAAAAGGATAAAATATTTTTTCATAATTTTCAGACGCAGCAGGTGTGTTATGTACAAGATTTTAGTTGTTGATGATGAATCCATTGAACGTGAGGGAATTTCTTTCCTCATTGAAAAGTACAAGTTTCCGTTGGAGGTTGCCCAGGCGACCAACGGGAAAACGGCGCTGGAATATATGCGCACCCATCCCATCGACATCCTGCTCACCGATGTAAAGATGCCCCAGATGGACGGGCTGGAACTGGCGCGGCATACGTTTGAGAAATACCCGGATGTGCGCATTCTGGTTTTCAGCGCTTACGGGGAGTTTGAGTTCGCCAAAAAGGCGATGGCCGCCCAGGCGGTTAGCTATCTGCTGAAGCCTATCGAGGTGGACGAGTTCCAGCGCGTGATGACGCAGATCATTGCCCAGTGCGATGAGCTCTCCGAGAAGAAAAAAGACGAGCAGCAGCGCGGCGAGGAATATCGTCAACAGCTTTTATTCCGCCTTGTGACAGGAACAGGCTTGGGGAAAGCACACATTACGGAAGAATGGTTTTCTGGACAGACGCTTTGCTTACTTCATGTGCAGACCGAGAATGACTACTTTGCTACCAATGAAGATGCGTTTTGTCAAATGCTGAAGGATTGTACGCAATATAAGTTTGAATACATCAATACTTACCCAGATGAAGCATTCGTCCTCTTTTACAGCAAATATGATTTGTCTGATCGTCTGGGCGATAAGCTGAAAGACATACAGGAAAAACTCCGGCAGAATGGCTGCGAGGCATCGCTGCTGTTGGGCATAGATTTCACCGGCTTGGAGAATATCTCTGCCCGTGCGCAAGCACTGTCAAGAATTCGCAACGAACTGTATGAAGCACCCGATGCGCTCCTGCTGGAGAAGGAGATCGGTGAGTCGGTCAGCTACTATGCAGAAGCCATAGAAAAGCTCCGTGCCGAGGTGCAGGCCGCATTGAATGAACATCACCCGGAGATTTTTCTGTCCGCGGTACAACGCCTGATACAGCAGCTTGGGCAGAACCGTTCTTTGAGCAAGATGTATATGTATCATGTCCTGTATGATCTGCTCGCGCAGATGTACCGTGCTTATGGCATACAGGACCGCAACGAGATTGGGCGCGGTATCAATCGGATTTTAAGCTGTAATACGGCAGCAGCCATGTGCGGTGTGCTGGAAGAAATCATGGCATCTTTGCAGGGAACACCAGAACCGCAAACGGAGGACAGCTCCGCTATCATTCGTCAGGTGCAGAAAATTGTGGATGCCGAATACGGCGAACCGTTGAGTCTGGAATACATCGCGGAAAAAGTATATATTACGCCTTCGTACCTGAGTTACATCTTTAAGCAGATGACTGGGCAGAATCTTATCAAATACATCACAGACCTGCGTATGTACAAGGCGCGGCGCATGGTAGCAGATGGCAATTTGAAAATTTCCCAAATTGCTAAGAACTGCGGTTACGACAACCCCTCCTACTTCAATAAGCTGTTCAAGAACTATTTCGGCGTAACGCCCCGTCAGTACAGGGAGGGCGAACGCGATGAAAGCATTGTATAAATGGTTCGCCTATAAGCTGCCCATCCGCAGTAAGCTGCTGATCAGCTTCAGCATTCTGGTTATGGTGCCGATCCTTGTGCTGGGCATTTACAGCTACCAGCAGTCGAAGGAAAACACCGAGCGCCAGATCCGCATCCTGCGCAACCACAGCCACCTTTCCAGCCAGCCGGTTCTCCGACAAAACCTTCACCGCCTGACTGGCCAGATCATCATTTCCGCACATTACACCCACAATATCCCTGGTTACTTCCAGTCCCTTGTTCACATGATTCCCAGCCAGTTCCGCCAGCCAGTTATCACAGTAGCCAGTATAAACAACATTCAGATTGCTTCCCTCCAGAGCTTTGTTAAACCCTCGCACAACTTCATCCACATTTTTATCTGTAGGAGAACCATTAATCGCAAAAATATTCCCCCCGTCAGGACAAGCCTGCATCAGCGCCTCGCCCATAAGAGTCCCCACCTTTTCATTATCAATGGTAATATACAGGTCTGCATCGATATTCCCCACTATACGGTCGTAACAGATCACATAAATCCCCTTATCCTTGGCTTCCTTCACCACATCATAAAGGGCATCTCCGTCAATAGGGATCACCACGATCACATCCATATTCTTCTTAATAAAATACTCAATCTGCGAAATCTGCTCTTCCACCACGCCCCCGGCAACCTGCACATTCACCTCTGCCCCAAGGCTCTGCGCTGTGGAAACAAACATATCCCGGTCCCGAAGCCACCGCTCGATTACAAAAGAATCAAAACTCAGTCCAATTTGCAGCTTGTCCTCTTCCTCTTTTTCCGTCTTTTCAGGCTCCCTTTGGGCGGTACCGCACCCAGCTGTAAAAGCCAAAGCCAGAACCATAATCAGAAACGTCCATCTTCCCTTTTTCATTTTCCATACCTCGCCTTATATTCGCTTGGTGTCATATCCATCTGCTTCTTAAAAATCCTGCTGAAATAATTAGGATCCGAGTATCCGCTCTGAATTCCGGCTTCCTTCACGCTTATATTGGCATCCACCAGAAGCTCTTTTGCTCTCTCAATCCGCACTCTGGTCAGATACTCAATGAAATTTTCTCCTGTCTCATCCTTAAAAATCTTGCTGAAATAATAAGGACTGATATTCACCTGCCCGGAAACATCATCCAGGGAAATATCCCTGCTGTAATTTTCCTGAATATAAACCATGGCCTTCTTCACTGCTGAATTGGACTGATCCACCTTCTGGTCACGGATCGCACGGCACACATTCACCATTTTCTCCTGAAACCACTTATGAAGCTCTTCATAGGTGGAAAGAGACATTGCTGTATCCAGATAATCTCTGCGGTAACTGAATCCATAATTGATCGCCCCGCACTCAAATGCAATCTTCTCGCTCCAGATAATAAACTCCAGGATCTTCAGACGAATATTGTTCATATCCTGGGAATAATGCTCCACCATCCAGTCAAAGAAGAAATTCACCTCCTGAAGCATGCCTTCCTCATTTCCCTCCTCCAGGAAACGATACATCCGCTTCTCATTGTTGCCGGGAAATGCTTCATCATACACACCATTCTGGGAAAGATCCTCAATATGTATCACACGGCTGAGGCTGCCATTCAGCGCACGAAGAGCCTCGCGGTAAGAACGCTCCATCTCCGCCATCTCCCAGATTCTTCCGATTCCTACACGGAATTTAGCATCCAGACGGTTCTCCAGCCTTGCCACCAGCTCCCTGGCTTTTTCCACCAGATCAATACGGTCCTCATAAGGATTCTGGGAAATCTCGCAGGGAACTACCACAGGGATACGATTAGACATAATATTTCCTACCACACAGGGAAACGCGGATTTCACCACATCCCGAAATTCCGGATAAAAGCTCTGCGCCTTCACATTCATCCCAACCGGGCTCACCAGCCTGCCGTTCTCATAGCTCTGCCCAAACTGCACCACCATAACAAACCCCTGTGCATATGCAATATCCAGAAGCTGCTGGTAATAATCTGCTGCCTGCATCTCCTTCTGGAAAAGCAAAGCACTTACATAGCTTGACTCCACAACAGGAATTACCGTTTCCAGTTTTTCCTGAATTTTCAACAGATTGCTTCTCTGATCACGAACTTTATCCACCTTTGCCGTGGCTTCTTCCACAACGGAAATGATTTTTCCTTTTGAAATAGGCTTGGTAAGATACTTTTCCACACCAAGATCAATGGCATCTTTCGCATAATCAAATTTGTCATAGGCAGAAATCACGTAAAACAGGGCAGAATTGTTAAACTTGCGTATTTCCCTCATCGCCTGGATTCCGTTGATTCCCGGCATGTGAATGTCCATAAACACAATATCCGGGTGAAAGGTTTCCGCCTTCTCGATCACCACTCTTCCTGTTTTAGCTGTCTCCACAATGCATTTTTCTCCAAATTCAGCCAGGATTATGCCTTTAAAAGCCTCCAGCATAAGTCCCTCGTCATCTGCTATCAGAATACGGTACATATCTTCATGCTCCTCTTCGTTCTTGCTTACTCTTCCCCTTCATTTTCAACAGGCAGCGTAATATGCACGCTGGTTCCCTTTCCAAGGCCGTCACTTTCTATGATAAGAAGCCCTTTTTGCTTATAATACAGCTCCAGCCTGTCGATTACATTTCCTACCGCAATTCCTGTGGAATAACGGTCCTCCCCATTGTTCCGGGCCCTTCCCGCCATTACAGACTGAATCATTTCCGGTGTCATTCCGGCACCATTGTCGCTGACTGTGATTTCCAGATCTTCTCCGGCCTTATGGATGGACATTTTGATTTTTCCGGTTTCCATACAGTCATGAATGCCATGCTGAACTGCATTTTCCACCAGCGGCTGCAGGATCATGCTGGGAATCCGGAAATCACCGATTCCCTCATCCACATCCTTTTCGTAATGGATGTCCCCTGCAAACCTTACATTTAAAATATAAATATAGTTGTCAACTGCTTCCACTTCCTCAAAAAGCATGGCATCGTCTTCCATTTTCCGCACATTATACCGGAAAAAATCCGCCATTTTTTCCAGAAAAATGCCAGTCCTCTCTGCATCCTCCAGCATGGCAAGCTGTGCTCCTGCATTCAGGCAGTTAAAAAGAAAATGGGGATTGATCTGGGCCTGAAGGTATTTCAGCTGAGCCTCCTTCAGATGAGTTTCCATAAGAAGCTCCCGCTCCTTCATCTGGGCCTGCTTCTCCATGCTCTCCCTCTGCTGGGCAATGTGAATGCGGATGCTGTCCAGCATCTGGTTAAAGCTTCTTGTTACAACGCCGACCTCATCCTCACACACTACCGGCAGAACCGGCACATCCAGATTTCCCATTGCAACCTCATGAGCTGTATTGGAAAGCTGGGTCAGCGGCCGGATCATAGAGCGCACAACCAGTAAAATAATAACCACGCCCACTGCTGCCACAATAAAAATAACTACCAGTGCCAGGCGATACAGCACATCCATAGAGGACAGAAGGATCTGGTAATTCGCAGAGTTGGTTCGAAAGCGCAGATTATTTAGCTTGTAAATGTAAGAATTAATATATTCATACAGCTGAAGCTCTTTTTCATAGGAAGATTTATATTTCTCAATATTTCTTCCTCGCTTGGCCTGAACCGTCTCGTTTGTTTGATCCAGATAACTCTCAGACATTTTGCGGATATTTTTCTCCAGCATTTTCACTTCGCTGTCCACATTGCGGTCATTGAGCCCGTCCAGAAGCTGTCTGTAATCCTGCTCATAGCGATAGTAATTTTCCAGGGCTTTGCTTCCCTTTGTATTCAGATATTCGTAAACGGTTCCCTCCAGTTTATTCAGGGACTCAGACAGGTCATTGATCGCTGTATTACTGGAAAAAACAGCGTCAATGCGGTCCACGCCCATGTGGATCTGCTCAAAAATAAAAAAATTAATGCATACTACAAAGATCATGACCAGAACCATGGCAGCACTTAACCTGGTCTGGATGGAATTCTGCATCGAAAGGCTTTCTTTTTGTTCTCTCATTGATTCGCCCCCGTTCTGTAGGTTCCCACATTTTTCCGGGTGATCACATTCTGACCTACGCTGTAATAGCTGCTGGTGTGTCCAAGGGAGGAATATTCCTCAAGGGCATTGATGCTGTATCTTCCGATTTCCTCCATATCAAGAGCGATTGCAGAAGAAATGATGCCTTTACTGATGGCATCCAGAATTACATCCGAATAGTAGAAGCCAACAACATCCACGTTGCCTACCTGGTTATAATCGATAAGTGCCTGGTAAACACATTCTGTCACAACCTCATCCATGCAGACCAGCACGTCCGGAAGCGTATTTCCATTTACAAAAATGTCCCTTACAAATTCTTCTGTATCAAAATCAGAGCTGTTGTCAATGCTGTACTCGGAAATATTCACAGACTGATAGCCCTGCTTTTTTTCTTCCAGTTCTTTTTTGATCTGATAATAGACCAGATTAGTCTCCTGGGTTTTGGACTGGGAATTGGACAAAAGAAGCACCTGAGTGGTCTCATGCTCTTTCAAAAGTCCCAGGATCTGCTCAGTGTAGGCATTTCCAAGCTGGTAGCTGTTCAGGCCTACAAAGCTGATTCTTGCGCTGGAAGAGTCATCGGTCAGCACAGTTACAACCGGAATATTCTGGTCCATTGCTTCCTGAATCAGTTCCTGTTCTTCTGCGCTTCCGTCCGCTTCCAGAATGATCCCATCCACCTTGGAGGCGATTCCGATCCGCAGATAATCCGCTTTTGTATAAGTGGACTCTCTTTGGGGCGCGATCAGCTCTACATATGCATCTGCATCCCTGGCTGCCTCGCTGGCGCTCTCGTAGATGGAATCCCACATCAGGGTATTCTCCTCTCCGGAAATCATCAGATAATGTTTTTCATAGCCTGCTGCCCCTTCCCCTTCTCCCAGGTCTACCTGATCCAGAGTTTTCTGGAAATAAATCCAGATTCCGGACAGAAACAGCATGCATCCTGCCAGAACAAAAAAGACAGTCAGTGTGGATTTTTTCATAATTTTACAGTTCCCTTTTCTAAGATACTATAAGTTTAACATATTTACTTAATATGTGCAAAAAGGACCATTGCATTTTCTGCAACAGCCCTTTGCATTTACAACTGCCTGATACAGCAGCTTTTCACTTATTTTGATTTAGTTGGATTTTCTGTTGGAAATAACATCAAATACAACTGCGATCAGAAGTACGGCACCTTTTACTACGTACTGCCAGGAATCACCGATACCCATGATAGACATACCCATGTTGATAACACCAAGGAGAAGAGCACCGATTACAACACCGCCTACAGTACCGCTTCCACCGTATGCAGAAGCACCACCGATGAAACAGGAACCGATTGCATCCATCTCGAAGGAAGTACCTGTACTACCATTTACAGAACCTACACGTGCTGCGCAGAGAAGACCTGCAAGTCCGGCAAGTAAGCCCATGTTTGCGTATGCAATAAAGTAAACCTTGTTTGTATCAATACCGGAAAGCTGTGTAGCTTTCTCGTTGCCGCCGATTGCGTAGAAGTAACGTCCAAATGCGGTCTTGGATGTGATGAAGTTGTAGATCATGCAGATTGCAACTACCCATACAAGCATTACGGAGATACCTTTGTACTGGTACAGTTTGTAGCAGTACCACAGAATAACAACTGCGATTACGGCTGCTCTGCTGTAATCAGAAGCTGCTGTGTTCTGGCGATAGCCTTTTTTCGCTTTGTTTGCTCTGGATTTCATAGTGGAGAAAATAACGTAGCATGCAATGATCACACCAACGATCAGAGCGGAATATTTCTTTCCATCATCAAGTCCTGGAATGTTGATATAAGAAGTAAATACATTCAGGAAAGATTTGTTCTGGATGGATACGGTTTTGTTGTCCAGTACCAGGCGGCCGAATCCACGGAAAATGAACATACCAGCAAGTGTTGTGATAAATGGAGGAATTCTCTTATAACCAATCCAGTAACCCTGCCAGACACCAACCAGAAGGCCGATTACCAGACAGAGGATAATGGTAAGTAATGGGTTAAATCCCTTGCTGCCAATGAGAACAGCTGCAACACCGCCTACAAAACAGATAACAGATCCAACGGAAAGATCGATGTTACCACCAGTTAAGATACAAAGCAGCATACCACATGCAAGAACCAGTACGTATCCGTTCTGGAGCATAAGGTTTGACATGTTCTGTGCATAAAGAAGTCTTCCATCAGTAAGAACACAGAACAGGATAAATACGATCACAAGCGCAATGACCATCGTATATTTTCTAAAAAAATCCTTTATTTTGGAATTCATATCGTTTTCCCCCTTGATTATTTCTTCTGATTCTGCATGATATGTGCCATGATGCCTTCCTGGGTTGCCTCTTTCGCATCCAGTTCTCCAGCCATCTTGCCTTCATTCATAATATAAATTCGGTCACACATACCAAGGATTTCAGGCATTTCAGAGGAAATCATGATTACAGATTTTCCCTCTTCTACCATCTGATTGATCAGACAGTAAATATCATATTTCGCACCTACATCAATTCCTCGGGTAGGTTCGTCCAGAATCAGAATATCCGGTTCTGTAAACATCCACTTTCCAAGAAGGGCTTTCTGCTGGTTACCACCGGACAGATTGCCGATACGCTGCTCGTTGGAAGGTGTCTTGGTTCCCATTTCTTCTGTCATCTTTTCTGCAAGCTGTACTTCAAGGTCGGTATTGATGATTCCCCTGTCACAGACTTTGGAAAGACGGGCCAGAGTGGTGTTGAAACGGATGGACTCATCAAGGATCAGTCCGTTTGTTTTACGGTCCTCAGTTACATATGCAAGACCATGCTGGATGGCTGCCCGAGGATCCTTAAGATCTACTTTTTCACCCTTTATATACAATTCTCCGGTAATTGCACTGCCATAGCTCTTACCGAAAATGGACATTGCCAGCTCTGTACGGCCTGCACCCTGCAGTCCTGAGAAACCAACAACCTCACCTTTATGTACTTTAAAGGAAATATTGTCGTCTACAATTTTTTCCGGATACAGAGGATGATGAACAGTCCAGTTCTTTACCTCAAGCATCACGTCCTTGCTTACATTGTGCTCGCGTTTCGGATAACGGTCTTCCATAGGACGGCCAACCATTCCTTTGATGATTCGGTCCTCACTTAAGTCATCCACGCCTTTTGTAAGTGTCTCGATCGTACTTCCGTCTCGAAGAATGGTACAACGGTCTGCACAGTAAATGATCTCATTCAGTTTGTGTGTGATAATAATGGATGTCAGTCCCTGCTTCTTGAATTCCATAAGCAGATCCAGAAGCATTTTTGCATCTTCATCATTCAGGGATGAAGTAGGCTCATCCAGGATGAGCAGTTTTACTTTTTTGGAAAATGCTTTCGCAATTTCAACCAGCTGCTGTTTGCCGGTTCCAATATCTTTAATTAAGGTCTGGGCAGATTCGTGAAGTCCTACCTGAGCCATGTGTTTTTCTGCTTCACTGTAGGTTCTGTCCCAGTCGATGGCTCCTCTTTTATTTTTGATCTCGTTTCCGAGAAACATGTTTTCACCGATGGAAAGCAGTGGGATTAATGCAAGTTCCTGATGAATAATAACGATACCTTTTGCCTCGCTGTCATTAAGCTTTTTAAACTTACATTCTTCACCTTCATAGGTAACCGTTCCAGTATAGCTGCCGTATGGATACTGACCACTTAATACGTTCATCAATGTGGACTTTCCCGCACCGTTTTCACCGATCAGCGCATGAATCTCTCCACGCTGAACTTCAAGGTTAACGTTATCCAAAGCTTTGACACCGGGGAATTCCTTCGTAATGTGTTCCATTACTAAAATATTATCAGCCAAAATGGCGCCCCCTTTCCCATAAAGCAGGCGGGGCTTTTCACCCCGCCCACATTTACAACATTACTGTTCTTTTTGTGAGCAGTAACTTTTATTTGTATGACGTTCTCTCAGTTCACTTAGTTTGCCGGATGAAGATATCCGTCGTCGTCCATTGTGTAGTATCCAGGATCAACAAGTGCTTCCTGAAGGTTGTCTTTTGTTACAACTGTTGGAACCAGAAGGAAGGATGGGCATTTGTTGCCTTCAGATGTCTCATAGGACTCTGTGTCATAAGTACAATCGAAATCCCAGCCGGAAGCCTCGATCAGAGACTCATCAACGGTATCACCAGCCAGCATTGCTTTTGCCAGGTCAAGTGTTACTACTGCTTCGTTAGCAACTGCTTTGTAAACGGTCATGGACTGTTTTCCATCAACGATGTTTGCAAGGTTCGCTTCGTCACCATCCTGTCCTGTAATAAGAACAGTATTGCTTCCAGCATAGTCAGACTCAATTGCCTGTGTTACACCAAGTGCTGTGGAGTCGTTGGAGCAAAGTGCTACGTCAAGCTGTGTTCCGTCTGCATAGTAGGATGCCAGAATGTTCTGCATTCTTTCAAGGGCTGTCTGTGTATCCCATGCAGGTGTTGCAACAGAATCGAAGTCTGTCTGTCCGGAAACTACATTTAAGGTTCCTGCATCGATGTATGGTTTTAACACATCAAATGCACCGTTGAAGAAGTAGCCTGCATTGTTGTCAGCAGGATCACCAGCTGTAAACTCGATATTGTATGTCTTGTCTCCAGCATTGTCCAGATCCAGAGAATCTACTACGTACTGTCCCTGAAGGGTACCTACTGTGTAGTTATCAAAAGAAATATAATAGGAAACAGCGTCGGATTTGATCAGACGGTCATAGGAAATAACCGGGATTCCTGCATCTGCTGCTTCATCCATAACTGTATTAAGAGCCTCGCCATCGATAGCTGCTACAACTAACAGGTTAACTCCGTCGGAAATCAGGTTCTGGATATCGTTTACCTGACGGTCTGTCTCGTTGTCAGAGTATGTAAGCTCTACTTCGTATCCAGCATCTTCGAACTGTTTCTGCAGATAGGAACCATCACGATTCCAACGCTCCAGAGACTGTGTAGGCATTGAAATACCGATCTTTCCGCCTTCAGCTGCTGCATCCTCTGCAAATACCGGAACTGTAAATGAACTAACTGCCATTGCTGCTACCATTGCCATTGCTACTTTTCTCTTCATGAAAAAACCTCCCGTATCATTTTTATTTGCTATGTTCTATAGCTTTTTGATGGGATTATAATATCATATCGATGCTCTGTGTAAAATGGACTAATTTTGGATTGCTCTTTCATTTTTTGTGTTATGATATGCACAAAATTGTGCTGGGGTGGACATTTTTGTTGTGAAATTATGCTAGATTGTAATTATGTGCTATTGACATTTTTAATGTGTGAAGTGATATGCCAAAAAGAAGTATTGGAAAGGTGCATCTCGAAAATTTGCTATTTAATATGTTGAAAGTTGTCCAAATGCGTCCCTCCTGAAGAACTTTTCAACACATTAAATAGCAACGTTACTCATTAATCAAAGAACTGTATCCCCATCAGGGTGAGTCCCTGCGCCGGTGCGGTAGGACCAGCAGCGGAACGGTCTTTGGCATCCAGGATTTTCTGCATGCGCTCCGGTGGATACTGTCCATTTCCGATTTCAATCAAGGTGCCGGAAATAATGCGGACCATATTATAGAGGAAACCAGTTCCCGAAACGCGAATCGTAACTATGTCACCATCACGGAAAACTTCAATTCCGGTAACTGTACGGATAGTTGTTTTCACCT
>ERZ779874.3527-NODE-3527-length-11554-cov-2.491521_pt1 | contig 11554 bp, 10 predicted proteins | sample MGYA00511031_ERZ779874 | MGnify/ENA primary metagenome ERZ779874 (study PRJEB29588, sample SAMEA2156850) | human gut metagenome | biome: human gut; feature: human-associated habitat; material: faeces | place: Denmark | collected 2008/2010 ...
TTGCCGAGAAGAATACCCCGCGGATCTATCCGGTGCAGATCCGGCAGATTGTGCGCTTTATGTATGTGGCGACGAACGAGCAGTGCAGTCTGGGGGCAGCAGTGATGCGGTATCCGGATTTCCGGGAAAAGGTCAGGGGGATGATCAGAGGGGATTTCTATATCCTGCCAAGCAGTATCCATGAAGTGATACTGGTGCCGGAAAGCTTTGGACTGGAGCCGGAGCGGATGCAGGAGATGGTAAAAGAGATCAATCAGACCGGAGTGGCACCGGAGGAAGTGCTTTCGGATTCCGTGTATTACTTTGATGGGGAGGAGATTCGGATCGTGGCGAAGTAGGGATAGATTATAAACGTGTATAGAGTAGGGAAAATTGACAGGGAAATATACCATTGTATAGCAGAGGATATAGTAACAGATGAAGTTATTATAACTGTTGTGCAGATTATGCATATTCGGGAAAGACATCCCAATGATTATGAACTTTTTTCTACATACTTTGACGAGATAATACGGGATCCGGATTATATAATTGAAGCGAAGAAACCCAATACAGCGTTGATACTAAAAGAAATTAAGGACGTTAAAGAAGTATTTAAAATGGTTTTACGTTTGATTACATCAAAGGATAATCTGGACTACAAAAATTCAATTATCACATTTATGAAAATAGATGATAAGGAATGGAACAGGCTGCTGCGCAACAAGAAAATTCTTTACAAAAGAGAATAATATTGATATACTGAATGTAGAGAAAAATTCATTCATATGATTATCTAAGGTGGAAGATTTCGTGCGATCCACACGCCGATGGTATAGACAGGGGAAACCTGAGAGATGCAGGAGAAGCGCACGCCTGCTGGATAATCATTTGAAGAAGACTTAAAGAGGTGTCGCAGGTTTGCGGCACCTTTTTGTGTATACGATGAGCCAAGTGCAGATTTGTGCTTGCACAAGAATCTGTATTTTGCGAATGTACATTACCTGGCTGTTAAGCGAGATGGTGTACAAAGTATACGAATCAAGTAGGAGTCAGCTTACGTAATCATACAATAGAAATAAAGAAAGGAATTCCGAGCATGAACACAGAAATTTTAGTAATTGAAGATGACGACCTGGTAAGACAGGGAATCGTAGACATCTTGGAACTAAAGGGATGGAATGCGGTTGCAGCGAAGTCTTGTAGCGAAGCACTCGTAAGGATCCGAGGAGAAGAATATATGCTGTATGTACTGGATATGAAGCTGCCAGACGGGAACGGAATCATGCTCTGCAGGGAGATCCGCAGATATACAGACAATCCCATTCTTTTCTTATCAGCCTATGACAGTGAAGAATTTATCGTAGAAGGATTTGAAGCGGGAGCAAATGACTATGTGATCAAGCCTTTCCGCACATTTGAATTTATTGCGAGAATCAAGGCTTTGCTGCGACGTACCGGTATGCAAAACGGCAAGAAAGTGAAAAAAGGAATCAAAAGCGGAGAATATGAACTGGATTTGCAGAAGCAGATTTTGCAGAAGGATGGTGTCCGAATCGATCTTACAAGGACCGAATATCAGATTCTGTGCAGCCTTCTTGCAAACGCACCGAATCTTGTTGCGAGGGAGTTCCTGTTGGACACTATCTGGGATTTTAATGAAAATTATATCGATGACAATACCTTGTCTGTACATATGAACCGGCTGAGAAAGAAGCTGACTGCAGAAAATGAGCAGGATCCGATTGAGACAAAGCGTGGAGTTGGTTATGCATGGACGCTGAAAGCTGAGGATGTGTATGATGAGATCTGAGAGAAAGACGGAGAAATGGAGAATACCGGGAAAATGGACTCTGATTTTTCTTTTGATATTGCTGGCTTTTTATGGATACCAGAATATTCTTGCAGAAAATTATGAAAGACAGGTTGTTTCCTGGATCGGACAGACAGAAAAAGACAGAACGGTTTCTGCCTTTACAGAACCGGATGAAGAAGCATATCAGAAGGGCTGCGAGGCATTGAAAGAGGCAGGGTATGAAGAGACAGGAAAAATCTGGCTGGAAAAGAGAATCCGAAGTTACGGAATAGGTGTGTTTGTGGCTGCGATCGGCATCATCTGCATTGTTGGTCTGCTGACAGAACTGCACATGGAGAAAAGACGGAAAAAAGCACTGGATAATCAATTGGCAGAAAAAGACAGGGAACTGGAAGCAAAGCTGGCGGAAGAAAAAGAATTTCTGTATCGTGACCGGCAGAAAATGGGAACTTACATGGAAAATATTTCCCATCAGCTAAAAACACCGATCGCGGGAACACTTCTGAATCTGGAGGTGCTTCTTGTGACAGAAGAGGATGAAAAACGGTATCAGAAGCTGGAAGACTGTGTGAAAAAGGTGCAATGGATGTCCGATATGACGATCGTGTTTCTTAGGCTTGCACAGATTGATTCCGGGAAAATCTGGATGAAGCGGAAAAAAGAAAATCTGACCGGACTGATCGAAGAATGTATAGACAGAACACAGCCTTTAGCGGAAGAAAAAGGAGTTGGATTTGAAATGGATGTTCCAAAAGAATGCCTGCTTTCCTGCGATGGATTCTGGCTGAAAGAGGCAATGGAAAATGTACTGAAAAATGCCGTAGAATATGCAGATACAGGAAGCCTGATTCAGATTCTGCTGAAAGAAGATACGGACTATTATAAGCTGTATATCACCAATCGGGGAAAACGGATTGAAGAAGAGAAAAGAGAGCTGATGTTTGACCGTTTCTACCAGATGGAACAGGGAAGTGGAATCGGAATCGGTCTGCATCTGGCAAGGGAAATTGTCACGCTCCATCAGGGAACACTGAAGGTTGTGGATCGAAGCGGCTTGGAGGAGGCGACAACCTTCCAGTTTATACTGCCGAAGATGATAGCAAAAGATCATGCACAGGAAGAAATAAATCTTACGATTTCGTAAGATTAGGGTAAGTGAATCGAAAGACTGATCTGATATAGTAAGACTAACAAATGAAGGAGGTGGCAGAAGATGAAAACCGTAATCAGACTGGACAAGGTAAGCAAAAGCTATACCCTTGGTGAAAAGAAAATCACAGCATTAAAGGAGTTTTCTTTTGAAGTGAAAAGCGGTGAATTTGTGGCAGTGATGGGACGAAGCGGATCCGGGAAATCTACTTTTCTTAAGATTGCAGGAACACTGGAAAAGCCATATACCGGAGCAGTCTTCCTGAATGGAATACAGATTAACGGGCTTTCCCAAAAGAAGATCTGCAAGATCCGGCAGAAGAAAATCGGGTTTATTTTCCAACAGTATCAGTTACTGCCGGAGTATACGATCTGGGATAATGTATGCATGCCGCTTTATATCGCGCATACGGTACCGGATAAAGCTTATATCCGACAGCTTCTTGAAAAGGTCGGATTATGGGACAGGAACGGAGATTATCCGGATCAGTTATCTGGTGGAGAGCAGCAGAGAGTGGCAATTGCCCGTGCAATGGCAGCAAAGCCGGGAGTGATCCTTGCGGATGAACCGACCGGGAATCTGGACTATCAGACCGGACAGGAGATCATGAAACTGATCTGCGCATCCAGAGAGCTTTACCGTCAGACAATTGTCATGGTGACACATGATATGGACAGTGCCAATTATGCGGACAGGATTGTGTATATGGAAGATGGTGCATTGCGATGAAAAGACATGGAATTGAACGGGAACTCAGTATAAAAAGAATCCGCAGCCAGAAGAAATACAGTATCCTGATAGTCTCAATCCTGCTTCTTACCTGCACACTGATTCAGATTGGTTTTCAGATGTCGGAAGGACTGAAAGCCGCATATATCGAGAATCGTAAAGCAGTATATGGGGAGTGGGAACAGGTATTTTTGGATATGGATGAAAGCTCGGTAAAAGTAGCAGAAGAGAATCCATTTCTTGCACAGACCGGGAAAATAAGTATCTATGGGGCAATCGCCGGAGATTATCTGGAAAACCGTCAGATGAATATCGGGACAATGGACGAGACGGCGTGGAAGCTTGGCAGACTGGAAATGAAAGAAGGACGCCTGCCGGAAAATGAGCATGAGATCGTAATGGAATACAGTACACTTCGCTCACTTGGATATGAGGAGATGCTTGGAAAAGAGATTACACTGGATATTACACCGGCGCTTTCCATTCTGGAGCAGGGGGAATCAAAAAGCTATTCGTATACTTTATGCGGGATCCTAAAAGATTATCAGATAAACTGGGAAATCTGCAACCGGCATCGTTTTCCAACTGGAATTGTGACACAGGAAGGCGGGAACAGGATCGGCTCTGTTCAGGATATGCATATGCTTGTAAAAGCGAAAGAAGGCAGTGAAAGTGTTTATAAAGATCTGAAAGACAGCGAAGAATTTACCTGCGGCATGGATGACAATGTGGAACAGGACAAACTTTCTGATGTAAGTCTTCCGTATATGGATTTTCTGGAAAATATCCGTTTGCTGATTGGTGGTGCGTCGATCTGTATCCTGTTTCTTACGGTATCGCGTTCGATTATCTCAAGAGAACAGTTCTGGAGGTTCCTGGATGCACTTGGAATGAGAAGAGGGCAGATGTACCAGATTATTTTCTGGGAAGCAGTTCTGTTTGGTGCAGGAGCTGTTATTGTTGGAAATCTTGCAGGGATTGGGATTTACCAGTTGGTTATCCCTGCTTTTGAAAAGATAACCGAGCAGACATTACCACAGGCGATTGCATGGGAAGGAGTCCTTTTGGGAACTGGCTTCAGTATCTTATGTATTGCTGCAAGTTATGGACTCAGTGCAGTACAGCTTCGCATACTTCTGAAAGAAAAAAAGAAGAAAGTTCAGAAAAGAAGGGGAAAGTACAGGAAGATCGTCCGGTTCACGCCGGGAAGAGTTTTACTTCATAAATGGCAGATGCATCGAGTGCGTAAGAGTGTAGAAATTGTTCTTCTGGCAAGTGCTTTGCTGATCGTGGGATTTGGAAAGATGGAAATATCAACCAGACAGGAAGAACTGAAAGTATATCAAAGGCTGACAGGAAATGGATACTATTTGAGTACAATGGAGATTACGAATTCTCCGGGAATTTCCAGGCAGACAGTTGATAAACTGGAACAGGTTGCCGGAGTAACTTCTGTAGAACAATATCATAACAATGAAAAAGAGGAGTTCTGGATTGATCTGTCAGAATATGCTGAAATCGAGTATTTTCAGAAAGTAGTCGAAACATTGGTGGCATATCTGAATGAGACATCAATAAAGGAAAAGATATCTATTGAGAAAGTAAGATTGTCTTTGCTTACAATAGACAGATGGCAGGATATACAGCGTTTTCTGAGAAATCTGGATGAAGGCAGCCTGACAAAAGAAGAATTTGAACAGGGAGATTTTTGCATTCTGGATCTTACAGAGTTGCAGGAATATGACGGAAAATATCTGAGTGCAGTCAGCCCGGACGGACAAGGAATATCAGAAGATACGGTACAGGTTGGTGATGAACTTCCGGTTTATACATTGAATGAGAATGGAAGTAGAAACGAAAATCCGATTCCAGTAACAGCGATTTTACGTGGCATGAAGGAAGAAGATGTGCGGAATCCACAGATAGGTGGATCTGGTATATCGATGATTGTTGGAAAGAATTTCTGGAAGAAATTTGGGAAAAGCAGAATTATGGAATATGATCAGATCGTAAAAATTCTGGTATCGGATGATGCGGATGCGTATGATACGGAAGGGCATATTCTAAGTATTTTAAAACAGGGAACAGCTGTAAATGTGCAGAATAACCATGAAGAGTATAAGAAAATACGTCAGGAATTATATTCCTTTATAGGAATGTACAGCATTTTTGCAGTGTTTTACATGATTCTGATTTCCATAGTTTTGTATCAGATGTTTCTTGCGGAAAAGCAGGAAGAAAAAAGAGAAGGGGAAATCTTACAGTCACTTGGAATGGAAGAAAAGTTCCTGAAGAAAATGCATCGGATAGAAGTTCTTTGGATGACGGGATGTGCAGGAGTGATTGGAGTTCTTACGTTATGGGGGGCTTGCCGACTGATATAGAGGAGGATTCAAGATGAAGAAAACATATATCCTATATTGCTACATAATCAGCGTTATTCTAATGCCGTTCAAATGGTTTGAACCAGAGCATATGACGGATTTGTCAGAATGGGGATTTAAGTGTATTTCCAATCCGGTCGGGATTGCGTTGCTTGTGATTGGCGTTCTGCTGATTCAGGCAAAGCGTATAGAAGCAAAAGAACGGATTCTGGCGGGAATTGGATTAGTGGCAATCGTTCTTGGTGAATTCTATACTTATTTCACCTGGTATAAGGACTTATATTATCCGGCAATTTCACTTGAGGCGGCAAAAGCCAGTGCGTTACCAACCTTTTACATAGGTGTGTTCTTAAGCTTTCTTGCATGTATTATTTTTCTTATTTTGTGTATAAGGGAGAAGAACAGGAAGTGATTCTTCAGAATGAATTCTGTGATTGAAAGTACAAGCTATGGTAGTATGAATTTCACTTGAATAATTGCCTATATGGAAGAGATAACCTAAAAAACTGACAACAAAGAAAATGCAATGGAAAGCCAATCAAGCTACTAAAAAAGACTGTCAAGCCATAAAAGCTTCACAGTCTTTTCACGTCCCTGATCAGAATCGAACTGACGCACCCGCCTCCGGAGGGCGGTGCTCTATCCACTGAGCTACAAGGACATCTACTAATATAGCACTTGCCCAGAAAAAAATCAAGAAGAAATTTCGAACAGGACAAGTAAAACGGGATGAACAGAATAGCAGCCGAAATACCATTTGAAAGTGATTTAATACACAGAGGGGGCATCAGCAAAAAGCAATTTTAATGCAGAAAAAGAATAAATAGTCGCTTCGACAAAACCAGTCAAAACAAGTCTTTCTTCGCTATTGACGTAAAAGCGGGCATTGCGTATGATAGGTGGCAAAGGAGGAAATGCCATGTCGGAAGAAAAAAGGATGCCCGTCCTTACAGGCCAAAAGAAGCAGATTTTCTACACTGGTCTTGTGTATCTGCTGGTCTGCTTTATGACGGCGGGAGTCACCGTTTTTCTTACGAAAGAGAAAAAAGATGAGGTAAAAGAAGTAAGTGCAGTTGTTACAGAAGAGCCAAAAGTAAATACCGGATACGCAGCGATGGAAGCCAATCCACTTCTGGAGAACCGGGACGAAGAGCTTGCGGATGCAGTAGAAGCATACTATCAGGAACTTTCCGGAAAAGAAGCCTATGCCGAAGCATACGATGGGATTGCGATTTACACGAAAGACGGCAAAGCAAAAGGCAGCAGGATCCTGTATGTACGGTACAATATGAAGATCCGTGGAATTTACACTGAAGTACCGGGACTTGAAACCTTATATGCGGTCAAGGACAAAGATGGAAAATACGATATTCAGGCAGAGATCTCTGACGAGCAGATTCAGACGATAATTGAAGAAGTTTCCGCACAGACAGATGTGCAGGAGCTGTTTGCACAGGTAGAAGCGGATTATGAACAGGCACTTGGTTCAGATGCAATGCTCGCACAGGCGGTGGAAGATCTGAAAAATGCGGCGAGTCACTGAAAATCCAGTCTCCGGATTACGATTTTCTATTGCGCTTACATAAGGATTCAGATATAATAAATAAAGCGGCGCAGGCAAAGAGTCTGCGCTAACGTTTATGATGAAAAAGAGAGGAACGATCGATACTATGAAGAAGATCCTGGATCTGATTACAGAAGAAATGGAACAGGCATTTGCAGATGCCGGATACGAGAAAGAACTGGCGCGTGTTACACTTTCCAACCGCCCGGATTTATGTGAATATCAGTGCAATGGTGCGATGGCAGGTGCAAAAAAGTACCACAAAGCACCGATCATGATCGCAGAAGAAGTTGTGGCAAAGATTCCGGAGAACGGATATATCAGCGGAGCAGAAGCAGTTAAGCCAGGTTTCATCAACCTGAAGACCAACCCGGCAGCAGTCGCAGATTATCTGAACCAGATGGAAGCAGACGAAAAGCTCGGCGCGGAAGAAGTAGAAAATCCAAAGACAATCGTCATTGATTACGGCGGACCGAACGTGGCAAAACCGCTTCACGTCGGACATCTCCGCTCCGCGATCATCGGAGAAAGCGTAAAGAGAATCACCCGTTTTATGGGCAATAAAGTGGTTGGTGATATCCACCTTGGAGACTGGGGATATCAGATGGGACTGATTATCACAGAACTGAAGAAACGCCAGCCGGATCTTCCGTATTTTGATGATAATTTCATCGGAGAATATCCAAAAGAAGCACCATTTACCATCAGTGACCTGGAGGAAATCTATCCGGCAGCGTCCGCTTATGCAAAAGAGCATGATGATTACAGAGAAGAAGCACTGGATGCGACCTTCCAGCTGCAGAGCGGAAAGCGCGGTTACCGTGCAATCTGGGATCACATTATGAATGTGTCTGTGACAGACTTGAAGAAAAACTATGCGAACCTGAATGTTGAATTTGACCTCTGGAAAGGGGAATCTGACGCACAGAAATACATCCCGGATATGGTGGAAAGACTGAAGAAGGAAGGCTATGCGCATATTGATAATGGAGCACTCGTGGTAGATGTCAAAGAAGAGACCGATACCAAAGAGATCCCACCGTGTATGATCCTGAAGTCCGACGGTGCAGCACTTTATGATACCACAGACCTTGCAACACTGGTAGAGCGCGAAGAACTGTTCCAGCCGGACGAAGTCATCTATGTAGTTGATAAGCGTCAGGAACTGCATTTTGTACAGGTATTCCGTTGCGCGAAGAAGACCAGCATTGTAAAAGAGGATACAAAGCTTACTTTCCTTGGATTTGGTACGATGAACGGAAAAGACGGAAAACCGTTCAAGACCAGAGAAGGCGGCGTTATGCGTCTTGAGAACCTGATCCGCGAGATCACAGAAAAGATGTATGAAAAGATCACAGAGAACCGTACAGTATCGGAAGAAGAGGCAAAAGCAACAGCGAAGATGGTCGGAATGGCTGCGATCAAATACGGAGACCTCTCCAACCAGGCAGCAAAAGACTATGTATTCGATGTAGACAGATTCACTTCTTTTGAAGGAAATACAGGTCCGTACATCCTGTACACCATCGTTCGTATCAAATCAATCCTGAACAAGTACAAAGAATCAGGAAAGAGTATGGACGATATCAAGGTCCTTCCGGCTACAAGTGAGAGCGAAAAGGCTCTGATGCTGGAAGCTGCGAAGTTTGGCAGTGTGATGGAGAATGTATACGAAGAACTTGCACCACACAAGATCTGTGCATATATTTATGATCTTGCAAATGCATTTAACCGTTTCTACCATGAGACAAAGATCCTGGCAGAAGAGGATGAACAGAAACAGAAGAGCTACATTGCCCTTCTCACACTGACAAGAGACATTCTGACAACCTGCATCGATCTGCTTGGATTTGAAGCACCGGAGAGAATGTAAAAAGGCAGAAGCAATGACAATACGATAAAGAGGCGAGGACATATGACAGAAAAATTGTTTTACACAGACAGTCACCTGCAGGAATTTACTGCGGAGGTTGTGTCCTGCCGCCCGTGTGATAACGGATATGAGGCAGTTCTTTCAAGAACTGCCTTTTTTCCAGAAGGCGGCGGTCAGGCGGCAGATACCGGAGTGATTGACGGGATCAGAGTATATGATGTACAGGAAAAAGGAGAACAGATCTTTCACTATCTGGAAGGAGAACTGGAAGAAGGAAAGACCGTGACCGGTCAGATCGACTGGGACAAACGTTTTTCACGGATGCAGCAGCACAGCGGAGAACATATCGTATCGGGAATCGTTCATGCACGTTTTGGATATGATAATGTGGGATTCCATTTGAATGATGAGCTCTGCACTCTGGATTTAAGCGGTCCGCTCACAAAAGAAGAGCTCCGCGAGGTAGAGGATGCGGCAAATGAAGCGGTATTTGCAAATGTGCCGGTTCAGGTAAGCTATCCGTCCAAAGAAGAACTGAAGACGCTGGATTACCGCAGTAAGATTGAGATTGACGGTCAGGTGCGTATCGTGACGATTCCGGGATACGATGTGTGTGCCTGCTGTGCGCCGCACGTGAATTTTACCGGAGAGATCGGTCTTATCAAACTGGTGCAGAGTCAGAATTATAAAGGCGGTATCCGGATTACTATGCTGTGCGGAAGAAGGGCACTGAAGGATTATCAGCAGAAAGCAGAAAGCGTGAAGGCGATCATGGGAAGCCTTTCAGCGAAGGAAGAATTGATTGCTGAAGCAGTTGAACGCGTAAAAGAGGAATGAACACAGCTGAAGAGTGAACTTGCAGAGACAAGATATCAGATTCTTGAAGCACAGGCAGAAAAAATTCCGGAGGGACAGAAAAAGGTCTGTATTTTTGATAGCAAATTAAGTGGGAATGAACCACGTGAGCTTATGAACCTTGTACTGAAAAAAGGAACAGAAGTATGTGCGGTATTTGCAGGAAACGAAGAGAGTGGATACCGTTATGTGATCGGCAGTGAGACAGAGGATGTGCGTCCGTACAGCAAGATCCTTAAAGAACAGTTTGGCGGAAGAGGCGGTGGAAAACCGGTCATGGTACAGGGTTCTGTAAATGGAAGTGAAGAGGCAATCCGAAAAGTTTTTGAGTAAAAGAAGGCGGAGATGAAGAATGCGAGACAGGAAAACAGGGAGAATTATCTGGTATTTGTTCAGTGCGGTTCTGATCAAATGGGGTGTGGAGATCGCAGTAGCGACATTTGCACTTTCCTGCGGTCTGCGCAGCAATATGGGAATTGGGGCAGTCTCTTCGATTATCACGATCCCAATGATTGTGTGGATCTACCGGAAAGATCAGGGACGCTATGAAAAGCAGCAGGAATCCTGGTGGAAATATAAAGCGGCTTCCCGATATGGAATGTGGCTTGTTATGATCGTCGGTGCAGTGACTGCGTGTGTGGCGATGAATGATATTGTCATGCTGATGAATATGCAGAGGATCAGCCAGGTTTATCAGAGCACAGAGCAGATCATTTACAGTGCACCGCGTTGGCTTCAGCTGGCGGGAGCCGGGATTCTGGCTCCGGTCGCAGAAGAGCTTGTTTACCGCGGGATGATCTACCGGCGAATGCGCGAGAGCCTTACCGCTGTACAGGCAGGTGTGTTTGTATCCATTTTGTTCGGTGTCGGTCATGGAAATCTGCCACAGGGACTTTATGCGATGGTACTTGGATTTCTGCTTGCCGGTATTTATGAGAAATTCCGGAATATTGCAGCTCCGATCCTGTTCCATATTGTTGTGAATATTACGTCATTATTGCTTTCGTGGTATGGGGGCTTTGAATGGATTCTGGGAACAGAGGGAAAAGCAGTTGGAATTACTGTATTGGCTACGTTGATTACTGTTATAATTTATGTAAAAATATTCTATGGAAGAGAAAAAGAGGAGATTAACGGTATTGGCGCATGAGGCCGATGACCCGGCCAAGAACGGTGACGTCTTTGGCGATGATATCCTCCATAA
>ERZ779874.3533-NODE-3533-length-11539-cov-2.275514_pt1 | contig 11539 bp, 9 predicted proteins | sample MGYA00511031_ERZ779874 | MGnify/ENA primary metagenome ERZ779874 (study PRJEB29588, sample SAMEA2156850) | human gut metagenome | biome: human gut; feature: human-associated habitat; material: faeces | place: Denmark | collected 2008/2010 ...
CGCCGGTCTTTATCTCGCCGGATTCAAGAACCTTTACGAATATGCCCTCGCGCGGCATAACGCAGTCGCCTGCGGCCTTGCGTATCGCGCAGTCGTTATGGCACTCCTTGCCGATCTGCGTGACCTCGCACAGTGCCGAGCCTATACGCAGCTTTGTGCCGACAGGCAGCGAGTACACCGCCATGCCTTCAACAAGGATATTCTCGGCAAACGCACCGTGCTTGAGCTCAAAGCTGAGTTTTTCCTGAAGCTTTGCAACACTGTCGACCGACAGCAGACTCACCTGTCTGTGCCAATTGCCGGCATGGGCATCTCCCTCGATGCCCCAGTCCTTTTTCAAAAACGCCTCGGGGATCTCATGCTTTTGTATTCCCCTTACGTCACTTATGCAAATTGCGGCTATCTTCGCCATTTTTCAGCCTCCTATACGATACATGCTCCGCTTTGCCTCGCTGCGCTCGGTCGCCGAAAGCGCGACATGCTTTTCCGGCTTGTGTGATACGGCAGAAATTATCGCATCTTTCAGTTCCTGCCCGTGCAGACCTCTGACCGGCAGCTCCTCGGCCGAATGCAGACACGGCTTCAGGCAACCGTCCGCCGTCAGGCGCAGGCGGTTGCACTCCGAGCAGAAGTGGTTGCTCAGCGGGCTTATAAGCCCGACCTCACCTTTCGCGCCGGGAAGCTTATACAGCCTTGCGACCGTGTGCTTTTCGCTCGGCACTGCGCGCAGCCGCGGCAGCCTTTCGAGCACCGCGCTGTCCGGAAGAAATGCGCTTGCCGCAAACTCACCCTTAGTATCTCCGATGGGCATAAGCTCTATGAACCTAAGCTGCACGGGATAGTGCAGTGTAAGCTCGGCAAGGGACGCGATCTCATCATCGTTAAAGCCGCCGATAAGCACGGTATTGAGCTTAACAGGGCTCATCCCGGCCTCGAATGCCGCGCGTATGCCGTCAAATGCGTCTGAAAGCTTTCCTCCGCGCGTGATCTTTGCGTATTTTTCCGCATCGAGCGTATCGAGGCTGATATTTATCCTGTGTATACCGGCTTCATACAGCTCTTTTGCGATCGACGCAAGGAGTGTGGCATTCGTCGTAAGGCTCATATCCTCTATGCCCGGTATCTCGCCGAGTGCTCGCACGAGAGGCACAATATCACTCCGCACCAGCGGCTCACCGCCCGTTATGCGCAGCTTTTTCATGCCAAGCTCCGCCGCGGCGCGAGCTATTTCCACGAACTCATCCGCGCTCATCGCTGAGTGGCAGGGGCATTCGGCCATTCCATCCGGCGGCATGCAGTAGACGCAGCGCAGGTTGCAGGCATCGGTCACCGACATGCGCAGATATTCGATTTTTCTGCCATATCCGTCAGTCATTTTCTTTTACTCGCAGAACACCCCACGGGCTTTTCTGAACTCCGCTATTCTCTCGTCGCGGATGTGTCCGTCCTTTATGACGGTCGCCTTCTTCAGCGATTCCGGGTATTCGTCGAAATCCTTTTCTATAATAATATCGATATAGTTTGAAATGCCCTCGCTGAGCACCTTGGTCACGGTTATCGGATACATGGCCGGGGTGTTATCGACCGCGTAGTGGATAACTCCGTCGACGACGTACACCGGATCGTCTATCGTCGTCGGGTGCGAGGTCTCGATCTCAAGATGCGGATCGCAGCTTACATCTATTATAAGCGTGCCGGGCTTCATTTTCTTTAGATCTTCCTTATATATTATCCTGTCGGTGCGCGTGGTATCCCACATGACGCAGTTTATGAGCACATCGTAATCGAACATGTTCTTGCGGAAAAGCTGCTCGAGCCTGTGGCTGTAAACGTCAACGCGAGCACCGAGGCCGTGCAGAATGCGCATTGCACCCTTTGCCGTCTGGCCGTTGCCGAGGATGGCTACGCACGTGTCATACGGCATTTTGCCGCAGTATCTGAACGCCTGCATAACAGCAGCCTCACCGGCGACCTCGCGGTTGCGGTAGAAGATATAACGGCCGTGCTCGAATATCTCCTCCCACGCAACGACTGTGTGCTTTTTGCGGATCATATCGCTTGTGAAGTCGATGTTCTGCACCGTGTGCGCCCAGCCGAACATTATCTTGCTCTCATTTATCTCGTCGAGATAGTCTGCATCGCCGAGCTTAACATCGGTTATGATATCGCATGCAAGCGCCTGCTCGCGCGGCACTATATGGCAGCCGCAGGCCGCGTACTCTTCATCGCTCACGCCGACCGCTGTGCCATAGCCTGTTTCAAAATACAGCTTGTCGGCATTTTTTATCTTGCCTATGTGCTCCGGCAGAAGGGCGCGGCGGCCTTCGCCGTTCTTGTGGCTTATAAGGAAACCTATCGTTTTCATTGATTACTCTCCTGTCTTAATATTTTTTCAGGTCATACTGCCTTGCCTTGAGCGCGAGCTTATCCCTGAAGAACGCCTTGAATTCCTCCGAGTGCTCGGCGACCTTGTGCAGATCCTGATGTATGTTTATCTCGATTATCTTAAAGCCGTCATCCGTGATGGCGATATCAAAGCCGAGATACTCAAGCTCGGGCATGAAGCGGCAGATGTCCGTTATGCCTTTTTTCATAAGCTCCCAGTTGGGAACTATGCCCTCGATCTCAACGCCGGTATCGGGATGGATCGGGCACGGCGTGAACTTATGGTCGATTATCTTCTCGGCGCAGTAGTAGCGGCCGGTGGGAATGTCGATCTTGGCGCAAATTCCGCCGTAGCCGACATTGTCGGTAAAGCCCGTTGAGGATGATCCGATGCGCATATACGTCTGCATGATCTTCGGCTCGTACGCCGACTGGTTTACGACCGCAACGCGGATGGTGTTGACAGAGTACGGATATATCTTCTTCAGATCCTTGTGCATGAAGAGGTATTCCGTTATGACGTAGATCGACTTAAACCCCTCTATCATGCTTTTTATCTCATCCTCGGTCATCTCGTCGCCGTTAATGAGATATTTGCCGTCGGCATACTCCATGCGGTAAAATCCGTCGCCGTGGGTTCCGGACGAGGGCTTGAGCGCAAGCAGCTTTTCCCGGCGCAGCAGGGCGAATATTCCGTCGAACGACGCGTCAAAGCCCTCGGGGATATCCTGAAGCGCCTTTATGCAGGTCTCGCCCTCCATTTTAATTATGTCGTAGTAATACTTTGCAAGATACTGCTTGTACGGCTCAAAGACATATCGCGTCGTCGTTTTGTCGTTTATCCATATTTGATAGCTGTTGTTTATTCTGTTTAGCCAGTGGTACTGATAGTCGGACAGGAAGCTTTTATAGTTATCCTTAGTAAGCCCGTATTGCTTTATTCTGAACGACAGGAAGCCTCGCTTATAGCACCAGAGCTTCTGTGAAAGCGTTGTGCCCTTATTGTGCCGGAAGTCGTCCCAGACCGAGCTCATCCAGAGCTTCTGCATATAAGGCCTTATGCCGGGGCGGCAGCAGCGGCGCACAAAGCGCTTAAAGCGCTTATCCTTAAACGCCGTCCACCACTTTTCGCGCGTGACTACTACAGTTTCGCGCTTTTTTTCAAGCCTGTCGAGCAGGAAGCTGTTGAGCGCATCGCTGTGCGCGATCGGCGGCAGGTCGGGGTTTGTGTCGATAGAGTCGATGACAAAGCCGCCTTCCGTTAGCATTATGCTCACGGTGAAATACTCGATCTCGCTTATGTATCCGGCGATACCGGTGACGGTTTTTATTATCTCGTCCCAGCAGCCGATCTTCCGGCCGTCAAGCTCGCCCGAGGGCGTAACCGCGCGGCAGCGGACATTCTCACCGTCAAGATCCGTGCAGTAATAGTCAAGCAGCTTTGTTTCTTTGAGCTTTTCGTTTGCGGCGTATATCCTCAAAAGGCAAGGCTCGCCGCTTATCTTATAAGGCTCGGCTATAACATAGCCGTATTTGAAGGTCGAGATAAGCTCATACAGGCTGTTTTTGTCGTAATACTCGCGCTTGCACGGATTTTTCTCAAAATCCTCGGGCAGGTCGTCGGGATAGTCGCTCAATAGATACGCCGCATCGTACTGATTGCCGAAAATGCTCATGCGCGCTTTGCATGCCGTGTCCTCTTTAAGCTCATAGCGATCCTCGCCCGTGCGCTTTATGACATACGCGCAGCGATTCGCCGAGGTGCGGTCGGGACGGATGACAAGCTCGCCGCGCTCATCAAGAAGCCGGATGAAATCGTCATAGTTCTCGCCGAATTTTCTGTCCACCGTATCGATCGGCAGGAATACCTTCTTTTCCTCTCGCTCGATGATGTTGAAATACAGCTCCGGCAGGTGCTCGCGGTGGTTGATGAGCACCCTGTTTTCCGTCACAAGGTCGCCGACCCATTTGGTGAAGTTGTTGTTAAACGGCTTGAGATACATATAGTCAACATCGCTTATGTACTTACCCGGCGTATTTTTCAGATCGTATTTTTCAATGCTGTCGGACAGATAGCCGAGGCTGTGCGCCCACTTTTTGTCCGCCGCCGACACGCCGTTATCTTCCTGCAGATCAGCGCGCACCTTTTTGTAATATAAATTGGCCAGGCGTCTTGAATAGCCTTTTTTAAGCCACGGGCGGATAAAAGCCTCACGCCTTATCCTGCTTATTACTCCCATTTGCTGCTCTCTTTCCTGCGGAACAAAATCCGCATAGATATCCATTATAGCTATATTATTATAGTACATGATCCGACATAATTCAATCCCGAGCGACGTTAAATTATCAATTGCGAATAATTACGATATATAGTATAATGAAACGATTTAATTAATTTCGGAGTTTTTACAATGAAAGCTTCAAAGCTTATAAAAAGCGCCGCCTTGCTGTTTCGCGGCTTTACCTTTGCAACGGCAGACGAGTGGCTTTATCTTGACGGTATAAAAAAATACAAGCGCAAAAACAACATCGGCATGAGCGATAAGGAGATATTTTCGCTTCTGCCGTTTGACGCAAAGTTTGATAAGCTCTTCGGCGACGTGCTATCGATGTCCTACGCGCTGGATAAGCACACAGAGCTTCTGCCCGAGCAGTATTACAGCCTGCTCACGCGCGACGGCGAGCAGTTTATTCTGCCGCTCAGAGACGGCCTTGAGCAGAGCATGGACGGCGTTCTGGCGCTCATCCGCGAAAAGGGGCGCGTTTCGGTGCGCAAGGCCTCAAACTCGGTGAAAACAAAGGAGCATGTCTGCGGCTATGACGGCGAGGCGTTTTATTATGACTCGGCTTATCTCGATGAGGACGCGATGCGCGAAAAGCTCGGCTCTCTCCCCTCCGGAACGATAATAAGCGAGCTTATCGTATCAGACTTTGCGCCGACTGTGCACCTTGCGTTTTTAAACAGCGGTGACGCTCCGGAGCTTTTGTTTTCCGTTCTCACCGCCGCTCAGGAAAACGTCAGGCAAAACTGGTACACTCAAAACCGCGAGATAAGCGCCGTTGACGAGCTTGGAAATTATGACGGCGGCCGGATCGAGGCCTTTCCCGAAATCGCAGAAGCGCTCAGAGCCATCGCCTCGGAGTTCAACGAGCTTGAGTACATGAACTTTGCCGTGCGTTTGACCGGCAGCAGCTTCAAGATCCTTCGCGTTGACACGGGCGCCGATCTTACATACCTTGAGCATTTCAACGACAAGACCGCCGAGTTTATCCGCCGCAAGCGCGCAGCGAAGCCGCGCTTTGTCGGCTTTAAACGCGCCATGACGATAATAGACCGCTATCTCTGGAGCTTCCGGGCGAAGCGTCACGGTTTCATGGATTATATGTACCGCGGCTGGAAAAAGGCTCTGCGCGATGACGATCACGACAAATTCACCACGGCGCAGGAGAAAAAATGGGCGCATGAGCGCGGATTTTTATCCTATCACATAAAGCAGTACGGCCTGACGGAGGAAAACTACCGCTCGTTCCTCTCCGACCGGGACTACAAGTGGCTCAGGCCCATAAACAACGAATACCGCAAGCTCTTGTGGGACAAGGTCACGCTGCGCTACTGTCTGGATAAATACAGCGAATATCTTCCCGAGTATTATTACCACATCGTTCCGCGCGACGGAAGGATGCAGGTGCTGAAAATGCCGGACTGCCCCGAGGGGCTGCCGCGCAGCCTTGACGGAGTTTTGTGTCTGCTGCGCGAAAAGAAGCTGCTTGCCATGAAGCCGACCGTCGGCTCGCACGGCATCGGATTTTATAAGCTCGGCTTTGACGGAAAGCGTTACCTCGTAAATGGCGAAGAGAAAAGCGAGAGTGAAATGCTCGGCTTTCTCGCCTCGCTCGACGATTACTATAACATCTCCGAATACATCGTCATGCACAGCGAGCTGCGCAGGATATACAGCGAGGTCGCCTGCACCGTGCGCATTATGGTCATAAACCGCAGCGGGCTTGACCCCGTCATCGAAAACGCCTACTTCCGCATCGGCACAAAGAGCACCGGCTTTACCGACAATATCGGTTCCGGCGGCGTTTTCGCCTATGTCGATGAAAAAACGGGCTTTTTCCATAACGCCGAGATCATCAGGGAGCACGTCATAACCCCATGCCCCGTCCATCCCGACACGCAGGAAAAGATCGAGGGCACGCTTCCGCACTGGGACGAGGTGCTGCGCGTCATCCCCGAGCTGTGCCGCTACATATCGCCGCTTGAATACCTCGGCTTTGACGTTGTTATGACCGACTCGGGCTTTAAGATCCTCGAGATAAACACGCATCAGGATCTGCACCGCTATCCGACCTATAACGAGAATGTCCACGCCTACTTCATGCATAAGCTTGAGCTGAAAAAAGCAGGCAAAAAGCTCTGCTAATGTTAATAAATATATAGTGACAAAACATACGTTTGCGCGTATAATTAGTCGATTTTAGTTATGCCCGACGTTCGGGCATAAAAGGAGTATTATGAGAATAGCTGTAATTTTGCTGCGCTGGGCAATGAACTTCATTTACTTTTTTCTGAAGCTCTGCCCGACCGACAAAAACAAGGTTTTATTCCTCAGCCGGCAGTCAAACACCGTGACAGAGGATATTGATTTTCTGAGCCGCCGCCTTGTTGAGCTGAAACCGGAAACAAACATTGTTATAATAACAAAGCGCGCCGACAAGGACTTTGCGAGCATGCTCGAATACGCTTTTGTCACGCTCAAAAGCATGTATCACCTTGCGACCGCGTCCGTGTGCGTGCTCGATTCCTACTGGCCGGCGGTGTCCGTGCTGCATCACAAAAAGCAGCTTGCCGTTATCCAGATGTGGCACGCAATGGGCAAGATCAAAAAGTCCGGCTATCAGTCGCTCGGCAAAAAATTCGGCCGCAGCGACATGATCGCGCGCGAGATGCGCATGCACCGCAACTATGACGTTGTCATCGCCGGCGGCAGGGCATTTAATCCGTTTTACTGCGCCTCGTTCGATATCGAGTCGGATATTCTGTACAATGTCGGTCTGCCTCGCATGGATAAGCTGCGCGAGGGTCAGGACGAAGCCCGGCGGCAGTTTTACGAGACCTACCCCGGCCTGAGAGGCAAAAAGATCGTGCTTTATGCCCCCACCTTCCGCAAGGGTCAGACGCTCGACCCCAAGGCGCTTGTCGATGCGTTCAACTTTGACGGCAGCCAGATGCTCGTCATAAAGCGTCACCCCAACCAGCTTTTGAACTACGACTCGCTGTCCCCGGCGATAACCTGCCACAGGGTGCCGACCTCGACGGTGCTGTCGGTGTGCGACTGCGTAATAACCGACTACTCGGCGATAACGATAGAAGCCGCGCTTCTTGGCAAGCCCGTGTATTTCTATCTTTTCGACTACGAGGACTATCTAGACCATAACGGTCTGAACGTCAAGCTCTTTGACGAGTTCCCAGACTGCATATTCCGCGACCCGGCCGAGCTTGTCGCCGCCGTCGAAAGCGGAGAGTACGACATGGATAACTACAGGCGCTTCTGCCGCAAGTATCTGCCCGATCTGAACGGACGCGCGACCGACAAGATCGCCGATCTTATAATCGACTGCATGGAGAGAGATAAACATGATGCGATTTCTGAGCATATTGCTCGCCAAAATCAAATTGATGGTGCTGTGGATAGTGAGGATACTGTTTGCGCCCAATCACTTTAAGCTTCCGCTGCACACAAGGCTGTACTACTGCATTTTCGGCGGCTACATGGTCGACCAGGCGGCACTGTACGACTTTAAACACAACGACAAAAAGCAGTATCTTTCCGAATTTGACTGGTACCGCTCAAGATGCATAAACGATCCTTACAGCGAAATGCTCAACAACAAGGTCGTTTTCACTCAGATCATCGAGCGCTACTGCAAAACTCCGTCAAAAAGGATGACCGTCTCGCCGGCTTAAACGGCCGAGTCATAAACGATTATGACGATCTTGTCAAGCTTCTGCACGAGGTCGGAGCGTATGTCGTAAAGCCGGTACGTGCCGGCAAGGGCAAGGGCGTGTACGTTGTCAAATACAACGGTCACGGCATCATCTGCAACGACGAGCCGCACACGGAAAAAGAGCTTGCCGACCGTCTGCGCCGCGATACCGAGTGGCTCATTTGCGCCTATGCGCACCAGGCGGAATACCTCAACAAAATTTACGCGAACAGCGCAAACACGCTGCGTATGATAGTTCTGCGCAATGCCGAAACCAAGGAATTTGAGCTGTGCTTTGCCGTGCAGCGCATCGGAGCTGCGTGGACGGGAGCCGTCGATAACGGCAGCCGCGGCGGCCTTGTAGCAAACGTCGATATCGAAGCCGGCACGATGAGCTATGCGCGCACGCTGCACAATCTCACCGTTTACCGCACGCATCCCGACACAAACGCACAGATAGAGGGCGCAGTTATCCCGAACTGGGACGGCATAAAGGCCGGAGTTCTTGAGGCAAGCCGCGCCTTCCCCTATCTTGATATAATCGCGTGGGACATCCTCCCGACCGACGACGGCTTCACCGTTATCGAGGCCAACACCTCCTCGGGCGTGAACATCATTCAGCTCTGGGGACCGCAGCGCTACGGCAGGCTGGGCGATTTCTACCGCGAGCACGGGATAATCAAATGAGATATGTCATCATGGCTGACGGCAAGGGCAGCCGCTGGAACAACTTCATGGGGCACAAAAAGCACGACATAAGCGTTTCGGGCGAAACGCTGCTTGAGCGAACCGTGCGCCTTGTGCATAAGTTTGACGATGCAGCCGAGGTCATCATCACCTCGCATGACGAAAGCGTCAGCATCCCCGGCGCAGTGCGCTACGAGCCGAAAAACAACGTCCTTGAGATCGACCGCTTCACCGCCGAGCTTATCGGCGACGACATGTGCTTTCTCTACGGCGACGTTTTGTATTCCGAAAACGCCGTAAAGGCTGTCATATCGCACCGCGGCGAGAAGCCGCTGCTGTTTTTCGGCAGCGAAAAGAGCATCTGCGCCGTCCTCGTCGGCGACGGGGAGCTTTTCCGCTCGCTTTACCTCGAGGTGCGCCGCCGCTTTCTTGAGGGCGAAATAAAAGAGTGCAAGGGCTGGCAGGTGTATCTTCTGTACGCCGGATATCCGCTCACCGGGCGCCGAGTGGGTAAAAATTATGTTCTTCTCGATTCCTTCACGCGCGATTTCAACTCACCCGAAGACTATCTGGACTTCATGTCCGAAAATTAATGTAGAATTATAAAAAAAACTGTGTTATAATGGCGCGATAGTGTGATCATTTACAGCACAGTTTTTTGTTTTTTACAAGGAGAACGGACGTTTTATGACTTCGGACAAAGCTAACCACCGTTTTTTGCTTTCTGAGCTTATAAGGCGAGATTTTATCAAGAAATACAAGCGCACTACCTTCGGCATACTCTGGAGCGCACTTTCGCCGCTGTTTCTGCTGCTGACCATGGACGTGGTCTTCGGCACGTTTTTCGGCCGCAACATGCCGCACTACACGATATACCTGTTCTGCGGACTGCTGCTGTTCAACTATTTCTCGGCAGCCACCCGAAGCGCCATGCGCGTTCTTTACGATAACGCTCAGATATACAGCAAGGTACCCGTGCCCAAGCACTATTTCCTCATTTCGCAGAGCGTTGCACAGGCGATAGATTTCGCCGTTTCGCTGCTTGTGTTCTTCATTTTCGTCGCCGTTGACGGGATAAGCTTCCACTGGCGTTTTCTGTACCTGCTATTCCCGATAGTGTGCCTTTATTTCATCAACTTCGGCATAGGCATGTTCCTGAGCACGCTGTATATTTTCTTCCGCGACATAAACTATCTCTGGCCCGTTGTGACGCGCATCATCATGTACGCCTCGGCGATATTCTATGATCCGTCGATACTGCCGGGGATCATGCGCAGGCTTTTAAACTGCAATCCGCTGTATATGTGCGTGGATTATTTCCGCCAGCTCATAATCCATTCGACCGTGCCGAGCCTCTCGACGCATCTTATCATGATCGTGATGGCCGCGATCTGCGCTTTCCTCGGCTGGTTTACCTACCATATCACGCGCGATAAGATCGCGCTGTATGTGTAAGGAGGTGCTCTGATGGACGGAAACAAGATCCTTGTTCTTGACGATGTTTCGGTGCGCTACCGCAAGCAGGACTCGCGCTCGACCTCGGACATAGTCAAGCGCATACTCGGAAAAAGCCCCAGGAACAACGAGTTCTGGGCACTCAAAAACGTATCCTTCAGCCTCGAAAGGGGCGATATGCTCGGCGTTATCGGTAAAAACGGCGCCGGCAAATCAACGATGATGAAGGCCATAAGCGGAACGCTGACCCCGGCCTCGGGAACGATCGAGAAAACCGGCAAAATCTGTGCTCTGCTCGAGCTTGGCACGGGCTTTGACCGCGAGATGACGGTCAAGGAAAACGTGTATCTGCGCGGAGCGTTCATGGGCTACTCCAAGGAGTTTATCGACTCGAAGTATGACGAGATAATCGACTTTGCCGAAATGCGCGAATTTCAGAACAGCCCGTTCCGCACGCTCTCAAGCGGCATGAAAAGCCGCATTGCATTCGCTATTGCGAGCATGATAGAACCCGACATCATCATCCTTGATGAAATATTTGCCGTCGGCGACGGCGACTTCCGCAAAAAGAGCCAGCAGAAGATGCAGAGCATCATCGATAACGGCGACACGACCGCGCTCATGGTCTCGCACTCGCTGCAATCGGTGCGCGCGCAGTGCAACAAGGTGCTGTGGCTGGACAAGGGGCGCATGGTCATGTTCGGCGATCCGAACACGGTTTGCGACGCATACGCGGAATATCTGAACACCGGCAAGCTGCCGCAGACCGAATCACTGGCCGCAACACAGGAAAACCCGCGCAACAGGCTTAAAAAGAACACCGGCAAGCACCTTGCCGAGGCCGCGGTGTATCTCATGCTGCTGCTTGTTATCATCGCCGGCTGCTTCGTGTGGTCGCAGTATGACCTGCTCAAATCCTACGTTCTCGCGCAGAGCCTCACCGTCGAGCAGATAGAAAACGAGGCGGCAAACTACCACCGCCAGATCGACCGTTTGCTTAAGGTTGACACGACGCGCTGGG
>ERZ779874.3541-NODE-3541-length-11512-cov-2.697652_pt1 | contig 11512 bp, 21 predicted proteins | sample MGYA00511031_ERZ779874 | MGnify/ENA primary metagenome ERZ779874 (study PRJEB29588, sample SAMEA2156850) | human gut metagenome | biome: human gut; feature: human-associated habitat; material: faeces | place: Denmark | collected 2008/2010 ...
TATCAATCTGAGCGAAGGCATGGATGTGGATTCCGCTGTGACTGCTTTTGAGAAGGTTGTCGCTCCCGCAAACTATAAGCGTCCAAAGGCCATTTTCACTAAGAAGATGCTGGAAGATGCACAGAAAACCGTTACCGAGCTGGGTTATATGAGCAGTCTGGGTCGTCGGTTTGCTACTCTGGACGATATCACCGCCAACAATATCCTGTTCTGCAACCGTGATGCTGCTCCTCGTATTGCTGGTGCTACAAATCCGTTTGAGGCAATGGCTAAGACTGTTGCGATTGATCCCAAGAAGTTTGGCCGCGCAGAAGAAATTGGCATCGACAAGTTTATCAAGGACGTGCTGCCGACTGCAACCGGTTTGGAACTGTTCATGGAGAATCGTTTCGAGAAGAATATGATGTCTCTGATTGCTCCGCAGGATAAGACTGCGCCGAGTATGTTCAAGTGGCCTAATGGTTTCAGTTGGGCGTATACCGGCAATATGGCAGACAGTGATATTCGCGAAAACGTTAAGGCTGCTGGAGGTAATGTGGACGGCGTGCTGCGTTTCTCGATTCAGTGGAACGATGTGCCGGGTGAGTACGATGCAAATGATGAAGATGCTCATTGCGTTGAACCCGATAAGAATCATATCTATTTCGGCAACAAGTGGAATCCTCGTACTAATGGCCGCTTGGATGTGGATATCATTCATCCTAATCAGGGTAAACCTGCGGTCGAGAATATTACATGGCCTGACATCGAAAGGATGAAGGAAGGTGAGTACAGCTTCTATGTGAACTGTTTTACTAGTCGTGGAGGTAAAACTGGTTTCCGTGCTGAGATCGAATTCGATGGCAACATCTACTCGTTTAACTATGATAAGCCGCTGCATCAGTGTCAGAATGTCTCCGTGGCAAAAGTCACGCTGAAGGATGGCAAGTTCTCTATCAAGGAGCTGCTGCCCAGTTCTACCAGTACCCGCGAGATCTGGGGTGTGAACTCCAATCAGTTTGTGCCTGTTTCTGTGGCAATGTATTCTCCGAACTACTGGGATGAGCAGACTGGTAATGGCAACCGCCACTACTTCTTTATGCTCAAGGATTGCGTCAACCCTGAAAAACCCAATGGCTTCTACAATGAATTCCTGAAAGCGGAACTGCTACAGCATAAGCGTGTATTTGAGGCTCTTGGTTCTCAGATGGCAGTTCAGTCGGTAGATGATCAGCTGTCCGGCGTTGGCTTCTCTGAGACGAAGCATGATTCCTTTATTGTCAAGATTCAGGGCGCTACTGAGAGAGTTCTGAAAGTGGTGATTTAATGGCTCGTTATAAAGTTGGGGATAGGGTGCGCTTAATCGATAATTTTGTGCAATACGAAGAGTATCATATGCGAGATCAGAATAACAATCCCGGATATAGTATAACAGTCAAGTGGTCATTAGAAGAAAGAATGAAACTTGCTGGAAAAATTGTGACGATTGCTGAAGTTGGAGAATACTACCGAATCGAAGAAGACGACCATCGTAAACATTGGACGGACGACATGTTTGTTGGCACGGCAAAATGTCTTGTTTGTCGGTCATTACTGTAATTTGTAAAGGAGAAATATTATGGAAAAGAATCTGTTTGAAATTGCAACTCGTAACCGCTACCGCTTCACCTACAAGGGTGTCATGACTGTTGAGGATCTGTGGGATCTGAATGTTGAGGCTCTGGATGCAATCTTTAAGACTCTGAATCGTCAGAAGAAGACTGCTGACGAGGATTCTTTGCTGGCTGTTAAGAGCGCCGAAGATACCGAACTGGCAAACAAGATCGAGCTGGTCAAGTACATCGTATCTGTTAAGCTGGCCGAGTCCGAGGCTCGTGTGAATGCTGCCGAAAAGAAGGCGCAGCGCGATAAGATTATGAAGATCGTAGCAAAGAAGAAGGACAAGGAGCTGGAAGACATGGACGTTGACCAGCTGATGAAGAAGCTGGAAGAGCTGAACTGAGAAGGGAAGTATCAAAAATGAAAGTTGTTGAAAGCGCAAGCAATCTGTTCCTGTATGGCGACGATATGAAGGCGTATGACAAGATCCCGGCGGGTACCTATGATATCCACTGTTCTGAGATGACCGGTTTCTATCTGTCCCGCCGCCCTGATATGGTCATCAACGAAAAGGTGTATGGTGTCCAGAGTGGCAAGGTTGCCAAAGTGCTGAATTCGTTCAAAGCGTTCAACCGCAACTTGGGTGTCATCCTCAGCGGCAATAAAGGCATCGGTAAATCTCTGACCGCTAAGATGATTGCAATCGAGGCCATCAAACAGGGCTATCCTGTCATTCTGGCTAACCGCTATATCGGCGGTATCGCCAATTTCATTGAATCCATCAATCAGGAAGTTATGATCCTGTTTGACGAGTTTGATAAGACCTTCAAGTCCCGGGACAATGAAAATCCGCAGGATACGATGCTGAGTCTGTTTGATGGCACCAGCGCGGGCAAAAAGCTCTTCGTTGTCACCTGTAACCAGCTCAATGGCCTGAACGATTATCTGGTCAACCGTCCCGGTCGCTTCCACTATCACTTCCGCTTCGATTACCCGGGCGCCGACGAGGTCGAAACCTATCTCAAAGATAAGCTCGAAGAGAAGTATTACGATCAGATCCCAGCTGTGGTCGATTTTTCTGGCAAGATCGATCTGAACTACGACTGCCTGCGGTCTATCGCCTTTGAACTGAATCTGGGTACTCCATTCGCAGAGGCTATCAAGGATCTGAATATCATCAATATGAACGAGACCAGTTACAAGCTCACTGTTTTATTTAAGGATGGTTACCGTACATCCTGCACCAAGCGTTTTGATATGTTCAATGGTGCACAGCGTATCTATTTTGAGATCAAGCTGAAGGATGGCTTCTGGCCTGATTGTTACATCAACACCGAGGATATCCAGTATAACCCCGCCAACGGCGAGCAGTTCATTGATGGCAAGAAGGTTGATGTGGTCAATCCGTATTCCAAGAACGTAGAGGATGAAAAAGATCGCTATGAAGCCTTTGAAAAGGATAATGGCGTGGCCAAGGTCATCATTTCTCGTGCTCGTGAAAGAGACATTCACTACATGGTTTAAGGAGGTTCTATATGGTTAAAGCAAATCATTATGAAATCAGTTCGTTTCCAGACGGTACTCCGCTGATCAAGAAAGATCTGACAATCAATTATCTCAACGTGATCAGCATCGTCTGGACATTTGAATCCATGGCAGAGCTCCCCACGGTCATTATGATCGCAAAGGACGCAAAGGATAACGGGGCAAAAGTCGAGCTGTTTATGCCGTATATTCCGAACGCCCGTATGGATCGCGTTCATAGTGACGAGGATGTGTTTACTCTCAAGTGGTTCGCAGAGGAGATCAATCGATGTGGGTTCAGCTGCGTCAACGTGTTCGATCCCCACAGTGATGTGGCTCCCGCATTGATCAACCGTTGCGAGGTACGTACTCCGATTCGTGAAATCTGTCAGGCAATCGAGAAAAGCAAGCCTGATGTGATCTATTTCCCAGATGCCGGCGCAATGAAACGGTATGAGGAAACTGTTCACTGGGCACTCGATCGTGTCGGTTGTAAGGCTTATATCATTCACGGAGACAAGAAGCGTGACTGGAAGACCGGAAAGATTCTCGGCTTGGATGTCACCGGTTATCCTCCCAAGGGCGGCAAAGTTCTGATGATTGATGACATTTGTTCTTACGGCGGTACCATGTACTATTCGGCCAAGAAACTGAAGGAGCTGGGTGCTGGTGATATCGATATGTATATCAGTCACTGCGAGAACAGTATTCTGGACAAGGAGCGCGGCCATCTGTTTGACGATCCAGAGCTGATTCACATGGTATATACCACGGACAGTATCTTCACCGGCAAGCACGATAAGATCACTGTTTTTTAACACAAGTGGGATGAAGACTAAATATGTTTTGGATTGATACAGATAAAGCACTTCCTGCAATGAACAGTCAGGTTGTGATGTTCAAGGTGAATCTGGCAGGAAAGTATATTGTAAAAGGCCATTATGACCACAACAAGCAGTGTTGGTACACAGAAAGTGGATCTTATATCAACGCTGATGACGTTTACGCTTGGAAGAGTAATGAGTCTGTTGTTTCAAAAATCGTGAATATTTTTCTTCCAAAACTTGATATCTGAGGAACATGAATGAGAAAGTTCAAAGACATTGAAGTTGGTGGTCGTTTTTTTGATTCGTCAGATTATTATGCAACACTGTATATTAAAATACCGCTTATCAAAGATAATTTTGGATTTGAATTTAATGCAGTGTGTGAGGCGTATGTCGATGAAGCGCATCCGAATGTGAAGCGCCCCGCATTTTTCAGACCAGACGATCCAGTAAAGTAAAGGAGAGAATTTAAAATGATCAATATTAACCCTATGCTGCTGTGCGATTTCTACAAGACGACTCATAGTAAGCAGTTCCCGGCTGGCACTACTAAGCTGGTTAGTTATTTCACTCCGCGCATGAGCCGTCTGGATGGCGTGGATGAAGTCGTTGTGTTTGGTGTTCAGGCGTTCTGCAAGAATTATCTGCAGAATTATTTTAAACGTTGGTTTTTTGATTTCCCAAAGGAGTGGGTTGTCTCAAATTATCAGCGTGTCCTGGACGCAACCATTGGCAAGGACGCTTATGATATCGATAAGATTGCTGCCCTGCATGACCTGGGCTATCTTCCTGTCGAGATCAAAGCACTGCCCGAGGGTACTCGCTGCCCCATTCATGTACCGTTCCTTGAGATGAGCAATACGCATCCTGATTTCGCATGGGTTCCGCAATTCCTCGAATCCTTTATGAGTTCTGAGCTGTGGCATCCGATGATTTCTGCGACGGTTGGTACTCTGTATCGTGATATCGTGGACAAGTATTACGATGAAACCGTCGAGGATGGTGTGCCTCATGCTCGTGCTCTGGGCGATTTCAGTTTCCGTGGTCAGGAGTGTATGCAGTCTGCTGTCAAATCCAGCGCTGGGTGGTGTCTGAGCTTTTTGAATACGGCCACTGTTCCTGCAATCCCGTATCTGGAAGAGATGTATCACTGTGATTGCACTAAGGAGCCGGTCGCGTTTGGCGCTGTTAGCACCGAGCATAGTGTGATGTGTTCTAACTTCGCAGTCGATGGCGATGAGATCACTTTCATCCGCCGGGCACTGACTGAGTTATATCCCAATATGAGTTTCAGCATGGTATCTGACTCCTACGACTACTGGAATCTGGTCGATAATATTCTGCCGCAGCTCAAGGATGAGATCATGGCGCACAATGGCACACTGCTGATTCGTGGTGATTCTGGCGACCCGGTCGAAATCGTTACGCAGACCGTCTATCATTTGTGGGATATCTTCGGCGGCACGGTCAACAGCAAGGGTTATAAAGTGCTCGACCCTCATGTGAAGGCTCTGTACGGCGATTCCATCACCGTGCAGCGCTGTGAAAAGATTTATGCCGAACTCAAAGCACACGGTTTTGCTTGCAACAATGTCAGCCTCGGCGTTGGTTCTTTCTCCATGCAGTGCATCGAGCAGAATGGTCAGTTGAAGCCGTTCACCCGTGATACTTTTGGTATGGCAGTCAAGGCAACTTATGGCGTGGTCAATGGCAAGGAGATTCAGATCTTCAAGGACCCCAAGACCGACACTGATCACTTTAAGAAGAGTCTGAAGGGTATGTGTTATGTCACTAAGGATGATTCTGGAAAGCTGGTTTGTACTGATGGCCTGATGGATCACGCTGCTCATTCGGATGGCAATCTATTGCAGCCTGTATTCCGTAATGGTGCGATGGTCAAGGAGTACAGTTTGAAAGAAGTTCGTGATAGATTGTGGGAAGGGAAGTTCTAATGAGTGTCGTTATCAAAGAAGGGAACGTGTTCGATTCTGACGCTAAGATTATCTGTCATCAGGTGAATTGTCAGGGCGTTATGGGATCAGGCGTTGCTAAGGAAGTTAGGGAACGTTATCCAGATGTATATGCTCAGTATAAGCATCTATGTGATATAAATAAGGATTATCCTGCCGGATTACTGGGAAAGGCACAAATCATTTCGGCTGACAACGCATTTTCTCGATATATCGCTAATTGCTTCGGCCAGAACAAATACGGTTATGATGGCGCCCAGTATACTTCAGTTGGTGCATTGATGGAAGCTTTTATCTATGTAGCGGAGATTGCACGAAAGAATCACTTAAAGGTCGCTATGCCGTATAAAATCGGTTGCGTTCGTGGTGGTGCTGATTGGGAGACCGTCAAGAAGATCATTGATGTTACATTTCAAGACGTAGATGTTGAACTATGGAGATTGGAGGGTAAATAATATGCGTAACTATGAATTTGATGCTGCAGAAACCCATGCAGAACTTGTTCGATGGATTCGGAATTATTTTCGTAAGAATGGCCCCGGTTGCAATGCTGTGATTGGTATCTCTGGCGGTAAGGATTCCAGCATTGTGGCCGCTCTGTGTTGCGAAGCACTTGGTAAGGAACGAGTTATTGGAGTTCTTATGCCACAGGGTGTACAGGACGATATTGACGTAGCACGAGATCTGGTTAAGCATTTGGGTATCAAGTCGTTTGAGATTAATATTGCTGAGACCGTAAATACAATGCTGGCAAAGGGACGCATCGCGGGGCTCTCTGATTCAAAGCAGGCTAGGGTGAATCTGCCGGCACGAATCCGTATGGCAACACTGTTTATGGTGGCTCAGAGCGTAAATGGACGAGTAAGCAACAACTCTAACTTTAGCGAACGGCATCTTGGTTGGGGAACGCTTTTTGGAGACACCATTGGGCAGTTTAGTCCGCTTGGGAATTTAACCGTTACCGAAGTGAAAGCAGTTGGTCGTGAAATGGGACTGCCTGAAAAGTTTATTGAGAAAATCCCGGCTGACGGATTAAGCGGTAAGACCGATGAGGAGAATTTTGGTTTCACCTATGAATTCCTCGACAATTATATTCGCACCGGCGAGTTCGGCGGCAATATCGAGGCAGCAGCTAAGATTGATAAAACGCATGACGCAAATACGTTCAAGCAGATGCCGATGCCGGTATATAATCCAAGCCTGTCTGACTGGTGGGGCTAATGATTTGGATTGTGCTGTTTTTAAGTATGATATGGCTTCATATTTATGATGATTATCATACACAAGGGATTCTGGCACAATTTAAGCAGAAGAAATGGTGGGAAGAAAACTATCCGCAGGCTTTATACAAAAACGATTGGAAGATTGCTTTATACGAACATGCTTTTCAATGGTCGTTCACTGTGATGCTTCCGCTACTTGTATATTCTATGTGGGCATGGAAAGAATCCGGTTTATATCATAGTTTGATATGGTGGGTTGGGCTGCTTGCGATAAATACAGAGATTCACGCCGAGATAGACAATGAAAAAGCAAACGAGTTAGAAATCAGTTTGTTTACAGATCAAATTCTTCACATTCTTCAAATTGGATTTACGATTGTATTTTTTATGATTGGAGCGAATTAAATGGAAAAGGAAAAAGTTGATGTCCTGATCGTTGTCGATATGCAGAACGATTTTGTAACCGGCGCTCTTGGCACTCCAGAAGCTCAGGCAATTGTGCCGAAAGTTGTGGAGAAGATCAAGAACTGGAGCGGTAAGGTTCTATATACCAGAGATACTCACCATGAAAACTATCTCGAAACTCAGGAAGGTAAACATCTCCCTGTGAAGCACTGTTTAGAGGAGACGTGGGGGTGGCAGTTGATCGATGAGGTTGACGCGACAATCACTGACGAGATGTGGGAATCTGACAACCCCATCTACGACAAAGAAGTGTTCGGCTCTTATTATATGATGCAGGACTTACGAGAGACTCTCCTTTGGTATTCTGACATGGAAATTAACTCAATCACGCTGGTCGGACTTTGCACGGATATCTGTGTTATCTCCAATGCGATCATGTTGAAGAATGTGCTCCATGAGGTCCCCATCATTGTTGATGCAAGTTGCTGTGCCGGTGTCACTCCTGAGTCTCATAAGAATGCACTGGCTGCTATGAAGATGTGTCAGATTGAAATCGTAAACGAGGAATAAAATGCATTACATTAATGAAGATATTATTTTGAGTGATGATGGGTCAGAACGACTCAGGTATCTTCTAAGCCATCCGGATGTAGAGAACACGCAAAAGAAGTTAAAGGAGTGTATGGATTCTCTCGCTAAAATGAACTACCGGGAGAATGAAGACGGGACTTCTTCTTTTGATATTGATATTGATATTGAGGTGTAATCAATGGAAGAGATTATTATTTTCGGCTAATGTCCGAATGCTAGGTGATTGGCGGTACTAGGGCAGACATAACCGCTACCAGAATAAAATAATAAAACATATAAAGGAGCAGATGAGTATGAAAAGATTAGTTGTAACTGTAAATTGTATGGCTGTTTACAATAGTTTTATTGATGTTCCTGATGGTATGAATATTGACGAAGCTATTAAATATGCGAAAGAACATCTTTCTAATATCCCTATTATAAATGGACTCGAATATGTTTCTGATAGTGATGAATTGGATGGAGAAAATTGTGAGTTCGAAGATGCTGAGTAATAAAATTATACTTTTGTTGGAGATGATTGTATGATCCCTATTAATGAAATAGATATGAAAATTAAGATCCCCAGTGGATACCTTGTGTGCCGTCCAACTGGAGCCATGGACGATTATCCGGGTCTTGGTATCTTTTTCTCTAAAGACGGAAAAACAGTTGATTGGAATGACCTGATCTCAATCACTGAATATAATTCTACATTTAAAAATATCCAAACGGTTGGATTTATGCAGGGACAGGAAAACTATGTCGCTGCTATTTGCTTTGAAGATGGAAACATTATTGGAGAATGAGGTGGAGCAAAATGAACACGGAAAACATCAAGAACGAAGCATATCAGCTGATTGATAAATATTTCATGCCAACTAAGGCCATTGTCGTAAAGGATTTTCTTAATACATACGGATTCTGGGACGCCCCAGCTTCTACCAAATATCACGGTAACTACCCCGGCGGCTTAGCTGAACACAGTCTGGCGGTTGCAAAAAATCTTATGATGTTAACGGAGAAACTTGATTTGAAGTGGGACAATCCCGGCTCTCCGTTCATTGTTGGCCTGCTACACGATGTTTGCAAAATGGATCAATACAAGCTGATTAGCACAGAAAATGGTTATCAGTACGTTTATACAAATAATTCGATCTACAGTCATCACGGTGAAAAGTCCATTTGTATGCTGGCGAGTTGTGTTACATTGACCCAAGAGGAGATCGCTTGTATCCGCTGGCACATGGGCGCATATGAGACCGATACAAACGAGTGGAAGCATTATGGCAACGCCATTGCAAAATATCCAAACGTGCTCTGGACGCACACGGCAGACATGATGGCAAGCCATATTGAAGGAGTATAAAAATGCTTGCATATGGAGAACTTAGCTGTCAAAGATGTGGAATTACGTGGTATGGGCCCAAATGTGGAATGAAATATTGCAAAGAGTGTCGACGAATTGTCAATAGAGAAAAGGTTGCTCGTTGTAATCAGAAAAAGCGGGCAGAAAAAGAATCCAAAGACAAAACTCGTGAAGCATTTCTGGATATTGTAAGAAAGGCCGACGCGGAAGGATTATCTTATGGACACTATTGTTTAAAGCATGGAATTTAAGGTGTAGTATGAAATATACGGTATATGTTTCTGCAATTAGATACTATGAGACTGTCATTGAGGCAGACTCAAAAGAAGAAGCGGAAAGAATCGCAAAAATCATGTATAACGAGAATGAAATGAACGATTATGAAGACGAATTGATGTCGATCGAAGTTGATGGAGAAAATGATGAATGACATTAATGATTTATATGATGTGATTCAGTCTGGACTAGCTCTTGCTGGACTGTCAATTATAGATTTCGATAAAGATGGAATGATTGTCCGCGACAAAATCAAAGACAATGATTATCGAATCAAAATTACAGAGGAGGTTAACTGATGAAGGTAAAAAGTACGACGGCAGATATTACATACGAAATGACCGAAGATCAAATTGAAGCAGCATATCGATATCAGCAGTTTAAATATCGAACTGAAGATGCTAAGGGGCATATCTATGATATGTTTAATGAATGCGATTGCAATGAAGAAACATTCAAAGAAGAGTATGGCGTTACATATAATGAAATTCTGGATTGCGCAGAAGATGTTGCGGAGCAGTTTTTAGACGATTATGATTGCAACATTCCAGAAAACGATGAGTTCGATTTTATCATCTGGGACAATATGCGACAGCTTCGTGAGGCAAAAGAGGCTGTTGATGTCAAATAAATGGAGAAACGTGCGGCTTTCAGAGATTCAAGATCGTCGAGTAAAACTTACGAGCGAAAAGAAAACTGAAATTCTACGCAAATATCAAACTGGTGGATATTCGCTTAGAAGTTTGGCTAGAGAATACAATGTAAGTCATAAAACAATCGCATTGATTGTGAATCCAGAATCAAAAGCAAAAAACGATCAATACATAAAGGACCACTGGATGTTTTACGCTCTCGACTCGGAATCTCAAAGATTGGCACATCAGCGTACAGAAGAATATAAAAAACGATTATATCAAAAAGGAGAATTAAAGTAATGGGACAGCGATTAGTTATCACAGTTCATGCTTTTGACGAAGATATCGCTAAGATCTATTATCATTGGTCTGCATATACCATAAGTGCCTTTCAGGAAGCAAAAGACATCATCGATAACGTGGATTGGTTTAATTCTACTAGCAAGGACGAACTTATTCTTCGCATTACAAGACAGCTTGAGAAATGCGGTGGGGGAGTGAGTATTCGCGACCGAGAAGCGTTCAAGAAAAAATATCCGAATGAAACATTTAAGGATGATATCGACAGAGATTGTGGTTTGATTGCAATTACGGACGATGGTACGGAAGAATTGAAGTACTGGTCGGAAAGGGATTTAACTATCGATTTCGATACGGAAAAAGTCTACAATGATGTAATGTTTACGTATGAATCTGATGAAGAATTTAAGCAAGATAGATTGGATGCTGGATTTGAAGATGACGATATTGATGTGAAAAACATCAAGCAGCTTTTATTTGATCCGACCGAAGTGTATTTCTTTGCGCTCGATTCAGCAATTGAGACGTTGGATGGTTTACAGTTCTGTCGCTACTTTGGTCAGATTTATGAGTTGATTATTTGAGGTGAATTATGACACACGAATGGGTGGAACAGAAAAATAAAGAATATCATGAACAGTTTAAAGATTATCCACAGGCATTGGTAGATGAATGGAATCGAATTCCTGAATGGGCTAAGAGCGCCATTGATCGTCGTATTGCTGATGTCGAAATAAAACTGTTTGAGGCGCTTGCAAAACTTAACGAGGAACCAGACAGTTTCGATGTACATAGATTGGTCACAGAAACGGATAGTGATTCCTTTTTTGTGAAA
>ERZ779874.3544-NODE-3544-length-11506-cov-37.495328_pt1 | contig 11506 bp, 15 predicted proteins | sample MGYA00511031_ERZ779874 | MGnify/ENA primary metagenome ERZ779874 (study PRJEB29588, sample SAMEA2156850) | human gut metagenome | biome: human gut; feature: human-associated habitat; material: faeces | place: Denmark | collected 2008/2010 ...
AGAGCCGAAAAACGATAATCTCGTAGGATATTGACGGAAACACCCGTTAGCCACTACTATGCCATAACTGTATCAATACGAAACTACATTACTGTCTGCCACAAAGCCACTTATCTAATTTATTATTTCTTTTTAATTCTAATTAATTCATTTTATGTTTTATGTTTTATCTTATTTTCATACTTTTGTTTTGTAGAACAAAATCAGAAAAATATGGCTATAAGTTACAACAAAAAACTAATGGAATGCGTTCTTCGTTCAGTTATGTCCGAAGGTAATGTCGCCCAGGGAAAGGCCATTAAGTCTATTTGTAAGTCACCTAAACCGCTGTTTATTACGGGAAAAGGAGGTACAGGAAAAACGTACTTCCTTAAACGTGTTATACCGGCATTAAAAAATGCGGTTGTTGTCGCTCCTACCGGTATTGCTGCTGTTAATGCAGGCGGCCAAACCATTCATTCTTTTTTCAGAATCGGTATGCAACCTTACATTCCAGAGATAAGGAATGGCAAGTTTATGGACAATTGTGAAAACAAGTTCAGAGGAGAATCCGAAAAGATTTTACAGAATATAAAATATCTTATCATAGACGAGATTTCTATGGTTCGTCCTGATCTTCTTGATAATGTTGCGGACATTCTTCGTCGTGCAAGAGGCGACAAGGATCCGTTTGGCGGCGTGAAACTTATTATGGTAGGAGACTTATTTCAGTTACCACCTGTAATCAAAGAAGATTTTTTTAGAGACATATACGATACATCTTATTTCTTTAGTTCGAAGTCTCTTATGGCTTCTGGTATGGAAATGGTGTCTTTTGAAAAAATATATCGTCAGAAAGATGAGAAATTTATCAGCATCCTTAATAGGGTTCGTGATGGTCAGATGGACGATGATGTGTTTAGTACGTTAAATAGCAGATGTATTCAGCCTGAAAATAGTGCCGGGTATGTTGAGATCGTTACAACCAACGCTAAGGCTACAGCTATTAATGAAATGAGAATAAATTCTGTTCCTGGATCATTAAGAAAATTCGAAGCTATTATAAAAGGTGATTATCCTAAAGAAGCTCCTGTTGAAAAGACGCTTCTTATAAAAGAAGGTTCCAGGGTTATGATCACTAGAAACGGAGGAGAGTATGTCAATGGTTCTCTTGGCGTTGTGTCTTCTATTAAGAATGGAGAGATCGAAGTCGTTCTTGATCGTCCTAAAGATGAAGAACATACTAAGGTTATTATTACACCGTGTTCGTTCGATAAAGTAAAATACGTCAGAAACGGGTATAAAGTGGAGTCTGAGGTAATTAGATCTATTACTCAGTATCCGATAAAAATCGGTTACTCCATAACTATCCATAAATGCCAGGGCCTAACTTTAGATGCGGCGATGATGGACGTATCCAACTCTTTCGAAACAGGTCAGTTATATACAGCTCTTTCAAGAGTAAAATCGCTTGAAGGAATGTATCTTCGTCAACCTATTCCTAAGACAATAAAAACAAGCGATCCGGTGGTAAACGACTTCTACAAGAAAACACTTTCAAACGATGGAATTGTTGATCCTATTCCAATGGAAGAACTTGAGAAGTCAATGATCAATTTGTCAACCGGATCTGAAATGGATTTTGAAGAGTTTAATTTATAAAAAAATACAGTTATGAAATTTGGAGAAGCTTTAGAGGCAGTAAAAGAAGGTAAGTTAATTGCACGTTCAGGATGGAACGGTAAGGGAATGTTTGTCTTTCAGCGCCCGGAAGATTGGTTGTCTACTGATACGATAGTTAATAGAGTAAAGTCATTACCGGATTCGTTTAAAAAATACGTAAACGATTATTATGACATAGATGAAACCAACATGATTAAATTCTGTTCTTATCTGTGCATGAAAGATGCTAACGATAATATTGTAAATGGATGGTTAGCTTCGCAATCAGATATGTTGGCTGATGACTGGATGGTAGTTGGTTAAAAAAATATAAACATGTCAAGAGTAGATAAAATATTTCAAGACAATTTGGCTCTTATAATGAGCCAGCCATGGGAAGAGGTAAAGCGACCGGTCTACTGTGATGGGACAGGCGTCAAGGTGAAGCGTATCCTGCAAGTATGCAACCAGTACGATCTTCGTCGGGAATTTCCTCTTGGTTCACTTAGACCCACTAATCTAAAAAATGCCATAAAGGAAATTTTATGGATTTTTCAAAAAAGATCGGTAGATATTAAAGATCTTGGTCTTCATATATGGGATCAGTGGGCTGATAATAATGGAAAGATCGAAGGATGTTATGGAGATATGGTGAACAGACATGTTTATATGGGAACCGGAAAAGCTCAAGATGGTATGACAGATATCCATGATGGTCTTTATGGTTTTCTTAACCAAACAGACTTCATTCTTTGGTCACTCAAGAATGATCGTTCGTCAAGAAGAATAGTAGCATCCATGTTCGATCCTGAAACCAATGGACTAAAACCTCTTCAAGAATGTGCGTTTCAGATCAATTTATCTGTTAAAGGAGATGAGTTATATATGACGCTTTATCAGCGCAGCCAGGATATAATTACAGCTTCTTACTGGAATGTAGCTCAATATGCGGCGTTGATGATGATGTTTGCTCACGACGCCGGGTTAAGGCCCGCAGTTTTCACTCATTTTATACAAGATATGCATGTGTATGACCGTCACGAAGAACAGGCAAACGAGCTCCTCCGTCGCTCTCTCTTCGGCCCGGTTCCGCAGGTTACTATCTCGTCCCGTATGGAAGGGAAAGGGTTTTATGATTTTGTAGCTGATGATTTTGAGGTATGGAATTATGAACCGAAGGAGCAAATAAAATTTGAGATTGCGAAATGAAAATAAGCATAGATAGAAGAGCCAAAATGATTCCTATTATGGAAATCAGTGCCGGAGATGAAGTTAATATCGGAGGCTTTGATTATGTTGTTGAAAACATAATTCCATGTAGGAAAGGATCTTATTCAGATGCGTATGGAATTAGGTTGGTCATGTCTTCTTACAAGCATGGCCAACTTGTAAGAAAAGTAGATAGTGTTTTTTCTATCGATTCTATTTTGGTATTTCTACCTAAAGGAGACTCTGTTGTAGTAGAGTGCTCTTATAGAGAACTGGAAGAATGTTTCCCTAAAATATAATTACAATGACAGGAGCAGAAAAATGTAACCGATGCGAGCAGTTTGGACCGAACGGTCTCACTGACTATCCATGCAAAAGGATTCCATCAAGGAACTGTCCTTGGTTTATTAAAATATCGGATAAGAAATATAAGAAGATTCTTGCCGATAGGGTGAAAAGAATTAAGGAGAATGAGAAACTTAAGCAGGAAATGATGAAAGATCAGGATCTTGTTGAAGAAGTAAAACAAAATACGAAAAGATTAATGCAATGAAAAATATAAAATCAGAAGAAGTGGAAGTCGTTATTCCTAAAGAAGTAGAAGCTATTAACATATGTGGAGATATCGATAGTTTTATAAAACACATTATATATGTCAGCTTGGATAAGGTAAGTAGTGATAGGGCGTTTGTTAATAACGATATTCTGTATATGGTTACATACGCCTCTATAAAAGGTAAAAATATACCTGTTGGTGTATTAGCAAAACAAAAAGAAGCTGAAACAGAAGATATTGCTATGCCGTTTGAGGATATTGGAAGGGATGTAAATGTAGTGTATCCTATTGAAATAGGAAAGAAGTTTAAAGGATTTTACATTCTTAGTAATGGTGCTGTGGCTATCGATTATGAACTTACAGACAATGGAGGTTTTGAAAATGATGATAGTATTGGTAAAATCGACATGAATCTAAATTGATACATTATGGTATTATATATAGCAGCAGATCCGGGAAAAGATGGAGCCATAGCCTGCATCGATCAGGACAGTAAACTAATATCAAGAATCTCCACTCCAAGAATATCAGCTTCAGGACCAGTAGACTTGACTAAAGAATATGTTTTTTGCCGGGATACGATCGTAGAAAACAATCCTGATAGGGTAGTATTTGTCATAGAGGACGTACACGCACTGTACGGGGTCAGCACGTCCTCTACAGCCTCCCTCATGGAGAACAAAGGCCAACTGCATGGGCTGTTCCTCTCCCTCTGCATGGCATTTACGGACATAAGTTGCTCCGTTAATTTCATAGCCCCTAAAACATGGCAGAAATTGGTTTGGACGCATTCTGATAAGGTCATGGAAGCCAGTAAGGTAAATACTAAGAAAACGTCATTGGCTTGCGCTAAAAGGCTGTGGCCAAACGATACGTTCGTTAAAAACGAAAGATGTAAGACAGCCCATGACGGTATAGTTGATGCGATGCTTATAGCAGAAGCAGCAAGAAGAACCATTTAATCTATTTTAAATTATTTTAAATCCAATTAATTCGTAATTAGATTTTAAAATAATACATTTGCAGTGTTAGATAGTCATAATCGTAAGTTTTAAAAAAATGAAAGTAAGAGTTCCTGGCATACTAATGAATGAGAAGCTTTCAAATATTTCAAAGATGTTTGATAAGGTTCTAAAGGATTGTGTCACATCGAATATAAAAATTACTTTATATTTTGATCATATCCGGATACAAGCCATGAACGAACGTATAACATATACGGATGATATTTTCGATGTGAATACTGATATTTCTTGTGACCAGAAGTTTTCTCTTTTAGTAGATGCCGGGACTCTTATTTCATTTTTTAAAAATCATAACCAGGATATAGAGATAGAGATTAAAAATGATTACAGTATCGTTTTTAAATACGATAGAGGATCTTTTTCTTCTACTTGGATTGAGGATAAGGCTTTCCCTGATTTCTTTTATCCTGTAGGTGACGGTATTCGTGTTATGAGTTCGTCTTTCATTCAGTCTATGAAAAGATCTTTTGCGTTTGTTGGATCGGATGAATTTAGACCAGCTATATGCTCGATTCTTCTTAATGTGAAGAAGAACTATATTGACATTGTTTCTACTGATATGTTCCGTCTGTTTATAAACAGGAAAGAGTATGCTAATGCATCAGAAGAAAGGTCGATTATGCTAAGCGAGGTTGCGGCTTCTATCTTGTACCGCTTTCTATCTGATAAAGATACGGAGATCAGTATTTCTACAGATGGAGTTAGGACGTTCTTATGCTTTGATAATGTAATTATATCGGATATGAACGTAGAACAACAGTATCCTAACTACGAATACGTATGTAGCAAATTCGAAAAATCGTCGAGAGTTAAGTTTGACCGGGATTTACTTATATCGGTTCTTAATTCCATGACTTTGGTGGATAATGTTGTTAATGTCAAGGTAGATGAAGAAAACGGCATAACGGTAATGTCTGAGGATTTTGGAAATAGAAAAAAGATAATGGAATCAATGCCTTTGAATGCGCTCGAAGGTCCGTGTTTTAATTTTTCTATCGGTAAGGAAAATATACTGTCTTCCGTAAAATCACTTATAAAAGGAGATGCTGTCATGGATTGGTCTGATCAGTATAAGATGATAAAGATGTTCAATCCTAAATACGAATCAACATACGTCTTAAATCAAACATTGTATAATATATAAACAATTAATAATATGGCTTTTAGAGAAAACAGAAGTTTTGGTACAACTTATTATTTGTATATTAATTCAGATGGTAACTTGTATGAAAAAAGTAACGAACCAAAAGAAGGTTTTGTTCAGCACATAAGTCCTAATAGCGGTCAGCCGGCAGGATATTGGAGAGAGTATTATAATGGAGTAGTTGGGTACATCAACTACATCGGGTTAAAGTCAAGTACTTTCTCTAATGGAAATACTGTTACTAATTTCCTTATCGTATTAAAAGATTACGAGCTTAATGAAAACTATTGTATTTCCATACCTCTCGTCAATCAAAAAGGAAATATCAAGGGCTTTGTTAAGAGCTTCGTAAAATACTACGAAAACATCGATTTTAGTCGTGAAATTTATTTCAATGTCTTTAAGAAGAAGAAAGATGATGAGTTTGGATCTTCGGAACTTATTATCGCGTATGCAGGAGTAGACGGAGAAAAAGATCAGCTTGTTGAACGTTTTTATAAAAAAGGCGTAAATGGCTGGCCTGATCCTGTTGAGGTTACAGGGTTTGATGGTAATAAAAGCCTTGATTATTCAGCCCAAAACAACTTTACTTATCAGAAGATTAAGGAATATTCAAACAGGTTCAATGATTCTATTAAAGACATCAGAGCTGGTATAATGGCTAAATTAGGTTTAGGAAGTAATACTCAGCAAGAGCCTACAGCTCCTCAGGCTTATACCCAGCAGGCGGCTGCTCCTCAACAGGTTCAACAACCTCAGTCTGTTCCGGGTGCTATTCCGTATCAGAATTACCAACAACCTGCTCAACGGCCAGCACAGTATCAGGCACCGGCTTATACGCCACAGCCGACTGCTCAGCCTGCTGCACCTGCCCCGGCGCCTGCTACAAGGAGCACCAAGCCTCAGCATCAGACGCAGCCACAGCCGCAAGCACAGATGCCGAACTTCCCTCCTATGGAAGAAGAAGACCTTCCATTTTAATATAAACATCAGCCCAGGAGAATAACATCTCTTGGGCTTTTAAAGATTGTGTAGAATGATAGTAGAAATAGTTACAAGATTTCCCCTTATTAAACTTCGTAGGAAAGTGACAGAAGAAAGGATTATGGCGAAGCATGGGGATAAATTATGTATGATCTACTCAGAAACCAGAGAAAAATATAAGCAAGGAGATGAGTGGGTCGATGATCCTAATGATGCAGACATAAGTACTTTTCGTGAGTGCTATGAATCAACGAAGGACATAAAAAAAGAAGGTATTGTTTATTGTACTATAAAAATATGATTATGGATAAGTTAGAAGATATTGAAAGACTTCTTTATGAAAAAGAAGATAGCAAGAAGGATACTGTTTCTGAAAAGAACAACAAACATAAAAAAGAGGATAAGGTCGTTAATAAAATACCTGAATCGTATTTGACTCCAGGGTATCAGAAGACTGTTCAGGTAGGTATTAAGAAGCTGTATCCTGATGTCGTGGCACCTGAATACAAACATGATGGTGATGCCTGTTGTGATATTCGTGCATATAGAGTAGTGAAGATAATGAATGACATGGGAGTAGAAATAGATGTTCCTTCCGATTTTGAATCAATTACCTTATATCAAGGTTATTCTGTTAGAATCGGAACAGGATTTAAGTTGAATATACCAGAAGGTTGGTGTGTGAATGTGGAAGGAAGATCTGGATTCTCTTTTGACGAGGGAGTGGTAGTTACTAACGCTCCTGGCAAATGCGAATTTATCTACAAAGGAGAGTATATGGTTAATCTTACTAAAATCAATAAAAAACCGACCGTAATCCGCAAAAACGATCGAATAGCTCAGATGGAAATCGTTCCACAATACAAAATGGTATTGGAAGAAGTAACAGATATTGAGGTAGAAGACGGGAATGAACGTGGAGAAAAAGGTCTTGGTAGTTCTGGAGTTAAGTAATGTTTAAATATTTTTAAAATGAGCATGTTAGGTTTTACATTTATCACAGACAGCAAGCTGTCAATGTACAGGGAGAAAGCTATTAAATCCGAAAATCTTGCAAAAGAAATTGAGGAAATGCAGGATAAGGCCGCTTCTTACAAGGAAAGGCTTTCCGAACTCAAGTCAGATATCGCTTCAAAGGATAAAGAGATTTTATCTGTTGGCAAAGATCTTTCTGAGTCTAAGGAAAAGATTGACGCCTTGAAGGAAAATCAGAAAAAGTTGATAAAAAGCGTCAAGGAGAAAACGGAAGAACTTGATGCTGTCAATGTCGATCTTGACAAAGCCAGGTCTGATCTTGATGAGGCTAATTACAAAATCAGAAACTTGGAAGAAAAGAAAAACAGTATCTCATCTGAATTAAAAAAGAAATCAAATGCATTGATTGAAGCCGGGATCAGAATCGGAGATTTGGAAAACGAGGTTTCGGTTGGGTCCAAAACAATACAAGAGTTAGAATCGAAGCTGAAATTAATGCAAGTAGAATTAAGAGGCTACCAAATAGGTATAATCGGGAAAGATAAAAACAATGTCGCTGAGCCGGAATTGGATAAAGATGAGGAGTCAGATAAGGATGTGGCAGAATCGGAGAAATTTGATAAAAATAAGGAAGTTAAATACAATACGCTTCTTGATACAGATGTGATTCAGGAAGAAGCAGGTGACATTGTGGAGCCCGAAAACGAAGCTGAACGAGTAAAAGACACTAAAAAGAAGAAGAAAAAAAAGAAGTAGGTATTTTAATCCTTTTTATATTTTAATGTTTGCCATATTATGGGTTAGTACTTAACTTTGCGTTGAGAGAGTTTTTAGGATAATTATTGGTTAAAAATTTAGCTGTTATATGCAGGCGTCTGTGAAGGCTCCTGCATATTTTTAAGGTCCTGTGGCTTAGTGGTGAAAGCAAGATGCTCATAACATCGAGATCGTGGGTTCAAATCCCTCCGGGACCACTGTCCAATGGTGTAGTGGTAGCACAACAGATTTTGGTTCTGTTAGCGGAGGTTCGAATCCTCCTTGGATAACGGTACATATTTTGTGTAAAGTGCTAATTATCTAAGTGTTTGTGGTGTGTGAACATAGCAAACATTAAATGGCCCATTAGTTTAACGGATAAAACCCTTGAGTCCTAATCAAAAGTTGCCTGTTCGATTCAGGCATGGGCTACATGGCTTGTTGGATGAGTGGTTTAGTCAGGGATCTGCAAAATCTCGTAGGGCGGTTCGATTCCGCCACAAGCCTCTAAAAAAAGTAAGACAATGAACTACCCAGAGCAACAAATGCTTAAGATCCTTAATAGGGATCTGTTAAGTAATCCGATGTATGTTATTAACAATCTTCATATATATGATTGGGAATCTGACTTCCTGGCCATAACAAGATCATTGTACGCTTATGAAGTAGAGGTCAAGATGTCTAAACAAGATTTCTTTAACGACTTCAAAAAGGATAAAAAAAACATAAGGTTCTTAAAGACGGCATTATTAAGGTAGGTGGTGTCATAAGCTATCCTCCAAACTATTTCTACTACGCCTGTCCGCCTAATATGATTGACGTAAGTGAAGTTCCGTCTTATGCTGGACTGATTTATGTCGATGTTAGTAAAAATAGGAAGAACATCGTTAAGGCCGCACCTTTAATTCATAGACAGAAGTTTGATGTAGTGGGCAGGAAACTGGTGGATAAGTTTTACTACAATATGCTTACGATCTTCCGTAAAGCCCCTGCTTTTAAGCAGGGGATCAATGATTCTTTTATTCATATATGTATTTTTAAATAATTGATTCTGATATATGCCAAAAAGTTATTATTATATTTGTATCATAAATGTGGTTAAAAATGATTTCATACAAATATAACATATATTATTCAAAGAAAACGAAGTATCTTGATAAGATGCTCCGCGAATGTTGTTTTGTGTGGAATCATGCGTTAGCTTTACAGAGAAGATACTATCGGATGTTTGGGAAATACATATCAGTAAACAGAATGCAAAAACATTTCTCTAAAAGAATTAATAGAAATCTTCTTCATTCCCAAACAGTACAAGAAATCCTTCAGAGATTAGACTCAGCATACAATCGTTTCTTCAAAAAGTTAGCGAAACGACCACCTAAGTTCAAATCACCTGAGAAGTTCAATTCTTTTGTTTTCAAACAGGGTGGTTTTACGCTGAATGGAAACGTTATCACAATTAATAAGAATAAGAAAAGATTTAAATTCTCATCAAGTAGAAAGTATGAAGGTAATGTAAAGCAAATCAGAATAATAAGAGAAACATGCCGTCGTTACAGTTTGATAATCATTACAGATCATAATCTTGTTTCATCCTACGGAAAGACACATAATGGTGCATCTGTCGGATTGGATTTCGGACTTAAAACTTATTTCACTACAAGTGATGGTAATAATGTCATTTCTCCGTTATTCTTTAAACAGTATCAAAACAAGATCAAGAAATGCAATAAAAGGATTTCTAAATCTGTTAAAGGATCCAACAATAGAAAAAGGAGACGTTTTGAACTTCAACAAACGTACAGGGAAATTGAAAATCTACGTAATGATTTCCAATGGAAATTAGCACATGAACTTTGTAAAAAGTATGATTTCATTTTCCTTGAAACGTTAAACATTGAAGCAATGAAACGCCTATGGGGAAAGAAAATATCTGATTTATCCCATTCATCATTTATTAACAAACTGGAGCATGTTGCAACAAAATATGGTGTAACAGTCCATCATATTGATAAATGGTATCCTTCTTCTAAAACTTGTGAATGCGGGCATGTTAACAAAGAATTACCATTAAAGGACCGCACATGGGCGTGCCCCAGGTGCGGGTCCGTAAATGATCGTGACTTATTAGCATCTAAAAACATTCTTCGGAAGGGCATTTCCGAATTGGAGAGTATGGGTAATTCCGGTTGCAGAAATGCAGGGGTTCCATACGTTTGTATCCAAGAATCCCATAGCCTTTAGGCGTGGGAGTATGTCAATTGGAAGAAAAGAGCTATTTCAAACGTGTATGCTGACCCAGCCAAGGAAAGAGAGAAGGGCGTGCGTGCCGGAGCTGAGGCTGTAAGGAAGTCGGCCTGGGATGCGTTCAGGGCGCAGTGCCCGCACATCGCTTTTCCCTATGGAAAAGAATTTCCGATGTGTGACGATCATGAACAAGATCATCCCATGAGAGACTGCATACTTCAGTGTGAAAAAGGTAGAATATTTAAAAACGTATTAAAATGAGCACCCCACGTGAATTAAGTAGGATAGCTAATAGGATAGCCGGTAAGATGACTGATGACGGATGGGTTAGCCCCGGTAGAAAGAATCTTGTCTCTGATAAGAAGGTCATGGAATTAATAGATTTGATCTTTAATGAAATTTGGAGAGAATTAGATGACGGGAAAAGAGTTCATATCAGAAAACAGATGATTTTCAAAAAGATTTTTGTCAGTAGGCAAAAAGATAAATACTACATACAATGCATAGAAAAAAGGGGCGCCAAATAGACGCTCCCTTTTCGTTTTATACGTGAGTAATTATTACTTCATTACTCTCCTTGCCAACCTAGAAACAACTTGTGAGATAGTCCACTTGGTATTGGAATCAACATTGATAGTCTGAGGAGTACCGTTCGCATCCAAGTTGATTACATCCTTGTCTATTTCCAAGAACGGATCACCCGCTGCCTGGGTAATAACCGTATTAGCCGTCCGACCTCCGGCGGCCGTCACCTTAAGAGTACTTACCAGATCGTTTACATCAGTGTTCGCAGCAATATCGGGGAATACGATACTGAAAGTAAAGGCTCCTGTTGCACCAGGGTCGTCGGCGATAACAGCGCCGTTGTTGGTAGCCTTACCTGCCGCCTGATAGGAGGTAGGCATTTCCAACGTTAGAGGATGAGTTTTGTCCCGAGTTAAGGAGAACGTTAATTTAGTTGAGTTACTT
>ERZ779874.3549-NODE-3549-length-11497-cov-2.890491_pt1 | contig 11497 bp, 8 predicted proteins | sample MGYA00511031_ERZ779874 | MGnify/ENA primary metagenome ERZ779874 (study PRJEB29588, sample SAMEA2156850) | human gut metagenome | biome: human gut; feature: human-associated habitat; material: faeces | place: Denmark | collected 2008/2010 ...
CATCCATTGAGGCAGCACGTGCAGGGGAAGCAGGACGTGGTTTTGCAGTAGTTGCCTCTGAAATTGGTAAATTATCGGAATCCAGCAGGGACGCAGCGGTTAATATCCAGTCCATCAATAGTACCGTGATTGGAACCGTGCAGGAATTGATAAAAAATGCTAACGCGCTGGTAACTTATATGGAACAGAATATACTTCCGGATTATGACAATTTTGTGTGCGCTGGGGCACAGTATAATGATGATGCAGTCTATATTAATGAAGTGGTTGAGAAGTTTCATCAGATGGCGGCAGATTTAAAACAGCGCACCGAGTCAGTAATGGAATATATTTCACAGATTCAGAGGGCGGTAGAAGAAGGCTCTGAAGGTATTAATCTTGCTGCAAAAAATACAGCCACGCTTTCCGAAGAAATTTCACACATTTCCAGCCAAATCATGCATAATAAAAAAATAGCTGATGTACTCAGTGAAGAAGCAGAACACTTTATTTAATAAAGGACACAGATGGAGAAGGTATGAAACGAAAAATTGCAATTATTGCAGACGGATGGCGCAGACATATTACATATGTCTGGATTCGGGGATGCAGGAATTACATCAAAGAACATGAGCTGGATATAGAAATTTCGGTATTTCACAGTTTCGGAAATTTCAGCAGGGATGAAAAATTCAATGCAGGAGAATACAATATCATCCATCTGCCGGATTTGTCACAGTTTGATGGTATTATTCTGGAAGTTACGAATATGCTGAATCAGAAAAAGAAGCAGCAGATCATACAGATTATTCAGGAGTCCGGGGTACCGGCAGTATCGCTGCTTGAAAAAATTCCGGGATTGTATCATGCAGGACTGGACAATTACGCAACAATGGAACAGATGGTGGAGCATCTGATAGTGGCTCATTCCTGCAAAACATTAAACTATGTGGGAGGACCGGCAGACAGCCAGGAAAATCTTTTGCGTTGGCAGGCTTATGAAGATGTCCTGCAAAGATATGGAATTCCGCTTGAAAATGACAGAATCTGGAATGAAAGCTATGAAGTGGAGAGCGGTGTCCGTGCATTCATACATTTTCAGGAAAAACATCTGCTGCCGGATGCCTTTGTCTGCGCAAATGAGAATATTGCGGTGGGGCTCTGCCATCAGGCACAGCAGGAAGGATTTAAAATTCCGGCTGATTTTTGTGTGACAGGATTTGATAATTTTGATAAAGCATCTTATTACAGACCGCGGATTACGACGGTGTCATACGAGAGAGAAGTCATTGCTGAGGCAGCCATGGATCTTTTGGTACAGATCTGGGGGCAGAATACAACAGCTGACTGTAAAACGGTTCCTGTACAAATGTTGTTTCAGGATAGTTGTGGCTGTAAACCAGAACAGGTAAGAAGCAGGAGTGAATATATTGAAGACCGGATTTTTCAGGAAGTGAGGGAAATTGATCTGCACAATGAGATTATGGAATTAAAGCACAATCTTATCGAGTGTGAAGATTATAAGCAGATGGCACAGTATTTTACAAAATGTGTCTGTGGTCTGCGTTGTAAAGGCGTGCGTATCTGGATGAATCAGGATCTGGTGGAGGAATCATTGAGCGATTCCACGGGTGAGGCTTCTTATATTACAGATGGATATCCGGATACCATGCACGTGATCTGTGAAAAGGGAATGGAGCAGGAATATTCATTGTATGTGTATGTACCACTGCATTTCCGGGAGCGGGAAGTAGGGTATGTTGTTCTGGCAGACTGCGATTATATGCTTGAAAATCAGTTCTTGTTTGAAACAATGAATACGTATCTGGAATCCCTGGAATATCTGTATCGCAAACTCAGGCTTCGAAAAGCAAACGAAAAATTATCCCGGTTGTATGTGCTGGATTCTCTTACAGGGTTGTATAACCGTATGGCATACCAGGAGTTTGCAGAGCCTTTGTATGAAAAATGCAGATTGCAAAAAAAACCGGTGACGGTTATGTTCATTGACGCGGATCATCTGAAATATATCAATGATACGTTTGGGCATGATATGGGGAATCTGGAAATTCGTGGGATAGCAGATGGGATTCGTAAAGTATTTCCGCCGGAAGCCGTTTCCATGCGGTACGGTGGAGATGAGTTTGTTGTACTGCTTCCGGGATGTGAAAAAGCGCAGGCTGAAAGTTTAAAGGCAGCGTTTTTAAAAGCATTGGATGAAATATCAAAAAGTCTTCATGCTGAATTTGATGTGGAAGCGAGTATCGGATATGAGGTAGTTCTCTGCGGGGAAAAAAGTCTCAATGAATGTATCAATAATGCGGATGAAAAAATGTATCAGTTTAAAAAAGCGCGGAAAGCACAGCGCGAATAAGTGCTGTTTCTGGGAACCGGATGTCCGGTTCCCATTTTTTCTGAAATGATTGCAAAAGTACGGAAAATACCGTAAGATATAGGAATGAAGAAGGAGAACGGCATGTATTATTTGATGAATAAAAATGAGAAAATTGCAAAGACGGCATTTGAAGGGGGGCTGCATGGGCGGCATCTGAGCACAACATCCCCGGAGTATGGCACGGATGGTTCATTTGCCAAGTGTTGGATCAGACTTCCCTATGCAGTGGAACCGGACGAATTTACCTACGGTGGTACTTATTACCGGGAGCATGGACCGCGGATCGGTGACAACTGGGTAAATATAGCGGTGGCATGCTAAAAGTAGTTTTCAGAAAGAGAGAATAGAACATGAAGAAGCGAATCATTTCCGTGCTGCTTGCAACAGTGTTTGCGCTGTCTGTGATTGGATGCGGAACGAAAGATACAAAGGAACAGGATGCCTACCGGCAGTATGGAATTACCTGCATGGAGAGCGGAAAGTATGAAGATGCGGTCAAGGCATTTCAGAATGCGCTTGGAGAGTCGATCGGACATATCGGGGAGAAAGAACTGGATATCTGTTTTTACAAGGCAAAAGCACAGGCACTGGACGGAAAGACAAAAGATGCACTTGCAACGTATGATGCCATTATCAAATATAATAAAGATGCACGCGCATACTATCTGCGCGGAGATCTCTATATGGATATGGGAGAGGAAAAAGAGGGCAGAGCAGATTTTGAGAGTGCTGTGCAGCATGGCAAAAAAAATTATGAAATCTACATTGGAATCTATGAGTCTTTAAGCCGGCACGAGAAAAAGGATGAGGGACAGAAATATCTGTCGGCTGCAATGGAGATCAAAGGGGATAAACCGGAAGATGAACTGTACAAAGGAAGAATCAGTTATCTGCTCGGTGAAAACAAAGATGCCATCAGTTATCTGGAAAAAGCAAAAGAACATAAGCAGATGCTGGCATCGTATTATCTGGGACTTGCGTATGATGCCAATGGAGATTCGGACAAGGCAAAGAAATGTATCGCGGAGTATATAAAGAGTGGAGTGGCTACATCCTATGATCTGTATGAACTTGGCATGCAGGAGATGCAGGATGGAAATTATAAGAATGCACTGACTTATTTTAATTCCGGTCTGGAACTGGAGAAAGTGCCGAATAAGCAGAATCTCATGAAAAGTGCCATTGCGGCATATGAGTACAGTGGCGACTTTGATTCCGCGAAAAAGATGATGAAGGAATATTTAAAGGCTTATCCGGATGATGAGGAAGCAAAACACGAGAATACATTTTTGGAGACTAGATAATGGGTGAACCAATTGTTTTAGAAGATTTTAAAGAGAGAGTTATTCTGGTGGGTGTAAGTGAGCAGGATGGAGACGATGCAGAGGATTCGCTCGCTGAGCTTGCCGAACTGGTAAAGACTGCGGGGGCATCGGTTGCCGGTACGCTGATCCAGAAACGGGAGCTGATCCATCCGGGAACCTATGTGGGAACCGGAAAAGTAGCAGAGATTGCAGAACTTTTAGAGCACACGGGGGCAACGGGAATTGTCTGTGATGATGAATTGTCCCCTGCGCAGTTAAAAAATCTGGAGACGATGTTAAATACCAAGGTGATGGACCGGACGCTTATCATACTGGATATTTTTGCAGCCCGTGCAACAACCAGTGAGGGAAAAATTCAGGTGGAACTTGCTCAGCTGAAGTACCGCCTGAGCAGATTAACCGGACTTGGCAGATCCATGTCCCGTCTGGGTGGTGGAATCGGTACCCGTGGACCGGGAGAAAAAAAGCTTGAGATTGACCGCCGTCTGATCAATGACAGGATTGCACAGCTCAACCGGGAATTAAAAGAAGTGGTCAAACACCGCGAAATTGCCAGAGCAAAAAGAGAGCGCAATGCAGTTCCGGTTGTGGCAATTGTCGGATACACGAATGCCGGAAAATCCACCCTCCTGAATCATCTGACGGACGCAGAGGTTTTAGAGGAGGATAAACTGTTTGCAACACTGGACCCGACGACGCGGATGCTGGAACTGGAAGGACACCAGCAGGTGCTGCTGACGGATACGGTAGGTTTTATACGGAAACTGCCACATCATCTGATTGAGGCATTTAAAAGTACACTGGAAGAAGCCAAATATGCGGACTATATTATTCATGTAGTGGATGCTTCCAATCCGCAGCGTGACAAGCAGATGTATATTGTCTATGAGACACTCGATCATCTTGGCGTTAAAAATAAAAAAATTCTGACACTTTTTAATAAGATCGATATCAGAACCGATGATGATCCGCTGCAGGATTTCCGTGCGGATCATGTTCTTCAGATTTCTGCAGCAGAAAATGCCGGACTGGATGCAGTAAAAGATGTGCTGCAGGAAATGTTAAGAGAAGATAAGATCTATATCGAACGGGTCATTCCCTATGCGCAGGCAGGCGTATTGCAGCTTGTGCGAAATAAGGGAGAACTTGTCTCAGAAGAGTATGTGCCGGAAGGAATTTCCATTCGGGCATATGTCCCTATGGAGGTATACGGAAAACTGTAATCGCTGTGTGTGAAATTTTATAATCCTTTCTTTTGGCTATGGTTTTAATGGAAATAAATGAAAAAATAAGTAAACAACAGGAAATACAAGTCGGAACAGGTAACTTTTTGGGAAATTAATGGGAATAGGAAATTGTGGAATATGGATGGATTTCCTAAAATATAGGCATCTAATGATAATATGATTTTACAGGAGGACAGTCAGGATGTCAGATGTTGTTGAAAAACAGCCGTTAACCGAAGATTACCTGAAGAAGATGGATGCCTACTGGCGCGCAGCCAATTACCTTGGTGCCGCACAGTTATATCTGCTGGATAATCCACTTCTTCGAGAGCCGCTTACCAGAGATCAGGTAAAGAAAAAGATTGTTGGTCACTGGGGAACCGTACCGGGACAGAACTTTGTCTATGTACATTTAAACCGTGTGATCAAAAAGTATGATCAGGATATGATTTTAATTTCCGGTCCGGGACACGGCGGAAACTTCTTTGTTGCCAATACTTATCTGGAAGGTACCTATAGCGAGGTATATCCAAATATCGGAGAAGATATGGATGGACTGAAGAAACTGTGTAAGCAGTTCTCTTTCCCGGGAGGAATCTCCAGCCATGTAGCTCCGGAAACTCCGGGTTCCATCAACGAAGGTGGTGAGCTGGGATATTCCCTGGCACATTCGTTTGGTGCGGTATTTGATAACCCGGATCTGATTGCTGCCTGTATCGTGGGAGACGGTGAGTCCGAGACCGGACCTCTTGCAACTTCATGGCAGTGTAATAAGTTCTTAAATCCGGAGAGCGATGGAGCGGTTCTTCCAATCCTTCATATGAATGGATATAAGATCAGTAATCCAACCATTCTTGCACGTATTTCTCATGAAGAACTTGAGCATTTCTTTGATGGATGCGGATGGAAACCATATTTTGTAGAGGGCGATGATCCAATGACCATGCACCGCAAGATGGCAGAGACGCTTGATACCGTTATGGACGAAATCAAGGCGATCCAGAAGAATGCAAGAGAAAACCACGATACCACAAGACCAAAGTGGCCAATGATTGTACTTCGTACTCCAAAGGGATGGACAGGACCAAAGGTTGTAGACGGAAAGCAGATCGAGGGATCTTTCCGTGCGCATCAGGTTCCGATCATGATGGACAAACCGGAGCATCTGGAAATGTTAAAAGAGTGGTTACTCAGCTACCATCCGGAAGAATTGTTTGATGAGAATGGAAAACTGATTCCGGAACTGAAAGCACTTGCACCGACCGGAGACCGCAGAATCGGTTCTAACCCACATGCAAACGGTGGTAAGCTCTTACGTGACTTAAGACTTCCGGATTTCCGTGATTATGCACTTGATGTTCCGGCGCCGGGAAGCGTTGAGGCACAGGATATGGTAGAACTTGGCGGATTTGTCCGTGATATCTTCAAACTGAATGAGGATTCCAAGAACTTCCGTATTTTCGGACCGGACGAGACAATGTCAAACCGTCTGATGAAAGTCTTTGAGGAGACAAACCGTGACTGGAACAATGAAAAACTGGATTCCGATGAATTCCTTGCTACAGATGGCCGTGTTATGGATTCTATGTTAAGTGAGCATATGTGTGAGGGATGGTTAGAGGGATATCTTCTGACAGGACGTCATGGATTCTTTGCAAGTTATGAAGCATTTATCCGTGTGGTAGATTCTATGTGTGCACAGCATGCAAAGTGGTTAAAGGTATGTAATCAGCTTCCGTGGAGACAGTCCATTGCTTCCCTGAACCTGATTCTTACATCCAATGTATGGCAGCAGGATCACAATGGATTTACCCATCAGGACCCGGGATTTTTAGATCATATTGCAAATAAGAAGGCAGATGTGGTACGTCTTTATCTGCCACCGGATACCAACTGTCTGCTGTCCTGCTTTGATCACTGCATCAGAAGCCGCGATTATGTGAATGTACTTGTTACATCCAAGCATCCGAGACAGCAGTGGCTGACCATGGAACAGGCAGTAAAGCATTGTACACAGGGTATCGGCATCTGGGAGTGGGCAAGCAACGACCAGGGACAGGAGCCAGATGTGGTTATGGCATGCTGTGGAGATACTCCGACACTGGAGACATTAGCAGCAGTTACGATTTTAAGAAAGGCAATGCCGGAGATTAAGATTCGTGTGATCAATGTTGTCGATCTGATGAAACTTGAGCCAAGCACCAAGCATCCGCATGGTCTGACAGATGCAGAGTACGATGCACTGTTCACCAAAGATAAGCCAATCATCTTTGCATTCCATGGGTATCATACACTGATCCACGAGCTGACCTATCGTCGTACCAACAGAAATATTCATGTATACGGATATCAGGAGGAAGGAACCATCACAACACCATTCGATATGCGTGTACAGAATGAGATTGACCGTTTCCATCTGGTAAAGAGCGTAATTGAGCATCTTCCACAGTTAGGAAATCGTGGCGCTTATCTGACACAGAAAATGAATGACAAGCTTGTAGAACACAAGCAGTACATTCATGAGTATGGTGTTGATATGCCGGAGATCCGTGACTGGAAATGGGATTTATAAAATAAAATATCAACAGGATTCTTTGCGGAACTGTGCCGGAGTCATCCGGTGCCGTTCCGTAAATATTTTGTAGAAATATCCTTTGTTTTTGTAGCCGACTTCGGCAGCAATCGCATCGATTGTCAGTCTGGTGTGCAGCAACAGTTCTTCGGCTTTCTGCAGACGCAGATGCTGCAGATATTCCGTATAAGTCATTCCGGTCCGGTTTTTCAGTAACCGGTTGAAATAATCTTCCTGAAAATGGAATTCTTCACAGAGCATTCGTATGGAAATGTTTTTCATATGCTGCTTCATATAATCAGAAATTTCTTCATATAAAATCCAGTTCATTTTCTGTCGCAGTTTTTTTGACAGCGAAAATTCATATTGTGTATTTAAAATACGAAAAATGCGCAGGAGAAGTCCCCGACAGATGATCGGAGAAGCCTCATCATGACGCTGTAATTCCAAAAGAAGTGATGTCATGGTTTCATCCATCTGTGAGACTGCCTCCTCTGCCTGAGGGAGAAAATGCAGATATTGCTGGAGCGATTTCTGTTCCATCAGTGCCATCTTCAGGAACGAGCTGATACGCTCTGTTGTAATCTGCCGTTTCATAATGTCCTGAAACATCACATTGGTAATGCCAAGAAACAGAAGTGTGGCAGAAGTTCCTTCCATGATTTCCTGATGCAGACAGTTTTTGTCGATCAGGCAGACTTCACCCCGGTGAAAAGTAAATTCATTGCCCAGAATTTTCTGCCGGTATTCTCCGTCAATGATATAAAACAATTCCAGATATTCGTGTGAGTGCATCTGCGTGCGCATGCCGGGTGTAAACTCTTTTTCATAAAGGAACGAGGGCTGGGAGGGCAGAATCGTTGCAGAAAGCATATGTCCGTCATGAATATCCCACAGCAGGGAAAACAGATGTTCATTTTCTGGAAGCGGATAGGTTTTGACAACGCTTTCATGAGCCGAATATTCCGGATGCAGAATCTGAAACCGGCTGAAGTTATCCGGGATCTGTGTATTTGCACTCTGATAAATCAAATGTTTTGTAAAATTCTTCAAATCCATGGAACGTCTCCTGTAAAAAATTACTCCACCATGGAGGTGGAGTAATTGTAAGTGTATGTTTTTGCCTGTTATTTATTTCATGGCATTTTTCTTGGCGATGGAAGCACGCTTGCGCATCGTAGGATCCAGAATTCTCTTGCGGATACGCAGGCTTTCCGGAGTTACCTCAAGAAGCTCGTCGGTATCAATGAAGTCAAGAGCCTGCTCTAAGCTTAATTTGCGAGGCGGAACCAGAGTCAGTGCCTCATCAGCAGAAGAGGAACGTGTATTGGTCAGATGCTTTTTCTTGCAGACATTTAACTCAATATCTTCGGCTTTGGAACTCTGTCCGATGATCATACCGGAATATACTTTTTCGCCAGGTCCGATAAAGAGCGTACCACGCTCCTGTGCGGAGAACAGACCGTAAGTTACGGATTCACCGGTCTCAAATGCAATCAGGGAACCGGTAGAACGGTAAGCGATCTCACCGCGGAATGGCTCATATCCGTCAAACATGGTATTGATGATACCGTTTCCTTTGGTGTCGGTCATGAACTCACCACGATATCCGATCAGACCACGGGAAGGAATCTTGAACTCCAGACGGGTATAACCGCCGGCAATGGAACCCATATTTAAAAGTTCACCTTTCCGCTGCTGCAGTTTGGAGATGACGGCGCCGGTAAATTCATCCGGTACATCCACGTAAGCAAGTTCCATTGGCTCAAGTTTTTTGCCATTCTCATCGTAGTGATAGAGAACCTCGGCTTTGCTGACTGCAAATTCATATCCTTCACGGCGCATATTCTCGATCAGGACGGACAGATGCAGCTCACCACGGCCGGATACTTTTAAGCTGTCCGGGCTGTCGGTTTCTTCGACACGGAGAGAAACATCGGTATTTAACTCACGGAACAGTCTGTCGCGGATATGGCGGGAAGTGACATATTTTCCTTCCTGACCGGCGAGAGGACTGTCGTTTACGATGAAATTCATGGAGATCGTCGGCTCGGAAATCTTCTGGAACGGAATAGCTACCGGATTTTCCGGAGAGCAGATGGTATCTCCAATGTGAATGTCCGCAATACCGGAGATGGCTACGATGGAACCGATCTTTGCTTCACTGACATCTACTTTATTTAAACCATCGAACTCATACAGTTTGCTGATGCGGACTTTCTCAAGTTTGTCCGGATCGTGATGGTTGACAACGACTGCTTCCTGGTTGACTTTCAGGGAACCGTTGTCGACTTTACCGATACCGATACGGCCAACGTATTCGTTGTAATCGATGGTACTGATTAAAACCTGTGTGTTGGCATCCGGATCTCCGGTCGGGGCCGGGATATAGTTTACGATCGTCTCGAAAAGAGGAGTCATGTCCTTCTTTTCATCGTCGAGATTGTACATAGCGTATCCGTCTCTTGCGGAAGCGTAGATGAACGGGCAGTCAAGCTGCTCATCGGAAGCATCCAGATCCATGAAAAGCTCTAACACCTCATCAATCACTTCTGCAGGGCGCGCTTCCGGACGGTCGATCTTGTTGATGCAGACAATAACCGGGAGATTTAAAGCAAGTGCTTTCATCAGTACGAATTTGGTCTGCGGCATGGTTCCCTCGAATGCGTCTACGACGAGGACTACACCATTTACCATCTTAAGAACACGCTCTACCTCACCACCGAAATCGGCATGGCCAGGCGTATCGATAATGTTGATTTTTGTATCCTTATAAAATACAGCGGTATTTTTGGACAGGATAGTGATACCACGCTCACGCTCGATATCGTTGGAATCCATGACACGTTCCTGTACTTCCTGATTGGCACGGAACACACCGCTTTGTTTTAACAGCTCATCGACCAATGTGGTTTTACCATGATCGACATGGGCGATGATTGCGATATTACGAATGTCGTCTCTTGTTGTTACCATAAATTTAACCTTCTTTTTAATATTGTTTAACTTTACATAAATAACCTATCCTATTTTATCATAAAAAGCTGATTTCGCAAGCTTTTTTCAACGTACACCGGCGATTTAAGCGTTTTAGATAGTTTTCGCCGGCCTTATCGACAAGGTTTGATGATTTCTACCAACCATTAAATGGTAAAACAGAAGCCTATCAAAAATTTCCACAAAAGGAAGGAGTATTCATGGCAGATAAAATGTGTGAAAACAATCAGGTCACTATTATGGGAGAAATTGTATCGGACTTTTCGTATAGTCACGAGGTATATGGGGAAGGATTTTATATGGTGGAAGTATCTGTCCACCGCCTGTCCAGTTTCGTCGATTATATTCCGGTGATGGTATCGGAGCGTCTGGTCAATGTGCAGGAGAGTGCGGAGGGAAAATGCGTCTATATTACAGGACAGTTCCGTTCATTCAACCGGCATGAGGAGCATAAAAACCGTCTGGTGTTATCGGTTTTTGCGAGGGAGTTTGAACTGGTTGAGCAGTTTGAGGAAGAAAATGCAGCCAACCAGATTTTTCTGGATGGATTTATCTGTAAGGAATCGGTGGACGGATACATATGCAAACCGCCGGTGTACCGGAAAACCCCACTTGGCAGAGAAATCGCAGATCTTCTGATCGCCGTCAACCGTCCGTATGGAAAATCGGACTATATTCCCTGCATCTGCTGGGGCAGAAATGCAAGATTTGCATCTGGATTCGAGGTCGGATCACATGTGCAGATCTGGGGAAGAATCCAGAGCCGCGAGTATGTAAAGAAAGTCAGTGAGACACAGGTGGAGCAGAGGGTTGCTTACGAGGTATCCGTCAGCAAGATTGAATTCCTGGAGTAGACTTGATTATTTGACGCTTTTGTGTTATCTTACATAGGATTTCATTTGGTTAAGAGATATCATGGAGGCTGAAATGGACAGAGGAGTGATTCAGGTTTATTATGGAGAGGGACATGGTAAATCGACCGCGGCAATCGGGAATGCAATTC
>ERZ779874.3550-NODE-3550-length-11494-cov-3.550835_pt1 | contig 11494 bp, 8 predicted proteins | sample MGYA00511031_ERZ779874 | MGnify/ENA primary metagenome ERZ779874 (study PRJEB29588, sample SAMEA2156850) | human gut metagenome | biome: human gut; feature: human-associated habitat; material: faeces | place: Denmark | collected 2008/2010 ...
GGGCCGTGCACGAATTCGCCGCCGCGGCCGGATCCTTCGGCATGGCGGGCGGTCAGGAACTCGATATGATTGCCACGGGACGCCGCATTTCCCTGGAGGACCTCAGGCATCTGCACGCCCTCAAGACGGGCGCCATCCTGCGCGCCTCGGTCACCTGCGGCGCCATACTGGCCGGCGCGGACAGTGCCAGCCTTGAGAAGCTGGGCGTTTTCGGGGCCGAGCTCGGCGCGGAAGCGGTCGGCCAGGCCGTCCACAGCGTCAAAGGCTTCGGGCTTGGCCTGAGCTACGTCAAGGAGATCGCCGAGCGGCATGGCGGCACGATACGGCTCCGCAGCCAGGAGGGCCACGGCAGCCTGTTTACCCTCTTAATACCCAATCCGCATGATTCGATTACTGCTCGCCGAGGATGAGATCGCCCTGGCAAAAATCATCAAGGATGCCCTGGAATGCCAGGGCGAGTTCATGGTCACGGCGACCTATGACGGCCTGGCGGCGCTCAACGCCTTCCGGCAGGCCAAACCCGACATTCTCGTGCTCGACGTGATGATGCCCCGGATGGATGGTTTCACCCTGGCCCGCACGATCCGGCAGATGGATCCGCAGGTCCCGATCCTGTTCCTGACCGCCCGCTCGTCGACCGACGACCTGGTGACCGGCTTCAAGCTGGGCGGCAACGACTACCTGAAGAAGCCCTTCGACATGACCGAGCTTGTCGTTCGCGTGCAGGCGCTGTTGCGCCGCCCCGTCACCGTCCCGGCCGACGAGCGTCCGGACCTTTATACGATCGGTCGTTACACCTTCCGGATCTCCCAACAGACGCTTCAGATCGGCGACCAGGTCGAAAGCCTCTCCTATCGCGAGACCGAGATCCTCCGAATGCTCGTGGAGCACGCCAACGACGTGTTGCGCCGGCAGCCGGTCCTGATTGCCCTTTGGGGCGACGACAGTTTCTTCAACGCCCGCAGCATGGACGTTTTCATCACCAAGCTGCGCAAGAAGCTCAAGGGCGATCCCGACGTGCGGATCGTGAATATCCGGGGCATCGGCTATAAGTTGATTTGCTAACAAAAAGGGCTGTCCCAATTATCTTGAGACAGCCCATCTATAATTTATGACCTTATTCTATACTAAAGCGTCATCTGATTAGCGGTTTCCACCAGCCCACCAAACTTTCTCGCTATAGATGTAGTAACCGTCACCATAAGCCTCCTTAATCGACGGGTTAGCCAATACAGAGCTATTAGCGTAAGGCAAACGATACGGGAAACGGTTTACGCCGCTCTGCGTATTGTTCGGGTTGGTCAAGTTGATATATGACTCACCCATTGCCTCCAAACGACGCAAGTCATTGTAAGTCTCAACCTGCTCATCAACACACTGTGCCAGATATTTCTGCTCAAACAATGTCTGCAATGTCGGCTTGCCCAGAGAAGCGGCAAAGTCAGCAGCTACGCTAGCATCCTCGCCTATGAAGTTCAAGATGTCGGTAACAGCAGAAGTGACAGCAGTCTGGAATGCCTCTGTAGCATCCGCACCGCTACGCAACTGCGTTTCTGCCAAAATGAAATACAGCTCCGCCTCACTAAACAAATGAATTGGCTGAGAACCATCCAACAAAGTCATTGGGAAAGCATAATATGGCTCATATGTCATTTGATTATAAAGTTCTGTTAACTGAGCGACACTCGCATCACCTGGATTATAAGCCTCATTAAAGCCGTATGTATAGAAATCTAAACGTGGGTCATTATTAACCTTCATCAAATTTACCACAGTATTTGACGAAACCGTATAACTACGGCTAAGGAAATAAGCAGCCCACGGATTAACAGCAGTTCCTCCATTAAACTCTCTAATTAAAGCTCCTTTAAAACCCAAGTCCACCGCTTTTTGAGCAGCTGACTTCACTTCAGATAATACATCTGGCTCAACAGCCAATTTATGCAACAAATAACGAGCTTTCAAACCATAAGCAAGACCTCTCCACTGGTTCAAATCGCCATGAAACAAGATATCCTGATCACCCGCATTCTTTAAATTCTCAGCTTCAGCTTTATCCAAATTTGCGATCGCCTCATCAAGTGTCGCCAGAATTCCGGCATAAACATCCTTCTGCGCGTCCAGTTTCGGTTGCAAGTTCTCCAATCCCTTACAAGCCTCGCTATAAGGAATATCACCGTGCATATCCGTCAAGATACCAAAGTTCAAAGCCTCCAGGATCTGAGCCATCGCTAAAATGTCATAGTGCCCCACGTTACCCGATACCTCATTCTCGATCTTCTCCTGCATTTGAAAGATGTTATTCAAATTGCCATAAATGGAGTTCCAAGCGTTATTGAAAGTCGTAGAACCTGCCCATTCGATCGGGTTACGCAGTTCTGCTTTCATCAACTGGTTGTTACCCACACCTATCTCTTGTTCTGTTAATGAAGAGACATAGAAAGAGTAGTCTCCAGAAACAGCGTTAAAACCAGTAGCCATGATGGCATCTGTCAATTGCAAATAGGCCGGCACATTGTCTGGAGCCGGGTGCTCGTTATCCTTGTTAATGTCATCGAATGTATCCTCGCTACAAGCGGTGAAACTTAACAATGCCACCGAACAGAGTGCGATAAATATATTTTTATTCTTCATAATTGAAATCAATCTATTATTATGTTTAGAAAGTTAATTTAAGACCCGCGCCGTAGCTGGATGTATTCGGGATAGAGAAGCGCTCGAAGTAACCACTCATGTTGTTGTTACCCTGAGATGACTCCGGATCGAAGTTCGGCAGAGCCGCCCAAATCAAGACGTTACGTGCGAAACCATATACAGAAACATCTACACCGGCGATCTTCGGCAATTGATAGCTCAATGTCAAGTCACGCAATTTCACGAATGAAGTGCTGTAGATACCGGATTCCGTAATATCATGTACGGCCATCCAGTAATCCTGCTTGTTAACCTCGACCGTATTCTTCTCGCCCGTTGCCTCGTCGATACCCTCAACAACCATCGTACCCTCGTGGTAAGGCAATGACTCCTTAGTAGCACCGAAGTAGTTCATCGTCATGTTTGTTCCATGATACATCTTACCTCCCTGTTGCCAGCTCCAAGTCGTTGACAACGATACTCTCTTATAACGACCACCAAAGTTAATACCAGTCGTGAAGTCCGGAGAACAAGCGCCCAAGTCGCGGCTGTCACCTGTACCTTGTGGCAGACCGTTCATCAACAACAGGTTACCAGCCTCATCACGCTTGAAGGCGATACCATAGATGTTCGGATAAGTTGTACCTGCCTGTGCACGTACCTGCGGCTCAACGAAACCACCCAACATGATAGACTCAACACCCGGAGCCAACTCGACAACCTCGTTCTTAATACGAGTGAAGTTGATACCCAAGTTCAAATCGTAATCCTTGTGCTGCAGGATAGCGACGTTCAAAGACAACTCGTGAGCTTGCGTACGCATCTTACCAGCGTTGGTCAACATCTGCTGATAACCCGTAGCGCCGTCCATAGGCACCGCGAAGATCTGGTCTGTTACGTTCTGCAAACTATACGTATACTCCACCTTCAAACGGCTGTTGAAGAAGTGAAGATCCGTACCAACCTCCCAGTTGGAAGTGTTCTGCGGCTTCAAGTTATCGTCATATACTGTAAAGTAAGGAACGAACGAGGATACACCGCTTGGCAACGGATAAGATACAGGAGTAAGCATATAAAAACCGCCACCATAAGAAGGCGTATAGTAATAGTTCTGATAATATGTACCAGCCTGACCTACCTGAGCGAAAGATCCACGCAACTTACCATAATTCAGGATGTTGTTACCCTGAAGCGCTGCCAGCTGCGTAAACTCCCAACCCAAAGAAACGGAAGGATAGAAGAAGCTACGGCTTCCACGAGGCATGGTAGAAACATAGTCGTTACGGCCAGTCACCGTCAAGTAAACCTGATGATTCCAAGATGCCGATACACTACCAAAGAAACCAACCGTACGCTCTTGACGAGTATACTCGCTCGCTGTCAGAGAAGTCGCGTTACCAATTGTCGGGAAATCCGGAAAGTTAAAATTGCTACCATAGTAATCCCAGTTACGCATATTCTCATGGTTCACCTCATTACCCAAAATAACGTTCAAGCCCCACTCCTCATCACTACCAAAACGACCATCAAAGTTAATGGTAAACAAGTTATTGAAGACATTGTGCTGTGTACCGTAATTCCAGATATCACCACCTGTCAATCCTGCGGTACTGCCCATCTCATGAACATCACGATAGTCGGAAGTCCAGATATCCAAACCGGCCTGCTCACGGAATTTCAAGGTCATGTTGTCACCCCAATTTAACTTCGGCTGGTACTCAGCGTACGCGTTACCGAATACACGATTCGTATGTTGACGGTATTCATTGTGTTCCGCAAACCAATAAGGATTCGTAAAACCTAAACTACGATACAATACCTGCTGCGTGATATCACCCGGCACGTGGCAAGGAATACCCTTCAAATCATACTCTGCGGGAGCACCGTAAACCACGTTCATGATACCGTCGTTAGCGCCCGGAGCTGAAGTGATCTCACTTGAAGAATAGTTTACGGAGAAACCAGTGTTCCATTGGTCGTTGATCTTCCAATCCACCAAACCACGAGCACCCCAACGATCCATACCCGTTGAAGGAATAATACCCTCCTGGTGTGAGTTGTTAACACCGAATGAATAACTGATGCCATTAATATTCTGTGAAACGTTTACGTTGGTATTCTCGGTAAATCCTGTACCCAAGAAATCACCTACGTTATCATAAATCTGCGGAGTTGTCCAACCATCCAAACCAGCGAGCGCACGTTTCGGGTTGTAATACATACCCTGGTGCATACCGTCAGCCTGTGTATACGAGTTGTTTACGTTACCACCATAAGTCGGGTCATTAGGCAGGTCGCTGATCTTCGGACCCCAAGTCATGGAAGAAGAAGGATTGTACTCACTCAACATATCACCCTGAGCATATACCTCCTGGTGCTCGAACTTACGAGAAACACGCTCGGCGCTCAAGTTGGTTGATACGGTTACCTGAGGACGACCCTTAGCGGCGGAACCACGTTTTGTCGTGATGACGATCACACCGTTAGAAGCACGGATACCATAAAGAGCGGAAGCCGCCTGACCTTTCAATACGTTGATTGACTCAATATCCTCCGGGTTGATATCAATACTACGATCCGCATAGTTCGCGCCAGATACAGAAGCACCCGTATCAAAATCGGCAGAAGTATTGATAGGCATACCATCAATGACATAAAGAGGCTGGTTGTTACCGTCGAACGAACGGGCACCACGAATCGTGATCTGAGCGGAAGCGCCAGGAGCACCTGAAGACTGACGGATATCCACACCTGTCAACTTACCCTGGATAGCGTTCGCCAAAGAGGTCGTTCCGCTCTTGTTCAAATCATCCGCTTTCAAGTCCTGAGCGGCATAACCCAAAGCCTTACGCTCACGCTTGATACCCATGGCCGTTACGACCACCTCATCCAAGTTCTGCGTGTCGGACATCAAGCGAACAGTAACATTTGAAGAAACCCCAACTTCCTGAGACTTCATACCAATGTAAGAGATCACCAGATGCTTGCCATTGTTCGGAACCTCCAACTCGAAGTTTCCGTCGAAATCCGTCACGGTTCCAACCGTCGTTCCCTTCACGATGATTGACGCGCCAATCACGGGCTCGCCATTCTCGTCGACTACCTTACCGGTAACCTTTGATGTCTGCGCCAACACCGTACCTGTACCCATAGCCAGGAACAGCAGCGCAGAAGTCAACCTTTTTTTCATAAACACATTTTTATTTATTACACAAAACAAGTTTTCTGCCAGAACAAGACCGCTTCGCTCGCGGCCCTCTTGTTAACATTACAAATAGAGTTCTTTCGTTTTTTTCGATAAACGGTCGCGAAAGTAAAAAAAAACTATTTATTAAGCAACCTTAAGTAATAAGCCGTTTTTCAGGCGAGTGTGACATGAATAGCCGGAATATGACAAAAAGGTACGAATATCGCCCACATCGGGCCCTTCGGAAAGATCATTTGGCCAAAACATCCCTAATTCGTTACAAGCCTATGTCCTTTTGATACTAACAAATTATTTTGAATTAATCAAGAAAAATGAGAATTTATAAAATTAACCTGTCCGATTTTATGTTCTATTATTAATTTCCGCTCCCTGTGAGGCCCATAACGGACAAAAAAAATCCACCGGGATCTCCAACTTTATCCCGGCGGATCTTGAACTTTATATCGGCAGGATCAGACGATTCTGTCAAGGTCAATGCCCAGCGCCCTGGCGACGCCCTTGCCATAATTCTCGTCCGCCTTCAGGCAGTTCTTGATGTGGCGGATCTTGATCATGTCGGGAATGTCGCCCATCGCCCGTGCGGTGTTCCCGAAAAGGGCCTCTTGCTGCTCGGGCTTCATCAGGCGGAACAGGTCGCCCGCCTGCGAGTAATAATCGGAGTCGTCCTCCCGATAATCCCACTGGTAGGCCGCGCCGTCGAGCTCCAAAGGCGGCTCCTTGTACTCGCCCTGCTGCTGCCACTCGCCGAAGCTGTTGGGCTCGTAGCCCAGCGTCGAGCCGTGATTGCCGTCGACACGCATCTGGCCATCGCGGTGATACATATTAAGGAATGGGCAACGGCTGCGGTTGACCGGAATCTGGTGATGGTTCACGCCCAGGCGATAACGCTGCGTGTCGCCGTATGAGAAGAGCCGTCCCTGCAACATCCGGTCGGGCGAGAAGCTGATGCCTGGCACCACGTTGGCCGGATTAAAGGCCGCCTGCTCGACGTCGGCGAAATAGTTCTCCGGATTGCGGTTCAGCTCGAGAACGCCCACCTCGATCAGCGGATATTGCTTCTGCGACCAGACCTTCGTCAGGTCGAACGGGTTGAACGGGCAGTTGGCCGCCTGCTCCTCCGTCATCAGCTGGATATACATCGTCCAGCGCGGATAGTCGCCGCGCTCGATGCTCTCATACAGGTCGCGCTGGTGGCTCTCGCGGTCCTTGGCGATGATGGCCTCGGCCTCCTGGTCGGTCAGGTTCTTGATGCCCTGCTGGGTATGCAGGTGGAACTTGACCCAAATGCGCTCGCCCCGGACGTTGATCAACGAGAAGGTGTGGCTGCCATAACCATGCATATGGCGATAAGAGGCGGGAATACCGCGGTCGCTCATCGTGATCGTCACCTGATGCAATGCCTCCGGAAGCGAGGTCCAGAAATCCCAGTTGTTGAGCGGGCTGCGCATATTGGTGCGCGGGTCACGCTTGACGGCGTGGTTCAGGTCGGGGAACTTCAGCGGATCGCGCAGGAAGAAGACCGGCGTGTTGTTGCCGACCAGATCCCAGTTGCCCTCCTCGGTATAGAACTTGATGGCGAAACCGCGGATATCACGCTCGGCGTCGGCCGCGCCGCGCTCGCCCGCCACGGTCGAGAAGCGGACGAAAACCTCCGTCTCCTTGCCGATCTCCGAGAAGAGAGCCGCCTTGGTGTAGGCCGTGATATCATGTGTCACCGTAAACTTGCCGAAGGCGCCCGATCCCTTGGCGTGCATCCGACGCTCGGGAATCACCTCACGGTCGAAATGGGCCAGTTTCTCCAAAAACCACACGTCTTGCAGCAGCATCGGTCCGCGACGGCCGGCGGTCGCCACATTCTGGTTGTCGGCAACCGGTGCGCCAGAGGCGCTTGTCAATTTTTTACTTTCCATAAATACGTTTCTTTTAAGATGATTAATGAATAAGTGAAGAATGGATGAAGAGATCCAACCGGCTCTTGTCCGCCTCGGTCAGCAAACCGCTTCGCGACGCCAGGCAAGGCACCTCGTCTCGCCCCGTCAGGCCCAACGCCTCCCGCATCCGGCGAAACAGACTGCCGGTCCGGATCCTGTAGGTCGTGAAAAGCAGCGTTCGCCCGGCAGGCACACGGCCCGCTATCCCGCGGCTGAAATCCCTCCAGCGCTCATGCGGCCGCTGCCCGACGACGAACCAGCCGCAGGTCCAGCAACCGGTGATCAGGAAATCGGCCTCGCCCAAACGGGCGGGATCATAATCCGTGACGGCGCTCAGGCTGACACTCAGACCCTTCGACCAAAGATACATGGCGATCTCGCGGGCATAACGGGCGGTTTTCCCCTTATGGCTATAATAGAGTACGACGGCTTTTTGTCCCCTCGTCTGCTTGGATTGGATAGTCATCTTCATTTCCTTTTTCGTCTTTCGTCAAAGGCAAAAATAGGACGAGCGAAGATAAATCCATATATTCGCGAAAATCATTTTTTCGATAAGATCGATAGGCAAAAACGATAAGTATGGAACTGCGTCAACTGAAATATTTCAAGGCGGCTTGCGAGCTGAGGAATTTCTCGGAAGCGGCCCGCTTGTTGCACATCTCGCAAAGCACGCTCTCGCAACAGGTCAAGCAACTGGAAGACGAGCTCGACGTGCCGCTCTTCGACCGTGTGGGCAAGCGTGTCGTGCCCACCGAGGCCGGATTGGCCTTCCTTCCCTACGCCACCAAGGCGATCCACGACGCCGAGAACGGCAAGCAGATCATCCGCGACCTGAAAGGGATCGAGACGGGCGAGCTGCGGATCGGGGTGACCTACAGCATGAGCCCGCTGCTGATCGCCGCGCTGGGGCGGTTCAGCCAGAATTATCCGAAGATAAGGATTGAGGTGATCTTCGCCACGTCCGAGGAGCTGCTCGAGCGGCTGGGCGGCAACGACCTCGATTTCGTCCTCTCGTTCAAGCCGGAAGGAATGCCCGAACAGGCCGACGACAGTCACGAGCCTTTCGAGACGATGCCCTTGTTCACCTCGAGGCTCTATTTCGTCGTCCACCAGTCGCACCCGCTGGCGGCCTTGCCCTCCATCACGCTCGGACGCCTCTCGCGGGTGCCGCTGATCCTGCCCGGCAAGGGATTCGCCACGCGCAAGAAGGTGGAGGAACTGCGCCACAAGCACCACCTCGAGCTGACGGTCAGCGTCGAGATGAACGACGTGCACACCATCCTTCATGCCCTCGCCGGCGGTCGCTGGGGCACGATCCTCACCAAGGCGGCCACCCACGGCGAGCCGAACCTGGTCCAGATCCCGATCCTTTACGCCGACAAGCTGGCCTCGCGCGGCTTCCTGTTCTGGCCGCGGGGCAGCTATCGCAAACGGTCGGCCCAGGCCTTCGCCGCGATCCTGCTCGAGATCGTGGGTGGCAACAGCCCTCAAGAGGCCTAGAGCTTGCCCATGAAGCCCTGCTCGCGGAGCGTCCGCAGCAGCACCTCCGAGAAATGCTCGTTGTTCGCCTTCGTATAACGGATGTCGGTGAAGACCTGCGCCAGCGTCTTCTTGTTGTTCTCGCGGACGAACTGGCGATTCACCTCGAGCGCCTCCTTGTCGGCATAAAGCGTGTCGATCGCCTCGGGCGTATAATCCGCGTAACGCTCCTCGTGAACGATGGCCGCCAGCGGCAGGCGTTCGGGCTGGTCGGGCAACGGCTCGGCCGGATAACCCACTGTCAGGGTGACGATCGGCACCACCAACTTCGGCAGGCCCAGAATCCCGATGATCTGGTCGGCGTTGTAGGTCGTCGTGCCCAGGTAGCAGATGCCCAGTCCGGCCTCCTCGGCCGCGTCGCAGAAGTTCTGGGCGAACAGGCACGTGTCGATCGTCGCCGCCATGAAGGTCTGCAGGTTGTCGAAACCGGCCTCGGCCTCACGGCATTCCGCCCACTTGATGAAGCGGTTGGCGTCGGCGCAGACCGTCAGCACGACAGGCGCCGAGGTCACCATCGGCTGGTTGAAATGGGCGGGCGCCAGACGCTCCTTCATCGCCTGATCACGCGTGACGACCACGCTGTACAACTGCATGTTACCCGTATTCGACGCCCGTGCGGCCACCTCGAGCAACTCATTCAACAACGACTCCGGAATGCTCTTCTCCTGATACTTCCGGATCGTCCTCCTCTCTTTCTTTATATTCCACATGATCTCTGCTGTTTTAATGTTATCTCACGCGAACTTAATCGAAAATCCCTGGAACACGACGACGGAATCACTGAATTTATGCTAATTTCGCGCAGAATTACATATATACCAGTAGAACTATATACTAAGAGTTATGGCAGCATCAAAAGTTTATTTCACCAATTTGCGCACGAACCCCAAGAGCAACCTGCTCGATAAGCTGGAGCGCCTCGTGCGCCGCGCCGGAATCACGAATATCGATTTCAAGGACCAGTTCGTGGCGATCAAGATCCATTTCGGCGAGCCGGGCAACATGGCCTTTATCCGCCCCAACTACGCCGCTCGCCTGGCGACGCTGATCCGCGAGCTGGGTGGCAAGCCTTTCCTGACCGATTGTAACACGCTCTACTCCGGCCGTCGCTCGAACGCTGTCGACCACCTGCAGAGCGCCATGGAGAATGGCTTCAACCCGATCTCGGCCAAGTGCGACGTGATCATCGCCGACGGCCTGAAGGGCAACGACGAGGTAGAGGTACCGGTGGAGGGCGGCGAATATGTGAAGACTGCCAAAATTGGCCGGGCGGTGATGGATGCGGATATTGTCATTTCCCTCACCCATTTTAAGTGCCACGAAGAGGCCGGCGTAGGTGGCGCCATGAAAAACGTGGGAATGGGCTGCGGCTCCGGCGCCGGGAAGCGGGAAATGCACAGCGACGGGCGGCCCCTGACTGACCGGGAGAAATGTGTAGGCTGCGGAGCCTGCGCCAAAATCTGCGCTCACAAGGGACCCAAGCTCCGGGACGGTAAGAGGGAAATCGACTGGAGCACCTGCGTGGGCTGCGGCCGGTGCATGGCCGTGTGCCCGGTGGGAGCCATTTATCCGGCCTACCAACACTCTGCCAGTCTCCTGGGCTGCAAAATTGCCGAGTACACCAAGGCGGTCCTGGCCGGACGGCCCAGCTTCCACATCAGCCTGGTGCAGGATGTGAGCCCTTACTGCGACTGTCACGCAGAAAACGATGTGCCGGTGGTGCCGGATGTGGGCATGTTCGCCTCCTTTGACCCGGTGGCTCTGGATCTGGCCTGCACGGAAGCGGTCCTGGCTCAGAAGCCCATGGCCGGTTCCGTCCTGGAATCGGTTGCCGGGCGGGGGAAGGATCACATTCAATCCATTTTCCCCATTACCAACTGGCGCAGCCAGATCGCCCACGCCAAAAAAATCGGCGTGGGCGAGGATAGCTATCAGCTGGTGCAAATCTGATCCGGTCTGCATGTGACGGGAGGAGGACTGCAGGATGGGGCGCTATGCTGATTGGCAGGCCGTCCTGGATCAAAATGCAGGGGAAATGGAGCAGTATTTCCAGGAGCATGCCCGATTTTTTTGACATAACACCAAGGAATGCTTTACGAAACAGGCCTTCCTTCGCGCCAACTGTGCCTACCCCGGAGCCTGGGCCGGGGAGATGCAACGGGTGGAGGGGACCGGAGACGCC
>ERZ779874.3556-NODE-3556-length-11486-cov-11.929752_pt1 | contig 11486 bp, 8 predicted proteins | sample MGYA00511031_ERZ779874 | MGnify/ENA primary metagenome ERZ779874 (study PRJEB29588, sample SAMEA2156850) | human gut metagenome | biome: human gut; feature: human-associated habitat; material: faeces | place: Denmark | collected 2008/2010 ...
CCTCATGGGCGGCAGGGGCGTTTTCTGGTATCGCGGTATTCCTACCGGAAAGGCGCTGTGGATCAGTCCCGGAAATGAAGATACTATTCGGGTGGATGCAGAGGGCTTTTTGACTACCTACCACACGGCCTGGTACTGCCCGGACTGTAAAAAGATGACCATTGACGCAGCTGACCTGCAAACGGAGGCGGAGAGAAACCAGGCGGCATTCCCCGTGGGAGCGGAGGAGACAGCATCGCAGAGCGATGAAGCAAAAGAGGGAGAATAAAAAAGATGGCACAGCTTTATTTCAAATACGGGGCCATGGGCTCCAGCAAAACCGCCAACGCTCTGATGGCGCGGTTCAATTACGAGGAGCGGGGCCAGGAGACCCTGATGGTGAAGCCCCGCCTGGACACCCGGGACGGAGATCACATGGTCACCTCCCGCATCGGCCTGACCCATCCCTGTGTGTATTTTGACGAAATGCGGGCCCGGCCCGATGAGGAATTGCAGAAATACGCCTGCATCATCATTGACGAGGCCCAGTTTCTCACCAAGGATGAGGTATTTTACCTGGTCCACCTGGTGGACGACTGCGGCATCCCCGTGCTGTGCTACGGCCTGAAGGCAGACTTCCGGGGCCAGCTGTTCGAGGGCAGCTATTATCTGCTGGCTATGGCGGACAAGCTGGAGGAGGTCAAGACCGTCTGCTGGTGCGGCAAAAAGGCCGCCTTCAACGCACGGTTTGACGGACAGGGCCGGGTGGTGAAGGAGGGCGAGCAGGTGGTGCTGGGGGCCAAGTCGACCCGTTACAGCAACATCGAGGCGTTGCTGAGCCGCCCCGCCTACCAGACCCGCAACTCGAAGTTCGTCGTCCAGGTCTCGGGCGGCCGCAAGGAGGTGCTGCGCGACGATGCGTCGGAGAACGCACACCGCCAGGAGCCGCACGGCGGGTCGCTCTTCGACTGAGCCACCGATGGGGGAGGCGCCCTCCATGTGCGGAGGCCCCTTCCGATGTCATACTAACACACGCAAACTTTGGAAACCGGTTCCTGGATAGCATTCAACGGAGTGACGACGCATACCGTCGTGCTGTGCATCGTCTCGCTCTGTCTGCTGATGGTCTCTGCGCTCGTGTCGGGTGCCGAGACCTCTTTTTTCTCGCTCTCGCACAACGACGTGCGCCGCATCCGCGAGCGCCGCTCGGCTTCGAGCGAAGGGGTGTTCAAACTGCTGGGCAACGTCGAACTGCTGCTGGCCACGATTCTGGTGGTCAACAACCTGGTCAACATCTGCATCGTCATCCTGACGTCGAACGTCATCGACGCCACCTTCACCTTCCTGCGCTTCGAGTTCCTCTTCAAGAGCGTGCTGGTGACCTTCCTGCTGCTGCTCTTCGGCGAGATTCTCCCCAAGGTCTTCGCTCAGACGGTGCCGGTGCGCTTCGCCTGCTTCGCGGCGCGTCCGCTGCTGGTGCTGCGCTGGATTTTCTACCCGCTCTCCTACATTCTGGTCCGCACGAGCAGCCGCATCAGCGAGAAGGCGGCCCACCGCAGCGAGCTCTCGCTGGACGAGCTGGCCGATGCCGTCGACATGACGCAGAGCTCCTCGCCCGAGGAGCACGAGATGCTCTCGGGCATCGTCAACTTCGCCAATACCGAGGTGCAGGAAATCATGAAGCCGCGCGTCGACATCACGGCCATCGAGATTACGGAGGGCTACGAGCACGTCAAGCGGGTCATCATCGAGTCGGGCTTCTCGCGCATCCCGGTCTACGAGGACGAGGTGGACAACATCCGCGGCACGCTCTACGTCAAGGACCTGCTCCCCTACATCAACCACGGCGACGACTTTGCCTGGCAGCGCCTCATCCGCAAGGCCTACTTCGTCCCCGAGCACAAGAAAATCAACGACCTGCTGGCCGAGTTCCAGAGCAACAAGGTCCACATGGCCATCGTGGTCGACGAGTACGGCTCGACGCTCGGTCTGGTCTCTCTGGAGGATATCATCGAGGAGATTGTGGGCGAAATCTCGGACGAGAGCGATACGGTCGAGAGCTTCTATACGCGGCTCGACGCCAAGAACTACCTCTTCGACGGCAAGACCCACATCGGGGACTTCGAGCGGGTGCTCGAGTTGGAGGAGGACCTCTTCTCCGACGTCAAGGGCGAGGCCGAGACGCTGGCGGGGCTGATGCTGGAGCTCAGGCGTGACTTCCCGCGCAAGGGCGACAGCTTCACGACGCACGACATCCGCTTCACGGTGCAGGAGGTCGAGGGGCACCGCATCGACAAGATTCTCGTGACGCTGCCATGACGACTCCCTCCGGCGCGAGGCCCCATCCGGCCATGACCTCCTCTTCTGACGCTACGCCCGCGCCCGTCAAGACAACCTCCTCCGACGCGGCGATGCCTTCCGATACGACAGCCTCTTCTGCAGCGGCACCCCATTCAGCCGTTGCTCCCGGGAAGCTCTTGCTCTCCGAGCCGCTTGCGGCGGCCGAGACCGACCTCTGGACTACGGAGGAGGAGCGCGCCGAGGCGGCCCGCTTCGGCTCCGCGCGGCGCCGGAGCGAATACCTCACCTGGCGGACGCTGGTGCGCCGCGAGCTGGGACGCGACGCCGTGATTGGCTACAACGGGGTGGGGGCTCCGGTGGGCACCTCGCCCGAGGGGTACTTCATCGGGGTGTCGCACTGCCGTGAGCGGGTTGCCGTCTGCATCTCGCGGCAGCGGTGTGCCGTCGACATCGAGTCGGTGTCGCGTAACTTCGGCGCGGCGCTTGCCCGCTGCATGACCCCCCGGGAGCGGACGCTCTCGACGGACGAACGGCTCGGTGCGGCGCTCTGGTGCGCCAAGGAGGCGCTCTACAAGTATGCCGGGCGACGCGAACTGGAGCTGCAGCGCGACGTGCAGGTGCTCGGGGTCGACTTTGAAGCGGGGCGTATCGTAGGGCGCATCTGCGGCGGAGAGCCGCTCGAGCTGCAGCTGCGCTGCATCGACGACTGCGTGGTTGTCTGGCGCTGCTGAGGCGCTCTTCCCGGACATTTTTCGGGGTTCACACCATTTCTATTCCTCTCTTCCCTTTTCTATTCTCCGTACTTTTCCGTACTTCTCTGTTCTTCTCTGTTCTTCTCTGTTTCGCTCCGCTCTGTCTTCCGCTTTGTCTTCCCTTCCTGTTCCACTCTTTCTCTCCTGTTCTTCCCCCGTCTCCCCCCCCCAGTAGCTTTACACCTCCCTTGTGTGACGGGCAGTTCCCTTTTTGCGGCTGTTTCCGGGGTCGTTTTTTTGGCTACCCCTCATTTCCGTCCCCTCCCCTCTTATCCTTCTTTGCCGGCTCCATTGTTGTATGTATCTGTAATTTAATCTGTAAATGTTTTTCGAGCCGCGTAGCCTTTCAAGGTTTGTGCCCGATTGCAGTTAGTTTATTCAAAAAATTTAGATATTTAATAAATATTTTGAATAAAATTCTTGCACATTTCCTTTCCTTGCATTACTTTTGCACCCGTCATAAATGATAAAATATTTTAAAAATTAATTAAAATTATTTAGTTAGTTATGAGAGCAAGGATTAATCAGTGGGTACGCACCGCTTTGATTATGTTGGGTGAGAGCATTCGTCTGCGCGAGATGTAATCGCCTGTTTTTTACTGAAAAATTACTGACAAATGAATAGGTCCGGCTCGCAGAGCCGGATTTTTTTGTGCCCGGCGGTGCGGTTGAATCCTGCGCCGGCGGGGTGGTCCGAGGGTTGGGACGGTGTGGGGCCGTTGTGCGGCGGCAGGGGTGTGTCTTGAATGGAGCGGGAGCGTTGCGACGGGGAGTTGGAGCGTTGGGGCCCGGCGCTGGTGGGGTTGTCCGAGGCGTCGAGACGGTGGGGAATATGTATGCCGAGGTGTTGCGGTGGTTGTGCCTGCTCTGCGGAAGGGTAAGTGACTGTACGTGGCGGCCGGGGTTGTGCTGCTGCGGCATGCTGTCGTGCGGATAAAACAGGAGAGCCCTGCCGGTTATCCGGCAGGGCTCCCTTGCGGTTGTTGCGCACGGTGGCGGGTCAGAGTCCGAGCTTCTTGCGAATATCCTTCGGCAGCGCCTGCTTGTTGACCATAATCGAGGTGGTCTTGTAGGCTACGAAGGGGCGCGAGAAGTACCAGAAGCCGTCGTAGGGCGGCACCGTGTTCCACGAATTCTGCACCTTGTAGTAGCTGTTGCCCGCCTGGTCCTTGGCCGTGCCGACAATCACCATGCCGTGGTCGTCGGTCGTCTCGAAGTTGTCGAAGGCCGTCTGGCGCAGCTCCTGCGTGATGGTGAGCTCCTTGCCCGGCTTGTCGAACTTGTAGAGCGCAGCCTCCTTCTCGCGGTCGGTCAGCTTGCCCCACTTCTCGGCCTCGGTGCCGCTCATGCTCTCGAGGTCGGCCTCGGGAACGATGCCGATGCCCTTGGTGCGGCTGAAGCCCTTCTCGCTCACGTCGGTGCCCCACGATACGGTGTAGCCCTCGTCGAGCGCATGGTCGATGACCTGCATCATCTCGTCGAGCGGGAGGTTGTAGGCCTGGCCCCACATCCAGTTGTCGGGCACCTCGATGATGAAGGGCTCGTAGAAGGGGTGGTGCGTGAAGGAGGTGATGTCGATGTAGTTGTCAAACTCGATGGGGAGCGACGCGGCGAACGTCTCGGGCGTGTACTCCTTGCCCTCGTAGGTGAAGCGCTCGGGCATCGGGCCGAAGTAGGCGTCAAGCAGGGCGTTGAAGCCGCGCTTCCAGGCCGTCGAGAGGGCCTTGTTGCTCTGTTCGTTGGCCTTCAGTACGGCGTCGAGGTAGCTCTTCAGCACGAGCGAGAGTTCGTGGAAGTCGGCCTTGGGCGTGCCGTAGTTGAAGCCCGGGTAGACCTCGAAGGGGACGATGCCGTGGGCCTTGATGCCCTCCGTCACGTCGCGCGAGGCGCCTCCCTCGGCGAAGTTGATGGTGCCGTGCATGCGGATGTACTTCTCGGCCTTGTCCATGAACGAGTGGCGGACAATCCACATCTCCGAGAGGTGCATCTCGGGGCCGCCGGCCTTGAGGATTTCACTCTCGAGGAAGGTCATCGTCGAGTAGCACCAACAGGTGCCGCTGCGGCTCTGGTCCTTGACGGGGGTCGTGCGCAGCACCTTGAGGTCGGTGAAGCGGTAGCCCGAGGCGGTGTCGGCCGCTGTGGGCGTCTGCGCTCCGGCCGTGAGGGCCCCGCAGAGCGCGATGAGGGTCAGAAGTTTCTTCATGATACGGTTTTTGGGTTTGTGAATATTCGTTTTCCTGTTTCGGCGCTACGGCCGGCTGCTACTTCTTCGAGTGGGCGATGATGTCGCGGCACTCCTCGAGCGTCAGCTCCTCGGGGTTGCGCCCCTTGGGGATGCGGTAGTTCTTCCCCTTGTAGGCGATGTAGGGTCCGTAGCGGCCGTTCTTGACCAGCAGCTCTGGCTCCTCGTCGAAGCTCTTGAGCGGGGTGTGGGCCGCAGCGGCGGCAGCCTGCTGGGCGCGAATCAGCTCGACGGCCCGCTCGTAGGTGATGGTGTAGGGGTCGTCGCCGCGCTGCAGCGAGGCGAAGCTCTTGCCGTAGCGCACGTAGGGCCCGTACTTGCCGATGCCCACCATGAGCGTCTCGCCGTCGAGTACGCCCACGTTGCGGGGCAGCGAGAAGAGTTCGAGCGCCTCCTCGAGCGTAATCGACTCGATGAGCTGACCCTTCTTCAGGGAGGCGTAGCGGCTCTTTTCACCCGCGGCACCCTCAATCTCGACCATCGGGCCGTAGCGGCCGATGCGCGCCTTGACCACGTGGCCCGTCGTGGGGTCGGTGCCCAGGATGCGCGTCATGTTCGACTTGTCGCTCTGCGTCCCCATCGCCTTGTCGACCATCTGGTGGAAGGGACCGTAGAAGTTCTCTATCATCTTCTCCCACGTGATGTCGCCCTCGGCGATGCGGTCGAACTCCTTCTCGACGTTGGCCGTGAAGTTGTAATCCATGATGGGGCTGAACTGCGCCTCGAGGTAGTCGTTGACCACCATGCCGATGTCGGTGGGCTGGAGGCGGTTCTTCTCCTTGCCGAAGTTCTCCGTGAGGCTCTTCTCCGAGATGCGCCCGTCGGCGAGCGTGAGCTGCGTGTAGGTGCGCTTCTGCCCCTCCTTGCTCTGCTTGACCACGTAGCCGCGGTTGATAATCGTGGTGATGGTCGGCGCGTAGGTCGACGGACGGCCGATGCCCAGCTCCTCGAGCCGCTTGACCAGCGAGGCCTCGTTGTAGCGGGCCGGGGCCTGCGTGAAGCGCTCCGTGGCGGTAATCTGTTGGGCAAGCAGCCGGTCGCCCTTCGCCATCTTCGGCAGAAGGCCCTCGCCGCTCTGCTCGCTCTGCTCGTCGTCCGTCGACTCGGAGTAGAGGCGCAGGAAGCCGTCGAAGCGAATCACCTCGCCCGTGGCGACGAACTGCTGCTGCGAGCCCGACATGTCGATGACAATCGTCGTGCGGTCGAGCTCGGCGCAGACCATCTGCGAGGCGACCGTGCGCTTCCAAATCAGGTCGTAGAGCCGCTTCTCGGCCGGCGTGCCCTCAATCGTCTGGCGGTCGATGTACGACGGACGGATGGCCTCGTGGGCCTCCTGGGCCCCCTTGGTCTTGGTCTTGTAGTTATACCAGCGCGAGTATTTCTCACCGTAGAGCTTGATGACCTCCTCCTTGCACTGGGCCAGCGCCTGCTGCGAGAGGTTGACCGAGTCGGTACGCATGTAGGTGATGAGACCCTGCTCGTAGAGGTGCTGCGCCACGGACATCGTCTGCGAGACGCTCATGCCCAGCTTGCGGCCCGCCTCCTGCTGGAGCGTCGAGGTGGTGAACGGCGGCGCCGGGAAGCGCTGTGCGGGCTTCTCCTCGGCGCGGGCCACCGTGAAGGTGGCGTCGATGCAGCTGCGCAGGAACGCCTCGGCCTCCTCGCGCGTCTCGAAGCGCGACGAGAGCTCGGCCTTGAAGAGCGTCTTGTCGGGGTCGTCGGCGGCGTGGAACTGCGCCACGACGCGGTAGTAGGGGGTCGAATGGAAGGCGATGATTTCACGCTCGCGCTCCACGAGCAGCCGTACGGCAACGCTCTGCACGCGGCCCGCCGAGAGCGCCGGCCGCACCTTCTTCCACAGCACGGGCGAGAGCTCGAAGCCCACCAGACGGTCCAGAATGCGGCGCGCCTGCTGGGCGTTGACCAGATTCATGTTGACCGTGCGCGGGTGCTCGATGGCGTCGAGAATCGCCCGCTTGGTGATTTCATGGAATACGATGCGCTTGGTCTGGTCCACGGGGAGACCCAACACTTCGGTCAGGTGCCATGCGATGGCCTCTCCTTCGCGGTCTTCATCGGATGCGAGCCAGACGGTCTTGGTCTTCTGCGAGAGCTTCCGCAGCTCGTCGACCACCTTCTTCTTGTCGCTCGGTATTTCGTAGACGGGCTTGAACCCCTCCGAGATGTTGATGCCGAGGTCCTTCTTGGCCAGGTCGCGGATGTGTCCGAAACTCGATTTGACGACGTAGTCCTTGCCGAGGAACTTCTCGATGGTTTTGGCCTTGGCCGGGGACTCGACGATTACTAAATTTTCCTGCATGTTCTGTATCTCTCTGTCCTAAAACGCGAAAACCTAAGTATCGCACTTAGGTTGTCCGCGGTCGGTATTTTCTTTTTCCTGCTTGGTTGCTTGTTCGCACCTTCGTTTACTTGAGCATCGTGTAGGTCAAATCGAGCCGGATGGGGGCCGTGTTCTGACCGTCGTTCTCGCCCTGGATGACCGCGTGGGTCGGCGTGAAGAGCGAGTAGGCTTCGGGACCTATGTAGAACGAGCGCTTCTCGATGTTGTCCCAGTCGATGCGGCTCCAGTTCTCCTCCGAGGTGAGCTCGTCGTAGGAGAGGCGCTCGAATCCCAGGCGCTTCTTCTCCTTCATGTAGCTGTTCCACAGCTCCTGCAGATGGGCCGAGATGTCGAGCACGTAGCAGCCGCGGCTGCGGTTGATGTAGCCGCCGTAGGAGAGCGTCGAGCTGTACTGCTGCTCGTAGGCGTAGGCGTAGTCCGAGATGCCCGAGAGCTTCTTGAAGTTGGTATAGGAGCCCAGACGCTCCATCGAGCGGTCCATCTCGTCGATGAGCGAGCTGAGGTTGGGGATGCTCTGCCAGTCGTAGTCGCTGTCGGTGAAGTAGATGGACATCTTCGCCTGGCTGACGCCCATGTTGGTGTACCAGAGCGCCGGGTCCTTGCGCTGCGCAAGCTCGTTCTCCCGCTGGCGCACGGCCTCCAGCTCCTTGAAGAACTCCTCGGTGAAGGTCAGCTCCGAGAGGACGCCGCCCATGCCGTCGACAAAGATGCGGCGGTTCTCGGGACGCGCCTCGTTCGTCTCGACCGCGTCGTCGAGGTTGATGCGCAAATCGCCGCTGACGGTCGCCTTGCTGTAGTCGCGACGGATGGTGTTGACCGAGAGGTTGCCCGCCTTGGATTGCTCGTCGTAGAAGTAGAAGACCAGTCCGATGGTATCCTTGATGAGCGTCGGGTCGCTCTCCAGACGGTTACGTCCGTAGATTGAGAGTCCGGTCGATTCGAGCTTCGTCGTATAGACGGCGCCGCCCGAGGTGGCATCCTCCTTGGGGATGATGTAGAGCCCCTTGAACTCCTCGATGAACTGCTCGATGCTGTCGAGGCTGTAGACCGAGTAGTCGTCCTTGTACTTGCCCTCCTGCAGCATCAGACGCCGCACGAAGGCGCGCCCCTCGTCGGTGGCCGTCATCGTCACGGCGGTGGTCGCCGGGCCGGTCTTCTTCCCGTCGGGGAAGGTGAACTCGAAGAGCGGCTTCGAGTCGGCCGAGATGATGCCCTCCTTTACGGGGTCGAAGTTGAGGTAGTAGTTCGAGTCGCGCTCGCTCTTCCCCTCGCCCAGAGGCTTTTCGGTGATGTACTTGTTGCTCAGCACCTCGTAGACGTAGTAGGTCTGGGGCTGGAGCGTGTCGCCCGTGTAGCTGCTGATGCCGAGCATGATTTGCGCCGAGTCGAAAATCGGCCGGTAGCCGAAGTATCCCGAGTCGACGGCGTAGTAGCTCACGTACTGCGAGAGGAAGCCCGCCGTACGCAGTCCGAACGTGTCGCTGAGCATCGTACCCATGTAGCCCGAGCCGAGATTCGACGAGATAATCGAATCGGTCTGGTAGAGGCGCGTTTCGAAGTATTTGTTGGGGTTGAATTCTCCGTTGGCAAGACGCCCGCCGAGGGTCGTGAAGCCCGCCTTCAACTCCTGGTTTTCGGGAATGAGGTTCGAGCCCAGCGTGTCGTCCACCTTCGTGCAACCTGCAAAAGTCATCGCTCCGGCGGCGGCCACGACGGCCAGGCTCCGGAGCACACGGCTGAGGTTATTGGAGTGCTTCATAGAATCGGTTGTAATTGTCGAAAAAGTCTGCCTCGTCGGGCGACTGGTACTCGAGCAGGGGTTTCCCGCTGCGGCGGGCCAGTTCGACGACCGCGGCATCCGCTCCTGCGGAGCCGACGACCACACCGTCGGCATACTCCATAACGAAGCGGCAGAGATTTTCGTATGACGGGGCCTCGAGAATCGACAGATTTTTGTCCTTGACCCCTTCGTGGGCGATTTTCGTACGGAACTCACGCTCCAGTTCACCGGGGAAGCTGTCGTCGTAGAGCGAGACGACAATCTTCACATCTCTGAAGATGGGGTCGTCGGCGAAGATTCGCTTCAGATAGACCGGCACCACGCTCGCGAGCCAGCCGTGGCAGTGGACCACCGTGGGGGTCCAGCGCAGCTTCTTGACCGTCTCGAGCACGCCGCGGGCGAAGAAGATGGCCCGTTCGTCGTTGTCGGCAAAGTAGTTGCCGTCGGCATCCTTGAGCATCGCCTTGCGGGCGAAGTAGTCGTCGTTGTCGATGAAGTAGATTTGCACGCGTGCCGAGGGTATCGAGGCGACCTTGATGATGAGCTGGTGGTCGTTGTCGTCGATGATGAGGTTCATGCCCGAGAGGCGGATTACCTCGTGCAGCTGGTGCCGCCGTTCGTTGATGCACCCGTAGCGAGGCATGAACGTGCGGATTTCATTCCCGCGTTCCTGCATTGCCTGCGAAAGCATGCGGCACAGCTTCGCCTCCTCCGTTTCGGGCAGATAGGGGGCGATTTCCTGACACACGTACAGAATCTTTGATGCCATGACAGACTGTTTTCGGTGAATGGCACCCTGCCTCGGGGGAGCGTCGGCCCGGCGATGCAGGGATGCGTCCGTGCAAAGATACGAAAAATTTCTTAAAGAATCAGCATCGCGTCGCCGTAGGTGCCGAAGCGATAGCCCTCCTGCTTGGCCACCTTGTAGGCGTTCATGACGGTGTCGTAGCCGCCGAAGGCCGCCACCATCATCAGCTGCGTGGAGTAGGGCAGGTGGAAGTTCGAGACCATGGCGTCGGCCACCGTGAAGTCGTAGGGGTAGAAGATGAACTTGTTGGTCCACCCCTCCATGGGCTTGATCATGCCGTTGGTCGAGACGGCCGTCTCGAGCGTGCGCATCACCGTCGTGCCGATGGAGACCACCTTGTGGCCGCTGCGCTTGGCGTTGTTGACCGCCTCGGCCGCCTCCTCCGTGACGAAGAACTGCTCGGAATCCATCTTGTGCTTCGAGAGGTCCTCGACGTCGACCGTGCGGAAGTTGCCCAGACCCACGTGGAGCGTGATGAAGGCGCTGTCGACCCCCTTGATTTCCATGCGCTTCATCAGGTGCTTCGAGAAGTGCATGCCGGCCGTCGGGGCAGCCACGGCCCCTTCGTGGCGGGCGAAGATGGTCTGGTAGCGCTCGGCATCCTCGGGCTCGACCTTTTCGCGCACCCAGCGCGGCAGGGGCGTCTCGCCCAGCTTGAAGAGCGCCGCCTTGAACTCGTCGTAGGAGCCGTCGAAGAGGAAGCGCAGCGTGCGGCCGCGCGAGGTGGTGTTGTCGATGACCTCGGCCACCAGCAGGTCGTCGTCGCCGAAGTAGAGCTTGTTGCCGATGCGGATTTTGCGCGCCGGGTCGACCAGCACGTCCCACAGCCGCAGCTCGCGGTTGAGCTCGCGCAGCAGGAAGATTTCGATTTCGGCCCCCGTCTTCTCCTTGTTGCCGTAGAGGCGGGCCGGGAAGACCTTCGTGTCGTTGAAGACGAAGAGGTCCTTCTCCTCGAAGTAGTCGAGAATATCCTTGAAGATGCGGTGCTCGATGGTACCCTTCGAGCGGTTGATGACCATCAGCCGCGCCTCGTCACGGTTCTCCGCCGGATATTTGGCCAGCATGTCGGGGCTGAAGTCGTAGCCGTATTGAGAAAGTTTCATGATATGTTGAGAAATTTGACTTTTCGACGCTTGAAACAACAAACAATCAGTATTTTTCTATACGTGGAAAAGTCTTTTTTGTTTCAATTTCCGAGAGTTTTTTCATAAAATCGTCGAGCTGCCACGCCTCGTCGGCCGTAAAACCGCCGCTGCGCGTGC
>ERZ779874.3559-NODE-3559-length-11479-cov-2.010242_pt1 | contig 11479 bp, 9 predicted proteins | sample MGYA00511031_ERZ779874 | MGnify/ENA primary metagenome ERZ779874 (study PRJEB29588, sample SAMEA2156850) | human gut metagenome | biome: human gut; feature: human-associated habitat; material: faeces | place: Denmark | collected 2008/2010 ...
CAGCCATTTCCATTCTGATTTGTCTTTCGGATTGTGTGGCACGTATTCTTAATACGACGAATACAATGCTTAAAACAAGGAATATCAAAGAGCCGATGACGGAATAACGCGTATTGAAGAAGGTGATAAACAATCCGCAGACGGCTGCACCTACTGTAGTACCGAGATTGGCAGATAATAAATACAGTCCGTTGGCAAAATCCGGTGCTTCGGGAGCGGCATGCGTTATCATGTATTGCATGGTGTTCTGTCCGTATCCCGCCAGAATTCCCAGGATCAGAATGATAACTGCCATTGCCATAAGCCATTCCCCCAAAGCGAATACTCCTATATAAAAAGTCAGTAGTGCCAAAGGAATCATTATCATACTACGTACCGGATTGACCGCCAGTTGCTTTCCGGCTATTACATTTCCTATTATATTGGCCAGTCCATAAATCAGTAGCATTGTACTGATTACGGTGTACGAAACCCCGGTGATTGTCTTCAAGTAATCGGACATATAGCTGAAGAATCCGAATAAGGCTCCGTTAATCAGCGTGATAGCAAGAATGGAGTACCAGACTACTTTCTTTTTTAATACACTGAGTTGTGTACCGTAGGACAGTTTCTCTTTGACCGGCATAGAAGGTACAAACAGGATGGTTGCAACCAGTACCAATGCATTTACAACGGTGAAGAATAACATGCCCATTGAATACGAAACTTCGCTTGCAATGTAACTCGTCACCGGCACCCCCAGCACCATACCTGCTGATACGCCGATGAATACCTTTGCTACCGCCTTTGGTGCCTTTTCCTTACTGACAGATGCTGCCGCTACCGTGAAAGCCATAGATACATATACCGGATGAAGGAATGCCGGAAGTGCACGGGATATGAGCAACACCGTAAAATTAGTGGTCATCATGGAGATGATATTACTTAATGTAAATAATCCCAGTGCCAGTATCATCACCTTTTTCCGGTTGATACCCGAAAACAGTAAGGGGGTGATGGGAGCGGATATTGCTACTACCAGCGCAAATATGCTGACCGTCCAACCTGCTTCCGGAACAGTTACTTGAAAGTTCTCGGCTATCAGGGGCAAAATTCCAATCACACCCATTTCGGTATTGATTATTCCGAATACACCGGTTGTGAGGATGAATACAAGTAGGGTACTTGAATTGAGTTTGAATTTATTCTTCATATATTTCTTTTTTGTACTGCAAAGGTCGGGGAAACGTAGCATTTCCTTTGTAGATAAATTACGGATATGATAACCCCAAATACAGTTTCTCGTAAATGCAAAAGCGCCCCGCTGCATCATCATTGTGCAGCGGGGCGTTTTTTTTGAATAGAGGTGCGGTGCGTTGTCTTCTTATCCCAACGGGTCTTCTTCTAAGCCACCGTCTCCGCCGCTCGGTTTATCGGAACCGGTGCCGTCAAGACCACTGATGGAACTGACGTTGGTCCACGTCACATTCTCGCCGATGAGGGCGCGGGTGACGGCGCTACCTTGGCGGCGCGACTCGGGGATGAAGCGGACGCGGGTACCGGAGATTTGGTTGGCGTTCACCTTCTCGGCGCTGTCCACGCCCTTGCCGTTGGAGACGCAGGTGTAGTAGAAAGTGCCCAGACCTTCCACGTGCACGGTGCGACCGGTGTTCATACTGCTCCCCAGCACCAGGCCGAGGGCTTCGAGCGTGGCCTTGCTGTCGGCGCTGCTCACGGTGGAGATGAGGGCGATTTGCTTGCAAAGCTCGTCCATCTCGATAGGTTTACCCACGCTCACGGCCTGGGGATGCCACTTCTTGGACATCTTTTTGTAAATAGGTTTGAAAAATGCCATACGTTATGGTTTTTAAGTAAAACATGCCCTGTAGACCATTCTGAAGGAGGTGGGAGACTTATAAGAAGTGTCATCGATACTTGTGCTAAGTATACCTGATACTTGTGCTAAGTGTCGAGCATACTTGTGCTAAGTATCAACAACGGTCTTTAGGCTCTTCTACGGTTCATCTTGACTGTCAGGATTTATTTAATTATTGCTTGTTGAAAGTATTTCAGTTGATGATTAGGGGGATTTTTCGCATATTCCACTGATTTGTTCATAAGGGACGCATGCACAGCTACGGTTGTCCAGATAACGCAGTGCCACATAAGGAACTACTTCACAGGAGATGTGCAGATGCAAGGTAGCAATTACTTCCGCAAGGCGCGGATGAAAGGAATAATCCCGCCCATTGTATATCTGTACCCATACATGGTCTCCTTTCTTGATGTGTAGTTCTGGATTCTTCATAAGCTGTATAATTAATGTGATTGTGTGGGGTTACTTGCATAGTAACGGCAAACAACTATAGCGGTGCAGGTTGAAAAAGCGTTTTTGGACGGCACCCAACCTAGGAATGAGCATATAAATAGAAGTTGTCTTGGTAATAAGGCGCACAAATAGTGCATCCGTTTTCAGGGATTGAAGGCGGAATTATATTTCGTATATCTATTAGGATAGTAAAGAGGAGTCCAGATAGTAAAATATAAGATTAAATAGCTTTTTTATTAGCATTTGTTTGCTTTTTTGTCAAAAAGTATGCATCTTTGTATGTGACTTTTGCCGTTACTATGCAAGTAATATCACCTTAATAAAGTGCCGTACAGCATATTGATGCTATCTACTTTCTTCTTTTTACTTCCTTTCACTAAGGCAATCACTTGTCTGTTTACTTTGTCTATTACCTCCGCATCAAAGGGCTTCAGATAACTCATCGTCACCCGTATGGACGAATGTCCCAACGACTGGCTGATAAGTCCCAGAGGTGTTCCGCTATGATAAGCCAGCGTCGCCCACGTATGGCGGGCGGTATACGAACTCACGGAAACACCGGGCAGAAGTTTCTTCATCAACCGTGCCAGTTCCCGGTTGAAGCGGCGCAGTGTATCTTGATAAAGACGATACCGTTCTTTACCCGGAGATGCCTCATTCAGTATCGGGAACAAATACTCCGATTCAGCCCTGTTTCTGTACTTCTGTAGCAACCGGAATGCGTCCGGCGGCACGTCCACCACCATCAATTTACCTGTCTTGTGACGCCGGTAGACGATACGCCTGCCTTGCAAGTTCTGTTTCCGCAAATGTGCCAGGTCGATGAAAGGCATACCGCGAAGCATGAACATCAGTAAGAAGTAGGCCAGCACACGCTGTTGGGGCAACGACAATGCGTTGAAATCCGTAGTCTCCAACTGCCGCATCTGTTCCGCCGTCAGTGCCCGCTTGGTGCGCGACTCTACTTTGGTATACAATTCCTTGAACAATATCGGATTGTAGTCTACCATGCCGGGCGGCATCCAACGGTTATAAACTGCCTGAAGCGTGCGCATGTAAGTGGAAATAGTGTTCGGACTGTATTCACATTCCGTTAGCCATGTCTCATACTCCTTCAGTCGTTCCGATGTAAAGACATCCCGTATCGGTGCAAGGACGTTCGACATTGATGTCGGATCGTTTCGCATCGGTGCAGAGGAATTCCAGAAACGGGTAAAAGAGCGCAGTACACTCCGGTAAACATGTGCTGCCGGAAATTTCCCTTCTTTTTCCAGGTCGGCAATTACCGTCTCCATGTAGTCAGTCAGGTTATCACCTGCTGACACTACATTTTTCTTTTCTTTATCTTCCATAACGGTACTAAAATTAATCTTCACCAAAACAGGCACAAGTTCAGCAATGTTTATGAGAATAAAGAATAACCTGTTCCTGCTGTTCGCCAATAGGCATCGTAAATGATGTTTTAGTTTCTTTTCCGTTTAATTAGTATACTCTTACGAAGAAAGCCGATGGATGTGTCTATTTTTGTCCGAAACTAATACAATACATTTATGAAAAAACTTAGCTATCTCGTTTTATTTTTCCTGTTAGCTATCCCTGCATCGGCGCAGAATCAGTTTAAGTTGAGCTCTATTCCTTTTCTTCTTTCCTGGCATAACACGCCTAAATCTTTTCAGGTGACAGATATAAATAAGCGTATTTCCACTATTCCGCACAATCTGATTATCCACAACCACCCTGTTGATTACGAAATAGAAAAAGACCGGATCAGCATAACTGCGGCAGGAAAGACGAATCTTTTCAACAGCCCTTCCGGGAAGTCGAAGGTTGCGAACGCCCCGCTTATCCTGTTTGAGCCGGAAGCCGATTTTACAATGAGTGCACGGGTTACAGGCAAATTGAAGTCGGTTTATGATGTAGCTGCCCTTGTTATTTATCAGGATGATGATGTCTGGGCGAAGTTCTGCTATGAGAACTCGGTTCATCTTCAGCCGACAATTGTTTCCGTTGTCACCCGTACTTTCTCTGATGACTGCAACTCTATGCCGGCAGGTGATTACGCATATATGGCAGTAGTGAAGCGGGGGTCGGAATATTCATTCTTCTACTCCTCTGACAATAAAAACTGGTTGATGATCAGGAATTTCAATCTTGGGACGAAGGGGAAGATTAAAGTAGGTTTCGCGGCACACGGTTCTCGTGGTGATGGCTTTACGGGAGTATTCAGTGAGATAAAATATCAGCCGAAAGCTTTGGATGATATGCGAATGTTGTCTTTGTTTTGAAGCTGTATCCTGAAATTTGTACCCTTATTACGGATATGATAACCCCAATTACAGATACCTGATTTCTCAATTGAAATAATTTCTATCTTTGTTGCAGTTCAAATACTTATGAATATGGATAGAGTTATAAAATTAGATAATGTAGATCACTATAACAGTCTCTACGGATTGGAAACCCTGCATCCTCTGGTGAGTGTGGTGGATCTTACCAAAGCAACCAAATCGGTCAATCATATCCAAATGACTTATGGGCTTTATGCACTCTTTCTGAAAGGAGCTAAGAACTGTGATATCAAGTATGGTCGCCAGCATTATGACTATCAGGAAGGAACCATCGTTTGCTTTGCTCCCGGTCAGACTGCCGGAGTAGAGATGTTGAATGATGTAGTGCAGCAAGAAGTGTACGGTATCCTCTTTCATCCCGACCTGATCCGTGGAACCTCCCTCGGAAAGACAATAAAGGATTATACTTTCTTCTCTTATTCAGTAAGCGAGGCTTTGCACCTGTCCGATCAGGAAAAAGAGACCGTGATGGATTGCCTGAAAAAGATCAGTATCGAGCTGGAGCATCCTATCGATAAGCATAGTAAAGCATTGATTGCCATGAATATCGAGCTTCTGCTCAATTACTGTATGCGGTTCTATGAACGCCAGTTCATCACCCGGAGCGGCATCAATAAAGACTCTCTTACCAAGTTTGAGCAACTTCTGGATGAATATTTCAGAAGCAATCTTCCTGTGCAGGATGGCTTGCCGTCCGTGAAATACTTTGCGGATAAAATCTATCTCTCACCCAATTATTTCGGTGACATGATTAAGAAAGAAACTGGTATGACGCCTCAGGAACATATTCAGATGAAAGTGATTGAACTGGCTAAAGAACATATCGTTGAAACGGACGAGACAATCAGCGAGATTGCTTACACCTTGGGATTTCAATATCCGCAACACCTCAGTCGCCTGTTCAAAAAACGTGTCGGCTGTACGCCCAATGAATATAGACTGCAAAATGTACAGTTTTGAAAAAGGATATATTGAACATAGCGACCGTACACCAGTGCAATTGCTGTTTGGGAAATAAGACCTTACATCCGTTGGTGAGCGCCATTGACTTATCTAAAGCCAATGTGATGCAGCGTACTATCAAGTTCGATTTCTACACCATCTTACTGTTGGAATGCGAATGTGAAGATTTCATCTACGGGCGTAAGTATTACGACTATTCCAATGCAACAATGATTTTCCTGACTCCTGGACAATCCATCAATATCAACGAAGGAAAGGCATTTCCCCGAAAGGGCTGGTTGTTGGCTTTTCATCCCGACTTGCTTTGCAGCACTTCATTGGGGCGGAACATTAAGAATTATTCTTTCTTTTCTTATCATCTGAATGAAGCGCTGCACCTTTCCTTGCGCGAAAAGGATAAAGCAATTGAATGTATGTACAATATTGAGAAGGAACTGCAACATGCAATAGACTGTCATAGCAAGACATTGATTTCAAGATATATAGAACTCCTGTTGGATTATTGTTCCCGTTTCTATGACCGTCAGTTTATCACTCGGAATGAAGTCAATAAGGCGATATTGAACAAGATGGATATTGCGTTGGATGACTATATCCAGTCCGGACAATTGAAAAACGGTGTACTACCCTCTACAAAATACTGCGCAGATATACTTCATTTATCTCCCCGTTATTTCAGTGATTTATTGAAGTTTGAAACGGGGAAGAATCTGGATGAATACTTCCAGTTGAAAAGGCTGGAAGTCGCTAAGGAGATGCTATTAGGCAAAGGTTATACAGTAAGCTCGGTTGCTGAAAAATTGGGCTATCCAAGCGTACAATATTTCAGCAACCTGTTTAGAAAACTGGTAGGGATATCTCCCTGCGAATATAGATTGTCACAAAACTAAGTGTTCTTGACATTCTGCGATACCCACATTCCTATATCCTGCTTACTGAGCGCCGCCGCCATCAGGTCGGGGAATTTATCGGGCGTACAAGCAAAGGTAGGCACACCGATATTTGCCAGAAATTCTGCATGATTTTTGTCATAAGAAGGGGCACCGTCATCATTCAGGGCGGGCAGTACGATAAGTTGCACGCCACTGTTCACCAGTGATACGAACTTCTTTCGCATTTCTCTCGGATCGCCCCCTTCATACAAGTCGGTCACCAGTACCAGTACCGTATCTTGCGGACGGGTGATTACTCCCTGGCAATAGGTCAGGGCGCGGGCGATATCCGTACCGCCACCCAACTGTACACCGAAGAGTAAGTCTACCGGATCTTGCAAGTCATCGGTAAGGTCTACCACAGCCGTATCAAATACCACCATTCGCGTGTTCACTGCCGGAATGGAAGCCAGTACAGACCCGAAGATTCCGGAGTAAATGACGGATGTCCCCATTGAACCGCTCTGGTCCAGACAGAGAATGATGTCTTTCATTGCTTTCCGTTTTCTGCCGTAACCGATACGGACTTCCGGGATGATAGTCTTGTATTCCGGTTGATAGTTTTTCAAATTCTTGGTGATGGTGGTCTTCCAGTCTATCTCGTTATAACGTGGATTTCTCCGCCGTGCAGAACGGTTGAGTGCTCCCGTCACAGCCTGTTGGGTAGGGGCGGAGAGCTTGCGTAGCAGTTCGTCCACCACTTTGCGGACTACCTGCCGTGCCATTTCCTTATTCTTTTCAGGAATAACCCGGCTGAGTGACATCAGTGTAGCTACAAGATGCACATCCGGCACTACCGTTTCAAGCATTTCCTTTTCCGTTAACAGTGAGGTGATATTCAGTCGTTTGATGGCATCGCGCTGAATGACCTGTACCACAGTCTGCGGAAAGAACTCACGGATATCTCCCAGCCAGCGGCTTACCTTTGGGGCGGATGATCCGAGTCCTCCGCGGCGGTCGCTGTCATATACGGCTTCTAATGACTGGTCGATGCGTTGCTCTTCCGGGGTCAGTGTGATACCCGTTCCGTCGGCTTCGTTTCCACCCAGTATCAGGCGCCACCTTTTCAGATATTCTTCTTCCATTGCTTTCTCTTTACTTCGTTTCAATTGCTAATAACCGGTGAATCAAGGGAATCACCCGTGCAGCTTCCTCTTCATTGTGTGAAGTTGCTGAGGCTGTTGCAGCCTGTATGCCGCCTGCACCGCCCGCCTTGGCTTTCTCACCCAACTTTCGGCGTTCTGCGGGACTGAACTCGCTGAACGTGCGTTTCAGTATGGGAAGCAGTTCCATGAAAGTTTCTTTTTCCTGCGAACATACCCAGTTATTTACCAGGTTCCACAAATTATCATCCAGCAGCAGAATGGAACCGGAAGAACGGAGGAAACCTTCGAACCAGTAGGCCATATCTGCCGGAGCATTACCGATGGAAGAATAATAACTAAGGGTATTCTGCGCTTCTTTGGCTGAAATGTCTCCCTTGTCGTTCAGCAGCCGTGTGGCATAGCCGGACAACAGCGGATGTACATTAACGGATGTACGTACCTGGCGGATAAACTCCAGCCACATCCTGTTCAGCTCCGGATCATTGAGAGTGGAAACTGCGTAATCCGTAGACACCAGTTTGTTGAGTATGTCCGTAGCGGCCTCCTCATCTATATTGATACAAACAAGTACTCCACCTGCAAGGATGCGGGCAATTATAGCTTGGAGCATATCGCCTACCTTTGAGAAATCCAGATTGCGGACATTGCCGTAGCGGACGATATTTACAAGATCGGGTACTGCCTCCATCATCTCGATGATATCAGTGGAGGCGGCCGAGAGGCGGTCGAGTTGCACCGTCATGGCTTCCACTAAGTCCGGTAGATTGGCAGGGATTACCCGGTCGAGCAGCCGGGTGAGTTCCGGAATATGCCGTATCTCTTTCGTCTGTTTGAGCAGAAACTTCTGCGTTGCTTCTTCCAGTGTATTTCCCCAGATAGCCTTTTCGATGATGTTTATAATCTGTTCCGGCTTGTGGTAGAGTGTCCATTTTTCTTTGAAAGTACCTTTACCGTCAGTACCGCCCGGAATTGCCCAATCTATGTCGAGCAGGTGCAGGCGATGGAAGAAGATACTTCTATCCAGATCATTCGGTTTACGAAGGTCGAGAGTCAGCTCTTTGATTTCGGCTGTAAATGGAACACGCAACCGTTTTTGAGTCTTTTCCACATCTACCAGCAAGGGAACTTTGGGTACATCATCGGGAACACGTCCCAGACGGTTACTGATGATAAGTTCTTCCTTGATGATCTGTAAAAGGATATCGTCGCCAAAGCCCATGACGGTGGTGATGGCTTCATTAAACTCAGCCAGTGAAGGAGCGGGAAGATTGCGTAAAGCAGCCGTCACCTGTGCCAGACGCACAGTTTCTATGACGTGGGCTACGGAGATATCCATATTCTTCTTGCGGAAAAGGGAAGCAGCCTGGCTGATCCAGAGTGTACCGTCGTCCTGCGGATGATGCCAAAGATAATGATACCAGCCCGGAGATGCTATGCCGGCTCCGTATCCGCTGCGGAAAGCAAGCCGGTCGTATGTCCAGGGAATCCAGGTACATTCTATTTTTATTTTGGGCAGTCCTTTCAGCAGTTCGTTATCCTCTTTTACTTTAGGTATATTTTCGAGGGCGGGCACATGCCAGGCACCACATACCACGGCGATGCGTTCGAAATTTTCTTTCTGTGCCGTGCGGATCATCTTACGCATCCAGGCTTCGCGGAGCTGATCACGGGGAGAGGTATGTTCGGGAAGTTCCTCCCGCAATGCGGTTACGGCTTCTTTCACAGCCTGAAATACATCGGCACTGTCTTTGCGGTGCTCAATGGTAGTTTCCCACCATGACTCCCCGTCTGTATATCCGGCCGCTTCTGCCAGATAGTCAAAAGGATCTCTGTATACGGTGGGGATAATCTCCTCCTGTTGCTCTTCGGTTGTATTATGGGGCTCCTGATTTTGCGACATCGAATGTACCAGTGGTAAATCGAAGAAGCGTAACGGTACTTCGTTCCGCAGGGCGTAAACTATCGTCTGCCATTCCGGAGAGAATTCGGCAAATGGATAGAACACCGCATTTTGTGGCTGGTCGGGTTGATAGGCGAGTAAGGCGACGGGTGGTTCCATCTGCTCATTCAGCACGCATGGAAGCAGAGTCTCGGCTTCTGCCGGACCTTCCAGCAAGATGAGATCGGGCTGAAGCTCTTGCAGGTATTCCAGTACGTTCCGGCATGAACCGGGACCGTGATGCCTTATTCCTAATAAGTGAATTGCCATTCTTTTAATCTTTTAGTTCGTATGATGGAGTGGGAGGTATCAGATCATATCCCTTGATGCACGGTAGATATCTTTCCATCCGTCGCGGTTCTTCACTACCGTCTCCATGTATTCCTGCCATACCACTTTATCCTGTACCGGGTCTTTCACCACTGCTCCGAGAATGCCCGAAACAAGGTCTTCGGCATGTATCTGTCCGTCTCCGAAATAACCTGCCATGGCCAGACCGTTATTTACCACCGAGATAGCCTCGGCCGTACTTAATGTACCACTGGGTGCTTTCAACTTCGTCTTTCCATCATTGGTAGCTCCCTGCCGCAGCTCACGGAAAATGGTTACTACACGACGGATTTCTTCAAGTGCCGGTTTCTCTGCCGGAAGTTGCATCACCTTTTCAAAGCTTTCCACGCGGCGGCGTACAATGTCTATCTCTTCGTCAATCGTATCCGGCAAAGGAAGAATAACGGTATTGAAACGGCGTTTCAAGGCGCTCGACAGATCATTGACTCCTTTGTCGCGGTTGTTTGCTGTTGCAATGATATTGAAACCGCGTATCGCCTGTACTTCTTTATTCAACTCCGGAACCGGAAGTGTTTTCTCCGAAAGAATCGTGATCAGAGTATCCTGCACGTCAGAGCCGATACGTGTCAACTCTTCGATACGTCCTATCTTGCCTTCCTGCATGGCCTTCATTATTGGGGTTTGCACCAGTGCGCCTTCACTGGGTCCTTCTGCCAGTAGTCGGGCATAGTTCCAACCGTAGCGGATGGCTTCTTCTCCTGTTCCGGCAGTACCTTGCACTATCAGTGTGGAGTTACCGGAAATGGCAGCAGCAATATGCTCGCTCACCCAGCTTTTCGCCGTACCGGGAAGTCCGTATAGCAGCAATGCGCGGTCTGTTACCAGGGTAGCTACTGCTATCTCCATCAGACGGCGGTTACCTATATATTTAGGTGAAACTTCAAATCCGTTCTTCAGTTTGCCACCCATCAGGTAGGTGACTACTGATTGCGGAGACATTTCCCAATTTTCGGGAATAGAGTTTGTTTCATTCTTTTTCAGTTCGTGCAGCTCTTCTGCGAATTGCTGTTCGGCATGTTGTCTAAGTAAGGTACTCATATTGTTTTGTATTATTTATTGTCATTAAACAAGCTGTTTATTTTTTCTTTCATTCTCATATATTCCGCTGTCAGTCGGCAAAATTTGGCAATGGAGTGGTCGGCATCGTATGCCACTGCCTGTTGTTCCACTTTGGGCAACATCTCCGGAGGAAAGTATAGCGACAGGCGTTCTGCCATCTCTTTCGGATAATAGTAATAATTGCTATGGAACAATCTTTGTAAAGCTCGTGTGGAGAATTTTATTCCCCATTGCGTCCCGTCCGCATTATACCAGGGTTCGGGAATATAATTGCTCTTGCTGTCTGTCTGGAAGTTGATTTCCTCCCGTTGGGCCGGCGTCAGTAATCCCATCAGCGAAGAGGCGTAGGCTTCATTTGCATCTTCTTTCAGGGTTTGATACGCCCACAGATTGTCACCGAAGTTTTCTATCGGCTGGCATAAGTTGAAGTAGGAACCGAATGGTGGCTTCTTTGCCAGTTTTGCGGCGGCTTT
>ERZ779874.3566-NODE-3566-length-11456-cov-15.388387_pt1 | contig 11456 bp, 8 predicted proteins | sample MGYA00511031_ERZ779874 | MGnify/ENA primary metagenome ERZ779874 (study PRJEB29588, sample SAMEA2156850) | human gut metagenome | biome: human gut; feature: human-associated habitat; material: faeces | place: Denmark | collected 2008/2010 ...
GCGTATTTCACGCCCGCAGGGCATTTCACAAATCCCGAAAGGGATTTATTTCGTTAAAAAAAGCACTTGCAAATGCAAGTGCTTTTTTCTGGCTCCCCCTGTTGGACTCGAACCAACGACCCTGCGGTTAACAGTGGTTGTGTTCGGTGTACCATATGGTATCATACAATTCCATATAGTGTCAAACGGTGATTCACGTCTATAAATGGGAATCGACAAATAGTCCGCACCGTGCGGAGAGTCATTTAAAAATAAAAGTGTTAGACAAATGTTAGACAGGTTGCTTGCTGTTGTTTTATATAGCGGAGTGGAGCAGTTGGTAGCTCATTAGGTTCATGCCCTAAAGGTCGTGGGTTCAAGTCCCGCCTCCGCAACCATAATGATTGACTCATAAGTCAAAATTGCCTCCTACAGCCAGCAGATGGACGAGCTGCAGGAGCGACAGCGAGAACTCAAAGCAACGGCAGGACGATTCGCGGAAGTGAAATACTGGATGGACGCATTCAGAGAGCATGTCTACAGCGGAGAAAAGATGGACACCACAGACGCGGTGGTGCTACGCCAGCTCACCGACAGAATCGTGGTGTACGATGATCGGCTGGAGATCCATCTGCGGATCGGAGGTACACTGGAGCAGAAATATCTGTAAGTGACAAATACCGGCAAGAATTGCGCATTGTCGATGGTATAATAAAGTAATTCGCAGATGCCGGTAACAACGGATATGTCCGTTTTATGGTACACATCATACTGTATTATAAAGATAAACATACTGGTATGACATAGGAATTTTCAAAAACCCATTTACAAATCATAAAAAAGATGCTATAATTTCATTACCGAAAAGGTAACAAAAAGAGGCGATCTGTTTTTTGAATGGAAATTCTGTATAAAAACAAAACTGCAGAGCAGCAGTTTTCATCAAAGTACAAAAGCAAATGGAGATATCCTGAGCAGGTGAAGACAAAACTGCAAGCTGCAGAAAACGCATTCAAAGCAGCAACATCGCTACAAGATATTGCGAGTTACCCGCCTTTTCATTTTCATCCCCTGAAAGGCGACCGCAAACACGAGTGGAGCATATACTTAGGGAATACGGGATACCGAGTTGCATTGATTCCGTGTGACGACGACGGCAATACCATTACGAGTGGCGACATTATAGCTCAGTGCAAGAAAATAAAAGTGGTGTTGGTTACGGAGGTATCGAACCATTATGAGTAACATTATAAATTATAGTGACATTATGGCGTTCCATCCGGGATATTACGTTGCTGAAATCGTTGAGGATATGGGGATTACTCAAGATGAATTTGCAACACGGTTGGGAACGACAGGAAAAACACTTAGTAAATTGATAAGTGGTCAAATTAATCTATCAAATGACCTTGCAAAAAAACTATCTGCAATGCTTGGAAGCAGTGTTGATTTTTGGTTGAATTTGCAAACCGCATTCGAGGAAAAAGTCATCGAAATTGAACGTCAAAAGGAACTGGACGAGCAAGCAGTAGTCGTTTCGATGATTGACTATTCTTTCTTCGAAAAAGTCGCAAAACTTCCCGCGACACGATCTGTATCTGAAAAAATAACAAACCTTTGTCGGTACTTAGTTGTTTCAGATCTTAGAATTTTAGCGCAACCTGACTTTTTGGCAAATTTCAGAACGGGTATTAGTAACATTGAAGAAAAGAATATCGTGAACGCACAAGCGTGGCTACAAACAGCTATTAATTTCGCAAAACAAGTTAAAACTGAGCCGTTTAGCGCAGAAAAACTAAAATCTTATTTGCCAGAGATAAGAAACATGACTGTACAAGATCCGGATGTGTTCCTTCCAAGACTGCGCAGCATATTTGCAGAGTGCGGTATAGCTTTCGTGCTACTCCCGCATCTTAAAAATTCTGGAATTAATGGAGTTGTAAAATGGATTGCACAGGATCGTGTTGTATTAGCAATGAATGATCGGCGCGCCTACGCGGACACGTTTTGGTTCTCGTTATTCCATGAGATCAAGCATGTATTGCAACAAAAAACAAAGACGGTTTTTGTTAGTGCAAGTTCTCAGGAAATGCGCGTTATGGATGCTAGATTGGAGACAGAGGCAGACGATTTTGCGCAGAACTATTTGATCCCGTCAAAGGATTACCGTAGATTTGCACCTAATAAATACACATCAGATGCTCAAATAGTCGCCTTTGCTAGAAGTATTGGTATTCACCCCGGCGTAGTAGCAGGACGTCTTCAACATGATGGAATTATTGCCTCTAATAGATGTGCTGGTCTGCGTCAAAAGTATAAGATTATTTTGCAGTAACTTTTGGTGCAAACACCCTGCATTTACGCACCGTTTGGTGCTAACATCGCAGAACGAGTGTTCATAACAGATTTGAGTTATGAACACTCGTTCTGTGCTTCTTTTTTGAGCAAGACTGGCCTGCTCTTTTTATGTCGGGATGTACTCCACAGCAATTCCTGTAACATAATACTCCGTCAGCGGCGCTTTCGGGATATCAATATAGCCCAGAAAATAATGAGGTCGTAAATATTTTCTCTCATTAAAAATTTTCCCTCAGTTACTCTAGACAAGGAGTGCTTTTGGGGCAGGGGCTTTTTGCAAATGGCTTAAAATATTTTTCAAAGCGCAATAAAGACGCAGCCAACAGATCACTCCAAAAGCTGCGCCTCTGCATTTTTGGGTATTCAATTTTGCAATGCGTTATTTTAGCAGGCAGACCGTTTTTACTCCTATTCTTGAAAAAACGGTATTTATCAGGGTGCCCCCTGACCAACCCATGTATTCAAATAGAATTCATAATATTTAGCAAACTTTGGTAACTGTCTACATCGTGGTATACGACATTACTGGTAGACATCTCGTTGAACAGCTTCTTGGCACAAGAGATTTTCGCCTGCTCAATGGGACGCAGTTCAAGGCTTTCCATTGTGCCTTTTGTTTCGGCTATGAAGAAAATGTGCTTGACCGTACCTTCATAGAAAGCGATTGCCCAGTCCGGCGAATAGTTGCCCACCGGTGTAGGGATTTGGAAGGTTCTCGGCAGCTTGGCATAGACACACACCTCGTCTGCCGCATCCAAATCTTCAGCAAATTTTCTCTCAATGCTCTTATCCGCCGATCCATCCGTGAACACATAGTCCTGAATGGCCTTCTTTGCGAGAAATGCCTTATCAAAGCTCTGCGTTGCCTTTTCAGCCGTGAAAATAGAGCTGTCATATTCGCCCTCAATGGTATCGTAGGAAATGTGCTCTACTATCATTGTGGCTTTCTGCTCATTGATGAGCCGGATGACCTTTGTGATGAACTCCTCCGGGTTGTTCTTGAACATATAGAGCTTGTCCACACGGATACCTTGCAGGATAGCAGAAACCGTGCGCCGTGTCAGAACGGTACCCTCTGCAATTTTTCCGATGAGATCGTACTTGATCTGACTGGTTTCGGAGTGCTTGAGCGTCTTTGTCCGGGTCTTTTCACCGGTGAAGGATGCTCCACGCTCGATTTCATACTCGTTCATCTCTGTTTTCTGCCGTCCGATGGTGGTCGTGTATTGCAGCTCGGAAACAAAGAGCTTTTCGTCAATATGAGCGATAGCCTTGCGAATCAGCTCGGCGCTGTCAAAATCAACGGTGTAGGCGTACTTATGGTTGATCTCACGCCACAACGCCTGAAACTCTTTTTTAGCGAAGTTCTCATTAAGCGGGTTATCTTTGACCTTGGTTTCGTGACCGTCGGAGAACATATTCTTGAGGACACTGTCATCATAGACTGCCTGAATGAGCGTGTGGATACCGTCTGCAATCGGCCCCAATTCCTCCGGCAGCTTTGCAACGGTTCCGTTCTTAATATCCTGACGGTACTTGTCCGTCACCTTGCGCTTCATATCCACATAGCCGTTCTGAATAAGGTAGAACTCAATGGCATTGGCTTTTTCATCGTCGATAAGCGTCGGTACATCGTCCACCTTGACATATTTGCCCTTGAAGTATTCGCTTGTAGCAACCGTGGGTCTGTCATAAAGCACGGTTTTAATATCCGACTGCAAGTCTGCCACAAAGGTCTTGTAGCTTTCACTGGCGACTACTGTCAGCGTGTTGATCTCGTGAACGCTGTCGCCGCAGCTCTGTACATCCATACGGTTGCCATCCTGATTGACGCAAAGGCGCAGACCACGACCGACTTCCTGCCGCTTCGCCGTGTTGCTGTCGGAGTGCTTCAGAGTACAGATTTGGAACACATTCGGGTTATCCCAGCCCTCACGCAGTGCGGAGTGGGAGAAGATAAACCGTGTCGGTTCGTCAAAGGAAAGCAGCCGTTCCTTGTTCTTCAGAATCAGGTCATAGGCGGAAATATCGTCAGAGAACTCGCTGCCACGCTTGAGCTGACTATCCACGCTGCGCCCGGTTTTCTTATCGATGCTGAAATAGCCCTTATGTACCCGGCTCACATCGCTGCAAGTGGATTTGAGATATTTCTGATACGGCGTGTCAAACATCGTAATGTACTCGTTCAGAATGGCAAGATATTCCTGCTCAAACATCACGCCGTATTCGCCAAGCACCTCGTCGCCGTTTTCATCGTATTGGCGGTACTTTGCCACTTCGTCGATGAAGAACAGGGACAGGCACTTGATGCCCATATTAAAGAGCTTTTCCTCCTTTTCAAAGTGGGAGAGGATTGTTTCCCGAATCTGAATGCGGCGCATATCCTTTTCGGACACATCGCCCACCACATCACCGGCTTTGATAACCTCGCCGTTGGTGAAGGTCACGGTGCCGCGCAGCGGGTCAATTTCCGAAATGGTATATCCCTTGTACTGCTCCATTTCCTGTGAAACGAAGTAAAGGTCGTCACCAACGCCGAGAATACGGGTTTCACGGTTGATGGACTTGTTATAGCCAATCTCCAGCTCGATTTTCGCCATCGGCGGCTTCTTGCTGGAAAGAACGATCTGTTCAAGGTAGAGGTAGCTGTCTGTGCCACGGAAGTTTTTGACCTCAAAGCCCTTGACCTCGATTTTCTTAACCAAACGCTTGTTGAAGGCATCCAGCGCATCCAGCACATAGACAAGGTTGTGCTGCTTGGCGTGGGTAGCCGAGTAGTTGAGCGAGAATAGCGGATTGAAGTTCTTCAGTGCCTTCTGCGTCACATCGCCGCCCATCTTCTGCGGCTCGTCCAAAATAATGATCGGACGGTTCGCCTTAATCACATCAATCGGACGGCGGGAGCCGAACTCATCACGCTTGGAATAAATAATACGAGCTTCCTTGCTCTTTCCGTCCTCTTTCAGCGAGGAGGCAAACGCCTGCGTGTTGATGATCATCACATTGATGCCGGAACTGCTTGAAAAGTTATCCAACTGGTTCAGGTTGGAGCTGTTGTAGATGAAGAAGCGGGCTTTCTTGCCGTAATGCTCCATAAAGTGGTCTGCGGTGATCTCAAAGGACTTTTTCACGCCCTCACGGATCGCAATGGAGGGAACGACCACGATGAACTTGCTCCAGCCGTACTTCTTGTTCAGCTCAAACATCGTCTTGATATAGACATAGGTTTTGCCCGTGCCGGTTTCCATTTCAATATCAAGGCTGCAACGCCCCAAGTCTTTGACAAGGGAAGCAGAGAGCTTGATGTTGTTCTGACTCTGCAAGGCCTGAATGTTGTGCAGAAGCTGCTCGTCCGTCAGCTCAATCGCTTCGTTCTTGTAGCCGGTCTCGCTCAACAGGTCATCCTCGTCTTCCGTCACGGTAAGACGAATCTGCTGATTTGCCTGCGGCTTGCCTAAATCTCGGATATAGGAAACCTTGTCGTAGTGAGGCTGCCCGCTGAATACACGAACGACTGCTTCCACGGCATCGGTTTGGTATTGTTGGATTTTGAAATTAAACTTCAATTAGGATGCACCTCCCTTCGTCAGTTTGGAGTGTGCAGAGTGGAGTTTGGAATTCATTGTCTTTGTAGTAGAAGACATCATTTTTCTTAACTCCTCACAATCATCTTTTATAGACTTGTACTCAATTTCAGATAAGTAATCAGTTTCGAACAACAAGTCCAACCAATAAATTGTTTCTGCCGACTCTTTTAATGCAATATAAATTTTTGAAAGAAAATCTTTTTCGCTTATAGCGCATTCGCTTTCAGCGATATTAGCGCCAATACTTGTTCCACTGCGTAATAATTGCTTTGACAAAACATACTCTTTCTTTTCGTCACACAAATACTTGTAAAGCTTAACAATTCTTACAGCAAATTTCTTGCTCTTGTATTTAACTGTTTTTTCTCTGTCCATAACTTCACACTCCACTCTCAACCCTTCACACTCACAACACTTTTCGTGTTGTGTCCGGGCTGTAGGTGGCGAAGATCTGATCGAAGTTGGTTGCCACGCTGTCGTTTGCCATAGAGCTGTCACGCATCACAAAATAGTAAGGTTTCTGTTTTGCAATCTCTGTAATCACATCTTCAGTTACGTTGTCATCAAAGCAAGCAATCAAATAATTATCCTCAACATTGAATACTTTCTTTCCGGCGATGGTTGTTTCTTCAATCTTGCTTGAAAGAAGCACACCTAAATCAAGCATCACTTGGAACAGTAGATCCTCCGGCGTTCTGTCCTCTTTGATGTTATCCTCAAGGCTGGAGAACAGGCTGGCTTCATACTCCGCAGGGTTATAGTAGACCTCTTTCATGTTGGAGGTATCGCACTTGAGGACACGGAAACCGATGTCGAGTTTGGAGTTTGAAGTTTGGAATTTGGAGTTAACAACTCCACTCTCCACACTCCTAACTTCACACTCATTCAAGATTTTTTGCCCGGCACGGCGGATACGCTCCTTGCCGATTTCGCAAATGGTTTTGTAGCCAGCTTTATAGGCTTCGCTCTTTTCATCAGTTGCTTCGGGAAGCTGTACCATGATGAATTTGCGGTGTCCGCCATCTTCTGCGTTGAGCTGCATAACGGCTTGAGCAGTTGTAGCAGAGCCAGAGAAGAAGTCAAGAATAATATCATTGTTTGCTGTTGATAAAGCCACCAACCTTTCTAATAAGGCGACCGGTTTTGAATAGTCGAAAACACTTGCCTCAAAAATACTAAGCAAATTCTTTTTGGAGTTATCATTAGAGAACTCATTTCCTATAAATTCCAAAGACGAAATTGCTCTTGTTCTCTCACTATACTCTATAGAAAAAGTTTTGCCAGCTTTCTTGATTGTGGCATTCTGGTATGTCTTTGTATAAATTCTGAAGTGATTATCGTAATGTTTCACAACTATAAAACCATTAGCAAGCCCAAACTCAAACAATTCCTTACTCCAACGCCACGCCCAGTCCGCTCTTGCGTGATGTCCTTTTTGCCTTTCGAGATATTTTTCGTAGGAACCACCCGGATAAATAGTTCTACCATCAATCTCGATAGGATAATCTAAGCTTGGGCTATACTGCAGACTATCGTAGTCCAGAGTTTGATTCAGTTTATATTTGCCTCTCTTTGGCTCGAATTCATCACTGTATTTAAATCCTTCGTCAGTATGTTTGGGCAAGTACAATGTGGGCGATGAATTTTTAGAGCATACAAGGATATAATCATGGTTTTTTGCAATGGCCTCAGTCGTTTTTCCGGCTTTTTTGGTGACCCGAGGAAAACAGGCCAATATATTGGACTCACCAAAAATTTCGGCAATCAGTTTTTGGAGATTTGTCACTTCATTATCATCAATACTGATAAATATCAAGCCATCATCCGAAAGCAAATCCTTTGCAATCCTCAGCCTCGGATAAATCATATTCAGCCAATCGGTATGGAAACGACCGTTGCTCTCGGTGTTCTGCACCATACGGTTGCCATCTTCATCGTATTGCCCGCTGTTAGCAAGGTACTCATCCGCACTCTGAGCAAAGTCATCCTCGTAAACAAAGTCGCTTCCGGTATTGTACGGCGGGTCTATGTAAATCATCTTGATTTTGCCAAGATAAGTTTCCTGCAAGAGCTTCAACACTTCGAGGTTGTCGCCCTCGATATAGAGATTTTCGGTGGAATCAAAGTCCACGCTTTCCTCACGGCAGGGGCGCAGCGTCTTATTAATTGGGGCGTTGGCAAGAAGAACGGACTTCTTCTTGTCAGGCCAAGTGAACTGATAGCGTTCCTCATTGCCGTCCACCACGGTGCAGGAAATCTCCTGCATCAGCACATCCTTGTCGATTGCCCGGACGACCTCGCCGTTTTCGTCAATCGTCTCCGTCACGGCGTTGGGGAACATCGCCGCCAGCTTTCTAAAATTTTCATCAGCCTTGTTTGCTGTCTGCATTCTCAGTTTATCCATTAGGCTTGTCCTCCGTTTTCCAAAAATGATATATTGGATATGTCTTAAATTCTTCCTTTTGTGCATCATCTAATCGTTCGAAATGTATTTCAGCCAGCGGTTGCTGGTCTAATAACAAATACGCTCCTACACGCACAAGGTCTGTTGATGTACTATCTTCGATGATGGAATATACCGTTCTAACTTCTTCAATGGTAAAATCTCTCATTCTCTTTATTACTTGCAGCCTATTAAGTTCTTTTACGGCATAAGGCAATTCTTCTTCAGAAAAGTCACACAGCCATATTGAGAACTCTTTTGCTGCTTCAAGCAGGTGCTGATTTTGACTTTCATCGTATGCAGAGAGTAATTCTAAGAAAAACCAGTTTGCCCGATTTATTGACTCACAGTGGCGCTGTGCTTTTTGAAATGATGGCAACAAAACTTCAAACCTGATATTATCCAAACTATTCAAATCGTTCTTTTTAAGGATAAAGTACTGTGATATAGAAACGGTTTCACCTGATTCCAATTCTATGCAAGCAGGCATTTCTGTCTTGAAAAAATCCGAAAGATAATAAGTGTCCGTTTCTTTTTTATCAGGTGTTAGGCAAACAGCAAATCTAAGCTTACCAACATTAAAAGCTTGAACCGGTGAAAAGTTTTCAGACTTAATTACTATAGGCTCTTTATATATCAGCCCTCTAATAAGTCTATCTAAATTAACCCAATCACTCTTTGACAAGTCATTTATGTTAATGTCCTTTGCACATCCGAGCATATCCAATAAACGAACAATATCCTTTGCACTTTGAAGATTCTTTTTTTGCTCCTCTATATCAAAATTTGATAAATCTGCATTATCGTAATCGAATTTCATTTGATGTCCATTGAGTGAGAAATATCCTTCTTCTATATAGGTGATTATAAAGTCCAAATCCTTAGCCATAACTCTAACATTGTCTGAGTTTTTGTAATTGATTTTACAAGGAGCATCGTTTCCTGAAAATGCTATGGAAAAACTTTCACCAAAAACACACTTCGTTTGCTTTGCGTTTTTAATTCTGCTTAACGAAGAATAAAACTGTTTATCGCCAATAGAAATATTAGCCGACTCCGTTTTCTGAGTGTGCATATTCGTTGGTATAAGCTCCAAAGGTTGCGGTATTGAACTGCCTTTTATATTTACATACACATATACTTCGGAATTAAGTAAAGCAAGCTTAGGGTCTTCTGTACCTATTGTCGAAATAGGAACTGTTATTCCCTCCAAAACGCCCTGTTCTTGAAGTTCATCTAAAGTAAGCAGTGTCGCACTGGAGAAGCTGGCTTGTCTTCTGCAATTTTCATAACAGTTCAGAAATATAGATGCTTTTTTATTATTGTCAGTTGGAAATTCCTTTAATTTAAGCGTTTTTGTCTTTTGTCCCTTTGCTAAACCCAGTTCAACCCTCAACTTTATAGGTGGCAATTCTATGTAGTATATCTTTTTACATAAACCGCTATTTCCTATATAGACAACGAAAAGAATAGCTCCGCCATCATCAAGATAATTATTCAAATCAGCAACGCTCATTGAATAGGATATTTCCTCTTTTGATAAATCGTTGCACACTTTTCCTTTAACCTGAACAGGTAAACGTCCTTTGAGATTGTCTTTCGTGCATTTTTTGTCTTTATAGATATAGACCGCACCATCCCAAGAAGGTTCTTTATCGTTATCATTTATATAAGGGGTCAGATAATCAGACATCAAAATGCTGTCTTTAACTGCATTGACAGCAAAGGTTTCTATCTGAGTAGAATTCATATACTCTCAACCTCCTTTTTGAATTTATTTACTTTCTGAACCAATTCAAACTTCTTTTTCGGCTGTTTTTCAGCCCGTACCTGCTTTTCCAGCTTTTCTATTTGCTTTTTCAGGTTTTCCTGCTCGGTATGCAGTGTAAGGTTTTCATCGAGCGATAACTCCTCATTTTAGAGTCTTTGTGGTGTTATTTATAAGCTCCATTTTCTACACCCATTCTAATTATAACAAAATCCGTGTCCGATAAATCGGACTTTATACTCATTCGTCATACTCTATCAATTAGGATTTTCCACGGCTTATTGTATCTAACCATTTTAAATTTTCCTTTTAGGCGCATTTAGATGGCAAATATATAGCACAAACAGCTTTATTTATTATAGCGCAAAAATTTAGTTTTTTCAATTCAAAGTGTCGAAACATACACGCTTTTATCATAATTTTTGACAAACCGCATTTGATTAACAAATCTTTTTCCATGAACGGGTCTTATGGTGTCCCTAACGAGGACTTTTTACAAAGTTCAACAAAGCGGAGTAAAAAGGCACCGCCTGACGGTATATACATCCCATCTTTTCTTATTTTGTCATTATCGTTATCTCCTGTCATCCCGTATAAACGCCCTGAATTTTTCTACCTTGGCGTTTACAAATTTGAGTAGTAGTTCATCAACAACATCGGTAAACTGTCCAGCTGCAATAAACCTACTCTGCAGGTTATTCAAGCCCCCGATGATAAGCCTCCGTTCTGCCGTATCAATCGTTAGATAATAGTTTGGCTTCATCCGCCGTTTCTCCTTTGATATTCTGCAACTATTATATCGAAGAAAGCAGCCTGAATCGAATGTGCAGATCGGTAAGTAAATATGTGTGCCGGCTCCGGTTTTGCTGTTTTACGAAATCCCTTATTAGTAGTTGCAATTATAGTTCTCGCTATCAAATGACAATCACAAAGTACACCCACAATCCTTAGGTATGCTCGTCACTGTTATTGCTCAGTTTGCTATTCAGAAACTAATTGATGGATTCCAGTATTTATCAACATAGAAGACGAGCTTGCACAGAAGGCGGATGAAGCTCGCGAACAGTAATACAAGAGTACAAATTAACATCAATATCAAGAGTATTAAAAATTCAGAAAATCAACTTTTATTCGCCAAAGTAATCATATCGCAATCAAAAGTAATACCAATATATAAAAATAGAGAAAGATATTCACATTGAAGAACTAAAAAGCGTTAGACAAAATGTTAGACACACTGAAATTTCAAACTGTTTTAAAAAATGAAAAAGCCCTGAACCCGTTGAGGCTCAAGGCTTCTGAGATGGCTCCCCCTGTTGGA
>ERZ779874.3573-NODE-3573-length-11450-cov-2.302238_pt1 | contig 11450 bp, 12 predicted proteins | sample MGYA00511031_ERZ779874 | MGnify/ENA primary metagenome ERZ779874 (study PRJEB29588, sample SAMEA2156850) | human gut metagenome | biome: human gut; feature: human-associated habitat; material: faeces | place: Denmark | collected 2008/2010 ...
TGGTTCTTACATTGCTCGCTTCTCTCTGCGCCGCGATTGCCGCGGGATGTGTTTTTCTCCTTTTTTTCGATCTGCTCCGCATGATTGAAATTGAAAAACAGGAAGATGAGATGCATGAATACAAGCGGCTTCCGCATCGTTTTTCCTGTTCGGTCCCCGGACAAGTCCTTTCCGTCCCTGCCCCCGTCCTCCGGCGGCGAAAAACTTCATTTCCTCCCTACGGCCAGGAAGCACACCGGATGCACATTGTGCATTACTCCGGTTCTTTCCATACCCGGCAGCCATGATTCACTTTCCTTTCCTGATTTCCCCCCTCATACCCAGTTTGACATCCACAGGAACAGCTACCGTTTCATGGGGAATTTGGTAAAGGATGCGGAACCTGAGTTTTTCCAGCTTTTCCGGTTCTTTAAAGACAAAACATTTTGCCCAGTAGGCGGAAGAATCGTCTCCATCAGAAGAATAGTTGGTACCAGAAGGGAACGCCTTCAATGATTCATCCTTTTCATTCAGTATCTCGAAGGAGTCCAGACGGAAAGCGGAGTCAGCCTTCAGACCGATCATCACTCTGGCCATTTTCCCATCCTGATTTTCATACGTGCTGTAATCCTCCAGCACGAGCTTTCCCGCCGAAGGCCCCTGAACAGATACAACATCGACGCCGTCCTCCCCTTCTTCACTGTTTCCGGGCAACGGCACATCCATTTCCGCCCCTTTTGACAGAGGCAGCTCATAAACGCGGCTTTTCAATGTCCGGGCCAGGGAAATGCGCCATACCCCCTGCAGCCGTATCCAGGAAACTCCCGGGAGCGGAATCCCCCGCCGTACCTCTCATCCCGGTTTGGCGCCATCCTTTCCGGGAGGATTGAAACGGGCTTATGTCAAACTCCATGGGAGCCAGCTTCCTCCCCGCGGAATCCACGGCCTCCAGATACTGGACACCGGAATGCTCCCACACCGCAAAGGACAAAGGCTCTTTAACACTTAATATTGCTTCTACGTTCAACTCCAAAGGGATTTTTTCCTTGCGCGCTCTCTTGGATAATCCTACGGAAACAAATTCAATTCTTACCGGCTGCTTTTCTTCCTTCCCATCCTTTTCCGGAGCGGCGGCCCCCAGGGAAGCTCCCAGAATCAGGCAGATGCCCGGAATGGCGTATCTCTTCATATCATTTTTTTTTCGTTGAACCTTCCTGTTTTTCCCCCATGCCGAACAAGCCGAAGCGGATATCCACCGGAACCACGATCTTTTTAATCCCGGTTGCGTACCTGACGGAAATATCAAGTTCCTCCTCCTTCCTGTCGCCCAGCTCCAGATAGCGGCACCAGCCATGCTTTCCGCCGGGATCAATGCCGCTTCCCCCGTAATCCGCCACCGGCAGCGGAGTACCGTCTTTCGTTTGCGTTTCCAGGTCCAGCAGTCCCACCCTGACGGGAGAAACCAGGGAAAAACTCACCTGGGAGCTTTCTTCCCGTCCGCACCATGCACCCGACCTGCCCACCGATAGTTGAACCTTCACGTCTCCGCCGTCCATGCCCCCTCCCTTGAACGTCAGCGGCACGGAAAATCCGTTGACCAGCTTGACCTTCACTTTCTCCGACAGTACGGCAGTCCGGTACATGAAAAAGGGAATTTCCCCCTTCAGTTCCACCCATTCCGTATCTTCCGCGGGCAGCCAGTCCTCCCAGGACAAGGAAATCTCACCGGTTTTTTCATTAAAAGCAAAGTCATTGCGGGAAATATACCGGCACTCGCCTTTGGAACTGGCATCTCCCTTGGAATCCACCAATTTCAGACTGACGTTGCTTTCATCAAAATAGGCTGCCTTCCAGTCAGTTTCCTCCAGGAATGACAGTTCCAGGTCAATCCTCTCCGGATCCGCAGTGATTTCCCATCTGTCCAGGGAGAGGGATATGGCTGATTCCGCGGGAGCTTCCTCCGCAGGTACGGAACAACAAACGGCCATGTAGCAACACACGGACGGCCAGGGTATGATTCGGTAGAGCATGGGTAGGGGAACAACCAGGATTTCTTGTAGTAATCATTACATTACCAACGATGATCTCAAAACGGAAGAGATTTTTCCAATGACCGGAGAGCCGTTTCCGGTGCGGATATTATTTCCTCTTTCCCGGCTCATCCCGTATTTCTCCCCTCATGCCAAATTTGATATCTACCGGAATTTTCACAAGTTTCCGGAAGGCCCTGTAAATCGGCCGAATCCTGAGTTTTTTCCCGTCTCCAGGGTCCTTAAAAAAGTACGTGGCATCCGCTCTACAGGAAGATTCCACTGGAGAATAGGACATTCCCCCAGTCATGGTTTCCAGGACTTCATTCTTGTCATTCAAGATTTGAAATGCAGAAAGCTCAATGGGAGCGTCTGCCTCCAGACCAATCTCCGCTTTGACCATTTTTTTGCCCTCATACTCAATTTTTTTATATTCTTTCAGAACAATTCTTGAGGAAGAAACCGTCCGGGCTGTCACCACATCTTCACTTGCCACCCCTCCCCCGCCGTTGCTGCCGGGCACGTCAATGTAAACTTCCGTTCCTTTCTCCGCAGGCAGTTCATAAACGTCTCCCCTCACCAGCCGGGCAAGAGGCACCCGCAGCGTTCCTTTCAAACGCAGCCAGGAGGCATCCGGGCCGGGCGCTTCTCCGGCAGTCCCGGAAATGCGTAAATACACCATGCCATCCACCGCATTCTGAATCGGTGCTGACAAACGGATTTCCGCCGGTGCCAGTTTTCGTCCGGAAGAGTCCGTTACATCCAGATACTGCAATCCGGTGTCGGCATATTGCCCAAAACATCGTGGTTCACTGACACTCAAAACCATGCAGAATTTCAACTTGAGAGCGCTTTCTTCCCAAACGCCGTTCCGGCACGTCCGATCGCTACCCCACCCAACATTGTCCATTCCAACGCCCACTCCATTTTCCACCGCCGCTCCGCTTCCTGTCTGAACCGCCACCCATGAGACGGCCACCGCCGCCAGGACAAGCCAGTTATTTATCATGCCGTGCTTTCTCATCTCCATTCTCTTCCTGTTGAATATTCCGGTTTTCCATGACTCCGAACAGGCCGAACCGAGCCTGTACCGGAACCATGATTTCTTTCAATTCGTCCGCATATTTGACGACTACCTTCCATTCTCCCTCTTTGATGTCCTCCTCCCGGAAGTTCATGATCCAGCAGTATTTCCTGCCGGGATGGCCCACTTCCCCGGGAACATATTCCGACGGTCCATCCACGGGCAGCACGGCTCCATCTTCGGATTCCACGTTAGCTCCCAAAAAACCTATCTTTGACGGTGCGAACAAGCGAAGCGATACAAACCCTTGGCTCCCGATGACCTTATAGGGAACCACCTCCAATACGGCATCCACATCCCCTCCATCCGAACCGGCGTTCCGGAGCACCAGGGGAACAGAACTCCCCTCCTCCATTTTCAGGGAAACGCTTTCCGACATGAAAGAAGCCCGGCAGATGAAAAAGGGTATCTTTCCGCTCACCTCCATCCATTTCGCGTCTGCCGACGGCAGCCAGGACTCCGTGGACAAAGTAATCGTCTTCCCCTTCTCCAGCCCCTCCAGCAACGAGGGTGAGTCATCATAACAACACTCCATGCGGGGGCAGGGAGAACCTTCCGAGTCCGCCAGCTTTAATCCTCCTTCACCGACTCCGCAGCAGGCAATTTTCCAACCGGACTCTTCTGCGGCCTTCATCGTGACTTTCAACTCAAGATCAAGCTGCCGCTTCTTTGAAGGATCTCCCATCCGTACAGATTGTGTGGACCAGTTGTAAGGGGAAACGGTGATGACAGGTTCTTCAAGTATTTCCCCGGCAAAAGAGGAAAAGCAAAGGGCCATCCCCCAAACAACCGGGCAGAATAAAAAACGGCAAAACATAAAATAGTTAAACGTTAGTCTCATTCCAATAAATATATTATTCACTCACAATCATCAACATGAATAATTTCCCAAAAAATCAGTGCCGGGTGCGGTGCAACAATCAACGGAGGAGGGCGCCCTTCCCTTTTTCCGGTTCCTCCCGGATTTCCCCCCTCATGCCAAATTTAATATCCACCGGAACGGTGACCGTCTTCTGCCGCACTCTGTAAAGCAGCCTGATCCTGAGCTTCCGGATATCTTCCGGTGCTTCAAATTCAAGCACTCTCTTCGAGTAGGAAGAGAGAAAAAAGCCTCCTGCCCAGCCTTCCCACCATCGGCATGTAGTTTCCAGAACTTCATTCCTGTCATTTAATATCTGGAACTCAGCCAGTTCAAAAAGAGACTCCAAATCCAACGAAATTTTCACCTGAGCCATCTTTTTCCCCTCCTTTTCAAAAGTCTCGCACTCATGGAGGGAAAGCTTTCCCGCAGAATCATCTTCACCTACGACAATGTCGCCATTTCCCGCCTCTTCCTCCGTATTCCCGCGAGGCAGCAGAACATCCATCTGCGCCCCCGGCTGAAAGGCCAGTTCATAAACCGGACTTTCCTGAAGCCGCGCAAGGGGTATCTTCAATTCCCCTTTCAAACGCAGCCAGGAGATATCCGGCTCCGGGCCCTCCTTCAAAGTTCCGGTAATGGACGTATAAGTAACTCCTTTTTTCTGTTGTTGAAATAATTGTTCCACATCGAACGTAACCGGAGCCACCTTCCTGCCGGAGGAATCAAGGAGATCTAAAACCTGTTTTCCGCCATTGGCATTTTCCGGAAAGCACAACGGTTCCCTGACACTCAGCATGAGTGATATTATCAACTCCGAATCCGTTTCTTTAAAATCCCCCAGATCTTCTTCACCGCTGCTGTACCACATCAGATGGGGCTCCCAGCCGACATGGCCCACTCCAACTTTCACGGGATTTTCCTCCGCGGCATTGCCGCCATTCATCAAGGCACCCCATGCCATGGAAACGGCACACAGAAAAATCCGGACACTCATCATCATCTCATGCTCCTTCATCTCAATTCCTTCCCGGTTGAACCTTTTCCTTCGCCACCGTGCCGAACAAGCCGCTGCGCCCCTGCACGGGGATCACGGCTTCCTTCAAGCTGACCAGATATTTGACGGCCACAATCACTTCTTCATCCAGCCTGCCGTCCAGCGCCAGAAACTGGTACCACGAATATTTCCGTCCGGAATTTCTTTCTTTTTCGCCGCCGAACTTTCCCAGAATCGCTGTCCCGTCCGCTCTTTGCACCTTAAAATCCAAAAATCCCACCGGCACTTCGGAACTCATGCTGACGGTAAATCCGAGGATGCCCTTTCTAGAGGGACTCGGTGTATTGAAACCCACTTTCAGCACAACATTCACATCCCCACCATCCAGGGCGGCGCCCTTGAGTACCAGGGGTGCTGAAAAATCATCGACCAGCTTCAGCACAACATCTTCCGACAAGGAAGAATCACGGGAAACGACACACGGCAAGTTTCCCTTTACCTCCATCCACTTCGCTTCCGCCGACGGCAACCACGACTCCGTTGACAGAAGAATTCTTTCATTCCTGATGCGGCATCCGGAAGAGAAAAAAACGGAATAATCGCTCTTCATGCCGGAGCAGGAGGAACCCCTTGAATCCACCACAGTCACACCGGTCCCTCCTTCCCGGAAATAGGCGATTTTCCAATCGGATTCCTCCTTGATCTTCAGGCCTATTTGAAGTTCCCGCTTCAAGGGAAAATCCCCGGATTCGGCAGGCCTTGTCGACCATTTGTACAGCGAAGCGGAAAAAGCCGGATTTTCGGTTCCTTTCTCCCCATAGGAAGGGAAAGCAAGCAAAAAACAGCAAACGGCTGCCACCCGGGGCAGATGGAAATACTGTATCATCTCATTCACAGGTAGTTTGTTATTTCACACAAGTAACATTTTTATTTTCTGAATCAACTTTTAAAATACACCTTTGCCGGGAAAACGTAAACATCCCGCCAAAGACGAGAATCATGCCCGGCGGCAACGGGAAAATGCTTCCACGACATTCCCGGAAAGAAGACGGATTCCGCACTTTCTCGAATTCCCGGCAGTTTCACGCTGCATACAACCGTGCCACGAAACGGATACGGCAGACTTTCCGGAAGCCGGTTTTTCAACGATGGAACAACAAAGGCCATCCTGCAACACACATCCGGACGGAAATGGGAAACGTCAGGTCATGAAAAGACTGCGGAAGGACATAACCACCCGCGAATCCATGTCCCTATACCAATGCCCATCCCAGCAACTTCCCAAAATTGCCGTATCTTCACTCCCAAACACGCATTACCGGCGCCCCCTTTCCTTTTTCCGGCTCCTCCGGTATCTCACCCCTCATGCCTATTTTGGCATCCACGGGAACGGCCACGGATTCCACAGGAACCCTGTACACCATTCTTATTCTCATTTTCGAGAAGTCTTTCGGAGCCTCAAACCGGAGAGATCTTGTCCACTTCCTTGAATCTCCCGACCTTCCGGAAGAACTGCCCCTCAAGTCGGTTTTCAAAACGGCATCTTTGGCATCCAGAACCTGGAATCCTTCCAGCTCAAAAGGAGAATCCGTCTTCAGCCCGATCTCTGCCGTAACCGTTTTCTTGCCCTTCTTTTCAACCACTTCATATTCATCAAGAAAAAGCCTTCCCGTAGAGGAATCTCCTGCCACTACGATATCTTCGGGAGCGGCAGGTTTATCATCCGTCTCCCCAGGCAGCGGAACATGCATTTCCGTTCCCTTTTTTGGAACGAGTTCATAAACAGGCCCCGTCACCAGCCGAGCGACGGGAACCTTCAGCATTCCCTTCAGCCGGAGCCATGCCACATCCGGAAGAGGCAATTCCCCAACTTTCCCGAACACGCATGCATATGCTTCTCCATCATCACCCTGCTGATACAGATAGCCCAGATTGAATTCCACAGGGGCCAGCTTTCTTCCGGAGGAATCCGTCATTTCCAGATATTGAATGGAATCGAAATTCCTTTGGAAAGACAAATGGGGCTTGATATCCAGCCTTATCTCAAAAACCAGTTGCAAGGGACCTTCCTCCAACTGCCCGTTCATCCATGATTCCTCGCTTCCTACCTTCACGGAGATAAATCTGGCCTTTACGGGTTTCTCCGCCGCCTCTTCCCCCCATGCCTCCGTGCCCATGGCAACGGCAGCGCCCAGAACAAGCAGCATGTTTACCACACTTTTCCTATTCATGGCCATTTCCCTCTTTCTTCATTTCCATCTTCTCCATCTGCCCGAACAGGCCGCTTCTGATATCAACCGAAGCCATGATCCTCTTCAAATTCACCGCATGCCTGACAGTTACGGACAGTTCATTGCCTTCTATTCCCTCCACAGACAAATATCGATTCCATTCATACTTGTCTTCAGCCGTTCCAAATCCTCTCCCGGAGGTTCTAACCGATAACACAGTACCATCAGCCGCCTTCAATTCAAAATCCAGAAAACCTATCTTTTCAGATGAAGTCAGCTGGAGTACCAGCCAACTGCCGGAGTTTTCCTCTTTCCCGGCCTGATAATTTTCCACCTCCAGCACAGCTTCCACATCATTGCCGCCTTTCCCTCCTTCCTGTTCCATTCCGGCGTTCTTTAGCACCACAGGAATGGAAAATCCCTTCTCCAGCTTGATTTTCACGCTTTCCGAATCAGCCGTGGCACAAGACACCACGCAGGGAATGTCGCCTTTCACTTCCGTCCACACAGCATCCGGAGAAGGAAGCCAGGAATCCGCAGTTACATAAACAATGCCATCTCTCCTGTCCCTTTCCGGCTTATGGGAAGCGTAATACCTGCATTCCATCCCGGAACAGGAGGATCCGGTGGAATCCTTCAGGCTCAATTCATGTTCTTTATCTTCACAATAGATTACCTTCCAGGGAGAATTTCCGGCGACCTTCATTTCCAGCTGGAATTCCCTGCTCTCCACAGGAGGCGTCTGCCGAAAAGACGTGTTCGTGGACCATTGATAAAGGGAGACGTCAACGGACGGTTCCGGAACGGATTCTTTTCCAGAAGAAAAACACGGTGTTATCAGGCCGCAGGCGAAGGCGGCAAGGAATAAAAAACGGTACAACATAACAGGAAGGGTACGAGGGAATTTTCACCATACCAGCCCCCCTCCCGGAAACAAGGTCAAAACGCAGTTCCGGCTTCCAAAAATCCAGATCATTCCCCTCATGCGGAGTTCCTATCCATTCCGCCTTTCCTCTCGCTTCTCCGGTTCCTTCCGGATTTCCCCGCCCATGCCCAGCTTGACGTCCACAGGGACGGATACATGTTCCGGCTCTCCTCTGTAACGCAACCGTATCCCAATGTTCTCCATCTCTTTGGCAACAGAAAATTCCAACGCGGTTTCCCATATTATTGAATTATCATTTCCGGATGAAGAATAACTGTCCATGCCGGCGGACAGCAATTTGCCTTTTTCGTCAAGCAACTGGAATTCATCCAGATAAAAGGGAGTATCCACGTCCAGGCAAACCGTTACGGAAAAGGTCTTTTTCCCATCCTTCCTCGTCCACGTAAAATCCTTGAAATAAAGCATCCCCATCGGCCTGTCGTCGGACGCCACCACATCCTCCAACTTCCCCGTATTCCCTTTTTCATTCCCCGGCAAGGGAATAAGGACGGACGCCCCCTTCCGCAGGGGGAGTACATAAATAGGGCTATCCATGATGAGCGCCACGGGGACCCTCAGCAATCCCTTCAACCGCACCCACTCCGCCCCGGGAGAAGGAAGAGATGGAGCAAAGCCTTCAATCTCCATATAAGAGATTCCCCTGTCACGGCTTTGATCCATCCTTCCCAAGTCAAACCTCACCGGAGACAATTCCCGGCCTGTGGAATCCACGGCCTCCATGAATTGCCGCTCCGCATTCGAAGGATTCCAGAATCCCCAGCGGTCAGGGATAAAAAGAACGGCACGGCACCTCCATTCCAATGGGCTCTTCTCTCCGTCAAACCACATGTCACGTTCCAGTCCTACTTGCGTAAATGACACCCCCACTTCTGAGGGAACATCCTTTCCACCCTCGCTGGAGAATGCCGCTCCGGAAAACAGAAGAAAGATTCCCGCGCCGTGTCCTATGGACTGCATCATCTTCATATCATTCGCCCTTTTGAGAATCCTGCACCAGTCCGGACATGCCGAATTTAATTTCCACAGGCATATCCACCCATTCCAGCCCGGTCATGTAATTCACGGCAACATGAACTTTCCCTTTCTCATCCGGATTCAATAAATAAGACCAGAACCATGAATATTCCCCGGATGAGCTGCTACGGCTGAATAAATCTTCTTTCGCCGGAAAAGGAGCGCCTTCCGGCGTCGTCAGCTCCAGGCGCAGAATCCCCATATACCGGGAAGATTTCAACTTCATCTCCATCCTGAGCCCCCCTGAATCCCTGTCCCGGACAAATGACATCTCCAGGGAGCCCCGTCCATCCTTTTCGCTTCCGGCCTCCTCAAGAACGGCTCCTTTCAGAAGCAAAGGCTTCTTCTGGTCTTTCTGCCCCACGGTGAAGGAAAGGCCTTCGGACAAGGCCTCCTCCTTTCCGATAATGCACGGAATTTTCCCTTTCAGTTCCACCCATGCCGCCCCGGCTGCAGCAAGCCAGTCCCTGCATTCCATTTCCAGTACCGGATGTTCCAGGTCCTCCATGAACAGGGATTCTTCGCAACAAAGGACGCCGAAATGGCCGCCCGTGGAATCATGCACAGCCAGACGGGCATCTTTCTCATTGCAGTACACCATCCTCCACAAGGCGGGCTTCATGATTTTCAAATCCACATGAAACGTCTTTTCCGGATTTTTGACACCGGGCTGCCACCATGTTCTGGCATAGGCTGAACACAGGGATGCGGAAAGAGTTTCCTTCTCCGGGACATCCCCGCTCCGGGAAAGGTGGACGGCCAACGGACACAAGGCGCATACAGTCAGGAACTTCACAAAACAATTTTTCATGAATGATTAACGCTAACATTTCCCGTTCAAGGGGCAAGAGAAAAAATCAGCATTCCGGAGGCATTGAAAACTGCCGGACCTTTTTTCCGCCGTTTCCTGCGGCATTCACCCCCTGCCTCCATAAAAAACGGGATACCCCGTCAAAGGGATATCCTGTTTCCATCTGAACTGCGGCAGGCAGCCGTTAACTGCCATAAGAGGATTCTACGCGCCGGGCCACATCCCGGTAACCGTATTCGGCATCGTAAATCTGCTGGAATGCCGCCAGGGATTCCTCCTTCTTGCCGAGCTTTTCATAAAGCAGGCCGATCATGTAGAGGATTTCCTTCTTGGTGTCATTCATTTCAATCAATTCCTTGTTGGCCTCTTCCAATTGGCGAAGGGCCATGTCGTGCATGTTCTTGGCGTCATAACATTTGCCGAGCAGCAGCATGGCGCGGATGCGGATATGGGGGTTGTTGCGGGCGCGCTGGAGTTCCGGGATGGCCTCCGTATAGTTGCCGCAGTCAAAGAGGGCCTGCCCGAGTTCAAAACGCGTCTGCGGATCCGTGGGATTGTTTTCCACGCGCTGGCGGCACAGGGCTACCTGCTGTTCGGCGGCTTCCCGGCTGAACTGGGCCAGCTGCTCCTGAAGCTCCTTGTTGTCCGGGTCCGCGGCGGCGCGCTTGCGGATTTCCTCCACCTGGGCCTTGCGCAGGCGCTCGTTCATTTCCCCGGCCTTGTTTTCCAGGGAGATGTCGTTGTTGCTGAGACTGAAGGCGTAGCTATAGAAGGAGTAGGCGTTGGCCCAGTCCTCCATCTGTTCGTAAACGTTGGCGATGTCCCGCACCACGGCCTGATCCTGCTGGTTCTGGGCATAGCGGGCGGAAAGAAGGCCCAGGCGTTCTTCCAGTTCCGCACGGGTAAGGCCTTTCTTGTCGCTCTTGTCCAGGGCGTTCGTTTCGGAAGAATCCTTCATCACGTCCTTGAAGCTCTTGGCCTCCTCCCACTTCTGTTGCTGCATCGTGGCGCGGGCCATGCAGTCCTTCTCGCTTTTCACCGCCACGCTGTCCGTGGGGTCCAGCTTCACGATGTCGTGGAACACTTCCGCGGCCTTGGCCGGAAGATCTCTGGAGACATAGTGGGAAGCCAGCATATGGAGCATTTTCTTGTTGGCGGGATGCCCCTGGCGGATGGTTTCCAGCGCAAAGGCGGCCAGGTCCGGAAAGTCCACCTCCATGGCGGCTGCGTACAGCGCCTCATTCACCGGAATGCTGTAAGGATCGTTTTCCAGTTCGTCCTCCAGGGAGGAGAGCTGGGTGGCCGCATCCTTTTTGGATGAGGTGAGCTTGCTGGTGCTGATTTTCATGCCGCTGAACAGGCCGCCCTTCTTGGGCTCCGGATTCAGCTTGATTTCACAGGCGCGCAGGGCCTGCCGGCCTTCCAGAAAGCCCGGCAGCTGCTTTACCAGCTCCTTGAGAAGGCTGACAGCATAGGGAAAGTTGTTCATATCCACCGCC
>ERZ779874.3579-NODE-3579-length-11431-cov-2.282788_pt1 | contig 11431 bp, 9 predicted proteins | sample MGYA00511031_ERZ779874 | MGnify/ENA primary metagenome ERZ779874 (study PRJEB29588, sample SAMEA2156850) | human gut metagenome | biome: human gut; feature: human-associated habitat; material: faeces | place: Denmark | collected 2008/2010 ...
TCCACCATGTATCTATTAAAACTTATACGCAAGTCATCTAATTACAAAAACGGCAACGATTCACATTCCACCATGTATCTATTAAAACAGAGATAAACAATCTAAAAAAGCAATACACGACGAATTCACATTCCACTCTGAAGTTCCCGTCGGAACTGCACGCTCCATCAGCTTCTCTACGCCATTCCCTACAAAGCGGCGGACCTCATCGATTGTCCGTTCCGGATAATTCATCTGACGAAGTGCGTAATTTGTACTGTCTGCCAGATCCTCTAATGTATTTAAAAGTGTTCCATCCAAATCAAATATAACTGCCTGCAGATGTATAATCTGATCCCGAATCTGAACGTAAAGGAAAATGTAGAGGTTGGTGCATATTTAAGTGATTCACCGCTCGATGTCGATGATATCTTAAAGACGCTTGGTTTATATGAGCACAGACATAAGCTTCCGAATCAGTTGTCCGGTGGACAGCAGCAGAGAACATCGATCGGAAGGGCTATTGTTAAGAATCCGGATATCCTGCTCTGTGATGAACCGACAGGTGCACTTGATTATAAGACCTCGAAGGAGATCCTGAAGCTGATCGAGGATGTAAATCAGAAATATGGAAATACCGTTATCATGGTTACACATAATGATGCGATCAAGAATATGGCAGACCGTGTGATCAAACTGCGTGATGGAATGATCCGTAAGAATATAGTAAATGATGTAAAGGTTCCTGCAATGGAGCTTGACTGGTAATACAGAAGTGGCAGAGAGAAAAGGAGAATTTATAATATGAAGAATCCATTATGGAAACGGCTGCCGAAGGAGCTGGCTGCCGATCTTGGAAAGTATCTGGTTATTTTCCTGTTTATGATCTTGAGTATTGGTTTTGTGTCCGGCTTTCTGGTAGCCGGTAAGAGTATGGTCGCTACATATGATGAGAGCTTTGATAAGTATAATATCGAGAATGGTAATTTTGAGTACAAGGATGAAGCATCATCCGAGGTGAAGAGAGCGATTGAAGATGAGGGTGTAAAGCTGTATGAGAATTATTACTATGAGAAAATCGTAGAAAAAGATGGGGATGAAAGTACACTCCGTATTTTTAAGAATCGTACAGATGTGGATAAGGTTTGTCTGATGAAGGGAGCGTTCCCTACGGCAGAGGACGAGATTGCAATTGACCGTATGTATGCGGAAAATAATGGGATCAAGGTAGGAGATGATCTGTCGGTTGATGGGCAGACATATAAGGTATCGGGCTTTGTAGCATTATCTGATTACAGCACATTATTCCAGAATAACAATGATACGATGTTTGATTCCGTGCTGTTCGGTGTTGCGATCGTAACGGATGAACGGTTTGAAAGCTTTGACAAAGGGCTGATGCATTATTCTTATGCCTGGATCTATGACGATGAACCTGAAGATGAGAAAGCGGAGAAGGATGTATCCGATGATCTTGCAAGGGTGATCAGTCAGTATGGAGAAGTGGAGAAGTTTATTCCAAGATATACGAATCAGGCAATTAATTTTACCGGAGAGGATATGGGTGGTGATTCGATAATGGTGGAAACACTGCTTTATATTATAATCGTGATCATGGCATTTATCTTTGCGATTACGATCAACAATACGATCGTAAAGGAAGCCGGCACGATCGGTACTCTTCGGGCATCCGGTTACACAAGAGGAGAATTACTGGCGCATTACATTTCTCTTCCGATCCTGGTTACATTTGTAGCAGCTGTAATCGGAAATGTTCTGGGATATACAGTATTTAAAAATGTCTGTGTGGCGATGTATTATGGAAGTTACAGTTTGACAAAATATGTGACAAAATGGAATGCGGAAGCATTTGTAAAAACGACGGTTATTCCGATCGTGCTGATGCTTGTCATAACAGCATGGATGATCTATTCGAAGCTCCGTATGTCACCGCTTCGGTTTATCAGACGGGATCTTTCAAAGTCAAAGAGAAAGAAAGCGGTCAAGCTGCCACATTTCCGTTTCTTTACCAGATTCCGTATACGTGTGATCTTACAGAATCTGCCAAGCTATATCGTATTGTTTATCGGAGTAACATTTGCAATCGTTCTGCTGATGTTCGGAATGATGATGTCGCCGCTTTTAAAACACTATCAGGATGAAACACTGGACAACATGCTTGCGGATTATCAGTACGTTTTGAAAATGCCTGTGGAAACAGAGAACAAGGATGCAGAGAAATACTTGGTAACTTCCCTGATCTATAAAACAGATATAAGAGATGAAGAAGTCATGGTCTATGGTATCTCGGATGACAGCAAGTATTCCAAGGTACAGCCTGCGGATGGAGAAATGCTGATCTCTGACGGACTTCGTGACAAATATAAACTGAAAAACGGGGATACGATCACGCTGGATAAGGAATATTCATCCGATTCTTATAAGATAAAGGTTTCCGGTGTGTGCACATATCCTGCGGCATTGGCAGTATTTATGAATGAGAAGACATATCGGGAAATGTTCGATGTCGAAGAGGGATATTTCTCCGGATATTTCTCAAATGAGAAGCTGACTGATATTGATGAGAAGCTGATCGCGACAGTCGTCACAGAGGAAGATCTGACAAAGGTATCAAGACAGCTTGATCGTTCCATGGGGCAGATGTTCTATATGTTTGAGGTATTCGCACTGGCGATGTTCATGCTGATGGTTTATCTGCTTACAAAGCTGATCATTGAGAGAAATACCATATCAATATCCATGGTAAAGATCCTTGGATATGAGAACAAAGAGATCAACAAGCTTTATCTGTCTGCAACAACCTGGGTGATGGCAGTATGTGTCATCCTTGGAATCATTCTCTCACAGGTGGCGATCTCCGGCATCTATTATGTGATGATGAAGGAAGCAATCAGTGGATGGATGACGATCTATATTGCTCCGTATATTTATCCTGCGATCTTTATCCTGGCGATGGCAGCCTATGGAATCATCGCTGTTTTCCAGGTAAGAAGGATTAAACGGATCCCAATGGATGAGGCGCTGAAAAATGTTGAATAAGTCATTTGATCGTAATGTTCAAAATTGAATGATCTGAAACAAAAAACGACCTAAAAACTTTCAATATCGAAAGTTTTTACAAATATAACAAATTTATAAAAAAACAGGGAGATTTGCAGTTCACAAATCTCCCTTCTTATGTTATCATCGTAAAGATGGTGTGCTGGAGATTTTGTCGAAAGAAGGCGTGCATTTCGATCGATAGTATCACAGTAAAACAGGTACAATAGAAGAAGGGAGATTATTATGAATCAGAAAAAAGAAGCGATTTATGATGCAAGGGAACTGGGTGTTCCGAAAATGTTGCTGTTAGGTTTGCAGCACATGTTTGCCATGTTTGGTGCAACTATTTTAGTACCAATTCTGGTAAATACTTATTTTAATGGAGAGGGCTTATCCATTCAGGTTACACTGATCTGTGCCGGAATCGGAACATTATTCTTCCATTTATGTACAAAATTAAAGGTGCCTGCATTTTTGGGTTCCTCATTTGCTTTCTTAGGAGGCTTTCACACAGTCGCAAATCTTGATACCGGAATCTTCAAAGATATGTCTATGGGTGAGAAATTACCTTATGCATGTGGTGGTATCGTAGTAGCAGGTGCGTTGTATCTGGTTCTTGCACTGGTTGTAAAACTGGTTGGCGTAAAACGAGTTATGCGTTTCCTTCCACCTGTTGTTACCGGTCCGATCATTATCTGTATCGGTCTGAGTCTTGCGCCATCAGCCGTAAATAATGCAAAAACAAACTGGATTCTTGCAATTATCGCATTTGCAGTTATCGTAATTTTTAATATCTGGGGCAAAGGAATGTTCAAGATCATTCCGATTCTTATGGGTGTTGTGATCTCATATGTAGTTGCATTTATTCTTTTCAAATGTGGTGTTCACAATCCGGACGGATCTGCAATCTTCACATTTAAGGCAGTAAAGGATGCCGGATGGGTGGATCTTCCTCCGTTCCAGCTTTGTAAATTCAATATTACTTCCATCCTTGTAATGGCACCTATCGCTCTTGCGACCATGATGGAGCATATCGGAGATATCTCGGCAATCTCAGCTACAACAGGAAATAATTTCATCAAGGATCCGGGACTTCACAGAACTCTGATCGGTGATGGTCTTGCTACAGCATTTGCTGCTGCATTCGGCGGCCCTGCAAATACAACATACGGTGAGAATACCGGTGTTCTTGAGCTTAGCCGTGTATACGATCCAAGAGTCGTACGTCTGGCTGCTGTATATGCGATCCTTCTCAGCTTTTCACCAAAGGTTGCTGAGTGTATCGGTTCACTTCCTGCATCGATCATCGGTGGTGTCAGCTTCATGCTGTATGGAATGATCTCAGCTATCGGTGTTCGTAATGTTGTTGAGAACAAGGTGGATTTCACAAAGTCGCGTAACCTGATCGTTGCTGCTGTTATCCTTGTCAGCGGACTTGGATTCGGTAATGGTATTACCTTCACAGTTGCAGGAACATCTATCACATTAACATCACTTGCTATCGCAGCTATCCTTGGAATTGCTTTAAACGCAATCCTTCCGGGCAAAGACTACGAATTCGACGAGTAAAATGAATAAAGCCTGAATTGGCTTGTAATACAAAACTGCCATATTAAGACACGCTGTGGTTTCGATGAACTGCATATACCTGATTCGCAAATGTTCCTGTGCCAACTCGCCCTTTGGGCTCAGACAGGCACCCACATTTGCTGGTATATGCATTTCATAACGAAATCCTCGCTTGAGGTCTTAATATGGCAGTTTTGTATTACAAGCTGGATTCAGGCTTATGTAGGTTGAGAAGATGTTAGAGGATATAATGTGGTATACTTGGTATAAAAAATCTCCCAGACGTTCCGGATATGATAGATACGAGAATTTTGTTGCGAGAAACACGCTATCAGCGAATGCGGGTGCCTGTTTGAGCCTGAAAGGCGAGTTGGCACAGGAGCATGAGCGAATCAGACATTTGCAACGAATAGAAAAAAACAAGACATACAAAGTATACCGGCAGTATCCCGGACAACATGAGACAGGATACATATACACCCGCGTACCGGCAGTCGCCCGGACAACATGAGACAGGTTACATATACACCCGTGGAACAGCGCTGTTGACGAAGATCGGATTAATCGGAAATGTAACCATATCACCTACCGAGATATTACATCCGGTTGTATCCACGATAACGGAGTTCATACTGATCTGACCTAACACCGGAAGCCGGTAGTCTTTAAAGCTGGCAGCCGGTGTCTTTTTATGGAAAGTGCCTTTTAATTTATAATAAATACGGATCGGAGAGAAGAAATTTGTTCGGGAATCGGTGTGGCGTTCCATTCCAAGCCCATGATAATATCCGGCGGAGATAACGGCTGTCTTTGCATTGTGTGACAGTTTAAAGCTGTGACCATAGCCAATGTTGTGACCGGCCGGCAGTTCATAGATATCGTCCACATAGGCGGACAGATTACAGACCTCACGAAAACCATAATCATTTGGAACCGCAAGTCTGCCAAGAAAAGCAGAACCGATGCGGATGGCATCTAAGTTCATGGAAGGATATTTTATCATTGAAGTTGAAGATGAGATATGACGGATGCCTACCGGGACGCCATCTTTCCGGAGAGCATCACAGAGATGGGTAAAATCCTGAAACTGTTTCTTCACATAGTATTCATTTCTGCAGGCTGCCGCATGAAAATGAGAGAAGATGCCGGTGATTTTTATATGCCTCAGTGATTGAATTGTATTGGCAATCTGTTTTTCATCTGAACATAAGAAGCCGTATCTGCCAAATCCGGTGTCAATGCAGAGATGTGCATGGACTGTCGGATGGTTCATGTAGGCGGCCGTTTCATCGATCACATGCGCACAGTCGGTACTGGTGATGCTGAGCGTGATATCGTGATCGATCGCAGTTGTGATATCTTCTGAGTTATATAATGGAGTCATCAGCAGGATATTTCCCGTGATTCCGTTTCTGCGTAAGGTGACAGCATCTGACAGTTCGGTTACACCATAGTTATCAATACCCTTTGATTGTAAGAACGATGCAAATTTTGTAAGTCCAAGCCCATAAGCGTTCCCCTTTAATACTGCTATGACCTTTGCGCCGTTTGCCAGACGTTTGATGATCCGTATATTGTTATCCAGTGCATTTGTTTTGATTGTAAGAGTTGTCATGTCCTCAAGTTCCTCCGGTTTCATGTAAGTATTTATATTATTGGTCATCTACAGACATATGGTCTGTTGTCGAAACTCGCTGCCCGGGCATGAGCGGTTGTTCATTTATTTGATGTATCTAGCATATATTTGAAATGCATCATTTTTGTATAAAAACCGACACAGAAATGCAATATCTTTGAACTTTTTTTGCATCGTTTGTATGCAATCCGGAAAAGTGGATGTTGTATAAGAGAAAAATGTGATAAACTATTTATAAGTAAAAACAGGATGGAAACCGTTTATGCATACACTGATAACAGAGATTCGCGATAAACAGAATATTACAAAAGAACAGCTTCAGCTTCTGCTGGGAACAGACGATCAGGAAATGATCGAAGAATTGATGGCATGTGCCAGAACGGAAGCGCAGAAGGTATATGGAAATAAAGTCTATATGCGTGGACTGATCGAGTTCACAAATTATTGTAAAAATAACTGCATTTATTGTGGGATAAGAAGAGATAACTGCCATGTTGATCGGTACCGGCTGACCAAAGATCAGATTCTTGACTGTTGTCAGAGTGGATATCGGCTCGGTTTTCGGACATTTGTGTTACAAGGAGGCGAAGATCCGTTTTATACAGATGACCAGATCTGTGAGATCGTATCAGAGATCAAACACCAGCATCCGGACTGTGCGATCACATTGTCGTTCGGAGAGAAAAGCAGAAGCCTATGAGCGGTATTTTGCTGCCGGGGCGGAACGTTATCTGCTTCGTCACGAGACTGCGGATAAGGCACATTATGAGAAGCTTCATCCGAGAGAAATGTCATTTGACAACCGGATCCGGTGCCTGCATGACCTGAAAGAGATCGGTTATCAGACCGGGTGTGGCTTTATGGTCGGTTCACCATATCAGACGGTCGATACGCTATATGAGGATCTCTGTCTGATCAAAGAACTGGAACCGGAAATGTGCGGAATCGGACCTTTTATTCCGCAGGCAGACACACCATTTGGAAAAGAGGCTGCCGGAACACTTGAGATGACCTTACGGCTGCTGTCAATTATCCGTCTGATCCATCCTACTGTGCTGCTTCCTGCGACAACAGCACTTGGCACGATCCATCCGCTTGGCAGGGAGAAGGGGATTCTTGCCGGGGCAAATGTTGTGATGCCGAATCTGTCACCGGTCGGTGTCAGGAAAAAATATCTGTTATATGACAATAAGATCTGCACCGGGGAAGAAGCCTCGGAGTGCTGTGGCTGTATGATGCGGAGAATGCAGGGAATCGGATACGAGGTTGTGGTTGACCGTGGCGACCATCCATCGTATGACAAGAAAAGATGAATGCATATATTGGAGGAATGCAAACACGGGAGATGCTTTTTAGCTGAAGGTGAAAATATCTCTGTTATTGCAGATTTTATGAAAGAAAGATGTTGGGAAACATTCTGATTATTAAGAACTGCATGTTTTATATTCTGCAATAAGACAGCAAATAAAATGGGCGCTATGTTATTGTCGGTTGCTAAATTTTCGTCAGCAGAATACACATTGTCAACGAATGCGGGTGCCTGTTTGAGTCCGAAGGACGAGTTGGCACAGAAGCATGAGTGAATCAGACATGTGTATTCTGGTAGAAAATTTAGTTGCGATAATCCATAGCGCCCATTTTATTTGCGTTCGTACTACAGAATGTCGATGTACTCATCGGCGAGAGCCTTGTTCATACTGCGGACAGCACAGAACTTGCCGCACATACTACAGGTATCGGAGTGATCATCCTCCGGCATACGACTGTCGCGGATCGCTTTGGCTGTAGCAGGATCAAGTGCGCAGGCATACTGTGCATCCCAGTCCAGGACACGTCTGGCATCCGCCATCTTATCATCGATATCTCTGGCACCCGGAATACCCTTTGCAATGTCGGCTGCATGAGCAGCGATCTTCGATGCGATGATACCCTGTTTTACATCATCTACATTTGGAAGTGCAAGATGCTCGGCTGGGGTAACGTAGCATAAGAAAGCAGCTCCGTTCATGGCAGCAACAGCACCACCGATCGCGCTGGTGATATGATCGTAACCGGGAGCGATATCTGTAACCAGAGGCCCGAGAACATAGAATGGTGCGCCCATGCATAAGGTCTTCTGAACTTCCATATTTGCAGCGATCTGGTTAAGTGGTACATGACCGGGACCTTCCACCATAACCTGTACATTGTGTGCCCAGGCACGCTTTGTCAGCTCGCCCAGACGTACCAGTTCTTCAATCTGGCATACGTCAGTCGCATCTGCCAGACAGCCCGGACGACATGCATCTCCGAGGGAAATCGTAACATCATATTCCTCACAGATATCTAAAATCTCATCGAAATATTCATAGAACGGGTTTTCCTGACCGGTCATACTCATCCATGCAAATACAAGACTTCCGCCCCGGCTTACGATGTTCATTTTACGTTTATGTTTCTTGATCTGATCGATCGTTTTTCTTGTGATTCCACAGTGTAAGGTTACAAAGTCAACACCATCTTCTGCATGAAGACGGACAACATCGATGAAATCCTTTGCTGTCAGCTCTGCAAGATCACGTTGATAGTGGATGACACTGTCATAGATCGGAACTGTACCGATCATGGCAGGACATTCGCTTGTCAGCTTCTGACGGAATGGCTGTGTATTTCCATGACTGGACAGATCCATGATCGCCTCTGCGCCCATATTAACTGCGCTCATTACTTTTTCCATCTCAATGTTATAGTCCTTGCAGTCTCTGGATACTCCAAGGTTTACGTTGATTTTGGTACGCAGCATACTGCCGACACCTTCAGGATTCAGACAGGTGTGTTTCTTATTAGCACAGATGGCAACCTGTCCCTTTGCAACTAAATCCCTGAGCGCCTCGACAGCCATATGTTCCTTTTTCGCTACGATCTTCATCTCCGGAGTGATGATCCCTTTTCTGGCTGCGTCCATTTGTGTTGTGTAATTTTCCATATTATCCTCCTTATCACAACCAATGTTATTTTACGTGGCAGAAAGTGGTGCTCCCGATCTGCCACAGAGCAATAAAAAAAGATGCCGCAGGGCACCTCTAATACACATCCCTACGTTAGCATTACCTAAATCAGGTTCACAGGTCGAGAACTTCATTCTCCTCTCAGCCGGCTAATTTGTCAGCTCCCTGAATATATAAATATTGGAAATATTATATGCCAGAATACGACATAATTCAATGATAATTTTTCAACATAAAAGATAAATAAGGGCTTGCGTCCGATACATGAATCAGGTGCAGTACCGGAAAGTACGATCTGTCAGGATCCTTGCAAATATCAGACCGAGAGGCAGAGTAATAATGATCATGATCGCAGATGAAAGCCATGAAACAGCCTCTGTTAAAGACATGATACCAAGATTATAGAAAGCACGATAAAGGTAAAGTCCCGGAACCATGATAACGATGGACGGAACGGTCAGAGAGATTCTTGGATATCCGTTATTCCTTTTTATAACGGAGGCAAGAAGACCTGCGGTTAATGCGCCTGCAAATGCGGCAACAGCCGGAGGAGTGCTTGTATAATCGACAAGCTCCAGCCGGAGAGTATTTGCAACTGCTCCGATACAGGCAGCGGTGACAGCCATCGGAATCGAGCTGTTAAACATAATGGAGAAACCGAAGACTCCGCAGAAGCTTGTAATGATCCGCAGGATAAGCTTTGTACCTACAGCCAGATTCAAAGCGGAGAAATCCTGAGGATGAAAATGTAACAGCAATGCCATGATCCAGGCGAACATAGTGGCTAAAAAAACTATGATGACAGAGTAGCTCAGACGTTCAAGCCCGGACCGAAGATCCAGTTTAGCCAGGTCAATGCCGCTTGTTATGAATGGAAATCCGGGAATGATAAACAGCATTGAGCAGATATAGCCAGCTTCATGGAGTGCAGATACGTGGAAGAAGATTTCTGCAAGGTGAAAGCAGATGGCATATGTCAGGCATGCGGCTGATATGGATACTGCTATGTTAAAGAAAAGGGTAAAATGGTGCTTGATCATTTTGGTACGGATGACATTTCCAACACCGGCTGCAATAAAAGCCAGGATCATTTCAACAGGACCGCCGCCTAATAGGAAGGTAAATGCACAGCAGGCGAGGGCTGAAGCCAGACCCAGTTTTGCAGGTGAATAAAGTGTATGAATCTTCTCAATCTGATCAAGACGCCGGTGGATTTCCTCACCCGTCAGATGGGCTTCTTCTTTTGGAAAATTATCAACGAATTGTTCCATCCGATAGAGCTTCGAGGTGTTTACACCGGTATTTGCAATGCTCAGAGACTGTGAAACGCAGTCGGTTCCATCAAAACAGTTGAATTCAATGGACATCAATCCGACATCAACGGTGCAGGTTACGCCCAGTTCTTTGGACAGGCGGTTCATGGAAGTACGAACACGCCAGGCACCTGTTCCACAGGAGAGCATAATTAACCCGACCCTTCCAATAACAGAGGCTTTTTCTATCAGCCCCGCCTTGGCGATCAGGACATTGCTATCGTTTTTTACATAATCATGCCATGGAATTTCCATATGGTTTTTTTCCATGATATCTGTATAATTACTGTTCTTTGGCATAGATGATCTCCTCCGCTTTTTCAATATGATGTTCCAGATTCGTCAGGAATAATGAATTTGGAAGGAATATGCCGATTTCATCATATCGGGAATTATTTTTCACCAGAGAATCCTGCCCGTAGAAAATGTAGGACATAGGAAGCTCCTTTTCCAGTGCGATCATAAGATCCCATACAGCAGAATATGCTTCTGCCTCTGTCTCCTTTTGCTTTACAGTATCGGGAAGCTCGCGGATCAACAGTACACCGTCACTTTTTTCCAGAATCTTCTGTTCCGGTTTCATGTCATTTGCGGCATAATCGTGACTGTATCTGTATGCGCGGGCTAGATAGATATTTTTATTGTTTCTTCAATATTGTGTTGTAGTTGAATGTTAATGGCTATGCTATCAAACATCATTACCACAGATTGGAGAACTTATGGAAAATACTAATATTACAGACAATACAAGGCAGGCTGGACATTCAGCAGACAGCACTATAAATGCAGGAACTGACATAAAGTCATCAACAACGAATACAAGTCAGCATACTATTGATGATATTAATTCAGGACAACAGCCGCTTGAGGCGGAAAGCACTCTC
>ERZ779874.3590-NODE-3590-length-11383-cov-2.641861_pt1 | contig 11383 bp, 10 predicted proteins | sample MGYA00511031_ERZ779874 | MGnify/ENA primary metagenome ERZ779874 (study PRJEB29588, sample SAMEA2156850) | human gut metagenome | biome: human gut; feature: human-associated habitat; material: faeces | place: Denmark | collected 2008/2010 ...
AATTATCTTTGCTAAAAACAGTATAAGATTACAGATTATCCCCACAATCCCGGCAAACACACCGTATCTTGTACGGACTTCAGGGTTCTTCGTCTTATCATAATCTTTTATGAACCTCTTAAGTAATAAATCTATCATTTCCTTCTCCTTCATGCCCTCTGGCATATTTGCATTAAGTATATACCATATTGGATTTAATTTAAAGATTCTTATTTTTTGATTTACAGTATATACACAAAAGGACTATAATGGAAACAATTATTGTGTTTAATCATTACAACTATCTTGGAGGACAACAATGTTAGACTTTGAAAAGGTAATACCAGAAGATGTAGGAATATCTTCCACAGGACTTATCAGCTTTGCCAGAAAGCTTGAATATAACAACATTCCTATGCACAGCATAATTGTCATGCGACACGGTAAGATATGTATGGAAAGCTACTATGCACCATACTCGAGAAACACTCTCCACAGAATGTTTTCTGTCACCAAATCTTTCGTTTCACTTGCCATCGGACTGCTTGCAGATGAAGGAAGAATCTCACTTGATGACCATATTGCAGATTATTTTCCTGAAAAGCAGCCAGAAACAGGCGTGCACCCATATATGCAGATGCTCACAATAAGGCAGATGCTCACAATGAGAACGTGTCACGATAAAAATGCGTACAAAATCGGAGACTCTCCTGACTGGGTAGGTTCTTTCTTTACTGTTACACCCGACCACGTTCCAGGGACTAATTTCTCTTATGATACAGCTTCAACACATACATTGGGTGCGCTTGTTGAAAAGCTCACTGGTATGGAACTGCTTGATTATCTGAGAACGAAATTCTTAGATGAATTGGGTTTTTCTAAAGAAGCATTTATATTAAAATCTCCTGATGGCAAAGTAAGCATGGGCGGTTCAGGAATGTGTGCAACACCACAGGATATCCTTAAGGTTATGTATATTGTATCTCAGAATGGCAGACTTGATGGAAAGCAATTGCTGCCTTCCGGATATCTTAAGGAGGCAACTGTTAAACAGAGTGATCCTTATGGAAAATCAGGCACATGGGAAGAAATGCAGGGCTATGGCTACCAGTTCTGGATGACAACTCACAATGGTTATGCATTTTTTGGCATGGGTGGACAGCTTGCCATATATTATCCAGATAAAGATGTTATTCTTATTACCACTGCTGATACACAGGGTCGTCAGGGCGGAGTTCAGCTGATATATGATGCATTTTACGAGGAAGTATACAGTCATATTGATGCATGTACTTATAATGGTGATAATAGTGATTATGAAGAATTCCAGAAGTTCGAGAATTCACGCCAGCTTCTTGTGCAGCCGGGCGAATATAGTTCAGACCTTGTAAGCAAAATCAACGGACAGAGCTATGAATTTGACGATAATCCATGTGGTGTAACAGACATAAAGCTTACATTTAACGGAAATGAAGGAACATTTTTCTATACTAATGCAACAGGAAATCACGAGCTGCATTTCGGACTCGGAAAGAATGTTTTCCAGAACTTCCCTGATTATAATTTCAAATGTGGTGCAAGTGCAGCTTTCAGAGCAGACAATAATCTTCTTATCAAAGTGCAGATTATTGACAGCGCCGTCGGCAATATGTATATCTCATTAAGCTATATTGACGATTATGTTACTGTTATGATGAGAAAGATTGAAGAGAGTTATTTTACTGAATACGATGGTGTGTTCAGTGGCAAATTAAGCATTTAGATATCAAAGGGCGATCACACTTACCTGTATGACCGCCCTTTTCCTTTACTTTTCTATGATTCTTCCTTCACTAATCTCAATTATCTCGTCAGAGAGCATCTCAAGTTCTTCCTTATCGTGGCATGCAATTATGATAAGTGCGCCTCTCTTCTTCTGTTCCTCAAGTATCTCATGAACCTGCTTTGCTCCTGCTTCATCAAGTGCGTTGATAGGCTCATCAAGTATGATAAGGTCAGGATTCTCCATGTATGCTGCAGCAATTCCCAGCTTCTGCTTCATACCAAGAGAATACTTCCTGTAAGTTCTCTTATCATCAGGGTCAAGCCCCACCTGACGTATTACCTCTCTTATATGTTCATCATCAACTCTGTTCTGGATTGAAGCAAGCACCTTAAGATTCTTAAAACCTGTATAATTACCGATAAATGCGGGATTCTCTATTAGCACTCCGACACTGTCCGGAAATGTCATATCCTTTCCAAGAATCTTGCCATCTATCTCAACAGTTCCCTCTGTTGCTGATATAAGACCGCATATAACCCTCATAAGCATTGTCTTTCCTGAGCCATTCTTTCCCTTTAATCCGTACACTTTACCACTTGTAAGTTCCAGATTAACATTATCAAGAACCTTTGCCTTCTTTATAACCTTTGAAACATTTGTAAGCTTTATTACCATAATTACACCCTCCAATCACTCTTCTTTAATATATCCATTCTCCCAAACATATCCTGCAATTACAGAAACGACTATCAGCACAATATCTGCAATAACCGTCAGCGTAAGGCTCCCGCCTTCAGGTGTATACATAATATTTCTTAACGCCATGAAGCCGTTTCCTATAAACAGGAATGACCTGAAAAACACTCCCATAATCATTATAACTACGACAGCAATATATCCAATAATAGGTCCCATAATCTGTGAAACGCATATCTGCACAAGACATATTGCAATTGTTGTGAGAAGCCCCACACTAATCATATACACTGCAAGTCTTGTAAGATTCGGATTATTCTTTATCAGTGTTTTGTCGTAACCGTCTATACTGATACACACTTGTCTATTGACCTGCAGACTCAGTCTTCCACCTGCCAGCGAAACACCGGCTATCTCAAGTATTAAGATTCCATAACAGATACATGCAGTAAACACTGCCCATATACATTTGGATAACCACCATACCAGCTTCTTACCTGCTCTCATAAGCACCATTCCGCCATAACCGTTAATATCCTTGAATGGATAGTTACCTATTGCAAAGCCAATAAGAATATTAGGAAGTATGTATGCTGTCGGAATATTAATATCTGTCTGTACATCCACAATCCAGCGCATCCCGCGAAAGATATATAATATGATATCCGATGATGTGTATTGTCCCATAAAATGTTTTGTCTTACAGCGCACAAGAAAGTCTGTTATAAGAACAGCATATACCACTGCAATCAGAAGAAATTTCTTCCACTGATGCACTATTCCATTAATGAAATCATATTTTATCTGAAAAATCACATTTTTCATCTGAAAAAGTCCTTTCTTCTGATAATTACAGTTGTTACCAGTGACACAGCCAGACACAGTATCAGCGGATACAATATATTCCGCCATATCTGCACACCGTTCATGTAGATATTGCCTCTTAACTTGTAATAATATGTAAAAAATCCCATATACGCCATGTTCTCAAAGCTGCTCACAGCCAAGGCAGCAAGGAAACCTGCCCACTGGTTATTAGTAAGCCACCACATAATCATCATAAGTGTGCCTGATACATACAATATTGCAAATGCTTCTATAACAAATGCGATTATAAAAAGCCACAGTGATGGGCGGTTCTGTACTATATCTCCTGTTACCATGAATGCTTTGCTGAATTTTTCATCCCAGTTATATACTTTTCCTGTCATCAGATACCCGGCTGTTAAAGTTACTACCGTAATATACACAGAGAAAAATCCTGCTGCCACAACCATATTAATCTGTGAATTAATCCACACATTTCTTACATTCTTTCTTCTTATAACTATTGCACTGTTCAGATCATATTTCTGAATATAAAGAACATAAAACAATACAAATGGAACAACATATCTCCATATTGTACTTATGTTCACACTGATAAGTGCATCATACAGGCACGGATTTCCATTAATAACAGACTGACTCACAAGTTTTAGAATTATATCCATCGGTACAAGTGCTGTTACTAATACAAACACAGCCGCCGTAAGTGCAGCCTCACTTACATTAAATAATAATTTTAATTTCTTCATCCATCTATACCCCTGATTACAATTGCCTGTCTTACCGGATAAGCCTTAAAACACAGATATATATCTTCATGAAAGAGCTTATCCAGCTTCTTTTCACTCAGATAATTTTTACTAATGGCATATGCCAGTGTAAAGTCTTTGACCTCGCCCTTATTAACAGATACATTATCTTCACATACCATTCCCTGATTTTCATATCCATCCGGATATATAACAATGTTCGAGTCCGTCACAATACTGAACATATTAAATTTATCCTGTGACTCATTCTGAACTTTAACCTTTAAAACTATATAATTAAACCTGCCCAGTTCCTTAACACCGGCGCTGTATTTTTCATTAACCTCCTGTTCAGTGCAGTAATCAATTCCTGTAGCCTTAATCTTTATCCCATCAGAATACTGTATCCATTCATCCTTCTCTACAATCTCTTCTTCCGGCTCTGGAAATCTGTGATTCACATCTATATATCCAACCACAACTACAACAGCAATTACTGCCATTATTATAAATGTAATTATAAACGGGTGCTTTCTTATGCTGAATCTGCCTTTAGTATGTTTCATGCTTAAGCCCTCCTATAAAATACACAACAACCCCAAGTATCAATAATACTGCTATATACACTATGAATGATACTCCGGTATTGGTCTGCGCCATATTAAAAAGCTTTGTCGGTGCGATGCCTCTCAGCCATTTCTTATCAGACATACGCAGTATCGCATTTGCAAATTCAGTAATAATATATGGTGCAAGAATAGCCACAAATCTGTTATTAACTATATTAGATACAATAAGTGCTATTGTTCCCATAAGACCTCCGCACACCAAAAGCAGAATCATGTACATAATCATATAAATGTGTGGATGTGTATAGAATATTGCCGACCATATGCTTTTTGGAGAACTTGCAAATACACCAACCGGCCACACAAGTGATGGAAGAATAGTTATTGCAGTCAGGTAATTAATAAGCAATGGCATAACCACTGCCACACCTCCAGTCACAAACACTGCAATATATTTGGCAGCAAGATAATTAAACTTAGCTGTTCTCGTTACATAATTCTTAATAATTCCACTTTTAATATCCGACAGATATGTAACTGCATACGGCATAGCCGCCAGTATAGGAATGAGCCTTATAAACAGGCTGTATTCAAATGATACTCCATTACCTATCCACACCTGAAATGCACTTATAGGCATTAATGTAGCATTATCAGGCATATATCCCATCAGCGGATTCATGGCTGCCGGTATAATTCTGGTTATAATCTGTGCTATGCTTAACCCCATCCCGATTATAAAAGCCAGCCACAGGCTCCAGCTTTTAAATGCTCTTTCGAGCTCTGTCTTAATCATCACCTTCATACTGTTTTCCTCCCGGCTACCTGTCTATATCAAGCTTTACTATCGGAGAACCAACAGGAAATGCTTTATCAGTTGTACTGTAGCATGTATACAACGAATCTACAGTAAGACCATCTGTTGTTATATCCTTATAGGTATCTATATATTGACCTCCGACATTAGCAGTTGTTCTTGTATAAGAAGTAACAAATTCATAAGGAATGAACTCCATTGCAACAACCTCTTTAGTTTCTCCCGGCTTAATTGTAAGATGATGTCTGAATATTTCATGGTCATCATGAATATTAAGATATGATTGTCTGCTTTCTATGGTTGAATAATATGTTGCATCGTCCTGTTCGTTATATCTGAAACAGTACAAACGGAATCCGTTCGACAGAAACTGAAAATCTTCATCACTATTATTAGTAATCTTTAACTTCATCAGCAGGGCAACCTGTTTAATGCCCATTTTGTCATTTATAAATGTCCCATCATCATTAACCTTTTTGTCATATGCACTAAATTTTTCAGATGTCTCAGCATCATATTTTACATATTCTGCGATGTCCTCCTCACTCATCAGCTTGGATAATTCATCAACATTTTCAGCAATGGCTGTTTCCCCTATGCTGTATGTAAATTTGGTAACCAGTTTTCCTGTATGAATCTCCATATCAACATCTGAATATCTTTCAGCATATTTAGGACTGCTTGAAACCATTCCCTCAAACACATTATCAACTTTGTTCTCGCGTGATTCGTTCTCCTGAATAGGACCTGTCTGATTGGTCTGATTCTCTACGGCTGTGCTTGTCTCCTCAAAATGCCTCACATCTTCAATGCTCTGTCTGCTGCAGCCCCCTATTAATAATGTTTCTGCCATAAGGACCGGAATAATTAAACATTTTCTTCTCCCCATAAGTACCTCCTTGATATAAGTTCTCTTACACTTATATACGAAATACATTTGTAAAAAGTTGAAAAATAATAAAAAAATTCCCGACAGACCATCGTGCATATTCACACTTCCGGTCTGCCGGGAATCATTAATTATAATCAATTATCAAATTGTTAATTAGAACATAAGTCTTAATACCCATGTAAGGAAATTAACTGCAACATATGAGATTGCCATTATAAGAGGTATCTTCTTCTCATCCTTGCATAAAGCACGGATTGCTATGTATACAAATGCATATCCTGCTACATTAGAAAATACTGTTACGCATGAAGATATTCTGTCAATGAATCCTACTGATGTAAGACCTGTTACCCAGCTGAGTAACTCTGCTGGTATACCAAGTACTGCTGTAATGGCATATACTGCAAGGCCCTGCATATATGTAACATTAGCCTTGTTAAATGCCTTTGCAAGAAGCATAACTACAAGTGCAATTACAGCTGCCGCTACTGCTACCAGAAGAATCTCAAGAAGCATGTTCTTGAATATTGAGCCTGCTGGATATGGCTTGGTATTAGTATATGAGCTGTAGTAAGATGAAAGTAAGCTGTCAAGTTCTTTACTACCTGTTGTAACCTTTGCCTTACTGTTAGCAATTAACATATCAAATAATCTTGTAAGCATGTTAATAATTGCCTGACCACCAATAAGTATTGCAATCATAATAACATTAGCTTTAGCAACAAATGCTGATACTGTTTCTACCGGTGATGTAAATAAGCCCTTCAACACATTAACATAATCAAGGGCTGCATTAGCTCCTGCCTTCTTCACTGCATCCATCTGCTGTGAAGCCTGCTGCTGATTAAATCCCTGCTGTGCCTGCTGATATGTCTGCTGACCTGCTCCCTGCTGGAATGTCTGCTGCGCTGCCTGCTGGTTAAATCCCTGCTGAGGCTGTGCTGCTCCGGCTGACTGCTGTGCCTGCTGACATGTACAGACTTCTCCGTCCTGTAACTGTCTTCCGCAATACTTACAAAAACTCATTTCTTTTCCCTCCTGAAAGTAAAAGTTATAATATTGTATGGTTGTTGTCTCAACCTTTTTTATAATACCATATATATTTATTTTCAACAATGGTCATATATGCACATTTCAATATAGTAAACTGCTAAAATTGAACTTTAACGCTTTAACATACCACATTTATCAAGTATGAACTCCATTCTCTTTTCATATGAATGAAACTTCACTGCTTTTTCATGTCCGTTTCTTGCAATCTGCGCACGTTCATCCTCATGATTAAGATAATATTCTGTCTTTCTTAACAGATCATCATGGCTTTCGTAATACACATAATCTTTTCCATTCTCGAAAAAATCCATATATTCAAGCTGAAAACTGGTCATAAGAAATCCGCCTGCACCGATAATATCCCACGCCCGAAGCGGAATTCCCGTACGGATATTGCGCATTACAGGATTAATATTAATCCTGCTGCAATTAAAGACCTTAGGCATATCTGTCATGTAATTAACTGCTCCCTTAAGATTAACTCCTATAAGCTCCTTATCAGGATCATCCGTATAGAGATCTGTTGGAAAATGCCTTGCAAGCTTGTTAAGTATCTGCACCCTCTCTATATTAGCGAGTTTGAAGCCTAAAAATGTTGATGAAAACACAAGTGCAATATCTGAAAATGCTCTTTCATCCTGCTTAAAATCTATAAGCTCACATAACTTTTCAAGTATATCAACTGTAAGCACTTTATCAAATATGCTGTCACCATAGATTTCCATCTGTGCTGCCATTGCCGCATCAAAATACCCTCTTAAATATTCCGGCAGCCTGTCTTTTATTTCATCATAAGAATTCCTGTGATACATTCCTCCGACAAATGATACTTCACTGTGCCATTTGTTCCGTTCATCAGCAGTAAGCGAACCTGTTATCTTATCAACACGGGAACAGTTTACAGCAAGCGGAAGATACCACACATGTTCTGCCCCAAGATTTTTTAGTTCCTCACAATAAAATCTGTCAAATATAAATATATAGTTACATTTATTAAATAAAGACTGATGATACAATGAAATAAGCGGACTATCTACCGTCCATGCAATATATTTTTTCCCAAGCTCTTCACATAAATCCGATACATGTGGAAAATAATTAAGTGAAAAAACACAGTCGTATGCAGAAAAGACCTGCCTAAGCTCCGCATAATCACGGAGCTTAAAGCCGGTCTCATCATCCTTATCTATTACTGTTTCTGTGTAATCATGTACTTCATGTCCGAAATATTCAATCGCAGACTTTACATCATCCTGATTGAACACCTTCCATCTGTATAAAAGTATTTTCATTGTGCACATGCCTTTTCAAGTACTTCAAAATAGTTCTCAAATGTCTTACAACAGCACTCATAATTATCAATTATTATGCCATCAACACGCAGTCCGATTAATGCAAATGACATCGCCATTCTATGGTCATTGTAGGTATCAACAACTCCTGGCTTTACATTGGCTGGAGATATCTCTATACGGTCTCTTCCCTCTTTGACATCAACGCCAAGATTGTTAAGCTCGTTGACCATAGCCTCAATTCTGTCTGATTCCTGTAATCTTATATGCTCGATATTCTTGATAACTGTAGTAGTCTTTGCAAATGGAGCAATAGCTGCAAGTGTCATTGACTGGTCTGAGAAATCATTCATATCAACATCAACACCGCAATATTCTCCATCCTTAGGTCCGCTGACACATATACCCTCGCGCTCCTCTGTCACAGCACAGCCCATCTGCTTAAGCACATCTATGAACTTAAGGTCACCCTGCATTGAGTTAGAATGTACTCCCTTAACGATAGCTGTTCCGCCTGTAAGTGCTGCTGCTGCATAGAAGTAGCATGCTGCTGAAACATCCGGGTCAAGATAATATGTCTGTGGATAATATCCAGAACCAGCCGGAACTATATATTCTGCGCCTTCATGGTCTACCACACAGCCAAACTGCTCCATCATCTTAGCTGTTATACGCACATATGAACCTTCTGTTTTATTACTTGTAATATGAACATGTATTCCTTCTTCAAGCATAGGAGATGTCATCATAAGTGCGCTTAAGAACTGTGTACTTTCACTTATACTTATTGATACATGATTCTGTGGTTTCTTTCCACCATATGCCGCACCCTTTACATTAACCGGAAGATGTCCGTCTTTCTCAAGAAACTCAAACTCTGCTCCCATGCTCTGTAATGCTTCAAAAAGCGGAAGCATTGGTCTTTTCTTCATCTGTTCAGAAGCTTCAATTGTGTACTCACCATCTGATAATGCAAGCATGGCTGTAAGGAATCTTGCCGCTGTTCCGGCACTTCCCACATTGATTGTTGCTCTCTTCTTAGGAATATCTCTTCCATGTCCATGAATGATAACATATCGTTCAACTTCGTTTACTTCGATAATATATCCAAGTGCGATAAGACTTAAAAGAAAATGTCTCGAATCGTCACTGAACAAAACTCCTTTAAGGGTACATTCACCCTGTGATAAAGCTGCCATAAGCAGCGCTCTGTTAGTAATACTCTTTGAACCAGGCACTTCAACTGTGCAGTGAATCGGGTGGTCCAGCTTCTTAACCTTGTACTGTGACATAATTTTACTACTCCATTAAACGTAATTATCTCTCGTCCATATCAACATATGGTCTGTGATGTCCAACATATTTGTATGCAGGACGGATAATCTTGCCTGCATTAACAAGTTCCTCAAGTCTGTGTGCACACCAGCCTGAAATTCTCGAAGTTGCAAACATAGGTGTAAACATTTCTTCTGGAATACCAAGCATTGTGTATACAAATCCACTATAGAAATCGACATTGGCACAGACCGGCTTAAACATCTTTCTCTTGTTCATGATAAGCTGTCCTGCCTCGCTTTCAACAAGTTCATATAATGCAAATTCTTTCTGCATTCCCTTCTCTTCTGAAAGCTGTTTTGCAAATTTCTTAAGAATAACTGCTCTAGGATCTGAGTTAGTATATACCGCATGACCCATACCATAGATAAGTCCTGCATGGTCAAATGCTTCTTTGTCAAGGATCTTGTTAAGATATGTACATATCTCATCTTTATTGTCCCAATTGCTGCAATGTGCCTTAATATCTGTAAACATTTCCTGAACCTTTAAGTTAGCACCACCATGCTTAGGTCCTTTAAGGGATGCGATTGATGAAGCAATTGCTGAATATGTATCTGTTCCTGATGAAGTAACAACATGAGTTGTGAATGTTGAGTTATTACCACCACCATGCTCTGCATGAAGGACAAGGCAGATATCAAGAACTTTAGCTTCAAGTTCTGTAAACTGTCCGTCGTCTCTTAACATATAAAGAATATTTTCTGCAATTGAATAATCTTTTCTTGGATTCTTAATCATAAGTGTTCCATCAAGCTTATAATGTCTGTATGCCTGATAAGCATATACAGATATAAGCGGCATTTTTGCGATGAGCTGCAATGACTGTCTCAACACGTTAGGAACGCATACATCATCAGGATTTTCATCATAAGAATAAAGGCTTAAGATACTCTTCATAAGAGAATTCATTAGGTTTGTACTTGTCGCCTTCATAATTACATCTCGAAGGAATGCTCCTGAAAGCTCTTCAAGGTCGGTAAGAATATGAATAAAATTCTTTCTCTGCTCCTCTGTTGGAAGCTTACCGAATAACAAAAGGTATGTTGTCTCCTCAAAACCATACTTTCTGTCACCAAATCCGGCAATAATCTCAGCAACATTGAATCCCTGGAAATATAATTCACCGTCAACAGGGACCTTTCGACCATTATCACTGCGTGTACCAACAACATCGGAAATTTCCGTAAGTCCTGTGAGTACACCGTTACCATTACTGTCACGAAGACCACGTTTTACATCATAGTCAACATAGAGTGACGGGTCAATAGAGCCTGAACGGGTACACTGCTTTACAAGCTCCTCAAATGCACTCTTCTCAACGGTTGTCAGTTCCATCATCTGTTGATTGTTCATTTCTTCCTACCTCCAAAACGCTATTTCCTGTAATAAATCTTACAAACTGACG
>ERZ779874.3591-NODE-3591-length-11380-cov-2.389581_pt1 | contig 11380 bp, 5 predicted proteins | sample MGYA00511031_ERZ779874 | MGnify/ENA primary metagenome ERZ779874 (study PRJEB29588, sample SAMEA2156850) | human gut metagenome | biome: human gut; feature: human-associated habitat; material: faeces | place: Denmark | collected 2008/2010 ...
TATTCCGCAAAATTGGGAAACGAGCTTGGACTCACCCCCTGCGGATACCGTGTCTATCATGCGGAGTTTAAAGATAGTACCGAGGAAGAAGGCGAATACAAGGTCGCTAAGGATAAATCGGTGTGTCCCTATTGCCAAAGAGTCCGAAATAATGCGTCAACAAAAAATATTATCTATGAAAAGAATGAGAGTGAGCTTTCCCACTGCCGCACAATAAGCGGTGAATATACAGGAATGCGCCGCTATGTCCCGGCAAAACTCCAAATTGAACTCTATAAAAATAAGTGCGGATATTGTAATAAGCCTTATCGGGACACACTAAGCGATCTCCGTGAAGGCAATAAGCATTATACACCAGCCTTGGAAAAGTATATAAGGGAAGTATCTGTTCAATCTGACTTGACCGAACTTGCTAATAAGTTTTCTGTTAGCAAGAAAGAAGTTTTTACATGGTACAAAGAACAAGTCGAGTACAGGGATAGCAAATCTCGGAAGGTTCCACAGCCTAAAAGCCTTGGATTATACACTCTGACTTTTAATGATACGGCAACAGATAGCGCAGGAAAAAAGATAAATGCGGGGAAAAAGGCGGCGTACTGCCTGTGTGTTGATGAAGAAAACCAGACCTTTATCGGATTTTTCCCGTGGCATGATGCAGCTAAAAAGAAAGCATTTTTTGATAGCATACCTAATATATCAAAAGTCTCTACAGTATTCATTTATTTAGATGATGTTGCTGCAAAAGAGTGCAAAAGAGTCTTCCCATCTACGACAAAAATTGTTGTGGAACGGTGTGATGTTCTAAACCATGTGCGTGAAGCTACCGACCAAGTTCTTGAAGATGAACGTAAGGCCAATCCAGACATTGAGCGGCTATTGCTAACACTCAAAAACGATTTGCTTTATGGTAGCGCAGAATCGTGGAAACAAAATGCAGAGCAGATGCAGGATTGTTATAATGCTTGCCCTGCTCTCGAAAAAGTGCAGCTTCTTTATAGTGACATCTTATCCATGTACGATAGCACGGATATTAAAGATGCAGAAGACGAATTTGATAACTGGGTGGCAGAGATCAAAGACGATCTGCTACCGATGAAGGCACTTCAACCACAGTTAGAAGCATACCGCAAAGAAATTCTTGGCTTCATTCCCCTTCGAGGTCAGTTGAAAACTATCTCAAAAACGCGTAAAGAGTATGAGGAACTTCTTGAATTTGTACCTTATGCAATAACTAATCTCAATCGTAACGGTAAAGAGGGCGCTTATGCTGCGCGGACTGCGGGCTGGGATTACCTGTACGGCCATGTTATGTATGGTGTTATGGATAGGGTTAATAATCGCCGCATTCAAGAGCATCAAGACAAACAGAATGCAGCAGCCGAATCAAAATTCACACACAATTTTGGTATGGCAGAAGCACTAGTCTCTACAATCAACAAGACCATCAACACAGTCCGGCACGGTACTACTCCGACGCCAGAGCTTATCACTTACAGCAATTTTTCCATTCCCCTCAAGGAATTTTATGACGCATTGGTAATGATGCACGAGCTTATGATTCCAAGAGAAATCCCAGAAGATACTTTCGTTCGTGACGACCCCGAAGAACCCCCTACATCAACAAAAACAGAGGTTACACCGATGGACGGATTTGACAAAATCCTTGCGCAGCTTCGCGCTGCCAGCACCAGCAAAAGCAACCAAGGCACAATGATGGAGCGCCTTATCAAGCAGTTCCTTCTTGTCAGCCCGCTTTATAGCCGCGTCTATGATAAGGTCTGGCTGTGGACGGAGTTCCCGTATAACAGCAATCAGCACGATTTGGGCATTGATCTCGTTGCGCATATCCGTGGAGAGGACGATGGCTACTGTGCTGTACAAGTCAAGTTCTATGACGAAACCCATGCCGTGCAGAAGGCTGATGTAGACACCTTCCTGTCTGCATCTGGCAAGCCCTTCTATATTGGCGGCGTTCCTGTCTACTTCCAGCAGCGCTTGATTGTCTCTACTACGGACAAATGGAGCGGCACGGCAGAAAATACCATTATCGGGCAGCGCCCGCCTGTGAACCGCATCCGCTTAAAGGATTTGCGAGACTCCGGCATTGATTGGGACAGCTTCACGCTGGACTCTATCGAGAGCATGAAGCAAGCCCCCAAGAAGCAGCCACGCCCGCACCAGCGCGAAGCCATTAAAAGTGTACTTTCAGGCTTTGCAGAGCATGACCGTGGCAAGCTGATTATGGCTTGCGGCACGGGCAAGACCCTAACCGGCCTAAAGATCGCCGAAGGGCTGACGCAGGGCAAGGGCAATGTATTGGTGCTGGTTCCTTCTATCAGCTTGCTCAATCAGACCCTTTCCGAATGGGCGGCACAGTGCGCTTATCCGTATACCGTATATGGCATTTGCAGCGACCCCAAGGCAAGCAAAATCACAGAAGACGAAATCATTGATACAATGGTTCCGGCAACCACAGATGTGGATACCCTTATCCGGCAGTTCGCAGACTGCGACAGCAATACCTTACAGCTTTTCTTCTCGACCTACCAGAGCATCAATGTTGTGCATGATTTCCAGCAGAAGACGGGTGTAGCATTTGACCTTGTTATCTGCGATGAAGCCCACCGTACAACAGGCGTAACCCTTGCTGGCGAGGATGACAGTAACTTTGTTCGCGTCCACGATAACGAATATATCAACGCGGCAAAACGCCTATACATGACCGCAACTCCGCGTATTTACGGAGATGACAGCAAAAAGAAGGCTATGGATAATAGTGTCCTTCTTTGCTCGATGGATGATGAATCCATCTATGGCCCGGAGTTCTACCGCCTTAGCTTCTCTGAGGCTGTCTCGCAGGGATTGCTTTCCGATTATAAAGTCATTGTTCTGGCAGTAGATGAGGAATTTGTTAGCCGCTCCCTGCAAAAGCAGTTGACAGATGCCAACAATGAATTGACGCTCGATGATGCTGTCAAGATTGTGGGCTGTATGAATGGCCTTGCTAAGAAGACCCATTTCCCCGGTGAGGAAGACTATTTTTCCAACGACCCGCAGCCGATGCGCCGTGCCGTTGCCTTTACTCAGACTATTGACCAGAGCAAAAAGTTTGTGGCAATGTTCGAGGAAATTCAAGCTCTTTACAAAATCAACACTAGTGATGGAAACAGCCAAACCGTTGAATTAAAGCACGTTGACGGCAAAACCAACGCCCTTGAACGCAAGAACCGCATCGACTGGTTGAAGCGGGATGCAGGGGAAGACACCTGCCGTGTCCTTTCCAACGCTCGCTGTCTGTCGGAAGGTGTGGACGTTCCAGCGTTGGATGCGGTTATGTTCCTTAGCCCGCGCAGTTCTATTGTGGACATTATCCAGTCTGTAGGCCGTGTCATGCGCAAGAGTGAAGGCAAGAAGTATGGCTATATTATTCTGCCGATTGGTATTCCTGCTGGCGTGGAGCCAGAAGCAGCGCTTACAAAAAACAAAAAGTATGAAGTTGTATGGAACGTATTGCAGGCTCTCCGTGCGCATGATGACCGTTTCAATAACACCATCAACCGTATCGAACTGAACAAGAATAAGCCAGATAATATTTCTATTATTGGCGTTACGGGCTTTGATGAAGACGTCAACACCAACAGCATCAATGGCAATAGTGACAGCTATGACGGTTCCCAGCTTGCTTTTGATTTGACAGAGTTGAACCAGTGGAAGAATAACATCTATGCAAAAATCGTAAAGAAGTGTGGAAGCCGTCAGTATTGGGAGACATGGGCAAAGGATATTGCAGAGATCGCCGCCCGTCATATTACAGAAATTAAGGTACTGATTGAGCAGCCGGAGATTGCGCCAAAGTTTGAAGCCTTCCTTGATGGGCTGCGCCACAACTTGAATCCCAGCATTGGCAAAGAAGATGCGATAGAGATGCTGGCGGAGCATCTTATCACGAAGCCCGTCTTTGACGCGCTCTTTGAAAATTACAGCTTCTTGCAGAGCAATCCCGTGTCCCAAATTATGCAGAATATGCTGGATGTGCTGCATGACAACGCCCTTGAAAAAGAGCAGGAAACCCTTGATAAATTCTACGCCAGTGTGCAGGAACGCGCCAAGGGCATCGACAATGCCGAAGGCAAGCAGAAAATAATCATCGAGCTGTACGAACAGTTTTTTAAAAATGCACTTCCAAAACAGACGGAGCGGTTGGGCATCGTCTATACCCCTGTAGAAGTCGTTGACTTTATTATCCAGTCGGTAGAGTATGTGATGCAACAGCGCTTTGGGCATAGTATAAGCGATATGGGGGTTCATATCCTTGACCCATTTACCGGGACAGGAACCTTTATTGTCCGTTTGCTGCGCAGCGGCATTATCAAGCCGGAAAACCTGCTGTATAAGTACACGAGTGAAATCCATTGCAACGAAATTGTCTTGTTGGCTTACTACATTGCGGCGGTCAATATCGAGGAAACCTACCACGAGTTGAGCCAGAGCGAGAATTATGTTCCGTTTGAGGGTATTGTTCTAACAGACACATTTGAACTGGCAGAACGTGTCGGAACTCGTGAGGGTGAAGCAGACACAAGCATTTTCCAACCCAACGCAGATCGTGCGACCAAACAGATGCAGACCCCGATTCAGGTTATTATCGGCAACCCGCCTTATTCTGTTGGGCAAAAATCCGGCAATGACAACAACCAAAATGTTGCTTACCCCAATTTGGACAATGCCATTGCTGAAAAATATGTGACAAAATCTACTTCCAGTAATAGCCGCAGTGTTTATGATTCGTACATTCGGGCTTTCCGCTGGGCAACTGACAGAATCACAGATAATGGAATCATAGGCTTTGTATCTAACGGCGCTTATATTGATACGATTGCCCTTGATGGATTCAGGCGTAGTCTTGTTGATGAATTTAATTCTATTTATTGTTTTAATTTAAGAGGAAATCAACGCACGTCTGGTGAGCTTTCCCGTAAAGAGGGTGGAAAAATTTTCGGCTCTGGTTCCCGAACGCCTGTCGCAATCACAATCCTTGTGAAGAAAAAGGGAGTAAAAAAAGATGGTTATGTTCGCTATTATGATATAGGTGACTATTTGAGCCGCGCTGACAAGCTGCACATTATTTCTGATTTTGGTAGCATTGAAAAGATAAAGTGGCAGTATATTACCCCGGATGAAAACGGAGATTGGATAAATCACAGAAATCCCAAATTTGCAAGTTTGATTTCCCTCGGCGACAAGAAAAGGCGTGAACAGAGCAGCTTTTTCAGCAACAATTATTCTATGGGAATTTCTAGTAATCGTGATGTATGGGTTTACAATTTCGATGCGCAAAGACGAGATGCAAAAGAAATGGTAGACTATTACAATCAGGAACTTGCCCGTTGCAAGAGTGAATTTGCAGCAGTGGTAGCGCAAGGAAAGGCATCTGGAGATCAAAAGGCAAGGGCAACTTTCTATTCAAACGCAAGAAATCTGGATGCGAAAAAGATTAGCTGGTCGAGAGGTCTTTTAAATACCTTCTGTAAGGACGAACATATTGAATTTACAGAAGACTATCGAACTGCTATGCACCGTCCATTCTGCAAAGAATCGCTCTATTTCTCCTCAAAATTGATTGAGTGGCCTTCTATATGGCGCTCGATTTTCCCGGAAAAGGATACCGAAAACCTTGTAATTGCTGTTATGGCAACATCGTCAAGAAAATTCAGTGTACTTATCACAAATGTGATTCAGGACTATGATTTAGTGCAACACGCACAATGCTTCCCTCTTTACTTGTATGAAAAGGAAGAAAGCAAAGAAAGTGCACAGCTTTCGTTCGACAATATGACCGAAGGCGAAACCGTAACATGGCACAAGCGGATGGCTCTGACAGATTCGATTCTTGCGAAATTCAAGGATGTATATGGCGATAAGGTAACGAAAGAAGACATTTTCTATTATGTGTATGCCGTCCTGCATAGCCCTGAGTACATCAATGAATACGCAGAAAACCTAAAAAAAGAAATGCCCCGTATTCCAATGCTGGCACACTTCCCGGAGTATGTCAAGATTGGTCGTGCGCTTGCTGACTTGCACCTACACTATGAAAAGCCTGTGACTGCCGCAGAGATCGGTGTGACCGTTGATATGCGTACCGAGGACTACACTATCGTTGACAAGATGCGCTTCGGCAAAGGCAAGGACAAGAGCATCATCGAATACAACCCCTATATCACTATCCGTGATATTCCGGCTGCGGCCTATGATTACATCGTCAATGGCAAGTCCGCTATCGAGTGGATTGTTGAGCAGTATGCCGTTACGACAGACAAGGCCAGCGGCATCGTCAACGACCCCAACACCTACGCAGGCGGCAAGTATGTCTTTGACTTGCTCCTGTCTATCATCTCCGTCTCCCTCAAAACCCAAGAACTGATTGCACAACTCCCCGAATACAAAGAAATCTAAATACCCTTTCATCCCCGTGGTTTGGTCAATTTTGATCTTCCACGGGGATTTTGTTAATAAGCTGTGAATTTTTCAAAAAGCCACTTGACTTGCGCCCTAGGGGCAGCTTTATAATCAAGTCAAAGGAGCGATGCCGATGAAAAGATTAAGCGAAGTCTGCAAAATGGTTGGCGTAACGAGGAAAACCTTGCAGCAATACAATGACATAGGACTTCTGAAGCCAACAGTCAAAACCGAAGGCGGCTATTGGCTGTATGATGACGAGAGTATTCAAATGTTAATGACAATACAGGTTTTTGTTGAAGCTGGCTACAAACGTGCGGAGATTAAACCATTGTTGACCGCCAAACAGGACGAACTTCCCGAAATACTAACGGATGCCATTGAGAAACTCAAGGCCAAACGGGCAAGAATCGATGGCATGATAAATTATTTCCAGACGCTTATAAACATTGCAGATTTGCCGCCAGAAGCATTTAAAACGTTTTGCAGAGTTGATCTAAATAGCGCCTTCGACCAGAAGAACTTTAAATCGCTTTTTGAGGAAACCCTCGACATTGCATCTGGTAAGGATGGTGATGGCGAAGTTGTACAAGCATCTGTAGCATTTTGGCTTAGACTTTCGGCAGTTGGAGCACTCGTATCTAAAGGAGCGGATTCGGAGATCGTTCAGGACAACATTAAGCTGGCCTATGAGTCGCATCTGAATTGTATTTTGCAGGGACTATCTAACGATGAGCAGGCTGAATTTGATACATTCCCTATTGCAAATAGAATGGAAATTTTTAAAGAGTGCGTGCTCGGCTTACTCTCCGAACAAGAGGTTATAGAAAATTTAACAGCGCAATGTGGGAAAGAATCCGCACCATTTATTAAAGATGCAGTTTTAACTTTCTGTGAAGCACAGAGTTCTAAGAAGGAGGACTAAAATGGGCGTTTCAGCAAGAACCCTTGGGCAACAATATGGATTGACCGCAGCAGAAATGAACCGTGTTCTTGTAAAGAAGGGTATCCTTGCAGGAAATCCCGGTGATTACTACTTGACAGAATTAGGCGATCTATACGGTGCGACCAAACACTTTCATCGTGGATGCGGTGGTTCAGCACAATACAACCGCTACTGGTCTGAACGTACATACGATGAAAGTATCAAGAATGTCCTAAACATTACAGATGAATTGATTACACAGGTTCGCAGTGAAATGGCAGCAGAGCGCGCGGCTAAAGCAGCCGCACGGGTTGCGGAGAAGGAACTATTACAACGCCAGCACCTAGGAGAACTTGCAAAGGTTGCCGCCGCAGAAAAGGCCGCGAAAGAAGCCGCAGAGCTTTCGGCTAAGAAGATTGCAAATTTGAAGAAGGCGGGCTGCGTTGCGCTCATCATACTCGGCGGAGCGGCATTATGCTATGCAGGGTACTATGGATATAAAAAGATCAAGGCGTATCGGAAAGATTCTATTTGTCGGTTAAATCCGCCAGACTGCCCCGATGATAAGGATGCTGAAAAAGAAGAATAGTTCAGTAATGAAGACTCGTAAATGAACCGTAAGGGCTTGTTTACGAGTCTTTTTTTGCACCTTTTTCCAAAACGAAACTTTTAATCTATGCGGAAAATTAAGAAATTTCCTTTTTGCCATCGTAGCTTTTGGCTTTGGTGGGGGCTTTCAGCAGCTTACGGGTGTACTGGTAAACGATTTGCAGCAGCACATACCAGCAAAAAATCGGATGCATCAGGTAAATCGGGTTTTTGCGGGAGATGGCAAGCCCAATGCCATCGGCGAGCGCGGGAAGAATAAACCCGGTGTACGGCACAAACAGCAACGCCTTTTTGCCGATGCCCGGCTGGAAGCGCTCGCGCCCGGCGTAGCCGGCGTTGTCTTCTTTGGCTTTGTTGACGTTATTCCACACGCGGTAGCGCAGCTTGGGCCAGTAAGCTTTCAGTGAATCGGCCGAGTAGTGCAGCAGCGGGTCGTTTTTGACGACCAGCAGTTGGGTGTCACCCTGGGCGCGCATGATGTAAAAGGCGTGGACCAGTTCGGTCTCGTCCTGCATGCAGAACGAAAAATATTCTTTATCGATCATTGTACCTGCGCAGACCAGCTCAATCAGCGGGAAACGGTGCAGCTCTTGGAACGAGACACAGAGTGTGTGCTCGTCCTCCCAACGGACGTCGTAAAAGTCCCGCAGGTTTTTCTCAAAAAAGCCGTAGCTTTTGGAAAAACGGTAGATGAACAGGGAATAGGGGTCGCCGAACTCGGAAATATATTGGTTCAGCAGCGGATAATCGTCGGGACGCAGATAGCCGCCGCACAGCGCGGCCTTGCATTCGGGGTGGGCCTGCAAGGCCTGCACCTTGTGCAGAATACTGTCCGGGTTGACCATGACCTCATCGTGGTCCAGCGTCAGCACATAGCGCCCCCTGGCGGCCTGCATGCCCAACAGTTTAGCGTGCACAGGCTCGGTTCTGGGATTGAGGATGACCCGGCCGCCGTAACGTTCAATCAAGGCATAGGTGCCGTCGGTGCTGCCGCCATCCACAGCCAACAGGTCCAGCTTGTCCTGGGGGTAACTCTGCTTTTTAATACCTTCCAGCGTGCGGGGCAAAATCTTTTCCGAGTTGAATGTGGCAATCAGGATCGTTACAACAGGCAGGGATTCGGGTGTAGTGTTCATAGAGGCTTCTTTCTTTGTCGGTTCAGCTCTTCATAAGCGCAGTGGCAATCATCCGGGCAGGGGACTGCGCGGGCACGATGGGCGGGCGCTGGTAGTCGGGATAGTGGACAATAAAATCATCCACGACCTGCATGCTCTCCTGGTACATGACCACATTCTGGCCAAGGCCGTCGCTGCGCTCGGTATGAGTGCGCAGAATTAAGCAGGGTTTGCCCATGTAACTCAACTCTTCCTGGTTACTGCCACCATCCGTAATGACAAACGCCGCGCCCTCCAGCAGTTTCATGAAATCAAAATACTCCACACGGGGCAAGGCGGTCACGTGTGCATTTTGCTTTACAGTGTCCAGTAGCCCCATCTCCTGCAGCGTTACTTCAGTAGGCTTATGCAGGATCATCACACAGTGCATGCTTTCAGCCTGTTGCAGCGCGCGGGACAGCATATCGCGCACCAACGTTTTGTTGGCAAGATTCTCCTGCCGGTGCATGACAAACACAAAGTAAGGAGCGCTCTGCAATTCTGCGATAACTGGGTCCTTGCAGGGAATCGTGCGGGAGTAGGCAAGGCTGTCGGCAATCGTATTATAAGTGGTGTTTACCACAAGCCCCTTGGCCTTGCTCAGGTTAGCAGCAGCCTCCTGGCCGGGGGCAAAGTGTAGCCGTACACAGCGGCTGGTCAGTACACGGTCAATTTCTTCGGGAAAGGGATTCAGCCAGTTGTGGCTGCGCAGGCCGGCCTCTACATGGGCCACACGCATGCCGAAGTGCTTTGCCAGGTACGCACCCATAACGGTGGAAACGGTATCACCGTGTACGACCATCGTAGTGCCGCGCAGGGTATCTCTGCCGAAATGCGCAGGAATGGCCTTTTTCCCTTTGTGCCAGGTGGCAGCAAACCACTGCATCAACCCGGCAGCCGACTTTTTAATGTCGCTTTCCTTGCTCAGCTCCAAATCCACATGGCCGCCGTTGAGGGCGCGCAGAATGGTACTTTTTACAATATCGTTCTGCCCCGATGCGATGATATGATAGGGAACCTGCTGCGCCTGCAATTGCAGCATTACAGGAAAAAGCTTGATCAGTTCGGCCTCCGTGCCGATGAAAAAATAAATACCTGACTGTGCCATAGATTAAGACCTTTCCAGCGTATCTGCTTTATCATAGTAATGCAGAATGTGCAAACGATAAAAAATTGCCAGCGTATCGACAAACATATTGCGAATGTCCTGATATCCGATCCGCCCGAAAGAAGCCCGGTGGAACACTACCTCAATCGGTGCGGAAGTGATTTTATATCCGCGTGCATTGATGATAGCCAAAACCTCAATATCAAACGCAAAACGCTTGACCAGGATCTGCCGCATGACCGGCTTGATGACCTCGGCCTTAAACAGCTTCAGGCCGGTCTGGGTGTCCCGCACGTTCAAGCGGAAAAGAATTAACAGCAGAATATAATAACCCCAGCTGTACACGCGCCGGATGGCCGGGTAATCGACCTTGGATTCCGGGTGCATCTTGCTGCCAATGACAACATCAGCATTTTCCCGCTGCATACGATCGATAAAGTCTGCCAGCTGTTCGGGCGCTAAATCCAAATCGGCATCACAGAAAGCAATATAGTCACCCGTGGCGTGCGATGGGCCTTCCCGCCGCGCACCGCCTTTGCCCTGGTTGGGCTGGTAGCTGATGCAGCAAATCTTCGGATTCTCGGCTGCGGCGCGCTCGATCTCCGCTTTGGTGCGGTCGCTGCTGCCGTCGTCGATGACCAGCAGCTCGTAATCATCCGCCAGCGGGCAGATCTGCCGCGCAGCTTCCAGCGCGTTTTCGTAGATGATAGCTTCTTCATTATAAGCAGGCATCAGGACGGAAAGCTTGCCTGACAATTTTGCCATGGGGTACCTCCTGGCATACAGCGACGTTTTACTTCTTCTGGCTGTGATGGTACAGCCAGTTCTGGATCTTGACGATCAAAGCGGGATTGAGGTTGTAGACAAACGATTTGCAATCTTTTAAAAATAGGTCTTTGCTGCTCAATGTTTCGCGCTTGGAAAAGTCGATTTTTAAATTATTCTCTTTAGCAAAGGCTGCAACTCCGCGCAGCCATTTGCCCTGCATGACGGCACCGGTTTCACATACACGGGCAAAAACCCGGTCAACAGTGACAAGAACCGTTTTGGAATAGGTGCTTTTTTCAAAGGAACCGACCCGTTCAAAATCCCAGGCACTTAAATCTTCATGAAATGCTGTCAACA
>ERZ779874.3611-NODE-3611-length-11316-cov-3.222538_pt1 | contig 11316 bp, 9 predicted proteins | sample MGYA00511031_ERZ779874 | MGnify/ENA primary metagenome ERZ779874 (study PRJEB29588, sample SAMEA2156850) | human gut metagenome | biome: human gut; feature: human-associated habitat; material: faeces | place: Denmark | collected 2008/2010 ...
AAGCGGATACATCGAGTCCGAAGGGGTGAAAATCCGGCGCGGGAAACTCTTTCTGGGATTCGCCTCGCAATCGAAAAAGGACGGCAACCGACGCCGCGCCAATATTTTCCAATACGAACTTCCTTAACTCAAACCGCACGAAGTCGGATTTCGCACGATTTTCGGAAAGATTTTCAAAGAAAATGAAAGAATCCGACCGTTACAACTGACTTTTAAGGACTTGTATTCGAATTTTCAAAGAAAAATCCTATATTTGTATGAAGAAATCCTATGTTTTGATCGGTACATTAATATATAGATGTCTAACTTAAATCAAATCGAATCATGCAACGACTACTCGCGTTTTTCTTCGCGGCCGCGCTTCTGTGGACACCCGCATGGAGCCAGTCGGCCCCCGACGCCCTGGTGCCGGATCTCTCGCAGTACATTCTCACCCCGCCCGCGCCGCCTACTCCCCGCATCAACGGGGCGAAGGTCTTCGGGGCCCGTCCCGGCTCGGAGTTTCTCTTCGCCATACCGGCATCCGGAGACAGACCCATGACATTCGCCGCCGAAGGTCTGCCCAAAGGCCTCTCCCTCGATCCCTCGACCGGCTTCATCACGGGCCGCGTCAAGAAGCCGGGCACCTACCTCGTCAAACTCACCGCACGCAACGCACTCGGGGAAGCCACCCGCGAACTTCGCATCGTCATCGGCGAGCGGATCGCCCTCACGCCGCCCATGGGCTGGAACTCGTGGAACACTTTCGGAGAAAACATTTCCGAAGAACTCATTATGGGCATCGCAGACGCGATGGTTGAAAAGGGACTGCGCGAGGCAATCAAGGAAGGCGTGCTTGCGGGCTATCCCATGGTAGACTTGAAATGCACCCTGTTCGACGGCAAATCCCACCCGGTTGACAGCAAGGAAGTAGCTTTCGTCTCTGCGGCAAAGCTTGCCTACGCCGAAGGCGTTGCCAAGGCGGCTCCCGCAATACTCGAACCCATTTATCAGCTCAAAATCACTGTTCCCGAGAGTTTCATGGGCGACATTTTGGGAGACATGAACAAGCGCCGCGGCAGAATACTCGGTATGGAGATGGTGGACGGAAAGCAGGTAATCAACGCCGAATGCCCTTTGGCTGAGGTGCTCAAATACGCGACGGATTTGAGAAGCATGACTCAGGGGCGCGGCAGCTATGAGATGGAATTTGTCCGCTACGAGGAGGTGCCGGCAACGCAGGTGCCCAAAATCATAGAGGACGCCAAAAAACAGGCTGCCGAAAAAGAATAAAATCTAAATTACAAAAACGGTCAAATTTTTTGACCGTTTTTTTCAAAACCTCTTTTCGCAAGGAAGTTTTTGTGATATAATTAAACCGTGCCCTACGGGAGCAATGTTTTGTAGGCGTAAATTGGGCAACGGTAAAGCTGCCGTTTGCGGCGGCAAAAGAGATTTTATTTTTAATTGACGAATCAAAGCAGAGAGGCTCGCATGATATACAGAAATTACAATTTTACCGAAACGGTCAAAAAGGCTCTCAATATCGCGGAAAGGATAACCGTAAAGGCGGAAAACAGCAGTATCGATACTCCTTACGTCGTATACGGACTTTTGAGCGTGGACTGTGTTTCCAAAACAACACTCAACAGTTTCGGCATTTATACTCACAATTTTATTTTGACTTCCGACAAAATGGCGAGGCAGTTACTCGATTTTTCGCCGCCTACAATCTTGGTGTTCGACCAGTCGAAAGCTCTTGCCAGGCAGGCGGACAGCAATTATATCGGTGCAGAGCATATTCTGCTTGCTGTTCTTTTGTCCGATAACAATGCGGTACGTATTTTGAAGCACCTTGGCGTAGACATGAAAAAGCTGTTGATAAAAGCCGCGCAGGACGCCAATCTCATGCAGTTTATTTCTGACAGAACAGGTCTCGAAGCGCCCGAGGAGGAAAAGTCCGAGGAGGAAGAAAATGGCGATTTGGGCGAGCTTGCCAAGTTCGGCACGGACATAACAAAAAAAGCGAGGGAAAACAAACTTGACCCGGTCGTCGGCAGGCAGGAGGAAATAGAAAGGATAATTCAGATTTTGTCCCGCCGCACCAAAAACAATCCGGTGCTGATTGGGGAGCCGGGCGTTGGCAAGTCTGCGGTTGTGGACGGACTTGCCGAAGCGATAGTAAACGGAAACGTCCCGTCTCTGTTGGAGGGAAAGACGGTGTTTTCTCTTGATTTGGCGGGATTGCTTGCAGGCACGAAATATCGCGGCGATTTTGAGCAGAGGCTGAAAAACGCGATAGATTTCATAACGAAAAACGGTAAAATAATTTTGTTTATCGACGAAATTCACAATCTTGTCGGCGCGGGCAGCACAAGCGAGGGAAAAATGGATGCTGCCGAAATTCTTAAACCGCTTTTGGCGCGCGGCGAATTGCAGACAATCGGCGCAACGACCGTTGACGAATACAGAAAATATATCGAAAAGGAGCCCGCGTTGGAAAGGCGCTTTCAGCCTGTCATGGTAGAGCAGCCCACGGCGGACGAGACGGTTAAAATACTCGAAGGTCTAAGAGAAAAATATGAGGAGCATCATCGGGTAACAATTTCCGACGAAGCGATAAGAGCGGCGGCGAAGCTGTCGGACCGTTACATTTCCGACAGGTTTCTTCCCGACAAGGCGATTGACCTGATTGACGAGGCGGCGAGCAAGGCAAAGCTCAAAACCTTTGTAATTCCTCCCGAATTGAGAGAGCTCGAGGACGAGCTGCACGAGCTTGAAAAGGAAAAGAACAAAGCCAAGCTTTCCGACGATTTCAATACCGCTCAGCGCTGCAAGGACAGAATAGAGGAATTAAACGACAAAATAATCGTTCTTAAACAGCAGGTGCAGGACAACTACGCCAAAGAACGCCCCACGATAGGCGAGGAGGACATTGCGGAAATCGTTTCCAAATGGACTTCCATACCGGTAGTCAAGCTCAACGAGAGCGAAGCGCAAAGGCTTTTAAATTTGGAAAAAACATTGCACGAGCGCGTGGTGGGGCAGGACGAAGCGGTCAAAGCCGTCGCCCGTTCGATAAGACGGGCGCGCGCGGGCATAAACGACCCCAAACGTCCGATAGGCAGCTTTATTTTCGTGGGACCTACCGGCGTGGGAAAAACCGAGCTTACCAAGGCTCTGGCGGAAGCCCTTTTCGGCGACGAAAACCTGCTAATTACGCTGGATATGAGCGAATATATGGAAAAGCACACCACAAGCAAGCTTGTCGGAGCGCCTCCCGGATACGTCGGTTTCGACGAAGCGGGGCAGCTTACCGAAAAGGTGCGCAGAAAGCCCTATTCCGTAGTGCTGTTCGACGAGATAGAAAAAGCGCATCCCGACGTGTTCAATATGCTTTTGCAGATTCTCGACGAGGGCAGACTTACCGACAGCCGCGGAAGGGTAGTCAGTTTCAAAAATACCGTCATCGTCATGACGAGCAATGTCGGCGCGTCTCAGATTTCGGGAAATATGCGTCTCGGTTTCGGCGGAGGCGCCGACGCGGAGTCGGAATACGACAAGATGCGCGACAAGCTTACGGAGGAGCTGAAAAAGAGCTTCAAGCCTGAGTTTCTTAACAGGGTGGACGACATTATTGTTTTCCACAAGCTTGACAAAGACGCCACAAGAAGAATCGCCGAAATTTTTACCGCGGGGCTTACTTCGAGGCTTGCCGAAAAGGATATTAAAATAGTCTTTACCGAACAGGCGCTCGACCTGCTCGCCGGGCAGGGTTTTGACAAGGAATACGGTGCGCGTCCGCTAAAAAGAGTCATTCAGCGTCTTGTTGAGGACAAGCTGAGCGAGGCTTTGCTGGAAGGAAAAATAAAGAGCGGTGAACGTATAAAAATAGACGCCTCCAACGGCAAAATTCAATTCAAAAAATAACTTTTACTGTTTGTAGAAGTAATAAGCATAAAGGAGAAATATCATGAGACTCGAAATCACAACAAGAAATTATACCATGCGCGGCAACTTTAAGGATATTCTCGAAAAGAAAATTCACAAGCTGGACAAATATTTCCCCAACGACGACGCCGAAGCAAAGGTAGTGCTTTCCACAAACGGAAAAAGCTGTCGTATGGAAATAACGGTTTCCTCCAACGGTCGGCAGTTCAGAACGGAAGTGGACGGCAATACGATGTACTATGCAATCGACGACGCTCTGCCCAAGCTTGAACGGCAGATATTGAAGCACAAGGGCAAGCTGACCGACAAAGCCGGAGCGGCTGCGCCCGAATTCGGAGAGTTTGCGTTTGTGACGGGCGTGGAGGAGGAAAAAACGCCGGAAATAGTCAAGACCAAAAAATTTGAAATTTATGCAATAGACGTGAAGGACGCAGTGGAAGAGTTGGAAATGGTAGGTCACGATTTTTATGTTTTCGTCAACAGAGCTACCGACAATGTCGAAATCGTTTATCGCCGCCACGACGGAAAAATCGGACTTTTGCAGCCTTACGTCAAAGAATAATTTTGTTTTTGAGGCAATCTTAAAATACTATTTAAAAAATAGTACCCCGAACTTTGTGTTCGGGGTATTTTATTCTTGCAAATTTTGCTTTTTCTTCTTTTCGGAAAGGCGTACCGCTTCAAGAAAATCGAAATCCACTTTTTCCACGAAGTCCCGCGCTTTAAATTTAACATGGTTGAATTTTTGCAGATTGGAGGCGTCCGTGGTCGTGACGAGAGGCACGGGGCAGTTCAGTCTGTCGCAGACGTCGGCAAGCAGAGCATGCAGCTCCTTGGCATTTTCCGCGTTGCCTTCCGTCACCGTATCTTTTATTATCTTTTCGTTACGTATTATTTTTATCCAAAGCTTCATTTGAGTCTCCGTTAAAACAATTATATACATTTTGAGTTTTCGAGGCAAACAAATCGGTTGCAAATTTTTTTCTAAATTGGTATCATTTATATCATGGCTAAATTGGTTGTTTTGCCTTGCGAGGACTATTCAAAGGAACACGTATCTGCGTGCGTGGACAGTATTTTCGCTGATTTCGGAGACGCGGAGGCATTTCTCGTAAAAGGAAAAAATATTTTTATCAAAGCCAATCTGGTGACGGATTTGCCGCCCGAAAGACACGGAACCACTCACCCGATGTTGGTGGAGTGCATTGCCCGCCGTCTCGTGGAGGCAGGCGCCCGCGTCGTTGTCGGAGACAGCTCGGGCGGCGCGTACACACGCGCTTACATGAACAACATTTACAGAGTGACGGGTATGACCGAAGCCTGCAAAGCTTCGGGTGCGGAGTTAAACGACGATTTCGGTTTTTCGACGGTGGACCTCAAAGGCAAGGTCAACCGTCATCAGGAAATTATCGACGTTTTTTTAAAAGCCGACGCGGTAATCAACGTCTGCAAGCTCAAAACGCACGGTTTCACGGGCTACTCCTGCGCGGTAAAAAATCTGTACGGTCTTATACCCGGACTTGTCAAAGCCGAGGTGCATTCCAAATATCCCGAGCTCGACGACTTTTGCGACAATCTGATTGATATAGAAAGATTCGCTTCGGAGAAAATTTTACTCCATGTCGTGGACGGCGTAATCGGTATGGAGGGAGAGGGTCCCACAAACGGCACACCGCGTTTTGTCGGTAAAATCATAGCCTGCGACGACGCTTATATCACGGACGTCGCGGCGGTAAAGCTGTTTGACGAACCGTCGAAAATGCCGTTGCTTTTAAAAGCGGTCGAGCGGGGCTTGCTCAACTCCGATTTCGGCGCGTCTTGCGTGGATTATTCCGAGTGCGAAAAAGCCTATATCGAGGATTTCAAACGCGTGAGCGTGCTTCACGCCTTGTTCAACAAGCGCGGCTTTTTGCGCAGATTTTTGCGCAAGGAGTGGGTTACAAGAAAGCCCGTAATAAAAAAGTCGGTATGCAGAGGCTGCGAAAAGTGTTTCAGACATTGTCCGCGTCAGGCTATAGAAATGAAATCCGACAAATCAACGCAAAAGAAGAGAGCGTTTATCCACTCGAAGCAGTGCATACGCTGTTATTGCTGTCAGGAGCTTTGTCCTTTCAATGCGGTAAAGCTGAAAAAACCGTTTTTATACAGAGTTATGCGCGCTTTGTCGGTTTCCAAAAGCAAAAAAACGAAAAAACAGGGATAAAAACAAAAGAGCTGATTATACTTGACTGAAAGCGAAAAATTTGTTAAAATAAACGACAATAAACTCACCTGACTTTTTCGGGTGGTTTTTGTTTAATCTAAAAGAGGTGCAAAATGCAGGAAGTTTTCTTAACGGCACAGGGCTACAAAGAGCTGGAAGAGCGTCTGGAGTATCTCAAAACGGTACGCCGCCACGAAGTCAGCGAAAAAATCAAAATCGCGCGCGAGTTCGGAGATATATCGGAAAACGCCGAATATGACTCCGCCAAGGACGAGCAGGCAATGGTGGAGGGCGAAATTCTTGAAATCGAAAACAAGCTGCACGTCGCCAAAATCATCGACGAGGACTCGGCGTCGGGTCAGGTTGTGCGTCTCGGAAGCACGGTCACTTTTCTCAACGTGAGCAACGATACGCGCATGACGTATCAAATCGTGGGTACGACCGAGGCAGACCCTTTGAACGCGCGCATTTCCAACGAATCTCCCGTCGGACGGATGAGTCTCAACAAAAAGAAGGGCGCGATTATCGACGTGGAGGTGCCTACGGGGACGCTGCGTCTTAAAATTCTTGATATAAACTGATTTACCTTATTTAACAAGGAACACCCGAAATGGACGTTAAAGAAAAAAACAATACGGAAAAAACCAACGCTGCCGCCGAGTTTGTCGCAGAGGATTTAAACGAGGTTATGCGAATACGCCGCGAAAAGCTGGCGGCTCTTGTTGCCGAAGGAAAAAATCCCTTTGAAATCACAAAATTTCCCAAAACGCACGATTCCGCCGACGTAAAAAACGATTTTGAAAGGCTGGAAAACACCGTTGTCAGCCTTGCAGGCAGAATAATATCCGTGCGCATTATGGGCAAGGCTAGCTTTTGTCACATACTTGACGGGGAGGGCAGCATTCAGCTTTACGTCCGGCGCGACGAGCTGGGCGACGAAGATTACGCCGCGTTCAAAAGCTGGGACATAGGCGACATAATCGGAGTTAAGGGAGTGGTTTTCCGCACGCATATGGGCGAAATTTCCGTCCGTGCCGAAAAGCTCACTCTGCTTTCAAAGTCTCTTAGACCGCTGCCCGAAAAGTTCCACGGACTGAAAGATACGGACACGCGTTACAGACAGAGATACGTCGACCTCATTGCCAATCCCGAGGTCAAGCGGACGTTTGTCATACGCTCTAAAATCATCAGCTGTATCCGCGAGTATCTCGACGGACTCGGATATATAGAAGTGGAAACGCCGGTGCTCAATACCATACCCGGCGGCGCAAACGCGCGCCCCTTTGTGACGCACCACAACACGTTGGATATCGATATGTATATGAGAATAGCGACGGAGCTGTATCTCAAGCGTCTGATAGTCGGCGGCTTTGAAAAGGTTTATGAAATAGGGCGGCTTTTCAGAAACGAGGGTATGGATATTAGGCACAATCCGGAATTTACCACTATCGAGCTGTATCAGGCGTATGTTGACTACAACCGCATGATGGAAATTTCGCAGGAGCTTTTCTGTTACTGCGCGGACAAGGTGCTGGGCACGCGCAAACTGCCTTACGGCGACGCGGAAATCGACCTTGACAATTGGAGCAAAATGTCCATGATTGAGGCGGTAAAAACATATACCGGCGTCGATTTTCAAAATTTGGACGATGATTCCGCAGTCAAAGCCGCCGAAAAGCTTGGCGTTGAGCTTGACAAGGCGAAACGCACCTGGGGATTCGCTCTTTACGAGGTGTTTGACCGCAAGGTGGAGGAAAAGCTGATTCAGCCTACGTTTATTTACGATTATCCCGTAGAGGTGAGTCCGCTTGCCAAGAAAAAACCGTCCGACAACCGTCTGACGGAGCGTTTCGAGTTTTTTATCTATGCGAGAGAAATGGGCAACGCTTTCAGCGAGCTTAACGACCCCATTGACCAATACAACCGTTTTGCCGAGCAGGTAAAGCAGCGCAACAGCGGCGACGACGAAGCGCAGATGATGGACGAGGACTATGTGACCGCTCTCGAATACGGGCTTGCGCCTACGGGCGGGTTGGGTATAGGAATAGACCGTATGGTTATGCTGTTCACCAATTCCTATTCAATTAGAGACGTTTTGCTGTTCCCCACCATGAAGCCTTTGGGGAAATAAACGACGGTTTTTTGAGGTGAGATATGCCGAGAGAATACGATTTCAAAGCCTTTGACGGAAAGTCGGTTCACGTTTACGTTTGGGACGAGGTTTCAAAGCCTTTGGGTATGGTGCAGATTTGCCACGGAATGGCGGAGCACGCTTTAAGATACGACCGTTTCGCCCGTTATTTGAATGAAAACGGTTTTATAGTATTTGCGGACGACCACAGGGGACACGGCAAGACGGACGCCGAACATCTCGGCTACTCCGACGGCGATATGTTTTTCGACACGCTTAACGATGAGGTGACGTTGTCGGACAAATACAGGCAGCTTTATCCCCGTTTACCGTTGGTGCTTTTGGGACACAGCTACGGCTCTTTCGTCACGCAGGCGTACCTTATGAGATATGCCGACAGACTCAGCGGCGTTGTTCTCATGGGAAGCGCAAAAATGGACTCTCCCGCAGTCGCGATAGGGCATTTGATGGCGAAAAGCGGCAAGCCGAAGGAAGCGGCTGAAAAGATAAAACGGCTTACTTTCGACAAATACAACAAAAAACTTAACTGCAAATGTTTCGTATCTTCAATTGACGAGGAGGCGGAGCGTTATCTTAACGACCCTTATTGCAATTTTGTTTGCTCCAACGCGTTTTACGAATCTTTTTTCAGAGGATTGAAAACGCTTTATAAAAAGCGCAATCTTAAAAAACTGAGAGTGGATTTGCCCATGTTGATTGTCAGCGGGGCTTCCGACCCCGTCGGAGGCTACGGACGTTCCGTCAAAAGACTTTACTCCATGTACAGACGCAGGGGAGTGAAGAAAATCGGTTTAAAGCTGTTCGACGGATGTCTGCACGAGCCGCTTAACGATACGGCGCGGGAGCAATGCGGCGAGGCGATTAAAAATTTCTGCCTTGAAGCTGCTAACAAGCCCGTCGTATAAGAAAAACTAAACCTTTGCCGCAGGGCAAAGGTTTTTTGTATAGTCAATATTTCGTTTATTCGTTTGTTTTTTTGATAATGTTATGTTAAACTATCGCTTGTCGGGCTTTAAAACCGACGGAATCTGAATTTTGTTACCGCCGGTTCTGAGGTCGGCGGCGATTTGATTGTCGAAAATTTGTTTCGGAATTTAGCGGACTGAGGGGTTTACCGATGTACGAAATCACCAAAAAAGAATATTTGAGCAAAACCTCCGTGCTTATGAACGTCAAGGCGCCTTTGGTTGCCGCCAAGGCGGAGGCGGGACAATTTATTATTTTGAGGTCGGACAAGGACGGAGAGAGACTTCCGTTTACAATAGCGGACAGCGACAGGGAAACGGGGGAAATCAGCATAGTTTTTCAGGCGGAGGGTTCGTCCACGAAAAAACTCGCGCTTTACGAAAAGGGCGATTTTTTGGAGGATTTCGTAGGTCCTCTGGGAAAACCGGCGCAGCTTGAAGGGCTTGAAAAGGCGCTTATTGTCTGCGGGGGGACGGGCGTGGCAAACGCTTATCCCGTCACCAAAAAGCTGTTTGGTTCGGGTTGCGTCACAGACGCCGTGCTCGGATTTAAAACCCGCGACAGAGTGATGCTTGACAAGCATTATGCCGCGATAACGCGGCATGTCACGGTTATGACCGAGGACGGCAGTTTTTCGCGCAAGGGGCGCGTGACCGACGGTCTTGCGGAAATACTTGAAAGAGAAGCATACGACAGAGTGTTTGTCATGGGACCGTTGACTATGATGCGCGACGTATGCCTGATTACAAAACAGCTCGGCGTGGCAACGACGGCGGGCATGAGCACCATTATGCTGGACGGCACCGGCATCTGCGGAGGCTGTCGCCTCACCGTAGACGGAAAAACCAAATTCGCTTGCGTGGACGGTCCCGATTTCGACGGGCACGCGGTGGATTTCGACGAAGCCATAAACCGTTCCGCCGTTTACGGAACGGAACGCGCGCACGCTTGCAATCTGTTTAAGGAGAACAAATGAATTTCAATATGTCGGAAAAAAAGACGCCGATGCCTTGTCAGGACGTTTCCGAGAGAATAAAAAATTTCGATGAAGTAGATTTCGGCTACGACGCCGAGCAGGCAAAGCAGGAAGCCATGAGGTGTCTTAACTGCAAGACGCGTCCTTGCGTAAAGGGCTGTCCCGTCAACAACGATATACCGAATTTTATTGCCAAAATCAAGGACGGGGAGTTCGAGGAGGCTTATCAGATTATCGCAAAGGCAAGCAACCTTCCCGCCGTCTGCGGCAGAGTCTGTCCGCAGGAAAATCAGTGCGAAAAAAATTGCACAAGGGGAATTAAAGGCGAGCCCGTGGCAATAGGTCGGCTTGAACGCTTTGTCGCAGATTATCATATAGTCAACAACAGAAAGACCGTCCGTCCGCAAAGCAACGGTCACAAGGTGGCTATCGTAGGCAGCGGTCCCGCCGGTCTGACCTGCGCGGGCGACCTTGCCAAAAAGGGCTACGAGGTCACGGTTTACGAATCTCTCCACAGACCGGGCGGAGTGCTGATATACGGCATACCTGAATTTTGTCTGCCAAACGAGGTTGTGGAGAGAGAAATAACCAAGTTAATCGAGCTGGGGGTAAAAATAGAAACAAACGTCGTCGTGGGGAAAACCCTTACAATCGAGGAAATGGAACGCAACGGAAACGAAGCGGTTTTCGTGGCAAACGGGGCGGAGACGCCGAGGTTTATGGATATACCCGGCGAAAACCTTAACGGAGTTTATTCTGCCAACGAGTATCTTATCAGAATAAATCTGATGAGAGCGCACAAAAAAAATACCGAGACTCCCATTCTGTTTTCAAAACGCGTGGCGGTTGTAGGCGGAGGAAACGTCGCTATTGACGCCGCGCGCTGCGCGGTAAGGCTGGGCGCCGAAAAGGTTTACATAGTTTACAGGCGCGGCGAAAACGAATTGCCCGCCCGCCGCGAAGAGGTGGCTCACGCAAAGGAAGAGGGAATCATCTTCAACCTCTTAACGAACCCGACGGAGATCCTGACCGATGAAAAGGGCTGGGTCAAGGGCATGATCGTAAGAAAGATGGAGCTCGGCGAGCCGG
>ERZ779874.3629-NODE-3629-length-11279-cov-2.635691_pt1 | contig 11279 bp, 10 predicted proteins | sample MGYA00511031_ERZ779874 | MGnify/ENA primary metagenome ERZ779874 (study PRJEB29588, sample SAMEA2156850) | human gut metagenome | biome: human gut; feature: human-associated habitat; material: faeces | place: Denmark | collected 2008/2010 ...
CCCACATGCCTACCTCTCACTTGGGTATCACTTCTGTTTCTTAGCTGTCATACCCACATGCCTACCTCTCACTTGGGTATCATTTCTGTTTCTTAGCTGTCATACCCACATGCCTACCTCTCACTTGGGTATCACTTCTGTTTCTTAGCTGTCATACCCGTATGCCTGCCCTTCTCTTGGGTATCATTTCTGTTTTCTAGCTGTCATACCCGTATGCCTATCCTTCGTCTGGGTATTAACAAGCTTTTTCATCCAATATACCCTCAAGCGTCATCATCTATACCATATACTTCATGATTGCGCCATCATCTATGCCATATTTCATGATATCAATTGAAAACAGCATATTCCATCCCAAATATATATTACATTAAAATAGGTGATAACAATCTATTAATATGTTTGTTATCACCTATTGCAAATATCATAAATTCTGCAAAATTAAATACACTACTTATCTATCATCTGCTAATGGCTACTCTTTCTTTTATCATACTTTGCCAAAGTATACCATCGTCTTTGCCGATGTTCCTCTTAGTATGCCTTGCCAAAGTATACCATCGTCTTTGCAGGCTTACCGCAATGTACACAGACATCGGACAGATGCTCCTGCTCAAATGGCATACATCTGGTTGTTGCACCGGTCTCATCCTTGATCGCTTCCTCACAGGCTCTGTCGCCACACCACATAGCTTTGATGAATCCCTGCTTTCTTGTCAGAATGTCAGTGAATTCTTCCCAGTTATGAGCCTCATGTGTATTGGCATCTCTGTGAGCAGTTGCCTTTGCAAGCATGTCTGCCTGCATCTTCTCAAGGATCTCTCCAACTGCTTCTGTAATATTATCTAATGACACAACTGTCTTTTCTCTGTTATCACGACGTACGATAACTGCCTGACCAGCTTCGATATCCTTTGGTCCGATCTCAATACGAACCGGAATGCCACGCATCTCCTGCTCAGAGAATTTCCAGCCAGGGTTCTTATTAGAATCATCCAGCTTAACTGTGAACTTCTCAGAAAGAGCTGCCTTGATCTCCTGTGCCTTTTCAAGAACGCCTTCCTTCTTCTGGTTGATCGGAATGATCATAACCTGTGTAGGAGCGATTCTTGGTGGAAGCACCAGGCCGCTGTCATCACCATGAACCATGATGATCGCGCCGATAATTCTGGTTGACATACCCCATGAAGTCTGGTGTACATACTGTAATTTATTATTTGCGTCTGTATACTGAACGCCAAATGCCTTGGCAAATCCATCTCCGAAATTATGGCTTGTACCGGACTGAAGTGCCTTACCATCATGCATCAGAGCTTCGATCGTATAAGTAGCCTCTGCACCTGCAAACTTCTCTTTATCTGTCTTACGTCCCTTGATCATAGGAATAGCCAGAACCTGCTCACAGAAATCAGCATAGACATTTAACATCTGGATGGTTCTTTCCTCTGCTTCTTCTGCTGTAGCATGTGCCGTATGACCTTCCTGCCATAAGAATTCCATCGAACGAAGGAAAGGTCTGGTTGTCTTTTCCCAACGAACAACTGAACACCACTGGTTATAAACCTTTGGAAGATCTCTATATGAATGAATGATATTCGAATACAGATCACAGAACAGAGTCTCTGATGTAGGTCTTACACATAAACGCTCCGGAAGTGGATCCAAGCCACCCTGTGTTACCCATGCAACTTCAGGTGCAAATCCTTCTACGTGATCCTTCTCCTTCTGAAGAAGACTTTCAGGAATGAACAATGGCATATATACATTTTCTACGCCTATTTTCTTGAATCTTCTGTCGAGTTCCTTCTGTATATTTTCCCAGATGGCATAACCGGCCGGTCGTAAAATCATGCATCCTCTTACACTTGAATAATCTGTAAGCTCTGCTTTCTTTACAACATCTGTGTACCACTGGGCAAAATCTTCGTCCATGGAAGTAATAGCCTCTACTAATTTCTTTTCATTAGCCATCTCAATTTTCTCCTTTATATACTCATAAAATAATTCTATCGTGTAACCTTTTAAATGTGTCTGACATCTATACCTGTCTTTTAAAAAGTTACATACCTTCTGTCATTATATAGATATAGTCCAATATTTTCAAGGGATTTTTGCTTGTTCTCATAGCTTGTTCTCGTGGAATTGTTCTTATAGAATGCAAAATATTTTTTTCTTGCATTTTCTACCAATTGTGTATATAGTATCCATGATAAATTGCGTATATAAACCGAGGGATAAATAAATGAGTGAACAAGAACAGACCCATTCTTCCTTCCATCTGAAAAATGGAACAGACAAGTCAGGCAGACTTCCCATCTCCGAACAATACCTGCAGGAAAAAGAGCTTCCGAATCAGACCGAAGACATCAATACCAAAGGCATGACCGAGACTGCTATCCTGCGGTTAAAATCAACACAGGAACTATCAACAAACAAGACAAATAGTATCGCAGGCTCAAGCTACAGTATCACAGCCTCCTATCAGGATATGATCAAAGATCAGCAGGCATCCCTGTCCAGACAGAGGAAAACGACACATACCTTCAAAGTTATGAAGATAACCATTATCGTTGTTCTGATCCTCACAGCAGCATTTGTCTCAATCTATTTCGTTATGACCCATCTTCCTGAAAAACGGGATGAACGGACAGTTGAAGAAAAACTGTGCGATTCCCTATGGACAGTAGAGGATCAGGGGAACTTTACCTTCTCAGAAGATATGACCGTCACCGAAAAAGGGCAGACGACACGGACAGGAACCTATGAGATAAATGATCAGAACGTTCTTATTATGACTTTCAGGGACGAAATCATAAGCTACTTAATAGAATATGACAGCGATGGAAATATGCGCTGGGTTCACAGCTATAATGGCTTTGAAGATGTAATCTATCCGACATCTATCCCAAAAACCAAATAGATATATGTAGTAGACAGATTCAGCTATCAGCATATTTTTCACCCTCAAATTTTATTTGAAAAAGATTAAACCGCCTTCATCCCTTTATTTATCAGGGTTGAAGGCGGTTTTTATCAACACATTTTGTCCTATAGCTTCGGTTTTTATCTCTAAAATTCATCCAGCTCGATAATCTCGAATGCCTTGCCTTCCGGCTCATTCTTAAATACCATGTGTTCTCCTGTCACAGGATGTTCAAATTCCAGCCTGGATGCATGAAGACCGATCTGTTTATAAGATTTTTTTGTCTTCCGGAACTTAGGATTGTACTTTGTATCACCCCAAATGCCTGCTTTTTTACCAGCCATCTGAACACGGATCTGATGTGTTCTGCCTGTGATAAGATTGATCAGCACATAGCTTAAGATTCCATCATCTGTCTCCATGACATCTAACACTTCATAATCAAGCTCTGCTAATTTTGCTCCCGGTGTATCTTTATCCACAATCCTTGTGACATTGGTCTGGTTATCATGAATCAGATAATTCGTAATCGTTCCGGCATCATTCGGAAGTTCACCTGTTAAGATCGCCTGATAATATTTGACCATCTCACCATCTTCGCTCTGTTTAGACAATTTTGCCGCAGCTTCTTTATTCTTTGCAAATAACATAATGCCGCCAACCGGTCGATCCAATCTGTGGATCGGTGCCAGATACGGTTCCTCTGTCCGATGCTCTTTCTCAAAGATACGGAGCTTCAACATACTGACCATATTTTCAGAATTCTTCTTATCCGGCTGTGATGGCAGTCCGTATGGCTTCACAGCAACCAATATATCATTATCTTCATATAATACTTCTATCTTCATCTGTTATCTCCTTATCAGAACCTCTTACAATCCAAAGCCCTGATACGCTCTCTCCTGCCTGAATAATTTCTGTCTCACTACATTCTGAATCTGTATCCTACGCCCCATACAGTCTCGATATACTGTGGCTTAGATGTATCAAATTCAATCTTCTCGCGAATCTTCTTAATATGAACCGTTACGGTCGCTATATCCCCGATACTCTCCATATTCCAAATCTTATTGAACAGTTCATCCTTTGAAAATACTTTATTCGGATTGCTTGCAAGGAAGGTCAAAAGATCAAATTCCTTATTTGTAAATACCTTCTCTTCGCCATCCACATAGACACGACGATCAGTTTTATCGATCTTCAAACCACGAATCTCGATCACATCATTCTGCAATGCAGTTGAACCGATTAATCTCTCATATCTGGAGATATGTGCTTTTACTCTGGCAACCAGTTCGCTTGGACTGAAGGGTTTTGTTACATAATCATCAACACCAAGTCCCAATCCACGAATCTTATCAATATCATTCTTCTTCGCTGTTACCATGATGATCGGAATATCCTTCTTCTCACGAATCTGACGACAGATTTCAAATCCATCCAGATCCGGCAGCATCAGATCAAGCAGGATCAGACTGTAGTCATTCTCCAGTGCCTTATCCAGACCCTTTGCTCCGTTTGTCTCTATTTCGACTTCAAAATCATTTAACTCCAGATAATCTCTCTCCAGTTCTGCAATACTAAGTTCATCTTCAATTATCAATATTCTGCTCATCTTTATTTTCCTCCTTGATGTACTTCTTCAATGTGAAATAGATCGTTGTACCCTCGCCTTTCGTACTGGTTGCCCAGATCTTTCCACCATGTTCTTCCACGATCTTCTTACAGATAGCAAGTCCCAGTCCGCTTCCGCCTCTGGAACGTCTTGCATTGTCTGCACGATAGGTTCGGTCAAATATATGCGGCAGGCTCTCTTTATCAATACCCCGTCCATCATCATTGATCGATACCTTGATCATCTTCTCACTTTCCTCTATAGAAATGTCAATATGACCTTCCTCTTTGTCTGTATACTTGATCGCATTCGTAACAACGTTGTTGATAACTCGCTTCAACTGATCCGGATCAACGACAACCTTTACATCTTCTGCACAATAGTTATTATAAGTAAGAGTCATATTATGTGACAACAGATCTGCCCGAACCTCTTCCATACAATCATTAAAATAATCCTTAACTGATACCCTGTGGAATTCATATGGTATCGCATTGTTCGTAATATTTGTATAGAGCGACAGCTCATTAATCAACGCATCCAATTCATTTGCCTTATTATAGATCATCTTCAGATAGCGATCCTGTTTCTCCGGCGTATCTGCCACACCATCCATCAGACCTTCGACATAACCTTTGATCGTCGTGATCGGCGTTTTCAGATCATGGGAAATATTACTGATCAACTCTCTGTTCTCTTCCTCATACTGCATCTTAAGCTCAACAGACTCATTCAAACGTACCCTCATGTCATTAAATGACCGGCATAACTCTCCGATCTCATCTTTTCTGCTGCTGCTCACGTCGACCGGGCTGTTCAAATTTCCTGTACCGATCTCCTCTGCTGCCTCTTTTAATCGTACCAACGGTCGAATAAACTGTGTATATACCAGCGCTGACAATGCCGTCGTCAACACAAGCATGATCAAAAACATCATAAAAATGAAACCCACAAGTGCACTCTTAAACTGGCTGACATAATTACCATAGTAGGTAACCAGAAAAACGCTGATCGGTTTTCCGTCAATCTGATAATCAATCTCATTACACAGATATGCTTGCGGGGTAGTCAACATATATTCATAGGTTTTTCCATTCTCTCCAAATGAGTATGAACCTTGTGCCCCCATATCTTCCACACTGACTTCCGATAAATTGTTATCCTGATCAATGTCTCTTTCACCATTTGTATAAATGGTTCTTTTAGTAAGTAACGAGGATTCCAGTTCCTCTATATCTTTCTGTATTCCGGAATATACAAATTCTCCGTTCAGATAGACGAGAACCGATGTCCTGTAATTTCCAGCTTTCTGATTCAAACTTTCAAAATATTTTTTATCATAAAATTTATTGGGATTTGTCTGCAGATCTTCCTGTACCTCCGACATGATAATCGACAGATTTCTATAGGTCTCCTTGATCGGATCACTAATGGAATATAATGACTGTATACTATATCCATCTCCAAACATTTCTGACAGATAACTTCGTCCGATCACAATCGTTCCTATCACCATGATCAACACGATAAAAATCCAAACCGAAACCAATGCCCATTTAACTTTTTTAATGATCTTCATATGTTTTCCTTTATAAAAAATTTTCAATGCTCATCTCGTAATCTTTCTGATTACTCGATGTCTTTTCCTTCGCAATGCTCATCTCGTAATCTTTCTGATTACTCGATGTCCGTGCTTCGCACTATAGAATAAAAACTACATAGACCTCATTGTAAGCAAGCTTACATTCGGTCTATGTACTTTTTATTCTGCATTGCTCGGCTTACGCTCATTATATCATGCTTTTGCAGCCTCTTATATGAAGTTTTTATAAAGAAAACGAATGATAGATGGATCTGCATACATTGTTACTTATTTTTCTTGCCAAAGAAATGTTTTTTCTTTTTTCCGGTAGTTTCTGCTGCCGCAATCTCCCGTCTGGTCTGCTGCATTTCCCGGATCACGGTATCCAGTCTTCGGTACCGCTCCTCAGCCCGCTCGTCCTGTTCTCTCATAATGACATCCATCTGCTTTGCTATCTGCTCGGTTGTCTCCGCTGTCACTGCCTGACTGATTGGCTTAATATTCTCCTTTATGGAATTTCCAACGATCTTTGACATCACGGACTGGAACTGAACCAGCTTGAAATCCACGATCCTTGCCTGATCGTCATCCACATCTTCACCGATCTGTGTTACCGTATTCACTAACTCCGAGGTAAAATCTGCCTCTACCTCTTTGGATGCATCCTCTGCCGGAACACCATTTTCCAAAATATCATACATTTTCTGCACCAGTTCATGTATTGCCTTAAGCTGAATTCCGCGATCCTTCAATTCCTTTATCTTCTTTAAAATGCGGATATCCTGCTCATCATAATATCGATGTCCCATATCATTCCGCTTGATCCGCATATCAAGTTCCTCTTCCCAATACCTTAATACATGAGGCTCCACATCAACCAGCTTTGCCGCTTCCTTTATCAGATATTTATTTCCCATTTATATGTACCCTCCTGCTTTATTTTCGGACAGTCAGACCCAGCCTGTCCATTACACAAAATAATTCTACATTTATCTTCCCATCTCTACAATTCATATCGTAGGCATTATTCCTACAGAATTCTACAAGATTTTCGCCATATTTTTTTCACATAAAAAGCAGCCCATTTAGCTGCCCGTAATGCATAGACTGCCCCTGCAATAACTTACTGCGGTTTCTGTTCGCTTCATATGCCTGATTTTTAAATATTCTTGCGTCAACTCGCTCTTTGAGCTCGAACGGGCGCTCGTATTTACCGGCAATATGCATCTCACAACGAAATCCTCGCACATATTATTGCAGGGGCAGTCTATGCATTACGGGCAGCTAAATGGGCTGCTTTCTATTCTTAATTATTTATTTTTACAATTTTAAAATCTCCATCTGCATTTTTTCGAAAATAGATGTTTTTATAATTTGAACCAATAAGATAAGAATCGCCATCTCTGCCCTGTCGCAGGTTAGCCAGAGAATCTTCATTCACGGCTTCAAGAATATCCTTTGTAAAAATATCTTCTGCCGGAATCGCCATAAGCTCATCTATATTTCCGATCGACTGTCCGCTTCCAAGCTCCTGCGGATAATTCATAATCTCTGATAAGGCCTGCATATCCTTATTCTGAATGATCGTTATAACCTGTCCGGCAAACTCTTCGGCTGCTGCCTCTGTACTTTTCTTTACATCGGCACGCTCCGTATAATGATTCTCAAATATCAGATTTGACAAAATCTCCTCTAACACAGAATCTTCCGCCGTAACATATACATACAGACTGTAATGAATATTTTCATCGCTCCAGAATACCACTCTTCCGGGATCCAGCTTATAATAGGTCGCATTATAACTTCCTACAGAAGTTACAACCATATTTCCGTCACCATTATTCTGAACACCGGCCAGATCAAATTCATTATGAACTGCCGATCCCCGAAATTGACACTGAAGTCCATTATATTTAAAATTCACAACAGCGATCTCTGTGTCTTTTATCTCGTAAGTTACATCTTTGATCATATCATTTTGTGAAACATCAATGACCATTCCCAACGGAATAAACGCCGAAGAATCTTCTACCGATCCATTCGTTATCGCCTCTGTTGTTCCTTCCGTCTGTGTCTCCTCCTTTTTGCAGGACACACAGGCACACATACATATACATATTAAAGATATCGCAAATAGTTTTTTAATAATCGTGTGCACGATCGTCCTCCCTAGTGGCAGCCCTTCTGTTTACATTTATACTGCATATTAGGATCTGTCGGATCCCATGTATGCCATGATGGAAGCTTATATGCAGTTGGCTTTGGAAATGGATCTCTGCCGCTTTCATTAATGATCGTTACCTTTGTTCCGACACTGCAGTGATCATAAATCCACTTTGCATCTCCTGCTGTCAGTCTTACACATCCATGTGAACATGTTGTGCCAAGCTTATTATAAGCATTTACGCTAAGTGCATTGTTATTATTTACATCGTTGTAGTATACCGAATGGAACAGATAGCCTTCGTAGATACCACTGCACCACTGCCCCCAGCATGGTCCCATCAGTTCATGCCATCTGTAACGGCTCTGTGTATGGAATGTACCAAGTGGTGTGCTCACACCGGTAGAACATATAAAAGCACGTACCGGAATAATATATCCATTCTTTCCATCCTTTGCATATACAGTTACAACATTGGTTTTCTTATTAATGATGATCTCATAAGCATCCTGATCTCCGATGACATCATCTACTTCGACTGCACGCTTACCATTAGAACAGAAATAGAACTTATATCCACCGACATACGCCCATTTCTTTCTATACATAACACCATCTTTACCAAAATAGTAATATGCATCACCAATCTTCTTATATCCGGTCTGTGCTGTACCATTGCTGTTCATATAATAAGTCTTGCCGGATATCGTCACCAGACCTGATTGTGTTACCAACGTTCCGTTTGAACGGAATACATACACCTTATTATTGATCTTATGTGATCCGGTATAGGCTTTTCCGCTCTTACCAAAATAGTACTTGCCCTTCGATGTCTTAATCCAGGAACTCTTTATCATGCTTGCTGATTTATTAAAGTAATAGTAGCTACTATTTACCTTCCTTACTTCACCTGCTGCAGCCTTACCTGTCTTTCCAAGGTAATACTTCTTTCCCTTATATTTTACAAATTTGCTTTTCTGCAGGACACCTTTTTTACTGAAATAATATTTCTTTCCACTGATCTTCACAAGTCCTGTTTCAGCCTTGCCATCCTTGCCAAAGTAATACTTTCTTTTCTCAACCGTCTTCCATTTCTTTGTCAGCATCCTTCCCTTGCTGTCAAAGAAATATCTGGAATTTCCTATCTTCTTATATCCTGTATAAGCTGCACAGGTCTTCTTGCTGAAATAATACTTCTTACCTTTTATCTGCTGCCATCCAGTAACAGCTGCACCCGGATGCTTCTTGTCACTTGAAGAATGATAGTACAGCTTACCATTTACCTTCACAAGACCATACACAAGATTACCCTTCTTATCGAAAGAATAATAATATTTCTTGCCATTACTGTCCTTGATCGCTACATGACTTCCCGTCTTTGCAACACCGTTTACATAGTATTTTCTACCATCAGGCTCTTTTACCCAGCCATTCTTTGGAGCTTCCGTTGTCGGTTCTTCTGTTGTTGGCGCTTCTGTCGTCGAACTGTCTGCGCCCGGGATCTGTCCATCTGTCATGATCTCGATATCATAACTCTTCTGATCCTTATTCTGCAAAGTTGCAGCATCCAGATTTAGCCCGATCATTCCTACTGTACAGACTGCAAATAATGCAGTCAGAATTAAGCCTTTTCCTATTTTTCTCATAATCTCTCCTCAATTAATTTATTCTGGAATATTTTCTATTACATTGCTGTCTTCGTATGCCAAGCACCAGACCGATCTCGATCATGGTACATAGGATCGCCGAACCACCCGAACTGATAAACGGAAGGGATACACCCGTATTCGGGAAAAAGTTCACAGCAACACATACATTAACTATAATCTGAAAGATAATATGAAGCATAACTCCTATTACAACTACGCTTCCATATAGATTCTTCGATTCTCTTACAACAATAAACATCTGATACAACAGATAGCCGAACATCAGGAACATAATGATCGCTCCAACCAATCCCAACTCCTCACAGATGATCGCAAAGATCATATCATTCTGTGCTTCCGGAATATTACTCAGCTTCTGTGTACCATTTCCAAGCCCCTTTCCAAGTAAGCCGCCGCTTCCGATGGCATATAAGGACTGCAATGGCTGATAACCAAGTGAGCCGGCATAACGCTCCGGGTCGATCCATCCGAAGAAACGCTGGATCTGATACGGATACTTATCCATCTCACTTTCAAGCGGCATCGTTGCCTTCAACCATATGATCAATATAATCACAGCGACAATACCAAACACTCCGACTCCGATATGCAGGGATGGATTCTTACCTACGATAAAGGTCAGAACAAATACCATCAATAATAAGATCAGACAGCTACTCAGGTTTGAAGAAATGGCAAGAATCAGTCCTGCCTGAAATGCAATAAACAGCCACAGCTTAAATATCCTAAGAAACTTATGCATTTCTTTCCAGTATTTGCTGACATAATATGCCATAAAGATAATCATACATACCTTTGTAGCATCGGCAACCTGTAACTGGATTATTCCAAGATTCAACCATCTGGTCGCACCGCCGGATGTTATACCAAGTGGCGTTTTTAAAGCAAAGATCAAAACGATCGATAAACCATACATCAAAGGTCCGACCTTCTTAAATGCCTTATACGGAATCACGCTTACCACTCCGGCAGCCACCATTCCCAAAATAATCATTTTCAACTGTTTCTTAAAATAAAATGCCGAATCATAATTCGTAGCACTGCTTATAGATGATGTATAACTGGACGCGCTGAAGATCATGACCAGACCGAACGCCATAAGGAAAATAACCGCTACAATGATCTTGATCTCTACTCCGGGAGTAAATTCACTTTCCATCTGCTGTACTGTATTCCCCGTATTCTGATTGGACATTGTTCTCTTGCTGACTGACTCCATGTGTCCACTGTTCCTTTCTACATACTTCGGCATAAAAAGCGTCTGCAAATCTTAATTCAGAATACAGCCGCTTTTTATCTGTACTATTTTCCGATCTTTATTCTAT
>ERZ779874.3630-NODE-3630-length-11271-cov-2.159950_pt1 | contig 11271 bp, 11 predicted proteins | sample MGYA00511031_ERZ779874 | MGnify/ENA primary metagenome ERZ779874 (study PRJEB29588, sample SAMEA2156850) | human gut metagenome | biome: human gut; feature: human-associated habitat; material: faeces | place: Denmark | collected 2008/2010 ...
GCGTGTTCCGCGAGGATCAGTTTCCGGAGTTCCCTGGCCGTCCAACCGTCCGGGGCAGGGAGGTTTTTGAGATGAAGGCGCATGGGTTCCGGCGCGGAAAAGTAATAGGGCAGGTTGAATCGGGGGGCCAGCCCCAGCAGAAGGAGAATCCATATCCACAGGCGGAGGGAGGGATGGAGGGCATAAGTGCGCGCCAGAAAGGCCAGCAGGCAGCCCATGACCGGAACGCTGCCTTTGCAGAGCAGGTCGTTGACGTCTCCGTTGACGTACAGGAAAGGAAGAAGCAGTCCGGTTGCCAGCGTGCAGAGGAAGAGGGGATTCCGCCGGAAATCGCGCCAGCAGAACAGCGCGTATGTGAGAAAGGAGGTGCCGATGAGCAGGAAATCTCCCCACCCGGTATAGAAAGGCCGCAGGCCCATCCGGGAGGACGGGGCGTTCACATGGCCGTAGTAGATCAGGAAGCAGATTCCCGGAATGGCGGCGGCAAGGACGGCAGGCACGCTCCAAACTGCCTGACCGCTGCGTCCGGCCTTCCATTCCCTGATGCCCTCGCAGACTATCAGCGGCAGGCCGCCAACGGCTGCCAGGGGCGAATAAAAGGCCATGCAGGAGAAGAGAGGCAGCAGCCAGCCGGGCAGCATTCGGCCTGCCGCAAGCCAGGTGAAGAAAAGAATGACGGGGATGGACGCGTTGGCGCTGCACATGATTTGTTCCGCGATTCCGAAGTAATGGAGCCGGAACAGGTCCAGCGAGAGCCAGCATTGCAGGTTCAGCAGGGAGCCGAACATGATCAGCAGAAGGGCGAAGACGGCGGAGCGGCGTCCGGAAAAGACGCAGATCCAGCACCAGGCCAGAAAGAATCCCCAGGCTCCCCACAGGGGAAGCAGGATGCGGGCGGCGTCCAGTCCGGCCAGTTTGCCCGCCAGAGCGGGGATGATCCAGAAACCGATGTTGTATATCAGTACGTCTCCGTCGGGAAAGACGACGGGCCACGGGGAGGAAACGAGTTCCTGAAGGCAGGCGTTCCTGACGATGTGGTCCGGGTGCTGGTTGACCCAGCCTCCCCATCCGGAGAAGATCATCACGACGATGAAGGCCGCCAGTACGCACAGGGATTGCCGCGTGAAAAGGGGGAAAGGCGCTTGTTCCGGCATGCCGTCCCGGTCTGGAGCGGAGGACCGCGCCCCTTTTATGATCCCCCACACGAGCAGCGCCGCCGCAGGGAGGGAGATGTACCAGTGCATCCATCCGGCCATGAACGCCAGCACGGGCAGCAGCAGACACGCGCAGGTGTGCCGTTCCAGCAGAACCGTGTTGAAGGTTCCGTCCGGGCCGGAATGATCTATGGAAGATGGGGGCATGTCCTGACGGACCTTAATGGCGGAGGCGCGGAGAGGCAAGGGAGAAACTTGCGGCTTTTCCCCTGCCGCGAATGGGACGGTCCGGGTGGCAGGAATGGGGGGCCGCCGTCTTCGCTTTACCCGAAGAAGGCGACATTTCATGCTGGCGGCCTTATGAACAAGACAGAATTCATTCAGGAATTGCGGCAGGAACTGGGAGGCGAAACCACTTCCCGGGAGGCGGAACAGGTGCTTGACGCCGTGCTGAACACGATTGCGCGGTCCGTGCAGCGGAAGTCGCAGGTTAAATTCCGCGGCTTCGGCACTTTCGGCATCAAGCGGCGCCAGGCCCGCGTGGTCCGGCATCCGGGCCATGGCGGCAAATTGTTCGTGCATGAATCAAGCACCATGAAATTCCGGCCTTCCGGCCGTTTATGGAAAAAGTAGGCAAAACCGCCGGGCCGCCCTCCCCATTTTGCCATTGACTTCCCGTTCCGGCGCAGAGTTAATGAGGATGACAGGGGCGGCCCGGATGGCCGGTCCGGAATAGAACCATCCATCTTTTTTGCGACCATGACGCCGGATTCCGTGCATTTGCTGACCCGTTCCTCCCAGATGAGCCTGTTCCGCGATGGAAAGGGAAGGGTGCGCCGCGCCTATTACGGCGCGCGCCTGCATGAGCCGGAAGACGCCTTTTCAGATTCCGCCTCCGCCCCTCTCCTGTGTACGACGCTGGCGGACTCCCTGGACGGCCTGCCGAATGCGTCCGGGGAGTACGATCTCTGCATTACCCAGGCGGACGGTTCCCTCTCCCTGTGCCTGGAATGCGAGCGGCAGGAGGTTGTACGGCTGGACGAGGACCGGGAGGAAGCCGTCTTTTATCTGAAGGATCCGGCCTATCCGGTGAGAGTGGAGGTGCATGTGCGCGCCCACAGCGAATCCGGCGTGTTCATGCAGTGGACGGTCATCCGCAATGAAGGGGAGGAAGGCATCCGGATTCACCGGGCGGCTTCCGGCCATCTGAATTTGAAGGCGGAACGGTATTTTGTGACCAGTTTTCGCGGTACCTGGGGCGGAGAATCGCTAATGAGCGAGGAAGAGGTGGCGCGGGGCCATGAACTGGTGCTGGCTTCCGGTACCGGGACCCGCGCCGCGCAGGAGGGGAGCCCCGGCTTCATCATTTCCCTGGACGGTCCGGCCCCCGAGGATTCCGGGGAAGTGATCATGGGCGCGGTGGCGTGGCCCGGCAATTACCGGATATGGTTCCGGCACAGCCCGTACCATTATTTGTATGCGGGAATGGATGTGCCTCCCGCTCCGTATGTACTGGATGCCGGCGGCGTATTTGAGACGCCTCCCGTCATCCTGGCCTGGAGCGGAGAGGGCAAGGGAGAGGCTTCCCGCAGCATGCACCGCTGGGCGCGCCGCTACGGCCTGCGCGGCGGTGATGAGGAGCGGATGACGCTGCTGAATTCCTGGGAAGGCGTGTATTTCACATTTACCGAGGATGTGCTGCACGGCATGATGAAGCGTGCGGCGGACCTGGGGATAGAGCTTTTCGTGCTGGATGACGGATGGTTCGGCAACCGGTTCCCGCGCAATGACGCCCGTGCCGGGCTGGGGGACTGGCAGGAGAACCGGGCCAAGCTTCCCCACGGGATTGACGGATTGGCGGAAAAGGCGGAGGAACTGGGAATCCGCTTCGGCATCTGGGTGGAGCCGGAAATGGTAAATCCGCAATCGGAATTGTTCCTGAGCCATCCGGACTGGGTGATCGGGCTGCCTGGTCGGGAAAACAGGCTGGAACGTAGCCAGTACCTGCTGGATCTGAGCAATCCGGAAGTACGCGGCTACATTCTGGGCGTGATGCGTGAATTGCTGGGAAAACATCCGGGCATCGCCTACGTCAAATGGGACTGCAACCGCAAAATTTCCGATCCCGGTTCCGCATGGCTGGATGCGCGCCACCAGGGTAATCTGGCCATTGATTACGTGCGCGGCTATGAATCCGTTCTGGACGCGCTGGCGGAGGAATTTCCTCAAGTGGTGTTCCAGGCCTGCTCCTCCGGGGGCGGTCGCGCCGATTACGGCACCATGCGGCGGCATCATGAGTTCTGGACGTCCGACAATACGGATGCCTGTGAACGCGTGTTCATGCAGTGGAGCATCGGGCACCTGTTCCCGGCCATTTCCATGGGCGCCCACGTGACGGCTTCTCCCAACCATCAGACGGGCCGCGCCGTTCCGCTGAAATTCCGTTTTGACGCGGCCATGGCGGCCCGTCTGGGCTTCGAGCTCCAGCCCTGCGATATGACGGAGGAGGATGCGGCTTTTTCCAGACGTGCGCTTGCCGAATACAAGCGCATCCGTCCCGTGGTCCAGTTCGGTGACCTGTATCGGCTGTCCTCCCCGTATGAAAGCCGGATGGCTTCCCTGATGTACGTGCGGGAGGACCGCGCCGTCGTGTTTGCGTGGCTCATGGACAAGTGGCTTGCGGACGCTCCGCCACCCCTGCGGCTGAAGGGCCTGAAGCCCGGGACCAGGTACTTGCTGCGGGAATTAAACATGGATGGCAATGGCTCCCTGACGCATGTTCATGAACAGGTCCTGGGCGGAGATTTCCTGATGAATGCGGGCATCCGTATCAACTGGAAAAAGACGTTTCAGTCCGTCTGCCTGGAATGCATAGAGGGTATCATCTATCTTAACGAATAACGGGAGGGAATACTGTGGAAAACTAATTAGCCATCATCCATGATGAGTTGTCTTGAATTCGATGATACTAGGAATGATAAACGGTGTATAGTTAACCTTCTTTCCAAATATATAAAAATATCATAGCAAGAAGGAAATGAAAGCGGAAACCAAAATCATGTATCAGCGCCTCGAAGCGCTCCAACTAGCCGAAGAGCTCGGCAACGTCAGCCGCGTCTGCCGGGAGGGGGGGGAATCTCACCCACTCAGTTCTATGAATACCGTAAACGGTTCAGAGAACAAGGCTTTGAAGGATTGAGAGACCTGCCACCCATTCATAAAACACACCCTCAAACCACACCGCCCGAAGTAGAACAGCGCATCCTGGAACTGGTTGCCCAACACCCGCAAAAAGGATGCGGCCACATTGAGCAGCTCTTGAAACTGGAAGGCAAAAACTGCTCCAAGCCTACTATTCAAAAAATCATGGAGCGCCATGGATTGGGGAGCCGTTACCAACGGCTTCTCAAGCTGGAAAAAGAGCACCTTACCCAAGGCAAACAACTCAGCCAAGAGCAGATTAAATCCATTGAAAAAGCCAACCCCTGCTTCAAGGAAAGGCATGTGGAAAGTAAGGCTCCCGGCTACCTTCTCTCTCAGGACACCCTTTATGCGGGCAAACTCAAGGAAGTAGGGAAAGTTTACATGCAGACGGTTGTAGACACCTATGGTTCCTTTGCCTTTGGCTACCTGCACACGGGCAAACTGCCCGACCATGCAGCTCTTATCCTTCATAATGACGTAGTGCCCTTCTATCAGAAGCACGGATTGAAGATAGAAGCCATCCTGACGGACAATGGGAGGGAATACTGCGGCAGACTCACCCATCACCATTACGAAATCTATCTGGAGCTAAATGGAATTGAGCATCGTAAAACCCGCATCGCCACGCCTCAAACTAATGGCTTTGCGGAACGCTTCAACAGAACAGTCAAGGAAGAGTTCTTCGACATAGCCTTGAGACAGAAACTCTATACTAGCGTGGAAGAACTCCAGAAAGATCTCAACGAATGGCTCAAGCACTACAACTACGAGCGTCCACATCAGGGATACCGTAACATGGGAAGACGTCCGATAGAGACGATCGAAGCCTTCAAAAAATCACAACAATCTATACTTGAAGAAGGTTAACTATACAATAGTACACCGCCTATTTGACAGACGGTGCACACGTTCCAACACTGGGTTATTGATTATTGTTTTTTCTTTTGATCAGGGAGCAGGTTGTCATCCAATCTGGATGATGCCTTTTTTGATCAGCTTTTCCGTTTCCCGTTTTATTTCCTTTTGATGTTTTTTCATGTATGCCTGATACGCTTCTTCTATATCAAAACGGATTGTCATAACTCGCTCGCCTTGTTCATTTTCTAAGTAAAAAAATGAATACCGATGGCCGTCCATAATATCATTCTCTTCGCCCTTTCCTTTTATGCGATAGTCGGGATAATGTTTTTCCACATATTCTCGTTGTTTTTCTTTAAGCTTGTCCAAATCTTTCTCATTGAAAATAATAGGATTTGTAATGGTTGGTATATCCTTATTTTCTTCCTGGATTTTAGAGGAAGCCTCTTGTTGTTGCATGTCTGGTTGATTGGCTTTTTCTTCTTGTGCCACAACCGAGCTGACTAACCCCAGCATACAAGAGGCCAAGATAGTAGTAATATTTGATATAGATTTCATAGTTTTATCTCTGTTATTGATTATTGATGATTTTTACAATCTTTTTCCAATTCTTTATCTAATTGTCTTTCAATTTGCTTTTTTCCTTCCACTACAGCACCGGGAAGATCTTTGGGCTGGAAGTAGTCCACTCCGTTTCGCGTTACCCTAGTCTTATGACCGAGCCGCCACACTCCAACCTGTTTTTGATGAATAAATCGATAAAGATAAAAGATATGTACATTCCGGAGTGCCTTATCAGTTCTCATCGCTTCAGATAATTTGAGTATTCCGCCAGCCTTATCAATCGCGAGTTTAATTGTGTGTTGTAACACTTTTGCAGCAATTCCATCTAATGATTTCCCCACGAGTTCCAATTTTGCAGAGGAAGCACCGTTAGGGGTCATGTAAGTAAAATATTTTACCTCATAGTCACAAATTTTTGCCTGTGCAGGCGAGAAGCTGAACAAGCAAACGACTGCTACTATAATAGGCAGTATTGCTATCACTGATTTCTTTCTCATGTCAATTTCTTTTTGGTGTTGGAGTCCATTCCGACGTCGTTTTTCGTCAGATTGGAAATTTTTCTGATAAACTCTTTTCCCTCTTGGCTTAACTTTCCGTCATTCCAGATGTTCAACAATTTTTGGTAGGCTTCTATGTAGCGTTCCCTCGTCTTGTCCCTCCCCTCCAGTGCAACAATCGCATTCTGCAACATCCTGGCGGAGTACTTTTTCATTTTGGGAGTCCATTTGGCGTGTCCCCCTTTTTGAGTCCAGATGGACAGATGGTTTCCTGTGAATCCTGCTTTATATTCGGTGATGCTTTTGATTTCAGGGCAATCGGCAACAAGCCTGTTCCAAACTAGGCGGTTGAAGAGTTCTTCTGCGTGAGGTGTGCAATCGGGACCGAGCACGCATGAGTAAAGTTCGTATGGATCAACCCTGTTTTCCCGGATGTTTAGCACTTTACTCGCCACATGCCAAATAAGGTTGTGTTCATTGGGCATAGCTTGAGTTAACTCTTTAAGGCAGGTGAGTTTCTTTTGATCATCTGCGTTTTTACTCTTAATCTTCAAATAATGGAGCCATGCCGGATAATTAAAAGGATTGGCTTTACATGCCTCTTGCAATAACAACTCTATATGTGCTGATTTTTGCGTGCATAGGGAGAGGTAGTACATCAGAGTCGATTTTTCCGCATTGGGATGGTGAATAAAGGCATCATAAGTGGGAACAAATTGGATGGAGCCTTTCCATGGAATCTGGGCTCCCCCGTTGGCCCAGTTCCAGCCGCCGATATTATTGCCGATTTGCCAGTGTCCATTGGGATGCTTCCAAACGAAGGCGCAGTGACCGGGTTGGCCTATTGGATAGGCTGGGACACCTTTGGACCGTAAAAATCCTGCAGCTCCTTTAGATACGGCGCCGCATACCCCTCCATATTCCGTATAGAGTTTCAGGGTGATGGGTTTGTTATCATAAAAAGCTCCTCCGGCATGTACGCTGATGCCCTTATGATTTTTCAAGCGGTAAGGGATAAATCTGGTGAATTTATCTCCTGCCTGTGCAGATTTGATTTTTTTTCCTTCAATGAACTGTTGTGCCCATGTTAGATCTTCAATACTTTCTCTGCCCTGAAGTACAATAGCCCACTCCCAAGGCTGAAGAGTATCTGCATGAGGGTAGCATCTGCCGTGATGATGGGAATCCTGGTAAAAGTTAAACTTGGCAATGCATTCCTCAATAGTGAAAGTATTGGCAGCTAGTCCGGCTCCCAGTGCCATGCTGATTTCGACAGGGGTGAGTTTTTTATCTTTTACTTTCCAAATTTGATAAAATACGCTGAGAACGTTTCGATTGGCATAGCCGGAATGGGCAAGCATCTTGAAAATTTCAGGATGCCGGGAAAGCCATGCCGTGAACTCTTTATCACGCAGTTCACTTTGAGTATATGGTTTTTCACTCCCGGCATTATTAAAAAATTGGCTTAAATAGCATAGCTGTGCCACTTGGGAGGATTGGACCATTTCATGTATTTTCTCAATGGTCAGGGGGCCGAAATCAAGCCGGCTGCGCAAGATATTTCGAGTCTCGTCGGAGATGGCAGAAGAGCGTCCGACTGCAAGTAGGTTCTGAATGTTGTATTCAGAAGGATTGGCACGGACAGAGGTAAAACCTGCCAATGCAACCATACAAAAGATAGCGCTCCGTAAAATGAGATTCATAGGTGAGACAAATTAAATGGGGTAGAGGGGAAGATTTGTCTTCTTGAAAGAGGCAATCTAACATTTTTTTGCTTTGCGTCAACAAAAAATCCAATATTTCCTATGAACGATGATTCGAGGATTTACATAAATATTTATTTTAGAATGATATATGGCTTAATTTTTTTGTGAGAACTGGATTGATGTTCGCTTCCTTTGAAAGAAAAAAGATTCTTTCTATTTATTTCGTGAATTTGTTAGACGTATTTATGAAGAGTCATAATGTTATAACAATAAAAAGGTATCTCAATTTTACCTCCGTAGTGATTGATGATGGTGATTTCCAAATCGTGCTGCATTTGGGGCTCGTTGTTCAAATCAGTTCATAAGTTTTATGAACAAAAGCATGGGATGGTTTTTCAATTCTGAAATTTAGAAATAAGTTCCCATTTTTTAGCGCATCCAATAACGTTTTTAAAAAACGTTGGAGGAATTAGTGTATTCTTGCGAATGTATAAAATTATTTTCCCGTAGCGATTCGGAGAGAAAAATTCTCAAGCAAAGTTCCTTTCAAATATCACTTGTATATTGTGCACATGAAGTTGAGCGAATTCCGTCTTTGCTTTCTTCATCTTTATTTAGGCATGTGTGAGTTTGGCGACGGGTTATACGCCAACCACACCGCCGATGGTTTGGATGATGACCTTCGCGATGATAGTCATCAGGATGAGGGCCACGGGGTAGGCGGTAGCGTAGCTGACCACAGGGGCCTGGGAATCCGTCTTGCTGGCGATGGCGCCCAGGGCCGGGGTGGAGGTCATGCCGCCGCAGATGCCGCCCAGGCATTCCAGAATGTTCATCTTGAAGACTTTCATGCCGACAAAGTAGCCGGAGAACATGCCCGCGCAGGTGACGATGATGCCCATCACAAAGACGGCCGCGCCGTGGGTGGCCACCGTGTCCACCAGGTCCGCGCCGCCCTTGATGCCCGCGTCTGCCAGGAAGAAGACCAGGCCGAGGTCTTGAAGAAGCAGGCGTGTGGGACGCGGGATGTACCCCACAATGGGCCCCAGGCGGCCGAAGTGGCCGAGGAGCAGGGCGACGATCAGCGGACCGCCGGCAATTCCCAGCGAAATGCCCATTCCGTTGCCCAGGCTGAAGTTGACCAGCCCCAGAATGATGCCGAGGGACAGGCCGAATCCCAGGGAAAGGAGGTCCGTCTGGTTCATGTCCTGGCTGCGGTGGCCGATTTTTTCCCCGTATTTGGTGAGGTTTTCCGGCGAACCGACGACGGTCAGCACGTCGTTTCGTTCCAGTGTCGTGTCGCCCGTGGGGACAAAGGTGAACCCCAGCCGGGAAATGCGGGAGATGATGACGCCGTCCGTGCGGAGGGTTTTCAGGTCGCGGAGCTTGCGTCCGGCATAGTCCTTGTTGGTCAGGATCAGTTTGCGGCGTTCCTTCTGGGAGTCCATGGGGTAGGGGTTTTCACAGGCTTCCCCCAGGAACGCGATGTCGTGCGGCATGGTATCGCTGTTGCCTACGATGAGGACTTCCGTCCCTTCCCGGAAGGGGTCTTCCGGCGTCAGGGGCATCAGCCTGCCGTCGCGCACCACGCGGGTCACCATGCAGTGCAGGCCGTCCAGCAGCTTGCAGTCCGCAATGTTTTGGCCGAGCAGGTTGGGCTGGTTGACGCGCACCAGGCGGGAAATGATGCTGGCTTCCTGCTTGGCGTGCATGGCCCTGGCCTCCTTGTGCAGGTCAAAGTGCAGCAGGCGCTCGGCGAGCTTGCGCGCGGCAAAACCGTCATTATGATAGCCCACCGCCTGTCAACCGTCGCAAATGCCGACCGCATCTTCGTCCTGCGCGACGGCAAGGTGATCGAGGACGGAAGGTTTGACGAGCTGAAGGCCCAAAACGGACTGTTTGCCGACATGTGGAGCGATTATCAGAAGTCGGTGCAGTGGAAAGTTGCAAAGGAGGCGTAAGACATGGTAGAAAAACTTCAAAGGCGCTTTGCGCTCTCGCGCAAGGGCGCTGTGGACACGATAAAGGGCAGCCTGCTGTGCGCACTGCAAAACATATCATTCATGCTGCCGGTGTATATGCTGTATTGCCTTGTGTCGGATATGCTCGGCGGCGCGCTCACGGCCTCGCGCATCCCGTTTTACGCCACCGGCACGGTTATATGCGCCGCAGTGATCCTCGTGTGTACATATCTTCAGTATAACAGCACATTCCTCGCAACGTATATCGAAACCGGCGTGCGTAGGATAGGCCTTGCCGAAAAGCTGCGCAGGATACCGCTTTCGTTTTTCGGAAAGAAGGATCTTGCAGACCTCACCTCGGCTATCATGAACGACTGCGCGGTGCTCGACGCGAGCATCCATACCGCCGGCGTCATCTCGCAGATGCGAAACCTCCCGCTGCTCGTGCTCGACGCGACCACGGGGCAGAACGGCTTGCAGCAGGCGAAGGTGTTCCGCGAGACGGCGGGCCTGACCGGCATCATTCTCACGAAGCTGGACGGCACGGCCAAGGGCGGCATCTGCGTCGCCATCGCGCAGGAGCTTGGCGTGCCGGTGAAGTTCGTCGGCCTCGGCGAGGGCATCGACGATCTGCAGCCCTTTGACGCGAAGGAGTATGTCAACGCGCTCATCTGAGAGAGAAGCCGACAGGAGGAAAGCCGTATGGAGATCACGAACATATGCCCCTATTGCGGAAAGGAAATGCGCGAGGGCGCGCTCCCCGCGTACAAGTACGCGCTTACATGGTGTCCGCGCAATGAGCAGGGCGGCATCGTGGAGGGGGAACCCGTTCGGCTGAGCAAGACGCCTGTACTCGGAGGCGTCTATGCACCCGCGCGTTACTGCGAGAGCTGCCGCGTGGTGATCGTTCCCGTGCCGGAGATCGAGACCTTTTCAGACAAGGCCGGCAAATGGCTGGATAAAACGCTCGGCTCGCTCGGCGACCGGATAGACCGCGCGGCGGAGCGCCGCGAGGAGGAAAAGGCCGCGCGGGAGAGAGAAGAAAAACGGAACAAGGACCCGTGGGAGGTATAGCATGAAGCTGGTATTGGCAACACAGAACCCCAAGAAATTAAAGGAAATGAACGAGATCCTGAGCCATCTCGGCGTGGAGGTCGTGAGCGAGGCGGAGCTGGGCGTGAGGATCGAGGTCGAGGAGACCGGCGAGACCTTCACCGACAATGCCCGCCTGAAAGCGACGGCGGTGATGCAGGCGACCGGCCTGCCCGCTGTGGCGGACGACTCCGGCCTCTGCGTGGACGCGCTCAACGGCGGCCCCGGCGTGTAC
>ERZ779874.3635-NODE-3635-length-11256-cov-46.616731_pt1 | contig 11256 bp, 11 predicted proteins | sample MGYA00511031_ERZ779874 | MGnify/ENA primary metagenome ERZ779874 (study PRJEB29588, sample SAMEA2156850) | human gut metagenome | biome: human gut; feature: human-associated habitat; material: faeces | place: Denmark | collected 2008/2010 ...
GATACATCAAGCCAAGAAAAACTTTTTGGAGAAATTCAAAACAGCTTCTAAATCAATCCTTCCAAATCAAGGTAACCAAATTGTATTTCATCATCAAAATTCAAGTAAAGACGATTCAATTCTTCGTCATAACACATATTGAATATGCGGAAACCTACGTCTAACGTCTTAATGTAATCACCGTTTATGTCAAACACCAGCAATTTGGTAGGCTCGTATTCACGGTCATAATCACCGCCCGAAAAAGATGCCAGTATTTTTCCGCCTTTGCAGAATACCGCCTCCTCGTAATAATGATTTCTGCCCGAATCATCCCATTGCGGACCATATACATTATACTTCAAATTACCATCAAAATCAACGATAGTCATTAAGTCATCATATATATAAAGCTGTAATGCAAGACCATACTCCGATGATGAAGCATATGTAAACCGTTTCTGCTTCACATCAGGATGGTCATAAGAAATCGGCTTCATTTCACCGGTCAACATATTCCACCGTGAAACACTCGGTACATAATCACTGGCACTGACCGGAGCTATTGTACGTCCGATACAAAGAGTGTCATCGATGTATTCGTATTCGGTCGGGAAATTAACGATATTCATACTCATTTTAATCTGAGGACAGTAATCCGGATTAGTCACAACACTGTCTAAATCATAACTGAAAATCTTCTGTTTCCCATGGTCGTTCACATAAAATTTACGCCTCCTCTCATCCGATGCTATATAGCCTATATTCGCTATCTCATTGGGACCTTGACCCAAAGGTGCAGTAGAAGCTACGTAACGGAAATTCTTCTTATCAAACAAATAAATCTGATTAGTCACAGACTTAGCGTCCCGGATTATCAGGTATTCATTTTGAATATAAAGACGGGCATAACTGCCTATCAGTATAGAATCTGTCTCAAACTGTATCACTTTCCCCTTAACGTCTGTCACATTGTCACGACTGTTTTGGTATTTGTCTGTAGATGAACTGTTTTGTTGACAACCGAAGCATACTGATACCAAAAGCATTAAATAATAATATATCCTATGCATATTTTTATTCATATTTAATTTACGAATAAAGAAGTGGCTTACAACTCAAAGCCACTTCCAGTATGTTATATCATATTAACCGTTACGCCAAGAGTCAACCCAAATATAACAATAACACCCTTTACCATTTTCCTTACAACCAAAAGGACACAAAGGATTTTCACCGCTAGCCAAAGCTTCCACATTGTCTATGGTTAAATCTGACAATGCTTCCGATTCTTGTGACTGGCTATAAGCTGTATAGCCTGAAGCTACGGCTACCGCGGCAATCAAGCTGAACTTCAATATTTTATTCTTCATGATTTAATTATATTGTAAATGGAACATTTTTTATTTATTTTCTCGTCTGCGAAGCCACAAATCCCCGATTTGCGAATCTTCTGTTTTTTCTTAACTTTGCAACGGTCTATCCTCCTTTCGTTTTAGGGTTTGACTGGAGTGGGAACATACAGGTTTCCTTGCACGAACTCCATTCCGTTTCCACTCCTTTTATATAAAATTTCTTTATCTCTTGCACAAATAGCAAATAACTATATTATAGGGGCGTATCGCATACGCCCTGAAAACATACACGTGGATTACTGGACGCATTCGGGCGTATGCGATACGCCCCTACGACGAATGGACAAAGCACAAATTAAGCAGACTGTCAATCGCTTACCGCTTCTCCCGTCACACTGATGCGCAGCGGAGCGTCTGCCGTGTTGCAATACACGTCTACAGTCTTGCGGAAATGACCTGCCTCATCCGCCTCGTAAATGATGAGCAAGGTGGTTTCCTCGCCCGGACGAACAGGACGCTGGCTGTATTCCACACGGGTACAGCCGCAAGAAGTATCCACCCCGTGTATCACCAAAGGAGCATTGCCTGTGTTCTTCAGCGTTACCTTCCGCTCTTTCTTCTCCCCCATGGGGAAAGAGCCGAACTGCACATCCTGTTCGCTTAACGAAACAGTGGTCTGCTTCGTACCGGTTGTTGCGGAACGCTTGCCGCCGATGATGTTCAGGTAAAGTTCCTTCACCTGCGGATTATGGACGGGATTGCCGATGGCAACTACCCGGTTGTCCTTATCAAGGAGGAAAGTCTGCAGAGCCATCTCCGAAGGGAAACGGTTCACGCGGTTGAAAGCATCCTCACGGTCGAAACACACCGGATAGGTAAAGCCATCGCGTCGTGTCAGATAGGTTAACTCACGTGCATCCTTCGGATGGAAGAAGAATACGTATGACAGCTTGTCCTTTCCGAATAGCGAATCGGTTTCCGCTATCAGCTACTTCCACTTGGGCAGCTGCAGCTTGCAACTGGTGCAGCCGATGGAGTCGACATACGTCACGATACGGTAAGGAGCAGCCTGCCAGCGGAAATCCACCGTGTCCCTGCCCTGTACCGTAAACACCGCTTGCACAGGAAAGGAGATTTCCTTCCCGTCCCATTCCTGCACCAGGCGCGTCAAACGTTCCTTATCAGATTCTTGACAAGCTGCCAGCAAACACAGCATCAATAGCAATACACCCGTTTTCTTCATAGCTTTGGTAACATTTGGTTACAAACGGAAAGTACCGGTATAAACCGTACCATCTATTTCTATCTGCAACTGATACGTACCTGCCGGCACACCGCTCAGGTCAATCATCATGCCTTGTGTATGGAAATAGGCCTGTTGATAAACCATTGTTCCACTCGTCTGACGCAGAATCGAGACAACCGCTTCTTTGTTTTCAGGCATCGAGACAGACAATCCTAATTGAGTAAGGAATGCACGAGGCTCTTCCATTAATGAACTGGGTTTTGGGCGTCCTTCTCCAGTTTGTTCTCTTGCTATTAACAGTTCTATTTCAGCTTTGCCTTGAGCAAATACAAAAGAAACTGTCATCAGCATACACAATAAAGTAATCAGTTTTGTTTTCATAATCTTTTTGTTTTTTGTTTCCACAAAATTCTGAAAAGTGATAAAAACAAACAAATATTTTACGTTACAATTTCTGTCACACCGTTACAACAAGCGTTACACTTCTATTGTATCTTCCTGATTTATAGCACCATGAAAGAAATAACCAAAAGTCTCTTTTGATAGTTTCTCTTTCAAGCGATGCTTGCGGGTACGCAGGGTATTTTCCTTACATCCGATGCATGAGATTATCAGGCTGGTAGGATAATTCATAAGAGAAAGCAGGCAAAACAGCAAATCATTTTTAGTGATTTGGGGATGTTCGGCTTTCAGCCGTTTCACAAGTTCATCAAACAAAGCGAGGGTTTCTTTTTGGAATGCTTCCTGTTCTTTTTTCGAGAAAGGTTTGCCGTTGCCTTTCTGTATGGCATTGATTCGCTTTTGCCATACGGTCTCTTGAAACTGCCCGATAAGTGTTTGCGCTTCTATGGCTGCTATCTCTTGGTGCATCGCACTCCATTCTTCAGGGTTCCGCCGGTTCTGTTCAGCCACGTATTCCTTGATAGCGGCTAATCGGTTTGCGACCAGTTGTTTCTCTAATAGCAGGTAGCGGCGCTTCTTGCGCTGCACAAAGAAGAAAACGCCGGTACCGCACAGCAACAGCGTAATACCGATGCCGCCCCACAGGCAGATGGCGTTTTCACGCCGGTCAGCTTCCTCCTTTTGACGGTCTACCTCTTGCCGATACGCTGCGGTCAGTCTTTCTATCTTGTCCGTTTGCCGCAAGGCGTAAAGCGAATCTTTATAAATATGGAAAGAATCTACATAATCGCAAGCCCAATCGGGATGTGCTTTCCGGTGTAATTGGAACAGGTGATAAAACGACATGGCACGGGTAATGATTTGGGAATTTTTTGTTGCTTTGAGGAAATAGAAAGAAGCCGAATCTGCATTTCCTTCTTCTTTGAAAAGCACCGCTTTGTTGTAAAAATCATTTCCGTAAGTATCAACTATTTCCTGCAGGTAAGCTTTAGCCTGTTGGCGATTACCAGTCAAACGGGCATGCAGGCACAATTGCCTGATGATATACCTTTCGTAGGATTTATTTTCTAATTGGCGGGCGAACGAAATGGCTTCCTGATAATAATGGTAAGCACTGTCGTATCGATTCAGCAGCATAAAGATGTCTCCCATACTATATGCGGCGATGTAGCAATCCGTCGTATCGGGATGTGCGTCTACATACTTCTGCATTTCCCGGTAATGTAACAAGGCTTGTGAGTAGCAGTCAGTTTTGTGATATAAGTACCCCAAGTCGTAGTTCACCAACATCCGTGTACGGTCTTGCGTTTGTGAGGGCAAAGCGGCAAGTGCCTGCAGGTTGACCTTCAGGGCAAGGGTGTCGTTGCCTTGCTGCTGGCAGATGCGCCCCAAGAGGAAATAGCTTTTGGCAAGCGGAATGCCGGGAGCCTGTTTGCTGTAATAGCCGAGGGCGAGCTTTATCAGCGAATCGTCCGTGCCTATCCGGTCCTGCTTGTTCAGGGCTTCGGTATAAAGCAAGGCATAATCCGCCCGAGCCTGTTCCTGCAAGCGGTCGGGGCAGGCTATCCGCCCAAGCAGGTCCATTACCGAATCGGGCTGTGCGGTATGTAAGGAGGCCTCCTGCAGCAAAGCCAGATCGTTCTTGCTCCCTTGGCGGCAGGAACCAAGCAACAGCAGGCAGAGGCTAAGCAGCATTACGTGTTTCATGCCCGCAAATATATGAATTTTCTTCATGACATCCCATACCGGCCAGACAAATATCTTCTTGTTTTCGCCAGAGCAATATAGTTTCACATTTGTTTCATCTGACTGAAACTATAGTTTTAATAAGCTGAAACTGTAGTTTCAGTATAGATAAAACTATAGTTTCAGCTTATTAAAACTCACGAAACTTATAGGTGCGTTTGCTGAAGCGACTAAATCCCTCCCTAAAAGCAGTAATTTGAGAAACAGCTTCTGAAAACGGCAGACTTTTTGATAAACCAACACGATTTAGCTGTCATAGACCCGATGGATATAAATAAGGTGAACAACATCTTGTCGGAAAGACTGTCTGCCCTCCATATCGAAGGCGCAAACGGTATTGTCTACACCTATAAAGGAGAAACAAAGTATAGCGCAAACGATTCGGTTTCGCCGGCAAAGGCCAGGTATTGCATGCCGGCACACTACATCGACTATCCTCCCTCGATACAGGTACAGGCCTGGACCGACTATGGCACGGCAACATTATGGCATTATACAGAAGCAGAGTACATCGGGATAGCAACGGCATCCTTTTGGGCATCATCCTGTTAGGAGGAAGATACCGAGCACTACGAAAGAAAGAAAAGCTGCAAACGCCAGCCTTAAAAATCAAAATAAACGAAAAACAGCAGACGTGCGTGATTGAAAGAGTCGTACACAAAACCAAACGGCAGAACCTGCAAATCTTAACCATGTTTCTGGAAGCCGATAACCATTTCCTGACACGCGAAGCTATCAAACAAAGATTCTGGCAAAACTATGCAAACACGAAAAGCGCAGACAAAAACCTTAATACACACATCAATGAAATCAGGCAAATATTGCACCAACACGAAGGCTATGACCTGATTACCCATAAAGGATATGGATACACCTTAGTAATGCCTAAGTGATGCAGACACCACATTGACACATATATGCTGAAGCTCCGTGGAAGCCGACCGCTTTACCACATCCGGCAAGCTATACGGACAAAGACATCCGGCTGCATGAAAAATCCCTTGCAGTCAGGACTGTTGTCCCATACTGCCAGGACTGGACGAGGACTGAGCTGCAACGGACCGGGAAGCTGGCTGACTTAGAAACTGTTTTGAATTTCTACAAATAAGAAAACGGAGTTGGATAATCATAAACCCAATACTTCTACTGATGCGTTTTTCATCAGCGGAATTTCTTTCAAACGGCTTAACGGAATGCCTTTCGCTTGTGCCAAGATATTACGGTTAATCTGTCCGTGCGCCACCACCAATACCGACTTTCCGGCATAATGCGCACGAAGATACTCGATGCAACGTCCTGTACGTGCATAAAGCATTTCGGGTGTCTCGGCATCAGCCGGTAAACGGGAACGGTCTACGCTATCTATCGGCAATCCCGTCCAACTTCCCCAGTCTATCTCACGGAACAAAGCATTCTTTTCCCATGGCAACCCTCTATCGCCTACCGCAAGCCGCACCGTATCAACCACCCGCTGCAAGTCGCTGCTTACAATAGCGTCTAACGCGATGTCCTTCAGGCTTTCACCCAAAGCCACTGCTTGCCTCCTGCCTTCTTCCGTAAGATGTCCGGGCAAATGTCCCTGGAATATCCGGCTCAAATTCTCTTCCGTCTGCCCGTGCCGGGCAAGAAAAACGTTCATTAGTTAATAGTTAATAATTAATAATGAATAGTGAATAGTGAATAGTGAATAACGAACATAACTCTTCGCTATTCACGGCTCTTTCATTTACTTGTAGGGGCGGGGTCTGCCCGCCCGAAAACATCAACTGCTCTATTTGTGGTCGCATTCGGACAGGCAAACCCTGCCCTTACAGTTATTTGGCAAATGCGGACAATCCATTGCCGTGTTCGCTATTAACTATTCACTATTCACTAAATCAGTCTTCCATCAGCTTGCGGTAACGCACGCGCTTCGGCTCTACGTTGCCCATCCGCTTCATCTTGTTCTCTTCGTATTCGGTGTACGAGCCTTCGAAGAAGAAGACTTCGCTGTTTCCTTCAAACGCCAGAATATGCGTACAGATACGGTCGAGGAACCAGCGGTCGTGGCTGATGACTACGGCACATCCGGCAAAATCCTCCAAACCTTCTTCCAAGGCACGCAAGGTATTCACATCGATGTCGTTGGTCGGCTCGTCCAGCAACAGCACGTTGCCTTCTTCTTTCAATGCCATAGCCAGGTGCAGACGGTTGCGTTCACCTCCCGAAAGCTTTCCGCACAGCTTTTCCTGATCGGAACCTGAGAAGTTGAAGCGGCTCAGGTAGGCACGGGCATTCACGTCACGGTTGCCCATACGGAGCAATTCATTTCCACCGCTGATAACCTGATATACCGTCTTGTTCGGGTCTATATCTTTGTGTTGCTGGTCAACATAGGCAACCTTTACGGTTTCGCCTACCTCGAAATCGCCTTTATCGGGTTTCTCAAGACCCATAATCAGACGGAACAAAGTAGTCTTTCCGGCACCGTTCGGACCAATGACACCTACAATGCCGTTAGGAGGAAGCATGAAGTTGAGGTCGTCGAAGAGCAACTTGTCGCCGTATGCCTTTGCCACGTGCTTGGCCTCGATGACTTTATTACCCAAGCGCGGACCGTTCGGGATAAAGATTTCCAGCTTTTCTTCCTTCTCTTTCACGTCTTCGTTCAGCAATTTGTCGTAAGAGTTCAGACGAGCCTTTCCTTTTGCCTGACGTGCCTTGGGAGCCATACGCACCCATTCCAACTCGCGTTCCAAAGTCTTGCGGCGCTTGCTTGCCACTTTCTCTTCCATTTCCATCCGTTTGGTCTTCTGCTCCAGCCAGCTTGAATAGTTTCCTTTCCAGGGAATGCCTTCGCCACGGTCGAGTTCCAGAATCCATCCGGCAACGTGGTCGAGGAAGTAACGGTCGTGGGTTACAGCGATTACCGTACCTTCGTATTGCTGCAAGTGCTGCTCCAACCAATCAATGCTTTCGGCATCCAAATGGTTGGTAGGCTCGTCCAGCAGAAGGATATCCGGCTTCTGAAGCAACAAACGGCACAAAGCCACACGGCGGCGTTCGCCTCCCGACAGCTGTTTTACCGGCTGGTCTTCGGGCGGACAACGCAATGCATCCATCGCACGCTCCAATTTGCTGTCCAGATTCCATGCGTCCGTAGCATCTATCACATCTTGCAGTTCAGCCTGACGGGCGAACAATGCATCCATCTTTTCCGGGTCTTCGTAATATTCTGGCAAACCGAACTTCTGGTTGATTTCTTCGTATTCCGCCAATGCGTCCACCGTAGCCTGCACGCCTTCCATCACGACTTCCTTTACCGTCTTGGTATCGTCCAGGTAAGGCTCCTGCGCCAGATAGCCCACCGAATATCCCGGCGAGAAGACCACCTCACCCTGATAATTCTTCTCCAGTCCGGCTATGATTTTCAGCAACGTAGACTTACCGGCACCGTTCAAACCGATGATGCCGATTTTCGCTCCGTAGAAAAAGGATAGGTAGATGTCTTTCAATACCTGTTTGTTGTTTTGGAAGGATTTGCTCACTCCCACCATCGAAAAGATAATCTTTTTATCGTCTGCCATATTCTTTTATGTTTTTAATGTTTCTGATAATGTTTCTTGAAATAACGATAAGTAAACGCCAGATACAGCAAAAGTCCTGCTATGGCTATCAACAGTCCGGCAAAACACAAATCCTTGCCTTGCACCTGCAAATATACGCCCAGCAGTATACCGAATGCCAACGCCAACTCCCACGACAAGCGATAGGTATGATAACCTGTCCCGCGCTCGCAATGCAACGGGAGCAAAATCATCAGCTGAAGGAACTGACCGATGGAAAAACCTGCGCCTAAACCTATCAGACCGCCGCTTACATAGAAAGGATAAATGCCCGCACGATGATGCAAAACCATCAATCCGGCAATCATCAGCAATTGCCCGATGCCGACCTGAATCCGTCCATCAACCGGACGCCTTACGCTCTCCCTCACCAACAGATAGAGTAAAAAGCCGAGTCCCATGCAAAGATAAAAAGAAAAATCGGAAACCGAAACGAAAAGCATACCTATCACCAACGGAACCGCCATCAGATTGATACCCGGAGGAATCGCACGGAAAAGCAGGAAACGGTCGAACGAACACAAGGGCAGATTCAAAGGAGCGCGGAAACTGACTTTCACATAACCGATTAACGTTATAGCCGGAATCAACAACATTGCTGAATAACAGAACAAGGACTTAAAACCGTAATGTGGCACACTCGTTAAACCAACAAGGATGCCCGCCAGCATCCCTACAATACCAGACCAGGTAAATGCCCGGTTTGCCCTGTTCCGCTGATGGCTGGGAGCCACATCAATCGCCAACGTACTGCCCGTAGACATTAAAGCGATTCCGAACGCTCCTCCCTGTAAAACACGCAAAGCGGCAATCTGCCATGCTGCCGAAACCCATGAATAAGCCACCGTTGCCAAGCCCAATACAATCATGCTCCGTATGCATACCTTCTTACGGCTGAATGTATCGACCAGATAACTGTTGAACGCTCCGGGAATAAACAGGGACAAGGCGAACACCACCGTCATACACGCCGCTTCCACTCCGGTATATCCCCAAACATCCGTCATCCACCGATGCAGGACAGGAAACTGCATATAAACGGCTGCATGAAAAAACACATTTGCCGCTGCAAGCAAAGTAAAGTTTTTATTCCACAGCATAATACTTATGTAGACTAACTCTTTCACCACAGAGGGCACAGAGGCTCACACAGTTTGTCAAGTGAAATTATTCCTCGATGTTACCCTGTGTCTTCTGCGATGAATGGATAACATGATAATCAATATTGTTCCGACTCATTCGGGAAATCGCCCGACTTCACATCAGTCACATACTGCCCGATAGCATCGGTCATTACCGCATTCAGGTCGGCATAACGGCGCAAGAACTTCGGACTGAAACCTTTGGTCATGCCCAACATATCTGCTACAACCAGCACCTGACCATCGGTAGCCCCTCCGGCACCGATACCGATAACCGGAATATGCAACGAGTCGGTCACTTGTTTTGCCAAGGCAGCCGGAATCTTTTCCAATACCAAAGCAAAACATCCGGCTTCTTCCAGCAACTTTGCATCGCGCAACAACTTGTCGGCTTCGGCATCGCCTTTGGCACGCACGCCATACGTACCATATTTATTGATAGACTGAGGCATCAATCCCAAATGTCCCATCACCGGAACGCCTGCCCCGATAATCTTACGGATAACCTCAATCACTTCTTCTCCACCTTCCAGTTTCAAAGCATCGGCACCTGTCTCCTTCATCATCCGCATGGCGTTGCGCACACCATCAAACGGGTCTGCCTGATAAGAGCCGAACGGCATATCCACTACCACCAAGGCACGCTGCACGCCACGTACCACCGACCGCGCATGATAAATCATCTGGTCTACGGTAATCGGCAGGGTAGTCATATTACCCGCCATGACATTCGAAGCCGAATCACCTACCAGAATTACGTCCATTCCGGCTCCGTCCACTATCTGGGCAGTGGTATAATCGTATGAAGTCAACATCGAAATCTTTTCACCTCTTTCTTTCATTTCCATCAAGCGGTGGGTGGTCACCTTCCGGGCATCACTAACTAAATATCCAGCCATAATCTTTTTTTTCCTTTTTATAAAAACAGGGCAAAAGTAACTCATTTCAACGAGTTAAGCAAGCAGGCTTCTCATCTTTTCGTAATCGAACGATGTAAAATCAGGAATCACCTGCCTGCATTTGTCACGTATGGCATCCGCCGGATTGGTCGTGCTTAATCCGATGACTGTCATACCTGCCGCGTTGCCCGCCTCCAATCCGTGAAACGAATCTTCGAACACCATGCAGTTTTCAGGCACTGTATCAAATACTTCCGCACCCAGCAGGAAACAATCGGGAGCAGGTTTCGAACGGGTAAACATCTCTGCCGTAAGAATACGGTCTACCAAATCCTTCAGCTCGGGATGCACGGCGTACACATTCGCCATTTTCTGCTCATTCGAGCTGGTCACAATCGCAATCTTTACTCCGTGGGCATGCAATTCGCGCATAAAATCCGTCACACCGGGTATGTAATCATATTTCATCTGCGCCTCAAAACGGTTCAAGGCCTCCGTGATTTCTTCCTGTTCTTTTTCCATTCCGGCAAAATGACGGTCATAAATCTGACGCAAGGTCTGTCCCTTGATAATCTTGCCGAACTCCTCGTATTCCGGATGGTATTTCTTCCCCACCCCATTCCAGAAAATGCTATACTGCGATTCGGTATCCATCACCACTCCATCGAAGTCGAAAAGAGCGGCTATCGTTTTTGTTTGGTTCATAAGTCAATACGTTTTGTTTTGCGTCGCAAAGTTCGGAAATATCGTCTCATCTTCCTAACTTTCGGCTTAAAAAATCTGAAACAAATCAATAACTATCGGCCCACCTCTTTTTAAACACTTCCTCCTTAGAAGCTGTTTTGAATTTCTCCAAAAAGTTTTTCTTGGCTTGATGTATCC
>ERZ779874.3638-NODE-3638-length-11254-cov-2.671221_pt1 | contig 11254 bp, 5 predicted proteins | sample MGYA00511031_ERZ779874 | MGnify/ENA primary metagenome ERZ779874 (study PRJEB29588, sample SAMEA2156850) | human gut metagenome | biome: human gut; feature: human-associated habitat; material: faeces | place: Denmark | collected 2008/2010 ...
GCTGGTATCCACCCGACAAGTTACGGATCAATCGCCGACTGAAATGTGAAATTCCACAACGTCCCATCACGTCTTTCACGGCTCCCTGTACCTCATGAGTAGGGATTAGGCGCATGTTGGCACAATGCACCAGATATTCCTCGACCGTCAAATCCATGTGCAGGGGCGGTTTCTGCGGCAAAAAGCCCAAATGTTTTTTGGCCTCGACCGGATTCTCCCGCAAATTGATACCCTTAATGTACACTTCCCCTTCCGTCTGTTTCAACACACCACACATGATATTCATCGTGGTTGACTTTCCTGCCCCGTTGGAGCCTAGCAACCCGTAAATGCCATTTCGCGTAATTTCAAAATTAATATCTCGAATCGCCCACTGAATACTGTAACGATGAGATAAATGCTCCACTTTTATAATAGATTCTTCCATACACTCATTTTAAATTCATACAATACACACAAACCACTAGGTTATCCTGCAAGTTTTTCCCTCGAAATAAATTCCTTCGACCACCTCCTCTATAAACGAGGGCACTGAAAAAGTTCTATTGGCGAAACATCACTACCCCCTCCGACTCCCCCGTACAGAAGGGGAAAAACTGATTACCAATCGGTTTCCTCTCCAGCGTGGGAAGGAGTCAGGGAAGGTAGTTCAAAGCAACAAGACTTTCTCAGTGCCCTCATAAACAAAGGGGGAGCTGACACACTTTTCTCAAACAGGAAGTAACTCAACTCTCCCTCTGTTTATATCGTTTACTTGTCAGCTAACATCTTATTAATCTTATACAGCAAATACTCGTAATGCGACTTCGTTTCCCCGGAACTCTTCGTTACGGCTCCTTTCAACAAATTCTGTATTTTGAACAACATGTCGAAATAGTAATTCACCGGGACATAATCACTGGGCATCACCACTTGTTTCATCGGATAAAATCCGCTTTGCTCTTCCGGATTTATTCCTTTCTCCGGCAGAACAGCAAATTGCTCACGTATCAAATCCAACTGTTTCCGATCAATCACTTCCGAAGCAATCGCCTCCTCATGGCCTGTCGCTACAATCCCTTTTTGCGGTGTAAAGTTACCCGCCGTAGTGGCAATCGTAGAGGATGCAACCACACTACCCAAGAACTCCTTCTGCAATTCCATCTCGTATTTCTCCAACGGACGATTCTTCAACGTTCCATCCCATACGTTCTTATAAATATCATCGACATACTCGGCCAACGAATAATCTCCACCTTTCTCTGCTCCGAGAGCCACATATTTCAACCGGAAGGTCAAGGTTCCCAAGATAAAACTCCGAATTTGATCTACATTGGAATTTCGAATCCCCAACTCTTTCTCCACTGCCTTGTTGTCCAACCAGGCAAGATCTTTCGCCATATCGATCATGCACTTCACGGCAGCCTTCTGTATCGCACCGGGAACGACCACATAACTCGGTTCTTTTTCCGTGGAAAAAGCTTCCATTTGGTAAAAACCACCCAAATTCACAGACACGTCATTAATCCGCTTTTTCAACTGATTGCGTAACATGTTGTACAACTGGCTTCTAAAAGTCAAGTCTTCATCTCCCTCGGCATACCAATCATAGAAATTCCGAACGGCAATCTTTAGATTGTTCACAGCATACTCCAAAGCCTTCAAATGATCATCTCCCAAATCTCCGGCAAAACAACGGGGATCGTAGTAATAATAAGGCATCTTCCCGAAAGTATAGTTCGGATTTGTTCGCCCCTCCCGAATCCAACGATCCAAGGTTGCAAATTCATCTTTCGGTGTAGAGGCCATCGGAATCGGTTCATACAACCACTTGATCACGTAATAATCGTACTCGCCTAATTCCCCGCCAGGAACCATCCTCACTCCCTTTTCCACATCCCCCGGCTGAGCGATATAATTACACGGCACGTAATCCATCACAGAAGGACTCAATCCATGTTTCCGCGTGAAAGATGGAGAACGTAACGAATCAACCGGATACACGGCAGATGCACCTACATTGTACACCAAGCCTAAGTTAATACCAGCTTCCCGCATAATCACTGAACGTATCATTTCCCCCATCATTTCCTCGGAGAAATGATTTGTCCGAACACTCGGATCTGCCGCCATAGTGGTCAATATCCGGTTTGCCTTCAAACTAGACATTAACCCGTCATAGACATACAGGGAAGCATTCAATATCTCTCCCGTACGAGGGTCCACGTGCATTGAATTCTGTATATCGAGCCACAACGGGGCATACCTGATCGTAGAATACTTTATATTATTGGCATTAAAATCCGGATCATCTTTCGGGAAATCCATTACCCGGATCACATTTTTAAAACCAATTTTCTTGAAAGCCTCATTCCATGCCTCAATTCCTTCTTTAATGTAAGGTTTCCACGCCTTTGGCATCAACGTGTCCATATAGAACACGATTGGTTTCTTTACCTCAACTGTTTCTCCCCGACGATAAGCCGCTTCATCTGCCGGTTCAACACGCCAACGTTTCGTGTAAAACGTGTGGTCCAACCCCTTCCGATCGCTCTCAACCTGTGAAACTTTCATGAAAGAGACTCCCAAGCGGGGATCGGCCAACCGGGGTTGCATCGGTTCTTCCGGCAGTAACATCAACATCTTATTCGTTGTCACGGAAACTTTCGTATCTCCAGGGATCACCTTAAAAGCCCCAAACAGATACTGGTTTTCGATAAATCCCAAATCACATGTCACCACGATATTATTATCGAAAGCGTTTACGTCTTTCAACAATGAACACTCCTTTTTGTATTCATGCGTTCTGGAAATCAGTCCATAGAATGAATTTCCACCGATAGACGCAAATGGTGTTGTGTACGGGGAATACTCCATGAACAAAGGAGTCATATCCACCACAACTGCCGTACTATCCGGTGTATAAGCCTTTATTTTGAACGAGCCGTACACACCCCTGGCATTCGACCGTTCGATAGCCTGGTTCCAATTCGTTTCCGAACTATTATTCAAAGGTTTATCTGTCAAGAATATTCGGGCCTGTAATGTCGAATCCAAACGAGTGAAACGAAATGGCAAAGCATATCCGGCGAACTGCCCAACCACACCTTCTCCATTGTCACTGATATCCTCGATAGAAGAGGTCAGCATCATATCTTTACCCAACAATTTTATCGGGAATTCGACCAATACTTTGCCTCCTACCTTATGGACCGTCATCAACCCATGAGCTGTTTTCACCTGCTTACCTTTGAATAATTTCTGGTAAGCTGTCAATGTCTCTTTCTTATCCTTTTCCTTCGCTTGTCCTTGTACCCCCCAACCGAACAGGAAAAAAGAAAGAAAACAGATATATAATATATTTCTCATATTCTTTCGTTTATTAGAAAATCAAACCTATTTCAATGCTTGCTCTATCTTGTACAACAACAACCGATAATGCTGACGAGTATCTTCTGAGCCGGTATTTACCTTACTCTTTAACAATGTCTGAATTCGCTTCAACATATCGAAATATACGTGATCCAACGGTTCGATTACCAGATTGGTATTCACGTTCACACCATAACCGAACCACTGTTTTTCAGCCATATTCAATGGTTGTTGCGCCACATCCGTCTCCGGAGCCTCGGCACAAGGTTGCATCGTCTCCACGTTAGAGAAACCTCCTAACACTTCCTGCGATAGTATTCCATACCGTTCCCGGCTCATCAACTTCACCTGCTCCGGCACCTCGACCATCTTACAATTGTCGGTTAGTGACAACGGTTTCCCGGACATACCCTTTTTCCCCAAGTCCGTAACGAGCAGTATTTGTTTTATCATCTCCATCTGCATCTTTTTATCTTGCGTGGTCAACGTCTTTCCCTGGCGAGTAGCAGCAAAAGCGAAATCCTGCAGGTGCATCAAGAACTCTCTCGTGGTATAAGTATCCTTACTATCATCTTTTGCGGCACTCAAAGCCACTAACCAACGTCGGGCTAATAATGCCCCGAATATGCTTTCTTCCAACTGAGTCGAGATATTACTCATCAAAGGTAATTTCTGTTGCAAATCAGGAGCATTCAGCCATTCCAAGTCTCTTATTTGTCCCAACAAGAAATCGACAGCTCGTTTCTGCTTCTCTTTCGGCACCACTGAATAACTCGGTAATTCATCTCCATCATATCGCTCGTTCAAATATATTCCCCCAATATTAAACATCACGTGATTCACGTAACGCACGTACTGGTAAATAACGTGAGTTCGATGAAAATAAATAGTTGAAAATTTGGTGGTTAGCGATAAAAGTATTAAATTTAAAGTACTCAATTTCAAACAAATACTCCTATCGCTATGCTCACCGATGACAAAATTATGGAAATTTTTGTAATGGCAGACGAGTTCTGCAAGGTTTTTAACACGATGCTCCGCCGCAGAGGACTTGAAGTCCCACGAAAAGACAGGAAGCGCGAATATCACCGTGACGGCCGTCTGTCCCAGGCCGAAGTCATACTCATCATGATAATGTTCCACAGCTCCAATCACAAATGTCTGAAACACTTTTACCTGGATGAAATACGCGTCAGGTACAGGCACCTGTTTCCCCAGGTCGTTTCGTACAACAGGTTTACAGAGCTGGAGAAATCCGTGGTGGTGCAGTTTGTCATTTTCGTTAAGAAATGCCTCTTGGGCAAATGTACCGGCATCAGTTTTGTTGACAGCACCCTGCTGAGGGTGTGCCGCAACCAACGCATACACGTACACAAGGTGTTCAAGGGGATAGCACAGCGTGGCAAATGCTCGTTGGGCTGGTTCTACGGCTTCAAACTGCACCTGATATGCAATGACAAGGGGGAGATTCTGAACTTCATGATTACTCCTGGGGATGTTGACGACCGTGAGCCTCTGAAAATGAGGTCTTTTGTCGAGTTTATCTACGGGAAACTTGTCGGAGACAAGGGATACATCGGCAAGGACCTGTTCAACAAACTGTTCATTGACGGGATACAGCTGATCACAAAACTCAAAAACAATATGAAAGGCGGTCTTAGGTCAATGTACGACAGAATCCTGTTGCGGAAGAGAGCCATTATCGAGACAATCAACGATGAGCTGAAAAACATCGCACAGATTGAGCACTCCCGGCATCGTTCTTTCCCTAATTTCATCGTGAACTTAATCGGGGGCATTGCAGCCTATTGCTTGTTCCCAAAGAAACCAATGATCAATTTTGAACGAGTCTTTGATAATCAGTTGACTCTCTTTTGATTATTTTCATCGAACTCACGTTAATTATCTTTACGAAGGTCTTCTTCCTTATATTTCCCTAGCAAATCCGATGAAGCATTGAAAAAGTTCAATTGACTTCCTCGATCCTTCGGATCAGCCATATCTATATTAACTAAATTCAAGAAAAGCTGCAGACTACCAAACACCCATATCGTTTCCGAACACTCCTGCGAGATAAAGTTATAATAAGGTGCGGCATACGTTGGCGTCGGCAACGAGTTCAAATCCGTCAATGTGAAATTCCAATCGTTGATCACCTTTTTCGCATAAATCGCTGCATTCTTCCAATCCTCCATATACAGGTAAACACGGGATTTCAACAACTGCACCATCGGCAAGCTCGTGCGGTAATCCTTCTTGTATTGCTGCTCGACAGGCAACTTCTCGTAAAGCGATTCTGCCTCGTTCAAATCCTTCAATACCTGCTCATACACCTCCTCCACCGTATTCCGGGGAAGTTCCAGCACCTCCAAAGCACTTGTTAACTTTAACGGTACCCCCAAGGCCGTCTTGTCATAATTATAAGGAGCTCCCCACATGTTGACCAGTTGGAAATAATAAAATCCCCGTAATGCCAACGCCTGCGCTTTCACTATATTTTTCTCGTCCTCCGTTCCGGACACGCCATCGATGTAATCCAATGCGGCATTCGCACCCAATATATAAGTATAAAAGTTTTTATAAGCACTTCCTGATGTTATACAAGGCTCAACAAAAATATCCGGTTGCCAAGCATACGCTTTTTCCAACCCGACAATATCTTCTGCCGTCCTCATAGCTGAGGCTTTCAACTCCCCGGTAGAATCCGTGCACATGATGTCATCATCGAACATCAACAACAGATTCATAACCTCATTTCCATTCCCGATGAGGATATAGGCATCTCCTAACAACATCTCGTTCAAGGAAGAAGCCTCCCTCGGTATATATTCAGTTTGCGATTTCGGTTCCAGAAAATCGGAACAGGCTACCGCTAGTCCTGCTAATAAAACGATCAATAACTTTTTCATATTTCCACGCGTTTAAAATCCAATATTAATACCCAAGGAGTAATTCTTCGGGTGTACGCTATTCCCCAATTCCGGATCGAAACCATTCCAACGCTTGCTCGCAATCACGAACAGGTTAGATACCGAGGCGTTTACCGAGAGCGTCTTCAATCCCATTCGCTTACACCATTCCTCCCCCACTCTCCATGACAACGACAACTGGCGGCAGCGCAAAAAGGACGCATTGGCGACCTGCACATCGGAATCAGCCCACATTTCCATCCATCTTTCAGTACTATTATCCGGCAGATATAACGTTTGTGATGTCCTCACCACCCCCGGTATTTTCGTGTAATTCTCGTCGCCAGGCTTTTTCCAACGTTTATTCAAATCCTTATTCAGATTGACAGTAGGTTCCGGCATATACGTTCCCCCCTGCTCGAATCCCTCGTAAGGTGAAGGCAAACGTTTCTTACTTCCCAACAGCAACGAGAATCCCGAAGAAAGTGTCAATCCTTTCCAGCGCAAGCTGAAATTCAAACCTCCCGTGAAATTAGGTTCTGTTGTGCCCGAGTACACGAGGAATGTCGTGGGATCCACCAACGAATTTCTCTCCGCCTCTGGCACGTCCACGTAATTGAACAAGGGACGCCCGTCCTCTGCGCTCAATCCCGCAAAAGAATATGACCAGAATCCCCCGACCGGATACCCCTTTTTCAACACTTTGGTGGAAGAACCGTTAATATACTCGTTTTTATAGGCAAAATACTCTGCCTCACCGGTTTCATTCCAATTCTTGGACGAATTCAACGACAAATTCAACGCCCAATCCTTCGTTCTGATCGGTGTAAAACTAACTGTGAACTCCATACCTCTATTGGTGATCTTTCCCCCGTTCATTTGCATACTTTCCTTTCCGTACTCCGCTGGTAAATCCTGTTGCACGATAACATTCGAACTTCTCGTGTAATAATCAACAACCACGTCAAATATATTGAACAACGTCATGTCCACTCCCCAGTCCCATGATTTTGTCTTTTCCCACGAGAGCCCCGGATTAGGCAAACTGGAAATTGTCGAATAATATTGGTTATAAACAGACTTTATCCCTCTTTGTGCCAAAACCAAGTCCGGTCCCAATTTCGTCATGGCATTACCCTGTATTCCATAAGTGGCACGAATGTTGAAAGTGTTCAACCAGCCTTTTATCCCAGCAAGCCAAGGTTCATCCATGGCACTCCATGACAAACCGAAAGAATAGGTCGGGTCGAAACGATCGTTCTGGTCCTGCCCGAAACGATTGGATGCATCATTACGCACAGAAAAATTGAACACGTACCGATTCTTCAAAGAATAAGCCACCGTTCCCATGAAAGAGAGGTAATTCTCCGTGTTATTCGTACGTTTCCATCCCATACCATTATAAAATTCCCCCAACAATCCCCATCCGGAGAGCGAACTGGAGATTCCGACAAACTTGTCGGGGGAAGTAGGTTCGATTAAAGCCTCGCCCCGGTCAGGCAAGTACCCAAATACTTTACTGGAAGAATTCTTCACGGAAGAGGAACGAACCTCCATCATCAACATGGCATTCAAACGATGATCTTCATTGAATGACTTGGATACCAATAATTTGTTTTGCACGTTGTACGAACGTTGCACGGCATCCGTCGTGAACAACACGCCTCCGAAAGGCATAAGCGCCGAGTTGAATAATTCACTACCCGGTTCCACCGTACCGTAATCATACCCCCGGTAATTTTGTGCCACACGGAAAGTCCTTTCCGTAAAATAACTCTCTCCGTTCGTGCTGGAAGCCGTGTACCCTCCGGCAAACTCGTAACTCAACCAATCCAGAATATACCACTTGAAATTCAACGCCGTGGATAAATGTATGTTTTTGTTTGTCGTACCGCTATTATCCCGTTCATTGATAAAATTATAGCTCAAATTTTCCACGGCTCGATTGTACTGATAACCGCACCTCTTTTGATAATATACCGGATCCCCGTTCTCATCATAAGCAGGAAGTGCCCTACTCGTCGTCGTGGCATACGACAACGGGTTTACTCCTTGTCCGAAAGTCTTTGTTTCCGTGGAAGTCGCATTAATCTGCACGTCCAAGCGCACCTTCTCGTGCAGGCGAGCATTCAACGCCAACCGTCCGGTCATTCTCTCGCTTGAGTTCCCGATCTCTTGCCCCATCGTGTTGTTATACCCCACGGAAGCATTGTAAGTAACCTCTTCTGTTCCGCCTGCCACGCTTAAATTATGATTGTGACTGACAGCCGTGCGGGTCAACAAGTCGAACCAATCCGTGTTCACCGTTTCCAGAAAAGCCTTTCTTTTCGTGTACGTCTCGTAATCCATCTCTCCCTCCAAATACATTTTCAATGCTCCCTCGTAAGTATAAGGCTGGTTGATCGGCTCCTGGTAATAAGGAGTTCCGGCATTATACACTTCCTGTGAAAAACGTACCCTTTCTTGGGAATTCATGTAATTGAACATCCCGTAATTGGGACGGGTGTTAATCGTCATGTTTCCCGTGTAATTCACGGTCAAGCGTCCCGCTTTCCCTTTCTTCGTCGTGATCACGATCACCCCGTTCGAAGCCTTCGAACCGTAAATGGCCGTGGCTGAAGCATCCTTCAACACCGTGATCGTTTCTATATCCATCGGATTCAACCATGAAATCTGGCTTCCCACGATATCTTTCAAATCTTGCGTCATCACATCACTTGCCTCAATCTCCAACGGATCTTCCTGCACGATACCGTCCACCACCCACAACGGCGATGTATTCCCCAGCATCGTACTCGTCCCTCTTAACTTGATTTTCGGGCTTGTACCCACCCGAGAACTAGTGTTCATCACGACCAACCCAGCAACCTGCCCCTGCAACATCTGATCGATAGAATTGTAAGAAGGCATCAACACATCCTCCGCCTTCATCGCCGTGTAAGAACCGACCATATCTTTCCGGTTCACGGTATTATATCCCGTCGACACCACGGTAACCTCGTCCAAAGCCTTTGTATCCTCTTCCAGGGTAACATGCAACGTATCTTGAGCCGTTTTTTGGGTAAACTCAATCAACTTCTTCTTGTATCCCACGAAAGAAAACTCCAAGACTCCTTTCCGCAAAGGCAATTCCAACACGAACCATCCCTTGGCATTCGTGGCCGTACCAATGGTCAAACCCGCCACTTTCACCGTTACCCCCGGCATCGGATGTTTGTTCTCGTCCCGAACAAAACCTTTAACCTTCACGCTACTCTTTTCCCGCTCGTCTTGTGCCTTGAATTTTATTATAACCACATCCTCCAAAATCTCGTAAGCATAGCCTCGTTTGCCTAGTACATTCTCTAAAATCTCAGACAAAGTAGCTTGCTTCATGTCTACCGTTATCCTCTCCGTCGCAGAAATGCTTTTATCGCGATAGAAAAATTGTAATCCCGTCTGATCCTGTAAATAGTCAAACACCTTCACGATAGCCTCGTTATTAAACGAAATGTCCAACTTTTGCTCTTGAGAAAAAGCTGTCGCGTTCACGGTTTGAACACAACACAATAAAACGAACAACTTCAATTTCATAACTAACAAAATTTTTCGCCTTTTCTCTTTCGAGAAAAAGGCACAATTCCTGTTTTTTTTCATACCTTTGTTTAAATTTAGATTTAACATGCATCTGTTACCAGCAGATGTTTCGTTCCACAAGAGGAATTTACCAGATTCCTCTTGTTGTTTTTTATATACTTACCGTAATTACACGATTTTTCTCGCTAAATTTGACTTCACTACTTTTCTCCAAAATACTCAACATCGTTTGGAAATCACCATATCGGGGAAGATTTCCCTTAAATACAATCTTTTTGGCCTCCTCGTTTTGATAAAAGACCGTAACATTATACCAACGGGATAATTTAAGCATAATCTGTTCCAACGTCTGCCCGTTGAACACGAACATACCGTCTTTCCACGCACACTCCTTTCGTACATCCACCTCACGCACTACCATCCCTCTATCCGCCACGTCCAGACAAAGTTGCTCCCCGGGATGCAACGCCACGCTTTTCCCCGTCTTTTTATCCTTCACCTGCACACTTCCCCGGGCTAGGGTCGTGTAAGTCATTCGTTCTCCCTCGTGCGCATACACGTTAAAGGCCGTTCCCAACACCCGAATACTTTGCTCCCGGGTTTCGACGATAAAAGGTCTGGCAGTATCCCGCGCCACATCAATATACCCCTCTCCTTCCAAATACACCCGTCTCTCTTTGCCGGTAAAAGAAACCGGGAACTTCAACTTGGAATCCGCGTTCAACCACACGCGCGTTCCATCTCCGAGCACGATATCGTACTCTCCCCCCTTGGGAACAACCAACTCATTATAGACAACCGTCTCACTCGTCTTTTGACCATTCTCGTAAACCACGCCCGTCCCCTCTTTCCGGACAGTCTCTCCCGAAACAAGCGTCAAATTTCGGGCTGACATCGTGTCCAAAAGAATCTCTTTCCTATCTGCCAATATCAGTCGGGCCGTATTCACCCCGGGTACGATAGCATCCACCCGTGCCAACGGCGGCACCTCCGCCTTTTCCCGCACACTCCACCATATCCCCGCGACAAGCAATGGCAATATAACCGCCGCGGAAGAAAGCACCACTCGCCGCCACGCCAACAAACGTCTCTCCTTTTGACGGAGAGGCTTCACCAAGCGATCGTATCCTTTCTTCTCATCCACCCGCTCGATCTCCTCCAGCAAATCGAGGGCTTCTTTCAATTTTTCATCTTCTATACCCGGCTCCATATCACTTTAATTCTTTTATCATTTCATCATCTTTTTATATAAAACAATTCAGACACGAAAAATACGTAAGCCCATTTGAAAAAAAATACATTTTTTCATGAAATAAGTTTTGCCGTGAGTTTCAGATATTAACACACAACTTGAGCCATCCGCGTTTCAAATATTATTTTTATCTTTGCCACGGAGATCACGAATATGATTTGAATAT
>ERZ779874.3641-NODE-3641-length-11252-cov-35.488256_pt1 | contig 11252 bp, 14 predicted proteins | sample MGYA00511031_ERZ779874 | MGnify/ENA primary metagenome ERZ779874 (study PRJEB29588, sample SAMEA2156850) | human gut metagenome | biome: human gut; feature: human-associated habitat; material: faeces | place: Denmark | collected 2008/2010 ...
CTCATAGAGTATTTTCCATTATAATAAGGATTAAGACTTTGGTAACTTTTAATATTTCGCAGCGAGTTTTATACTCATAGAGTATTTTCCATTATAATAAGGATAAAAAATGAATGTCCGCAATCAGCCAATCCGTTTGAGTTGTAAACGCAGTAGTACTGCGTTTGTCGATGAAGATATATTCGTAAGCGGATGCAGTATATATTCAATCGCGGATGCAGTATATATTCATTTTTCAGGGGTGTATATTAGCTAAAGGATATTCATTATAAAAAACTTGTCCTGCAGAACGAATTTATCGGATAAAATGGTAAATGGTTCTAAAAATCTTTTGGCTTTGCAAAAGGATTGCATGTTTGTCCCGTATTTTTGTATAAGTAAAAAAACAAATGACTTTTAATACCTGTAGGCTTATGTTGATGTATGGAACCAATTTACTGAGTAGTGCCGATAAGTTGCAAACCGTCGGTATAGAAGATGTGTATAAGATGGTAAGTCATCCTTCCAAGGAGTTGCAAACCGCTTTGTCACGTTTACGGGCAGTGCGGGAGATAGACATTAAACAATATGCCTCTTTGAAACGTATGTTGCCTTATTTTGTATGCGGAAGTTTCAATCCTCCGTTCCGTCGTAGTGAAAATTTTGCTTATACCCAATGTTTTGTGCTCGACATAGACCATCTTTCGGTTAAGGGAATGAATGCCGGTGTTTTACTTGATGCTTTGCGGCAGGATGATGAAATTGCGATGGCTTATGTTTCGCCGGGGCAAGATGGGATTAAAGTGCTGTTTAAACTGAAAGAGCGGTGTTACGATGTCGGTTTGTTCAGTTTGTTCTATAAGATGTTTGCAAATGCTTTTTCTGTGAAGTACAATCTTCAACAAGTATTGGATAAACGTACGTGTGATGTGACGAGGGCTTGTTTTCTGAGTTGTGACGTTGATGCGTACTATAATGCAGATGCCGTACCTGTGGATATGAATGTTTTTCTTCCGACGGACGATGTGCAACAGTTGTTTGATATCAGGCATGAAGTGGAGAAAGAGGATGCCCAATTGCCTCCATTTGTAGAAGAGCAGGCATTTCTTGGTCCTGACGATGAAGCACTGGCAAAGATAAAATTGACATTGAGTGAACGGAAGAAACAGCAAATCGAGAAGGAAATGTGTGTATTTGTGCCTCAGATATTGCATGATATTATGCCGGACGTGCAGCGTATGATTGAGGAAAGTGGCATTGTTATCAAAGAGATTCGTGATATTCAATATGGAAAGAAACTGTTGGTATGTTTAGGAGTCCGACAAGGTGAGATAAACCTGTTTTATGGCAAGCGTGGATTCAGTGTCGTGCAGTCTCCTAAGCGGGGCGTGTCAGGCGAATTGAATCAAGTGACCGCCGATTTGGTAGAATGCTATCTTGCTGGTTGCAGATAAAAAACGAGTTGGCATGAAGCACCGTTTGACATTCGATGAAAAGGAGCAGAAATTAAAATTGGCGGGACTGAACGGGACGGCAGCTCCTAACCGTTTTCTGGAAAATCAGGAAGATTTACCTTCCGTCAATGACCGTGTAAAGAAAATATTTGACATCACGTGTCGTTCTCCACGTAAACCTACAGATATGTTGTTTTTTGTTATGTATGATATTGCAGACAATAGGGTACGGACTTTGATTGCAAAATATCTTGTCCGCAAGGGTTGCATACGTATTCAGCGTTCTATCTTTTTGGCTTCCAGACCCTTTCCTGTATACGAACAGATACGGTCGGATTTAGCGGAGGTTCAGGCTGCCTATGATAATGAAGACAGTATTCTGGTGGTTCCTGTTTCGGAAAGCAACATCAATTCGATGGGAATTATCGGTAAAAATCTGGATTTGGATGTTATTATGAATATTCGGAATACGTTGTTCTTTTAAAAATGGAGGAATTTTTATGGAATTGGTAATACATACATTTGGAACTTCTGTCAGTCGGGACGGCAACGGTTTTGTCATTACCAACCAGCAAGGCAGGAAACGCTTGCCTGCCGATGGTCTCCGCTCTATTCAGATAGGTAAAGGGGTGCAGATAACGAGTGATGCCATTCTGCTGGCTATCGAGTATGAGATAGAAGTTTTATTTATAGAACGCTCCGGAAAGCCTGCTGGACGGGTATGGAGTCCGAAATACGGATCTATATCCACCATTCGGAAAGGTCAGTTGGCTTTTGTTTCTTCACCACAAGCTACCGACTGGGTTAAAGATGTCATTTGTAAGAAAATACTCAACCAGCAGGCACTATTGCTTACTATGCGGATTGCGGATTCTTCGGAGAAGCATGAAGTGGATAAAGTAATCAGCCGCTTGGAGGAATATATCCGTAAAGTACATCTCCTTGAAGGGACATACGTTTCAGATGTGGCATCTACGTTACGGGGCTGGGAAGGGGTAAGTTCCAGAATCTATTTTAATGCGATGAACTATTTCATCCCTGAAGCTTATCGATTTGAATGTCGGAGCCAGCACCCGGCACTGGATATGACGAATGCATTTCTCAATTACGGGTATGGCGTGTTGTATGGAAAGATAGAGGCTGAATTAATCAAAGCGGGCATTGATCCGTATATCGGTATTATGCACCGGGATGAATATAACAGACCGGTTTTGGTTTACGATGTAATCGAGCTTTATCGTGTATGGGTAGATTATGTGGTCTATACATTGCTGGCGCAAGGATTGGCTACAGATGAGTTTTATTCCGTGCGACAGGACGGTTCGTATTGGCTTGAAGCATTGGGAAGGCGTGTGCTTATTCAGTCCATTAATGATTATCTGGATGAGATAGTTGAGGAAAAAGGTCTGCAGCGTTCGCGTAAATCTCATCTGACGTTGTACGCTCAGCAGTTGGCTAAGATTTTCAAGTCACATGACAGTTTGTAAGCGGGCATGCAAAAAGATTGCAAACCTATTGTATTACTTTGCATCAGAAAAACAAGAAACTAAATTTTTTTATTATGAATCAAGTTGTAAAAATATTGTTGGCTGTAGTCTTGGAGGTGGCAGGTGAAACTCTTGCTGGTAAGGCTTTGGGAGATAACGGAAAAAAGTAATTTAATTTTTTTTGTTTATGACTATGGGAACTTTGAAAGATGTGTTGGGGCCGCTTTTTGAGATGGCTACTGGATTGGGGGAGAAACTTGGTGAGGCGTTGAACGATTGGATTGACGAGCTTATTCCCCCAACGAAGTAGTTCTTGCGGGAGGAGGTAGCGCACAGGCATAAATAAAAATTCAGCCTGCTGCGCTATACTTATTTTTCGGGGGTATTGTTTTTGTGAAAGCTTTTGGTTAAATTTGCAAAGATAACGAAATCATACTCCTTTTTACCTGTATGGGCTATTGGGGTATTCATAAAAAAATAGCGATTATGGCTTTAGAACGGAATATTGAAGCCCGATTGCGTTGGTTGGATGAAAAATTCCGTACAGGAGGGCGGTTTACGAAAGAATGTTTATTGCGGGAAGTAAATGCAGCTGATACAGTTAACGTCCGGATATCTAAACGGACGTTGGAATACGATTTGGAACGGTTACGAGGCAGGGTGTCTTTGCTGGATGCTTACGTGGGAAATGAAAAAGTATATTTTTACGAGAATCCACGTGCATCTTATTTTGACACGGGTGCTTCTGTCAATCCAGTTTTGTTGGAACGTTTTTTGTCATTCATTGCCCAGTTTGACGGATTGGAAGGTTTCAATGAGGTGAAAAACAGCATGCTTGCCTTGGCTGAAAAATATCATATAGAGACAGGACGTTCTGTCATATCATTCGAAACTGATCCGGAAGTTCAAGGATTGCGTCATTTGGATAAGCTTTACGCAGCCATTAGGGGTAATCAAGTACTCGAAATCAAATCGGAGTCCTATAACCGTTCGGCGGAAGCAAAATACAGATCTTTGGTAGTGCATCCCTATTATCTGAAAGAATATGCTAACCGTTGGTATTTGATAGGCTACACGAAAGAATATGGGGAAACAACTTGTCTTGCTGTTGATCGTATGCGAAGTATCGTGACTAAAGAAGGGATAGAGTTTCGTTCGGGAAAGAAGGAAATTGATTATTCGATGTTGTTTGACGACCGGATAGGGGTAAGTCCTGGGGAAATAATAGATTTACGAATCCGGGTACATCCTGTACGCTATCGGTATTTTTGTTCGAAGAAACTACACTCTTCACAAACTGACGAAGGGTGTGATGCCGAAGGTTGGCATTTGTTGAGTTTTCATTTGATGGATAATGAGGAATTGCGTCAGAAGCTTTTGTCGTTTGGACCGGAGATAGAGATAATAGGACCGGATATTTTACGGCAGAAACTGATGGGGCGGATAAAAAAAATGGCAGAACTTTATTGGAAAAGCAGATAAAAGAAACAGAAACACAAAGAATGGAATCATGTTGGACGTTTCTTTGTGTTTCCGTGAAAAACAGTTCAGACGGATAGTTTTACAAAACCTAGCAGGCAACCGTCGGAATCAGTACGACGTGACTTTGGAAATCCATAGTCGCGATAGCGGTAGTTGGCAGGACGTGCAGCGTCTTTTATTTTGTTAAAATAGGGCTTCTTTTCGCTCCATGCACCGGTGATGAAACGCCATCCGGAAGTATGTCCTAAGCGGAGTATGCATGCTTTTCCGTTGTGGCATGCCTCTATTTCTTTCAGTATTTCTTTCATGTTGCCGATGTATTCTTCGGCACCGTTGTGATTCTCAGACAGGTTTTCCCATACAGTGATTTCTTCTTCTACCAGTTTCCGGGTATGTGTATTAATCAATTCGAACAGACTTGCCAGGTTATTGATTTCTGGTGGAAGTACATGTGCGGTAGGACTGTGTCTGGCTACCCATTGGGCATATTCTTTGCAGATGTTCAGACGGAAAGAACTTTCCTCGTCAGCTCCGATTGCTTCGGCAAGTTGTGGCTTGAGGTCTTTGTGTGGATGCAGGTCTGTGTTTTGGGTGACATTGAGATACATTACCAGGCGTAAGGCTATTTCACACCCAGGGGCAAAATAGGAGTCACCCACATGGATGAAACGGAAACAATCAGCAGTGGGGTCATCCCCAAACAATGCTTTTTCCACCATCGAAGCTTTGGGCTTGCTGGATTTGAAAATCTTTTCTTCCATATTCCGGATAGAATCTGCCATTGATGCAAATACAGCTGTACGGATAGCGCCTTTGATGGAACTACCAGGAATGTAGGGTAGTCCGAGTCCGTTGTGGATATGCTCTTTCAGAGTTTCATTAGTTACATTATTTGTGAAACACATCATGCGGCGTTTGTTATAATCAGCTATTTTGCTATCCGGTGCCATGCGTTTGACAAAAGCCTTGGTGTCTTCGTTTCGTTCAATACTAAGTATCCATTTCGGGATATTTTCTACTCCAATAAGTTTCAGTATTTTCTTGTCATCCAACACTTGCAGGTACCTGTCGCCTGTACGTTTATTCTCTACTGTCACAAAATCTGTATTATATTGCAGTATAGTGCCTGAACCTATATGAACCGGAGTTAATGTTTTTATTTTTACTATATTGTTCATGGTATAGTTTTCATTGTTTGATAAATATACTTAAGGGTTTTCCGCTCCGATAGACAGGATGCATACGTGGGTCATTCCATTCGGGTGCCAGATTGACCACCTTACCGTAGAGAGGATTTACTGTCTGAAACAAAGAACCGCAACCAAACATATAGATCGATTTTTTGCGTAAGTGCCGGAAAGCAGGTTCTGTGCTTCCAGCTATGAATCCGTTACGTGTCAAAAGCGTGTAGCGTGACTCGGATAAATGCAACGAAACAATTTCTGATTCTTCGGGTAGATAGAGCGACAAAAGCAGAGTAGCATTGGCATCTTTTACTTGAGGCAATTCAATTAGGTCGGTTTCGACATTAAATTTTCCTCCTCCGATGTTCCTGTCGGTGCCTATTCCGTTTTCTCCGAGTTCGATAAACAGTTCATGTATCTCTTTGAACGTTTCGGTATCGGCATCGATAAGGCAATATAATCCTGCATCGGGACGGAAGAAGTCCCACGTGAAGAAGAACGGCTGTGCGTCCTCTCCGTTGCGAGGTACATATACCCGTTGCATTACCTGTGGCTGGGATATTTGTATGTGTACATCATCTGTTGTTATCAGTTCGCCTTGCAGCTGTCCCGGTTTTATGTTGACAGGTTGACCGCAGATAAGCAGATACCATAACTCTCGGTCGATAAACTTTACTTTTTTTAGTTTCTTCCGGCACTCAGTTTCTGTCTGCCCTTGCACCGTCAGTTTGTTTAGCTTGCCTTGCGGACGGGGAAGAAAATAATGCTCTCCACAGAAAGGAAAAGCTGAACTGATGGTAAAGGATGATAAAAACCGTGCAGTATCCATCGTCTTTCCTTTCATGCATCGGAGTGCAGTTAAAGAGGCAGACAGCGTGTCACTTTGCAAAGCATCCGCAGAAAAGTCGTAGTTCTCATTGCCTGTGCCAAGGTGCAACGGGGTGAGATTCGTTAACTTAATGGCATGAAATTTTGTCATAATGCAAAAATAATTTTAGCGATAGGTCTTTTCTTCGGGATGTTCCAGATCGAGATTGAATTTTACTTGTCCGTAACCTCGTGATCCATGACCGCCCAAATAGTCGTCTTCCAGTAAGGTGATGGCTTGGATGAGTGTGTTTCGTAAAGCCTGTTCGTCTTCGCCTTCGAAAATGTTGAGTATCATATTGATTTTGAAGCGTGCTCCTGCAGGAACTCGTTCGAAAGTACGAGGATTAGCTTTTGATGTGACACGGTCTATGGCTACTTCCGTTTTACTTTCAGTATAAGGCAAATCGGTATTGCTGAAATCCGTTTCCGGATCATCGTACCACAATTCTGCATCACGCACAATGAGACGGGATGGACGGCTCTGATTATTGTCTCCTGCCACGCCAAAGAGTGCGCCGGCTTTAGAGTGGATGTCGTTGCAAGGTTTTCCATTGTTGGTTTCTCCATAATAAAGCTCAATTAGCGAACGCATTTTACCTTTTAGTGAACTACCTGGGATATAAGGTATATTGTTCAACGGATTACGGACAACAAATTTATCTGGACCGCCGATATTGAGCGCAGCATTGGTTCCGCCGATGTGCAGACCGGTTTTTAAAGTTACTGTACCTGTATAGACAAGTTTTTTGATAAGTTTTATAGCTGACATAATGTAAATGTTTTTTAGTTGTAAATTAGTCCTTTCCACCGTTTGCCCTGTGGTATGCCAGAATGGCTTCCAGTAAGTTGCATAGATTCTGAAACTCGGATTCTTTTTTGACTAGAAATGCTGCTTTGTCAAAAACAAGTTTGAACATTTGCAATCCTTTGTTGTTCTGTTCACGCCCTTGTGCATATGCTACTTTGGGGCGTAGCAGATAGAAAGCGGTTTTTTCTTTGTCAAACTTTCCCATTTGGATACGTTTCAATTCACCGTAGATACTACGTATTTTGGAATTGGTCAGTCCGTTCTTTGCCATGTATTCCCCAGTCTTTTCTGCGAAAGTTATCATCGGCTCATCGGCACCTTTTTCTATCCATTCAGGGCGAAAACCTAACTCTTTGAACTTGGCTTCGGGCGAATCTTCCCATTTGTTTTGTTGTTCATTCTTTTTGTTGTTAAAACTCGGAGGTACCATAATGTTATGTTTTTTTAATTGTTGTTATTTTTTTGTTTGTCCTTATTGTCAGTTCAGCCCATCTGGCAGCGAGTGCCCATAATTCAAGTGGATGATAACAGGTCTGTATTGGTTCTCCATTCAGACGGCTTTTGTTGTTGCTGCATATTTCCGATTTGCAGTTTTCTATCAGTAGTTGAGCTGATGTGCCTTGACGTTCCACCATGCGGCTCAAATCATATGTCAGCATCCAGTATGTTCTCATTTCTGTGATGTTGTGATTCTCTATTTTTGCATTGATCCAATGACTTACAATTTTGGAAATGAACGATTTAGGGAGCTGCTCGTATTGGCTTAATTCTACAATCTTATTTTTCAGTGCTTTTACGGGAGGATATTCTTTATCCCAATTAAGGGCTGTATGCATAAATGAAAGGGAATTTTTTTCTTCTGCCTGGCATTGATGTGATTTTGCATTATCTTCTTCTGCTGCACTTTCAGCAGCTCCTTTCATGATGGGATATTTGGGTGGTATAATGGCTATGCCTCCTGAAATGGAAAATGCCGGATTGTTGCAGGTGTAGTTGCGGAAATCATTACGTATGCGCTCTGCCAAATTGATGGTAGTTTCCCAGTCGCCAACGATAAAGACATCGTCACCTCCACTGTAAATGATGAATGAATTGTCGGCTGCTATTTCTTGTTGGATGACATTGAGGTAGCCCAAAAAGTAATAATCAAGCGAACGGCTGAAAGTTGCGTAACGTGCCAATACGGCTTGTTCTTTCGGAATACCTTTTTGGAACAGGCTGCCAAGATTGTCCACATCCATACGCAATACTCCTAATCTTTCGAAGGCGTCTGGACTGTTTTTTTCACACAGTTCATCGAATGTCTGGTTATTAAACTGATTGCCGCTATAAAATTCCAAGGCATAAATGTTGTTACTTGCATGTTCAGATACGAAATGGCATGCGTTATCTTGTCCGTTCAGGGTAATCAATGTAAGGTTGTCTGATAATTTGGATAGGTGATTTGATTCGCTTAGAGCATTTTCTCTCAAGAAATAATAATATAGTCCTAATCCCGCAGGTTCTATCCATACCTCTTTTTCCCATTCGGGTATCGGGCAAGTGCATACAGCCATTAGTTGTACATTGCGCAAGCACTTCCCTAATTCAATTTGTTTATAGGTTATTTCTTTTAGTTTGCCTATTCCGTCTATGTTATATGTTCGTTCAACGGATAGAATCTCTTCTCCCGTAATGGCATCGCGTGCTGTTGTTCCACCTTGAAATTGTGGGGTAAAGAAATCTGAATAGTTTTCTGTAAGTAAAGGAGCAAATTTAGTATTCTTTTTACTATCGCGTTTTAAGAATAATTTGCCCCATACATCATGTAGGCTTTGTCCTTCGGTATGTAGTAAAGCTTTTTTCCGGAGGATTACTGCATCAATGGCGGCAAATAAGGTGGTCTGATGGTTCTTGAACAATTGTTTCTCGATTATGGAAATAGCTTCTTGGAGCGTTACTTTTACTTGGAATGTATGAGGTGCTATAAGGTAGAAACTTCCGCCCGAATTATAAAGCAAGTTACATTGGAATAATCTCAAACGTTGCAGTAGGAAGCGTACGACTGCATCTGAAAGTATGCGTAAATAAAATGAGCGTCCTTTCAGATTTTTGCCGGCATATTTGGAAACAATCTGATAGATATATGGCTGGATACCGCTGAGATCTCCACCGATAAGCAAAAATGGTTCGTCATCAGCAGGTCCTTCTGTGTTGTAATATTCATATAGACAGACAGCTAAAGCTGCAGATATCTTGCAATAATCATATAAGGAGATGTCTGACAATTGTATATGAGGTGATGGTATGAATTGGGTGTATTTGAAGAGTATATTTAACAGATTTTCAGCTGCCCCTCTCAACGTGTCGGGTGTACATTGCACCAAATCATGATTGAAATCGTTGCTTATCTTGCTAGGATCGGGAATCTTTCCGGTATTTGTTTTCACAGGAAAGCATTCCTTACCGATGGTAAGAGATTGAAACGGCATTGTGTAATCATTGTTTTTCCATGCCGAAGCTTCTTTCCCTATATGTTCTTGTATGGCAGACAAAAAAGTCCTACAAACAGGTTGGCCTACGGCTTTAAGGTCAGAACCATTGGTGAAAAGATTTGCTTCATTCACTATTTTTTCTATCATTGTTTTTTGCTTGGAAGTCAAATTTCGATTGAATTCTTCGTACAAGGTTTGTATGCGGGAAGTTGGTTCAACAGCAACTATTTTTGTTGCATTCTTTAGTAATGAATGTAGATATATGTATGCAACTGTTGTATCTTTCATAATAAGTACATTGTTTAAATATAACTATCTACAAATATAAGTTTTTTTAGTTTGATATAATGGCATCGTTTTGTTAAAAATGCTAACATGCAATGGTTAGGCTTATTGTTTTTGAAAACAATCGCTCTTATAAGGTCTTTGGGATTCTTATTTATACTAAAAAAGGTGTTGAGGAAAGGTTTGCTGAATTCCAGAATTTTTTCAGAATTGAGTCGGATATTTGCATCACCAATAAAAGCATAAACATAACAAAACTAAAACAAGAATGAAAATGAAAAAGATTATTTTTTCTTTTTGCATGGCTCTAATAGCCATGGTTTCTTTCGCGCAAGATGCGGCAACGTGGAAATCTTTGGAAAAACCGCTTAATTTTTATTTGGCAAACGACCTTGGGCGCAACGGTTATTATGACCAGAAGCCGATAGCCGAACTGATGGGTAAAATGGCAGAAACGATTGATATCGAATTTGTAGTAGCTGCTGGTGACGTGCATCATTTCGAGGGGGTGCGCAGTGTGCAAGACCCTTTGTGGATGACCAATTACGAACTGATATACAGCCATCCCGATTTGATGTTGCCCTGGTATCCCATTTTAGGGAATCATGAGTATCGGGGCAATACGCAGGCGGTGTTGGATTATAGCAATGTCAGCGCACGGTGGGAAATGCCTGCACGTTATTATACAAAGGTGATGGAGGAAGACGGGGCGACTATCCGCTTGGTGATGATTGACACGCCGCCTTTGCTCGACAAGTATCGGGAAGACACTGAGAAATATCCCGATGCTTGCAAACAGGATATGGACAAGCAGTTGGCATGGCTGGATTCGGTATTGACTTCGGCTAAAGAAGACTGGGTAATGGTGGTAGGCCATCACCCCATCTATGCCGATACCGATAAGAACGATAGCGAACGGACGGACATGCAGAAGCGGGTAGACTCTATTTTGCGCAAGCACGGCAATGTAGACATGTACGTATGTGGCCATATCCATAACTTCCAGCACATCCGTAAGCCGGACAGCAAGATTGACTATGTGGTGAACACTTCCGGCTCGTTGGCACGCGAAGTGAAACCGGTAGACGGCACGCAGTTCTGTAGCGGTGCGACAGGTTTCTCGCTCATTACGGTAGACAAACACGAGCTTTGCCTACACATGATGGACAAGGACGGGAAAGTGCTCCATACGGTTCGCCGTACGAAATAAGACATTGTGATATAATAAG
>ERZ779874.3643-NODE-3643-length-11244-cov-1.931093_pt1 | contig 11244 bp, 8 predicted proteins | sample MGYA00511031_ERZ779874 | MGnify/ENA primary metagenome ERZ779874 (study PRJEB29588, sample SAMEA2156850) | human gut metagenome | biome: human gut; feature: human-associated habitat; material: faeces | place: Denmark | collected 2008/2010 ...
AAGCCAATCACCGGACGATAAACCGGAAGTGTACAAACAGCATTGGTTGCACGCAGGCTCTGCATTGTCTGACTGGCCACCTGACCGATACTCTCACCGGTGATCAATCCTAAAGAGCCTTCTTCCAAGGCAATATGCTCTGCGATTTTCATCATATAACGACGCATAATGATCGTCAGCTCATCATGCGGGCATTTTTCATAAATAGCAAGCTGGATATCCGTAAAATTGACAACATGCAACTTGATCGGTCCTGCATAGGCAGATACCAGGCGTGCAAGGTCAACTACCTTTTCTTTCGCTCTCTCACTCGTATACGGTGGTGCATGGAAATAAGTTGCCTCGATCTCAACGCCTCTCTTGGCAATCATATAGCCGGCAACCGGACTGTCGATTCCTCCTGACAGAAGCAGCATGGCACTTCCATTTGTACCGATCGGCATCCCTCCTGGTCCCGGAATGATCTTTGAATAGATATAAACTTCTTCCCTGATTTCCACATTCAGTCTCACATCCGGATCATGCACATCTACCTTTGTCTCCGGGAATGCCTCCAGTACCGCTTCTCCCACTGCACAGTTGATTTCCATAGAATTGACCGGATAACGCTTATTTGCTCTTCTTGCCTCCACTTTGAAAGTAAGGTTCTTATCCTCATAGACCTGATCCACATAGGATACAACATCTTTCTTTAACTGCTCCAGTTCAGCCACCGGAACGCGTACAACCGGACAGATTCCCACGATGCCAAAGACCTTTTTCAGGCTTTCTACCGTTTCCTCAAAATCGTATTCTCCCTCACAGTCCACATAAACTCTTCCATGGCACTTATGAACCAGAAATTCTCCGTCTGCTCCCTGCAGGGCATAACGGATCTGACGCACCAGTGCATCTTCAAAAATATAACGGTTCTTTCCCTTGATTCCAATCTCTCCGTATTTGATCAAAAATGAATGAAATTTCATCTGCCTTCTCCTTCTCTTCTTATACACTTAGTGTCTTGTATATCTTCTCAGCATCGGAACACACTTATAAAGTGTCTCCAAAAGATAATCAATCTCTTCCTTTGTTGTAAACTCCGACATACTGATTCGGATGGTTGCATCCAGGTATTCCCTCGCTGCCCCAATTCCTTTTAATACTCCGCTGACTGCCGGATGGTTTGAAGCACATGCGGCTTATGCGCAGAGCAGGCACTTCCTGCGGAGACATAGATTCCCTTGTCCTCCAGTGTATGCAGCAGAACCTCGCTCCGTACCCCGGCTACACCCAGGCTGATGATATGCGGAGCACTTCCCTCATCCGCCACTCCATGGATCACAGTATTTTCCATCTTACCGATCTCACTGATAAAGTATTCTTTCAGTTCTCTCATCAGGGCAGTCTTGATATCAAAATCTTTGTATGCAAGCTCAGCCGCAAGACCAAGCCCTGCAATTCCAGGTACATTCTCTGTACCGGAACGGATATCCCTCTGCTGGCCACCACCGAACAGAATCGGCCTGATCTTCACTTTCTCACCAATATATAAAAATCCCGTTCCCTTCGGTCCATGGATCTTATGTCCGCTGACACTGAGCAGGTCAATTTTCTGACGTTTCGGATAGATCCGGTATTTTCCAAACCCCTGTACCGCATCTGAGTGGAATAAGATCGACGGATTATAATCTTTCACGATCGACGCTGCCTCTTCCACCGGCTGAACTGTTCCCACTTCATTATTCACATACATGATCGATACCAGGATCGTCTCCGGGCATAACGCTTCTTTTAATGCATCCAGCTTGACCCGTCCGCAGCAGTCTACCGGCAGATAGGTCACACGAAAGCCTTCCTCTTCTTCCAGATACCGCATCGTATTTAAAATGGCGGGATGCTCGATGGACGTAGTGATCAGATGATTCCCTGCCCGTCTATTTGCTCTTGCACATCCGATCAGTGCAAGATTATCGCTCTCCGTTCCACCTGAAGTAAAAAAGATCTCTTTTACATTTACTTTCATAAGCTTTGCCAAAGATTCTTTTGCTCCTTTGACATAATGCTCTGCATCCACACCCTTGCGGTGCATGGATGACGGATTGCCGTAGTCCCGGCACATCACTTTATATACAAGCTCTCCCACCTCAGGATATGCCATTGTCGTGGCAGAATTATCTAAATAAGCTTCCATTTTCCCTTTCCTTTTCTTCTCTTTCTATATAAAATATGTTCTTTTCTCTGAGAATGCTACTGAACCTCTGCACACTCCAGATGATACATCAAAATTGAAAGTGTCGTAATTCCTGCAGTTTCTGTTCTCAGTATCCTTCTTCCAAGTGTGACCGGAACGGCTCCTGCATTTCGTGCCTGCCCGATCTCCTGCTCTTCAAAGCCGCCCTCCGGGCCAATGAAGATTCCGACAGACTGTCCCGGTCTGATCGCTTCGATTATGCTCATCGTTGCCTTCATGCCTTCTTCCAGTTCATATGGAACAAGGATCACATCCAACTCTTTTGCGAACTCCAGTGCCTCGGCATAGGTCTTCACGGTCTCCACTTCAGGAATCAGACCTCTGCCTGACTGCTCCGCAGCTCCCTTTGCGATCGCCTGCCAGCGAATCTGCTTTTTCCCGGCCTTTTTCTCATCCAGCCGGACAACTGAACGCTTTGCCGCAAATGGAACAATGCCGTACACTCCCAGTTCTACCGCCTTTTGAACGATCAGTTCCATCTTATCCCCTTTGGGAAGTCCCTGGAACAGCCAGATCTTTGACGGAAGTTCTGTATCTTTCTCCGTCTTCTCCCGGATCTTCAGCACAGCCTGATCACCTTCATACCCCTCTATCTGACACAGGTAAGCATTTCCAGTCCCGTCACTGACCTGTACCTCTTCGCCTTCTTTCATACGGAGGACATTCTTCATATGATTGACATCGGATCCTTCCAACCGGATCTTATCTCCCTGAACCCAGGACCGATCCGCAAAAAAATGCTGCATTCCATTCTCCTTTTACTAATTTCTTTTAATTCCTTTTTCTTGCAGTTACACACACCCACTCGCCCTGATAGGTCACATCAATGAGTTCCAGTCCCGCCTTTGCCACTGCCTCTTTTACAGTTTCTTCCTTATCATCAATAATTCCGCTTGTAATATAAATTCCGCCCGGTTTAAGCTGGTTTACGATCACCGGGGTCAGCTCTACCAGTACCGGTGCCAGGATATTGGCAGCCACGATATCATAACATTCATAACCGACCTTGTCCTGCACTGCTTTATCATCAATGATATTTCCGATCATGACTTCGTACTTGTCTCTGGAGATCCCGTTATTCTCCATATTTTCATAGGTTGCATCGATCGCACATGGATCAAGATCCGTTCCCACGGAATGTTCTGCCCCGAATTTCAGTGCCAGCATTCCAAGAATACCACTTCCGCATCCTACATCAAGAATCTTCGTCTTCTCCGTCACGTACTTTCTGATCTGCCGGATACAAAGCTGGGTTGTCTCATGCATTCCTGTTCCAAATGCCGTACCCGGATCAATATGGATGACCATTTTATCCTCATCGGACGGCTTTACATCCTCCCAGGACGGGATGATGAGGATATCATCCACATAGAACTGATGAAAATACTTCTTCCAGTTATTGACCCAGTCCACATCCTCCGTCTCGGATTCTTCAATCGTGCATTCACCGACGTTCACATAAGCAGACATCTCTTCTAATTCCTTTTTTACATTCGCCAGCACAGCTTCTGTGTCTGCCTCTTCTTCCAGATAAAAACTCAGATATGCCACTCCGTCATCCGGCTCGATCTCCGGAAGGATATCAACGAACATCTGCTCCTTATCTGATTCTGTCAGCGGGATCTTATCTTCAATCTCCACACCTTCGATCCCAAGATCTGCCAGCATACTGCTGACGATATCTTCTGCTTCTGTCGTTGTCTTCAACCGGAATTTATTCCATTTCATTTAATTTTCCTCCTGAAACCATAAATCTAAATCAACATGTCCTGTGATCCCGGGTACTTCTCCCGTCTCACTGTACTGCCACATTTTAAATGCATACGGACACTGTGGCTCTTCGTGATAATCCGCATACCAGAAATCATATCCTTCAAGTTCTTCCAGCTTCAGCGTAAATGCCATCCATTTCATATTGGCATAAATCATTGCATCGTACCCCTCTGCTTTGATACTGTCGCAAAATACCTTACAGTAATTTGTGAAATCTTCCCGTGTATTGGAATCGGTTCTTGCCTCATCCCCTTTGATCTCTTCTGTATCAAATACAACCGGTGCTGTGATGTCATACTGCCTGATATGCTCCAGTACAAAATCTGCCTCTTCCACTGTCTCGGACAAAGTTGTTGCCTGTGAAAAGAAATAAACTCCTACTTCCAGGCCGGCTGACAATGCACCCTGCACATTCTGGTCAAACATATCATCCAGTACCAGAACACCACTCTCTCCGTAGGCACGATATCCCAGCCGTACGATCACAAAATCAATCCCTCTTTCCTTTACCTGCTGCCAGTCTATATCCTCGCCCTGAAATTCAGAAACGTCCACACCCAGCTTTGAAGAAATATGCTTCTTCGTATCTGAATAAGTCTTATATCCGCTTTCCGGGTCCGTCACAAGATTCTTAAAATTATACGGGTTCTTTGCCACTTCGTCAAGCAGCTCTGCCTGATAAGAATTTCCTTCCACATCCTCAAAAGTATAACAGGTCGTATCGGATGAGGACTTTTTCACCTGCTCTTCATTCTCTGCGGCATCCGCAGCTTCTTTCCAGCCTTTTGTGCCTGCTTCTTTTTCCGCATCACCTGCTTTACAGGCCTCGAAAGAAAGCAGCAGAAAGAAGAGGAGCAGCACCCCCGCTCTGATCTTTTTTATCATTCTCTACACTCCATCTTTATTTTCAGCCTTAATCTTTATTTTACCACTACAGACGGCTTTTGCAAATACCCCATACCTGCAACAACGGAACTTCTTTTGTCCTCGCCTCTGCACGTTATCCTGCTGCCATTGAACTGATCATAAGTAACTATGGACTTACCTGTTCCATCATAGCCTTCTCAGGAGGACTGATCCTGGACGAAAACCGTTCTGTTCTTTATGAAAAAGGCTTCACAGCAAAGGACGCGGCTTCTGTGATTCAATATATTGAATCACAGGATTTTGACCTGACATGGAATCTTTATACCCGATCTGACTGGATTGTAAAAGATCCCTCAGACCCAAGAGTCCTTTTTTATCACAGCAGACAATGATCAGGATGGAATTGCACTGGCACTGAAGCAACTGGATCTCTGAAAGTTCTCATATATGACACTTGACATTTCTCTTTCTTCGTTTTAATATACTATTCATATATGATTAGTATGTTTATAAAGGAGTTGACGTTATGAATATTTTATGTTTTGGAGATTCAAATACTTATGGATATCGCCCTGACGGATCAGGACGCTTTGATGCAGATACCCGTTGGACCGGTCTGCTTCAGAAAAAGCTTGGAACCAATGACCGTATTATTGAAGAAGGTCTCTGTGGAAGAACTACCGTCTTTTCCGATGAATTGCGGGAAGGCCGCCGTGGACTGGATACGATCGGTATTCTCCTGGAAAGCCATGCCCCTGTGGATCTGCTCATCCTGATGCTCGGAACCAATGACTGCAAGACCCGTTACAATGCCTCTGCCGGCACGATTGCCAAGGGACTGGAACAGGTCATCACCAAAGCTCAGAAAAGTTCTTCCCACCCTTTTCGTCTTTTCGTGATCTCACCGATCCTCCTTGCTCCGGGTGTCGGCGATCCTGGATTTGACCCGGAATTTAATAAAGGTTCTGAGCTTGTCTCTCAGAACCTTGCCACTGAATATAAAAAAATTGCTGTCCGGTATCACGCTGATTTTCTCGATGCTGCCTCTGTTGCCAATGCCAGTGAAACCGACCGTCAGCATCTGGATGCTCTGGGGCATCGGCTTCTGGCTGAAGCAATCTATAAAAAGATCACCACTTAATCAATGGTTTTTGGGAGAACTTGATTGCAATTTAAACGACATAGCTTTGGAAATCAGCAACTTACTCAGCCTCGAAACGGATTTATTTGCAAATCAGGTATAACTGCAAAAAATCCTTGCAAAAAAAGATGTAACCCCATAATCGGGATTACACCATTTTTCTTACCTCATTTTGTATAGTATACATAAGCCCCATAAGGCTTCATTGTGATCTTTGATGCAAACTTTTCAGGAGCATCTTTATAATTGGAAATTACAAGCTTACTTCTCTCTGCTTTTACAGACTCATCCACCTCGTATTCCACTGTCTCATCCGTGAAATTGCAAAGAACAATCAGACTTTCTTTCTCTCCTTTTCTCAGGTAAGCATAAATCTTTTCATTCTCTGCATCCAGCAGTTCATAAACTCCATCCGTAATAATCGGAAGTTCATGACGCAGGGCAATCAGCTTCTGATAGTAATAGAAAACAGAGTCACTGTCTGCCAGAGCATTTTCTGCATTGATCTTTTTATAATTAGCATTGACACGAATCCATGGCTGTGCTTCAGAGAATCCGGCATTTTCGGAAGCATCCCACTGCATCGGAGTTCTGGCGTTGTCTCTGGACTTCAAATGAAGTAAATGGAGGGTATCTTCTTTTGAAAATCCTTTTCTTTCTGTAAAATCTTTAAAGATATCCAGTGCTTCTACGTCTTTGTACTCCTCGAGCTTCGTAAAATCTGCATTGGTCATTCCAAGCTCTTCCCCTTCATAAATGTAAGGAGTTCCCTGCATCATATGAAGACAGGTTGCCAGCATTTTTGCAGAAGTCTCTCTGTATGCCGGATTGTCATTTCCAAATCTGGAAACGCTTCTTGGCTGATCATGATTTCCCAGGAAAAGACTGTTCCATGCTTTTCCCTGAAGTTCCTCCTGCCATTTGATCATCGTCTTTTTGAAAGCCTTAAAGTCATATCTGTCAGTGGTCCATTTGCCAAACTCCGCATGTGGGGAAGCATCTTCTACATGTTCAAACTGGAACACCATATTCAGCTCGCCACTGTCTTCCCCGGCATATTTCTGTGCCTCTTCAATGGTAACACCAGAAGTTTCCCCAACTGTCATGATATCATATTTGGACAATACCTCACGGTTCATTTCCTGTAAAAATTCATGGACCCGCGGACCGTGAACGCTGTATGGACCGAAATCTCCATACAGGCCGCTTTTCACTTCTCCATCCGGGAAAGCCTGATCCTTTGAAATCATACTGATCACATCCATACGGAAGCCGTCGATTCCCTTGTCACACCAGAATTTCATCATATCGTAAACTTCCTGGCGCACTTTCTCATTTTCCCAGTTCAGATCCGGCTGTTTTTTGGAAAACAGGTGCAGGTAATACATCTGTGTCTCATTGTCGTATTCCCATGCAGAACCGCCGAATGCACCGCCCCAGTTATTTGGCTCTTTTCCGTTTACCGGATTTTTCCAGATGTAATAGTCACGGTACGGATTATCCTTGGACTTTTTGCTCTCCAGGAACCACTGATGTTCGTCTGAAGTATGATTTACAACCAGGTCCATCAGCACCTTGATTCCACGCTCATGCGCCTGTAAAAGCAGCTCCTCGTAATCCTCCATGGTTCCATAATCTTTGTAGATTTTGCGATAATCTGAAATATCATAGCCATTGTCATCCTGTGGGGACTCCAGCATAGGTGAGATCCACAGAACATTTACCCCAAGTTCCTTCAGATAATCAAGTTTCTCTATAATTCCTCTGATATCACCAATTCCATCCCCATTGCTGTCATTGAAGCTTTTTGGATAGATTTGGTATACAATACTTTCTTTCCACCAGTTCTTCTTCATTTCCTGGCTGTCCTCCTGATATTCTATATTTATTTTCCCACAGAATATTCTTCCCCGGTACATGACCGCAGTGAAATATCCCCATGGCGCGTATTTGTTTTCTCTATTTTACTGCACCGGCTACTACACCATTCATGATCCATTTCTGGCAGAAAATATACACGATCAGCACTGGAAGCAGAACAAGCAGATAAGAAGCAAATGCCAGATTATAATCAACAGAAAACTGTTTTTTAAATACATACTGGGCAAGCTGCAGTGTCTGTTGGCTTTCATCACTTAACAGTACCAATGGCATGGTAAAGTCATTCCAGGTCCACATGAAGGAAAGAATTGCTACTGTAGCTGTGGTAGGCTTCAGAACCGGGAAAATGATCCTAGAAAAAATCTGAATCGGATTTGCCCCGTCAATCATGGCTGCTTCGTCAAGTGCCTCCGGGATTGCCTTTACTGCCCCTGTATAAAGGAACGTATTCATAGGAAGACCGAAAATAATGTACAGGAATGTAATTCCCAAAATATTATCCAGGTGAAAAGCATTTGCCTGCACAACCAGCGGAAGCATGATTACCTGGAACGGTATAAACATGGCACTGATAAAGTAATAATACATGAGGGAAAAGAATTTGCTCTTTTTACGGTTTCTTGTGATGGCATAAGCGGCAAAAGAGTTTGTGATCAGTGTAAAAATCAGATTCACCACTGTGATAAATGCTGTATTAAGAAACTTTCTTGGAAAATTTGTCATTACCCAGGCATCTGCAAAGTTCTGGAGTCTGATTTTTCTTGGCAGTGCCAGAATGTTGTTCATATCTGTTGGATCCTTGATGGCAATCATCAGTGCCATATAAAGAGGCAGAAGGATGACAAGTACGATTCCAATGATCAGAAGGATCGTAACAGGCCAGTTGTAACGCTCTTTTACTTTCACTGTATTCTGTTTCATCCTAATTTTTCCTCCCTCTTCTCAAGTATACGCAGCTGGAATACGGAAATCAGTACCACTACCACAAAAAGCATAACTGCATTGGCTGACTGATAGGCGAACTGTCCGCCTCCGAAGCCTTTTTTGTAGATCAATACTGCAATAGATGTTGTACTGGTTCCCGGACCGCCTTCTGTCATAGCCATGATCTGATCGTAAACCATCAGATAACCCTTTGCGGAAAGTACCATATTGATGGTAAAAGATGGTGCCAGCAGAGGGAACGTGATTTTGCTGAATCTTTTGAAACCGGTTGCTCCATCCAGGTCAGCAGCCTCATATACATCTGTGTCAATGGACTGAAGTCCTGCAATGTAGATCAGGGTGTTAAAAGCACATCCAATCCATAAGGATACCGCAACAATTCCCCAGATGGCATGATTGGTTCCAAGAATATTTACACTTAAAGCTTTGATTCCAAGGCCTTTTCCCAGCTGTGGAATCAGGTTTGCAAAAATATAGTTGAAAATAAATCCTACAATCAGACTTCCCAGCATATATGGAAGGAAATAAAAAGCTTTGATTGTGTTTTTAAACTTGATCTTTGCATTTAATGCACAGGCCAGTATCAGACTGATCACGTTTACCAGTATGGTGGTGATCACCGCAAATTTGAATGTAAACAAATATGCATTTCCTGTATCCACATCAGAAAACATATGGATATAATTTCGAAGTCCTACAAAATTCCACTCTCCATATCCTCTCCAGTCTGTAAAGCTGTACATAACACCTTTTAAAAATGGAATGGTGTGGAAAGTAAAAAACAGAACAGCAAGAATTCCTACATAAATGTAGTAAACCCGGTTGACAGCAGGTTTTTTCCGTGGGGCTTTATTCTTCATGGAATCCTCCCTTATTTTCTTACAAGGCTGCTGTTCACCCAGTAACCAGCAGCCTTACAATTTATACGGTTCAAAAGGTGACGGTTCACGTTCTTCACCTTTCGCCTGTATTTTCCATCAGTCACATAGATCAGTCTACATTTGCAATGTCATATTTCTCATCACACTGTGCAAGGAACTGATTTATGTTCTCCTCGTTGTCCATTCCGTTTGTGTAGTTCAGGCACATTTCGGTCAGAAGTGCGGACATATCAAATCCGGATGGATAGTAATGATCTGGGAAGTTGGCAACCTTTCCAGCTGCAATATCTTCTTTCACACCAGCTACGGTCTCATTCTCCTGCTCTACACCTTTTACAGCTGAGAAAGCAAACTGATCATCAATGTACATTTTTGCATTTTCCGGCTCAAGCATAAAGGATACAAATTCTTTTGCCACTTCTTCATTTGCACTGTCTTTGCATACGCCAAGAAGTATATCTACACCAGAGGTTACATAGTTCTGGGATTCCTCATTGGAAGCCGGGAGTGCAAACATATCCACATTGATATCTGTATTTGCATTTTTGTACTGGTTGATTGCCCAGTTTCCATTGATGATCATGGCTGCTTCGCCATTTGCAAAAGCTTTATTTCCATCATCATAGGTAAGTCCCATAAAATCATCCTGAGCATAGTCAAGAAGCTTCATATATTTTTCTGCAATTTCCTCGTGTGTTCCAACGAATGTGGTCTTGCCGGCTTTACGGTCATCATTGAAGCTCTCCGGAGCAAGGTCAGATGCAATACTGTTCCATGGGCAGTTACTTGTCCAGGCATCTTTGTATGTCATAAGAAGTGGCTGTTCACCTGCATCCTGAAGTTTCTCGAGCACATCAATGAATTCATCCCATGTTTTTGGAATCTCAATTCCATGTTCTTTGAATTTGTCAACGTTATAAATGACACCGGAAGCGTTTGTTGCATAAGGAACGCCATATACCTTCTCTTCTTTGTCCTTGTTTACATCATATACCATCTGAAGGTAGGATTCCTGAATGTTGGAAACGTAATCTTCGCTGCTTAAGTCTACCAGCATTCCGGCACTTTCCACCTCTGTATAGTTGTTGTCACCGCCCATTGCTACGATATCAGGCATATCATTCTTTGCCATTCTGGTCTTTAATACAGTTCCTGCATCAGCCGGAGCTGTGATCTTGATTGTCACGTCCTTATGAGTTTCATTAAACTTATCTACCAGCTTCTGAAGAATGTCCTTGTTTTCGGCCTTGCTGGAAAAAAGCTCCAGTTCCGTTCCCTTTGCGGAAGATTCTCCCTCAGAGGAGCTGCCGCATCCGGTAACTGTACCAACCAGCAGTGGATGTTCCATTAATGTGCAAATAAGTTTCTTGTTCATCTTTCTTTCCTCCATTATTTTACTTAATGAAAGCTGCGCAGCACTTGTTTATTGAAAGCTTTCCTGGACACGTCTGTCCTGCTTTCCTTTCGGTGGCTTCATAATATCGTAACTTTCCAGCAAAATCAACAGGTTTCTCGCGAAACTTAAA
>ERZ779874.3648-NODE-3648-length-11234-cov-16.146167_pt1 | contig 11234 bp, 10 predicted proteins | sample MGYA00511031_ERZ779874 | MGnify/ENA primary metagenome ERZ779874 (study PRJEB29588, sample SAMEA2156850) | human gut metagenome | biome: human gut; feature: human-associated habitat; material: faeces | place: Denmark | collected 2008/2010 ...
TTCTCATTCCAAAAGTCGTACTCCGCGCAGGCGGTGGCCTCCGGGCGCTGCATATAGATCATGAGCTGCTCGTTGTAGGGGTATTTATACAGCCTTGCGGCGGTGGTCAGGAACGCCGTCCACGCTAAATGGCTGCCGGTGATCTGCCGTGCGGTGCGCTCCGCCTGCTCCGCGTAGGCTTGCAGTTTGTTTGGCATAAGCAAAATCCTTCCCTCATGGTTTTCTGGTGAAGCCGTTTCTTTTTGCCGCCTCGCTTGCTTTCCGTTTCCGCTTCTCACTGTACGGCGCGGTCAGGCGGAAGGACAAGCGCCCCTTGCGGATGCTGAACTCCATGCCGCCCGTGTCGGGGTCTGCGTCCAGTTGGCGGCACTCTGTGGGGTGCTGTGCGGCGTAGGCGGCAAGGCGGTTTCTAAGGTCAGTATTGTGGGTGCGGATATGGATAAGGGGTTCTTTTTCGTCAAAGGTGATTTCCGTGATTTTCTGCGCTTTTGTCAGTCCTGTTCTCATAAATGGCCTTTCTGCGCCTCCTGCGCGAAGCAGGCGCGATTTTGGGGTATTTTCTCCGGCTCATGACTTTGGAAAAACGGCGATTTTCAAACTGAAACGCGCCGGATGATACATTCCTCATCCGGCGCGCTCCCAGCGGCGAATCTGCGATTTTTCCGGCTCTTGACCGTAAAACAGTCAGCTTTGCTCAGAGGTCAAAATCCGGCGTCAGGTCAAGGGCGGCGTACTCCGCATCGGTAATGCCGCACAGCTTTGCGAGGGCGCTGTCCGTCAGCTCCCGCAGCTCGGCCTCCTCTGTATCCAGATACCCCCGCATTTCTGTGAGGGCTGCGATCAGGCCCTCGCGGGTGCCTGCCGCGTTGTAGATGCTCATGAGGCTGACTTCATCGTGGGTGAAATTCTTGTCGTTCATATCAAAGCTCTCTTTCTGCGCTCCGTTTGGGCGCTGTTTTATTCTTCGCCTGCTCCGGCGTCCTTTCCCTGAGCTTTTCCAGCACGGAGGGCTTCTTCTGCTCACGGTGGGAGGCCGCAGCCAGCTCCGTCAGGGAGATGGAAAAGCCCGCCTTGACCTGTGCCTCCAAATCGGCCACGGTGGACTGCTTGGGGCCGTTGTTGATGATGCCGTCGATCATGCCATAGTCGTCCTCCAACAGCATCTCCGCGTTTTTGAGGTAATTCTCCGGCTTGAGGAAATTGGGAAGCTCCCGGAAGCCGATGCTGTCAACGTAATGACAGGATACTACGCCGTTTTGCTTCAAGGCAACGATGTCGCTGACCGACAGGCTGTGTCCCTTGAAATCCGCAGGATGATCCACATTGAACCGCTGATAAATCATATCCAGATTGGTTCTGGCATTCCCATAATCCATAAACCCTCCGGTGTAGATCGCGTCGTAGCCGCCGCGCTCCGGCATGACGCCCTTGCTCTGCAAGTAGTCATAGTTCATGAAGCGGTAAGCGTCCAATTCACCGCCGCGCCGGATCTGATAGATGAGGAAAGCGTCCTGCGGGTTTTCCAGAAACAGCTTTTCCGTGTCTGCCTGTTCGCTCAGCGTCACAACGCCGCGCACCGCGTCCCATTCCTCGCGCTCCACGCCGAACACGCCGGTGTGGGAGGAAATATCCTCGGCGTCCAGCGCCATGGCCTCGGTGTTGTCGCCGTAGAGCAGGAACACGGGAACGTCCTGCATGAACAGCTCCATGGCGCGCTCCTTGGTCAGCGGCAGCATAGCATTGCCGTCCGTGTAGCCGTACTGATACATTTCCGAAAAGCCGATGCCGGTATCCGGCATGGGATAGCCTTGCTCCAGCTCCGGCATGGGCGGCAGCTCATCCTCAACATTCGGCGTTTCTGTTTCAATTTCCGGCTGTGGTTCCTTCTTTGCCCGCCATTCCCTGCGGAACAGGCCGTTGAAGCGTTCCAGAAGCCCGTGGGAGCCGTCGTCGATGCCGATCTCGTCTGCCAGCTTGACGAAATCCTCCAGCTCCTTCCGCAGCTCTGCGTCCTCACCGGCAAGCAGCCGGTCCGCCACCGCCTCCGCTGTGGGTTTGTCCGCGCTGTCGGGAACGTTCAGATCCCGGCGCAGGAACGCCGCATATTCAGCGGCAAAGGCCAGCGCGTCGGCGCGTGAGGGCGGGATGGTGACAAGCTCATATTCCGTGTCCTTGGGAAGCTCGATGCCGCGCTCCTTGCAAACCTCCGCGAAATGCTTTTCCACATCGGTGATGATGCCGTTTGCGGTCTTGCTGATGGTGTCCAGACTGGCGCGGAACTCCGGCAGCTCGGCGTTTTTCGACCACGTTGCCACATAGCCGAAGCTGTTCGCGCCGGTTTCAATGCCGAAGTAGGCGCAGACCATGAAGGAGATGCTTTCGGCCTCCACCTCCTCGGTATTGCGGCTTTTGGCCTTGCGCTCCGCCGCCTGCTGCAAGCCGTAGTTGTGGAGCTTGGCGTGGGCGATCTCATGGACAGCGGCGGATACCGTCTGCACCTCACTCATACCCTCCCGCAGCGTGATGCTCTGGAATTTGGGGCTGAAATAGCCGTCCATATCGGCAGGCAGCGGCTTGAACTCCACCGGCACGGGAGAGGAACGGCGCAACGCCTCCATGAACGCCTCATAATTTTCCACGCTGCCGGTCAGGTTGGCGACGGGGCTGGCCACGCGCTCCGGCAGCGGCTTTCCGTCCGTCTGGGCGTAGTCGAACACCTTTACCGGACGGAACATGGGGATCTCGATCTCCTTTTCCTCGGTGATTACCTTGCCGTCCGCGTCCAGAATGGGCAGTCTGGTGTCTGGGTCGAGCTTTTCCTGCTCGATTTTCTTCTTATATGGAGTGGGCGCGATGATGGTGATGCCCTTCTCGCCCCGCAGCACATGGCGGGAGAACTTGTCCCGCCAGCGGTTGTAGCCCGCCACAAGTGTGGCGTCCGGGCGCTGCAAATGGATGAGCGCCTGATTGTTGAGGGAATAGTTGTGAAACCGGCTCATGGTTCGCAGGTAATTGCGGTACTTTTCCATATCGCCGGATTCAAAGATGTCGCGGATACCCGCCTCGATGCGGTCGGTGATCTCCTTGAGCTGTTCTCTGTTTTTACCGGGCTTCTCTGGCATTTTTGCCTCCTTTCATCAGGTCGATACGCAGGAGCTGAAGCCCCCGCGAAAGATATTCCCGTAAATCCGTTTTTCCGCAGAGATAGCGGATGTCGCCTGCCTTGTCCTGCTCATGCAGCGTCCACAGGTCCGCCGCCCACCGGACAAATACCGCGTCCGGCACGTTGAAGGGCTTTTTGCGGCGAAGATAGAGGCTGTGCCGTCCCAGCACCATGATCGTGCAGACGGTATTGACCACATCGAGAGAACATTCGTTGAGAACGGCGATCCTCCGTTCATACGAGGCCGCGCCCAACAGCTCGCGCAGCGCAGGCTTGGCATTTTCAATCAATGCCGGATAATCCGCTCTTGTCGGATACGGAGATTTTCGTGTCATAGGCACTTCCTTTCATTTCATGGGCTGTTTACCCCTAAAATGGCAGCGCCCGCGCAGGGGTAGGCTTTCCTGTGCGGGCGCTCGGTTCTTATTCGTTTTCGGAGTATATACTCCTTGCGGGCGGCGTATATCCGGCGTTTTTGGCGCGTTCGCTGGCGGCCCTGCGCCGCTCGTCGCTGAACGGCTCCCGGACGCTGACGCAGCTTTTCGGCACGGCGTAGCTGACCGCTCCGGCATGGACGGCCTTATCCGGGTACACCTTGTCCGGGTATTTCTCCGCAAGGCGCTTGAGCTTGCGCTTCAGCTTGGGGTCGTGGGTGTAGATGCTGGCGGTGGATTCTTCCTCGTTGTAGAGGATGATACTTTCCTGCTCCAGCTTGGAGAGCTTCATGTCCTCGCCCCCTTGTCAAATTCCAAACGGAAGCGGACGCTCTCGCCGGTATCCTCCAGCACGGCGGTGGCATCGTAGGTGCCGCCTGTCTTTTCGGAGTAAAGGCCGGTGAGCTTCACCCGCCCGTCTGCAAGCAGCGCGGCGGCGACCTTTTTTGTCAGAGCGGCACGCTTGGCGGCAAAGAACTTGTTGTCCCGCCACAGCCCGAAGCGGCAGTCGTTTTTCTCGCAGAAGAAGCCCTTTTTGCTCTCGGTCACGTCGCTGCCGCAGCGGGGGCATTTGCCAATGACCTCACGGCCGGAGGGGAACAGCACCTCCGCGCCGGAGATGACCTTGTAGGTTTTTACCAGCTCCGTGAGCATATCCGCAATGCCGGTCATGAACTCATCCGGGGAAAGCTCGCCGCGCTCCACCTGCTGCAAGCGGTATTCCCATTCGGCGGTGAGAAGCGGGGACTGTAACTGCTCCGGCAGCACGGTGATGAGGGAAACGCCGGTATGGGCAGGCACAAGGCTGACGGCCTTCTTCGCCCGCTTGCGCTCCACAAAGCCCGTGGCTACCAGCTTTTCGATGATGGCAGCGCGGGTGGCGGGCGTTCCCAACCCCTTTCGTTCCGCTTCTTCCGGCATATCTTCCTTTCCGGCAGTCTCCATGGCGGAGAGCAGCGTGTCCTCCGTATAATGCCTGGGCGGTGTGGTCTTGCCCTCCTTTACGGCGGCTTCGGCGCAATCCAACACCTGCCCCTCCGACAGCTCCGGCAAGGCGGCGTCCTGCTTTTCCTGCGCGAGATACTGCTTCCAGCCTGGAACGAGGGTGGTTCTGCCCTTGACGGTGAATACAGCGCCGCCGCATTCCAGCGTAACGGCGGTTTCCGCATAGCGGTGGGCGTCACTGACCGCCCGGAGAAGCTGACCTGCCACAAGGCGCAAAATCTCGCGCTCGCCCAGCGGCAGGACGGAGGTATCCGCCTTGCCTGCGCTGGCGGTGGGGAGAATGGCATGGTGGTCGCTGACCTTGCGGCTGTCGCAGACCTGTCTTGCGTTCACGCCCTCCGGCGCATCCGTTTCGCAGATGGCGGCGGCAACGGTCACAAGCTCCGGCACGGAGGGTTCCAGATCATCAGTGAGGAAGCGGCTGTCCGTGCGGGGGTAGGTGCAGAGCTTCTTTTCATAGAGCGCCTGCAAGTAGTCGAGCGTCTGCTGTGCGGTATAGCCCAACGTGCGGTTGGCCTCCCGCTGGAGCGCGGTCAGGTCGTAGAGCAGCGGCGCTTTCTCCGTTTTCTCTGTGCGCTGCACCGCCTTGACCGTAACCGGCTGACCGGTGCAGGCGGCGGCAAGAGCGTCCGCCTCCGCTTTCTCTTTGAACTTTTCGGACACGGCGGCAAAATCGCCGCAGCGAAGATTTACCGTGTAAAAGGCTTCCGGGCGGAACGCCCCGATCTCCGCCTCCCGCTGGACGATGAGCGCCAGCGTAGGGGTCATGACGCGCCCAACATTCAAGGTGCGGTGGTAAAGGACGGAAAACAGGCGCGTGGCGTTGATGCCCACCAGCCAGTCCGCGCGGGCGCGGCAGAGGGCGGACTGGTGCAGCCCGTCGTATTCCCGTCCCGGACGAAGGTCCGCAAAGCCCTTTCGGATGGCCTCGTCCTCCATGGAGGAGATCCAAAGCCGCTTCATGGTTTTCGTGCAGCCCGCCATGTAGTAGACGGTGCGGAAGATCAGCTCGCCCTCGCGCCCTGCGTCGCAGGCGTTGATGACCTCGGTCACGTCCTCCCGGCGCATGAGGTCCCGCAGCAGCTCGAACTGTTTGGCTTTGTCCGCTTTCAGCGTAAAGCGCCAGCTTGTGGGCAGGATGGGCAGATCGTCGTAGCGCCACTTGGCGTACTTTTCATCGTACACATCCGCGCCCGCCAGCTCCGCCAGATGCCCGAAGCACCAGCTTACAAGGTAGCCGTTTCCCAAAAGATAGCCGTCGTTGCGTTTGGTCGCGCCCAGCACGGCGGCGATGGACTGGGCGACGGAAGGCTTTTCCGCGATCACTAATTTATGGTGTGTCATATTCATTTTTCTCCTTTTTGCATAGCAAAAAGCAGCCCCGAAGGACTGCTTTTCGTGTCTGTTTTTTCTAATCGTATGTGGGTCAGGGCCGTTCAAGGCACCGCTTCCGGTATCGCTCGGCAGCCTCGGCAAAGGCTTTGCGCTCGGCGTCGGTTGGGTCCCGTGTTCCATCCAAAAGGCGGCACTGTTCATAGCTTTCCACCGCGCCGGTCAGCCTGTCCAGCAGCGCCTCCGGCGTGAGGCAAATCTCAGCGGTGTCCCAATTTTCACGCCTGTCATCCCATGTGAGATAGGTATAGCCGTGCCGGGTCGGCACCACCTCCACGCCGGTATCTTCTGTAAGGTGCTCCCTGAATGCCTCCAGCACCCGTTCAAAGCTCAGCATCCGTATCACATCCTTTTCCGCTGCATTTTGTCTTTCATGGGTACATTGTAGCATCGGTGGGAGAAGGCGGCAAGGGTCGGGATCCTAACGCTCCGGCGCTTTTGCCCGCAGCTTCTCCCGCAGATCGGTGTCACGGTAGCAGGGACGGAGGCAGACGGTGCCGTAGCGGGAACAGCCGCAGCAGAAATGTCCCTCCGGGGCAGGGGTGCGCGGCGTTTCCTCCTTTCCCGGATAGGGGCGCTGCATCATCAGCCGCTCCAGCGGGTTTTTGGTGAAAAGGGTCATGCATCCGCGTCCTCCGTTTCCTCCGTTTCCTCCGGCTCGTCCGCATCGTCCTCGTTTTCGTATTCCTCGTCCTCATCGCCGTAGTCGTAATCGTCCAAGTCTACAGGTCCCTTTGTGTCGGGCTTTTTCTTACGGAGCTTGAACCAGTACAGCGCGCCGCCGCCCGCCATCAGGAGCAGCAGCACAATCACAACAAGACCGCTGCCGGACTTCTTTTCGCCGCCGTCCTTGTCGGGGCTGTCGCTCGTATCCGGCGTCGGGTCGGGCTCCGGCGTCTTTTCCGTAGCCTTTTCCTTGCCCATGCACTCCGTCATATTGGTCTTGCAGACTGCGCAGGCGGTGTTGACCGCACCTGCCTCGCACTTGTCCTTGCAGGAGCAGACAGGGGCGGAATCCTCGTCGATGAGTGCAAGCAGGTCGCTCTCGTCCACAAGGTTGAGGAAGTAGGTTTCATACCGTTCGCCGTCCTCGTCCAGCGGCTTATCGTAGTCAATCACCAGATAGAGGGTATGACCGTTGCGGGTTTCCACCGCGATGAACTGCTTGTTGGTGTGCTTGTCGTAGAGCAGGTCGCGGGTGACGGCGCTGCCGTTTTGGGAAAAGCCCGTCCCTTTCTCAATGGCGACAGGCGCGGCGGTATCGGTGGGCTCCTGTGCTTTCGCCGGCTCTGTGGCCGCGGGCGTCTGTACCGCAGCGGGCTTTCCCGTGCTGCCGGAGGCGTTGGAGGGCTTTCCTGCACCGGTATTGCTGCCGTTACTTCCGGTATTGCCGTTGCTGCCGGTATTGCCGGAGGACTGCTTTCTGCAATCGCAGTCCGCGGGACAATGGGTGCTGTGCTGCTCCGGCGTGGGGCTGGGCGCAGGCGTTTCCTTTTCATAGAAGGGGTTGGCGATCACCACATAGCTTGTGCGGTTGCCTGCATTGTCCACGCCCATGATGTAAAAGTGGGAATCCCGCGTGTTTTTGTCAATGCGGACGCTGAACTCGCCGTTTTGCAGGGTGGTATAAAGCTCATCGTTCACATAGACCCCGGCTATGCCGGAGAGTGCGTCGGCGGCCTCCACACGCAGCAGCGTACCGTTGACGCCCGCCCGCAGCCGGGGCGCTTCAAAGTCCATACAGGATACGGTCAGCTCCTTTTTATGCTCCGTGCCGTAGGGGTCAGTGACAAAGATAAACACGATACCGTTGTCCGGCACCGTGTAGCGGGCGAGGCCGTCGTGGGCAAGCTGCTCCGTCAGGTCTGTTCTTTCGGCGGTTTCCCGCAGCGCCGCCTCTACCTTCTGCCAGCCCGCGTTGTTTTTGTCCCTGATACGGACCGTGACCGTCACCGGCGCGTTGTGCCAGCCTACCGGAATATCTGCATCTATCTCATATTCCGCTTCGGGTGTTTCTGCCATTTCGGGCGGCGTATCCTCCGGCGAGGGTTCCGCAGGCCCCAGCACAGGCTCGGAAACCGGCGGCTCAGACTCCTCGGGGACTGGTGATTCCTCTGCACCTTCGGGAGTGTCATCAATCACCGCGTCTGTGATCTCCGGCGCGCTGTCCGCTGCGTCCGGCTCGCCGGTGGCCATCGCCATGCCGGACATGGTGAGGAACATCAGGGCAAGGCAAAGGACGGCGGCAACGCCGCGCAGCAGCCGGTTGTTATTCTTCTTCATGCACATAGTCCGTATCCTCCTTGGTATTGGGTGTGATAAAGGGCGCGCCGCCCCTTTTGAGCTGTGTGAGGAACTGCGCCAGCTCCTCCATGCTCATGCCGGTGGCGCGGGCAAGGCCGATGATGTCGGTATTCTCCAGCTCGACGATGCTCTCGTCAAGCTCCCGGTTGCGGGACTGGAGGGCGGCGATCTTTTCATCGTTTTTCGCCCGTTCAGCCTTGAGCTTTGTAATCTTAGGGTTCATTTTTTTGCTCCTTTCTGAGAGATCAGGGCGCAGGTACGCGCCCGTAGGCAAGGAAGTGGGATTGCCAATAGCTTGAATTGAGGCTTGTGTACTGGATGGGGTCGCCGCAGTGGAGCATCATGTTGTTGCCGACGTAAATGCCCACATGGGACGCGCCGGTGGTGTCATAGGTGCCTTGGAAGAACACCAGATCACCCGGTCGGACATTGGCGGCAGATACCCTTGTGCAGATGCCCAGCAGCCCGGACGCACCCAGCCTGCCGAAGCTCCAGCCCACGCCGCAGTTGTTGTAGACATAGCTGACAAAGCCGGAGCAGTCGAAGGAGGTGGCGGGCGTGCTGCCGCCCCAGATGTAGGGGTAGCCGAGATACTTCTCCGCCTCCTTGATGATGGCGGCGAACTGCGCGTCCTCCAGCGCCTCCGGGGGTATCTCGTATTTTTCATAGTCGGCGGTGTAGTATTTTCCGATGTACTCCGAGCCGCCGAACAGGTCCGGGCGGTTGCCCAGCGTCGCCATATACATGGCGTAAAGGGAGAGCTGATCCTGCGACATGATATAGACCGGCACATGGGAGAGGTTGAAGTTTTCCAGCCGGACTGTGCAGATGTAATAGGTGTACGGCACCTGCACGTCGTACTCGTAGCTTTGCAGATTGCCGTCCGCATCGGTGTAGTAGCCGGTTCGGGTCTCCGTGCGGTATCTCGTTTCCGTGGTGACGGTTTCCGTTAGGATGTACTGCTTTTCAAACAGCATATCGAGTATGCCGCCGACCTCGGAAAGCGTCCACTCCCTGCCCATGAGGGCGGTGACGGCGGAGATCAGCACATAGGGGTCATGCTCGATGTCGTCCAGATCAAAATGGTACTCATCGTAGTCGTGGGTGCTTTCGTAGGTGTCGAGATACTGCTGCAATTCCGCTTCCATGGCACAATATTGCGCCTCTGCCGCCAGCATATCCGCGCCCTCACTGGGGTAGGTGGATACGTTGACGCCGGTTGCCCCGCCCTGAATCAGCATGGAGCAGGAGGAAACGGTGCAGAGGATAAGGACGATCATTGCCGCGATGCCGCCCACGATAAGAAAGCCCTTTTTGTGACGGGCGATGAACTCACCGGTTTTCTTTGTGTTCTCTGCGGCTTTCCGCGCCGCCTTTGCCGTGGCTTCGGAGGCTTTGACCGTATTCCCGGCGCTTTTTCCGGCTTTGGCGGCGGCGTACTCCCGCTTGATGGCCTGCTTCTGCTGCCAGCGGGAGTAGGGATTGCTGGAAAACTGCGGGTCATGGTGCTGTGCCGTTTTGTCCAGCGCACGGAGGTTGGCGCGGTCTGCCTTGGCCTCGGCGCGGTCAGCGCGGCGGTAGGGCTTCTCCTTGTGGGAGCGATGGGCGTGCTGGGCAAGTCGCACGGCGCGCTCCGCCGCCTGCTCCACGCCGTGGGCGCTCTCCACACCCACATTGTCCTGCTCGTGCTCCCGAATCTCCCTGTGGACGGCAGATAGCGCCGCCGCACCGGGCGTGTCCCGCAGGGCGTGGGTGAGCTTGGAGGGCGGTCGCTTCTTATCTACCTCCTCAAAGGAAAGGCGCGTTGTGACCGTGCCGGTTTTCGGGTCAACGACGCGCTGCTTTTTCTTTACGGTTTTCTTGGGTATCTTCGCCTCGGCCTTTTCCAGCTTTTGATAGGCTTTATCCGCTTTTTTGACGGCCTTTTTCAGTTCCGGCGCTGTCCGCTCCTCCTGCGTGAACAGCAGCCGGGGCGAGCGTTTGCTCATAGGGATTCACCTCCATTCGGGGCATACGGTACGCCGAGAAAGTCCAGCACCTTACCGCAGCCCAATTTATGGATGCAGAAATCGTACTGCTTGGGATGTGTCAGCGCCATGCGCTGAAAGCGGTTCGGCTCCTTTTCCAGATGAACGCCGAACATACAAAACATACAGCCGGTGCGCTTCGCGCCGGTGGTGGTCAGCCTGCCGTTTTCCTCCACGATCTCACCGTAGACGGAGGCATACGGGATGCCGGTCATTCTGAGATATTCCAAAACGTCCTGCTCGGTCCAGAAGGACATGGGCTGAGAGGTGGGGTCCCGCTTGTGATAGGCGTTGCAGCCGATTTTGAGATAGACGCTCTGACGGCGTGCGCTCTCACAGGCCATGGTCGCAATGATCTGCTTTCTACCGGTTTCCCGGTTATATCTGTGCAGGGGCCACTCCTTCATGACGGAACAGCACTGATCGGAAACGAAAAACGGCGCATCCAGCAGGATACGCCATTTCATGTATCGTTCATTGTATTTTGAGGGCGTACCGTCCGCGTTCAAACCGTTCAGATGGCACAGCGCCCACGGGCTGCCACGCTTTGCATAGCGAACGCGCCGTGCCACGTCTTTGGAAACGACGGGATAGCCGTATTCCGATATGACCTTTGAAAAGGGCCTCTCCGGGCGCAGCCATGTCACGTTGGGAACGGTTTTGACAAACTCCCGTATCTCCGGGTATTCCAGCCCCGTGTCCACAAACACGGCGGGAATGTCGGGGAACGCCCGCCGTGCAAGGTCCAGCAGAACGGTGCTGTCCTTGCCGCCCGAAAAGGAAACGGCGACCTTGCCGCCGTAGTGGTGATACCACTCGATGATCTTCGCCTGCGTCACGCGAATTTTCCGCTCCAGCGGCCACGCCTGCATGACGCTCAGATCCTGCCGGGTGTAGGCGTTCATACCG
>ERZ779874.3654-NODE-3654-length-11227-cov-3.468135_pt1 | contig 11227 bp, 12 predicted proteins | sample MGYA00511031_ERZ779874 | MGnify/ENA primary metagenome ERZ779874 (study PRJEB29588, sample SAMEA2156850) | human gut metagenome | biome: human gut; feature: human-associated habitat; material: faeces | place: Denmark | collected 2008/2010 ...
TCTTATTGATCCTGGTGCTGCTTCTGGCAGTATTCGGACTGTTCATGCTGTTTTCCATCAGTGAATATAATGGCAGAGTACGCTTCGGCGACTCTGCCTATTATTTTAAAAAGCAGTTTTTTGCAACCACCCTGGGGTTCCTGGCTATGTATATAGTGGCAGAGTCAGACTATCGTTTCTTTGTCCGGCTCGTCCGGCTCGTATTCGCGTGTCATGAGGCCGCGGCGAAAGTCGCCGTGCTCGCAGATGGTGTCGGTCTGGTCGCCGTTCGTCACGACGAGGTCGCGCCCCATCGTGCGCACGGGATGATAGATGATGAGGCTGGGGTCAGAGAGCTTGGCGGGGTCGTGCGCCTCGGTGCGGATGCCGTCCTCGGTCTTGACAAAGACGCGGTTGCGGCTGTTCTCGCTGCGCCCCATGATGAAATAATACACACAGCGGCGTCCGACAAGGATGCCGCGGCCGGGATAAGAGGTCGCCCTTAAAAACTCCAGAAAATCAGTCATTTTTCTGCTCCTTCTCTCTTACGATCTCTGCGCAGACGCGCTCTGCCGCAAGCGGCAGCATCTGCCATTCCGCCTGCTCCATCACGCGCCGCTGTAACGTTTCGGGCGTGTCGTCCGGCGCGATCTCCACCGCCTTTTGCAGCAGGATCTCGCCGCCGTCGGGAATTTCGTTGACAAAGTGCACCGTCGCGCCCGTGACCTTCACGCCGCGCGCGAGCGCGGCCTCATGCACCCGCAGGCCATACATGCCCTTGCCGCAGAAGGCGGGGATCAGGGACGGATGGACATTCAGGATGCGCCGCGGCCACTGCTTTGTAAATTCCGCGCTGAGGATGACCGTAAAGCCTGCGAGGAGAATGAGGTCGATCTCCTGCTCGCGCAGCAGCACGGAAAGCTCGTTTTCAAACGGCTCCTGCCCACAGGAGGGCGTGAGCACGCGCGCCGCAACACCCGCGTTTTCCGCCCGCGTGAGCGCATAGGCCCCCGCGCGGGAAGAAACGACCAGCACGATCTCGCCGTGCGGCATTTTTCCGTCACGCTGCGCGTCGAGCAGCGCCTGCAAATTCGTGCCGCCGCCGGAGACCAGCACGGCGATGCGGGCGGGTGTCAGCATAGCTCCACCTTTTCCTCGCCCAATACGATCTCACCGATGACGCCGGCCTCCTGACCGAGAGAATGCAGCGCGGCGAGCGCCTTGTCGGCGCTGTCCTTTGCAGCGACGAGCACCATGCCTGTGCCCATGTTGAAGGTGTTGAACATATCGCGCTCCGAGATGCCGCCCATGCGCGAGAGCAAGGGGAAGATCGGCGGGATGCGCAGCGTTTTCTTTTCAATCTTCGCGCACAGGCCGTCGGGAATGCAGCGCGGAATGTTCTCATAGAAGCCGCCGCCGGTGATGTGACTGATGCCGCGGATATCGGCGGCTTCGATGGCCGCTAACACAGGACGGACATAGATCTTTGTCGGGCGCAGCAGCTCCTCGCCCAGCGCGCAGCCTAGCTCACCGTAATACTGCCCGAGGTCGGCGTTCTCCACATCGAACACCTTGCGCACGAGCGAGTAGCCGTTGGAGTGCAGCCCGCTGGAGGGCAGCGCGATGACCACATCCCCCGGCTGCATTTTGTTCTTGTCCAGAATTTTGTCACGGTCCACGACGCCCACGGCAAAGCCCGCAAGGTCATAGTCGTCCGGCTTCATCGTGCCGGGGTGCTCGGCGGTCTCGCCGCCGATGAGCGCACAGCCCGCGCGTACGCAGCCCTCGGATACGCCCGAGACCAGCGACACGACCTTTTCCGGGATGTTCTTGCCGATGGCGATGTAGTCAAGGAAGAACAGCGGCTTCGCCCCGCAGCAGATGATGTCGTTGACGCACATCGCCACGCAGTCGATGCCGACGGTGTTGTGACGATCCATGAGCTGCGCGATGCGCTGTTTGGTGCCCACGCCGTCCGTGCCGGAGACCAGCACCGGCTTTTCAAGCCCGTGCAGGTCCAGCGAGAAAAGCCCGCCGAAGCCGCCGAGATCGGAGATCACATCGGCTGTGAGCGTGCGCTGCACATAGCGGTTCATCATTTTTACGCCCTGATAGCCCGCCTCGATGTCAACGCCGGCGGCCGCGTATGCTTCCGAGTGAGAGATGCCCATAATGTCATTCCTTTCCGGTCCAGCAGTAGGTGCAGACCTTGTCCCTGTCAATACCGATCGCCTCCAGCAGCCCGTCAAGGGACTGATAGGAGAGTGAATCAAAGCCAAACTGCGCGCAGATCTCATGCAGCAGGCATTTTCCGCGCTCGGTGCGGCTGTCGGCGTATTCCTCCAGATGCTTTTGGCCCTCGTTGCCCTCCAGCTCCTGCACCATGCGGCGCGCGAGCAGGTCCATGGCGCTGTTGCCGCGCGAAAAGTTCAGGTAGCGGCAGGGGGACATGATGGGCGGGCAGGCCGAGCGCATATGGACCTCCGCCGCGCCGGTGCTGTATAAAAAATCCACGGTCTCGCGCAGCTGCGTGCCGCGCACGATGGAGTCATCCACAAACAGCAGCTTCTTTCCCTCGATCAGCTCCGGCACGGGGATCTGCTTCATGCGCGCCACTCTGCTGCGCACCTGCTGATCCTCCGGCATGAAGGAGCGCGGCCAGGTCGGGGTGTATTTCACAAAGGGACGCGCAAGGGGCTTGCCGCTGTGGTTGGCATAGCCCATGGCGTGCGGCACACCGGAATCCGGCACGCCGGCGACGAAATCCACCTCGGGCACGCCGCCGCGCTCCGCCTCATCCCGCGCCATGATCGCGCCGTTGCGATAGCGCATCAGCTCCACATTCACACCCTCGTAGTTGGAGTTCGGGTAGCCGTAATAGGTCCACAAAAAGGCGCAGATCTTCATCTGCTTCCCCGCGGGAGAGAGTGTTTGGAAGCCCTTGGCGTTCAGCCGGACGATCTCCCGCGGCCCCAGCTCATAGGCGTCCTGATAGTCGAGCTTATGATAGGCGAAGGACTCGAACGATACGCAGTAGCCGTCCTCGCGCTGCCCGATCAGCACAGGGAGGCGCCCCATGCTGTCACGCGCGGCGATCAGCTCTCCTTCCTCGGTCAAAATCAGGATCGTCATGGAGCCGTCGATGACCTCCTGCGCGTGGAGGATGCCGGAGACAAGGTCGTTTTCCTGATTGATGAGCGCGGCGGTCAGCTCGGTGACATTCACGCGGCCGCTGCTCAGCGTCAGAAATTGCTGGCCCTTGTCGGAGAGATAAGCCTTCACCAGCTCGTCAGTGTTGTTGATGATGCCGACCGTCACGATGGCATACAGGCCCAGATGGGAGCGCACGAGCAGCGGCTGGGGGTCGCTGTCGCTGATGCAGCCGAGCCCCGCGTGGCCGCGGAAGTCCGCGAGGTCCCGCTCAAACTTCGTCCGAAAGGGCGTATTTTCAATGTTGTGTATCTGGCGCTGGAAGCCCTCCTTCTTGTCAAAGAGCACCATTCCGCCGCGGCGCGTGCCGAGGTGAGAATGATAGTCCGTGCCGAAGAAGACATCCAGCGCGACATCGCGGTCCGAGACCGCGCCGAAAAAGCCCCCCATTACGCAAAGAACAGCTCAGAGAGCGTCATGGGGTCGATGTACTTTCCGTCCCGATAGACGCGCATATTGCCGGAGGAGATCTCGTCGATCAGCATCACGCTGCCATCCGGCGCGTAGCCGTACTCAAACTTGATGTCGTAGAGGACAAGGCCCTTTTCGCGCAGGTCATCCGCGACGATCTCGGTGATCTTCTGCGTCATGGCCTTGATGTCGTCATACTGCTGCTCGGTCATCACGCCCAGCGCCACAAGACCGTCCTTCGTCACCAGCGGATCGCCCAGCGCGTCATTTTTGAAGGTCGTCTCCACATAGGCGGGCAGGTCGGCGCCCTCTTCAATGTACTCACCGTAGCGGCGGCGGAAGCTCCCCACCGCCTTGAGACGGCAGATGACCTCCAGCCCATGGCCGAAGACCTTCGCGGGCAGGACCTCCATCGTGGTCTCCTTCAGATCCGCGGAGACATAGTGCGTGCGGATGCCGGCGGCGTTGATCTTTTCAAAAAAGTGCTTGGTCATGCGCAGGTTGACATTGCCCACGCCCTCGATGGTCAGGCCCACGCTGTTCTCGCCGGGGTCAAACACGCCGTCCTTGCCCGTGCAGTCATCCTTGAACTTGAGGAGGTAGTTGCCGTTCTCCAATGCGAATACGTCCTTGGTCTTTCCGGTATATACGAGTTTCATCTTCTTGTGCTCTCCTTTATGTTTTTTGAAGTGTATTTTCCTGATTTACTGATAGAGCGCCCGAACCTCTTCGTCCGCGCGCAGCACGGCGTCCCGCTCCCGCGTCCGCGCCTCGTCTAGCTTTTGGGCGAGCTCCGCGTCGGAGACCGCCATGATCTGCACCGCCAGCAGCGCGGCGTTCTTCCCGCCGTCCACTGCCACCGTCGCCACAGGGATGCCGCTCGGCATCTGCACGGTGGAGAGCAGCGCGTCCACGCCGTCAAGCTTCGTCCCGCTGCACGGCACGCCGATCACCGGCAGCGTGGTGTTTGCCGCCATCGCACCGGCAAGATGCGCTGCCATGCCGGCGAACGCGAGGATAACAGAAAATCCGCCCTCCCGAGCCGACGCGGCAAATTCCCTTGCCTCATTCGGACACCGGTGAGCGGATAATACGCGCACTTCCATCTGGACGCCGTAGTCTCGCAATACGCCTACGGCCTTCTCCGCGACGGGCAGATCACTCTTGCTGCCCATAACGATCGCAACCTTTCTCATCTGCGTTCCCTCCCTCAAACATAAAAATAGGCGCTCCGCTGCCCTTTGCAGTTGGAGTGCCCAGACGGTCGGCCTCTGAAACGCGCCGCCTCAGAGCGATGCTCCCTGCTCCCCCGTGGTAGCCCACATTCCGTCAGTTACAAAGAGCTCAACTTGCTTTCAGTGTACCATACGCCCCGCTTTTCGTCCATTCCGCAAAAGGGAGAAAGAAGATAGAAAATCTTAGCTACATTTATATCGTTATGACAATTCATAAGATACGCTTATATTGCTCCTTGAAAAAACTTATCGTCGAAAAACCATTTTTTGTCTTGACAAGGCAATCCTCGCGTGGTATTCTATCAAAAATTTGAGGAAAGAGAGGCGATCGTCGTGACCGTGGTTTTGAAGGGTGCGCAGGTGTTCCGCCGAGGTGCTTTCAGCGGCGGTGATGTTTCCGTTTCCTTTGGGGATCGTGTTTTTTGCAAGGATATTGTTTTTCCTTCGTCCCTGAATGTTTCTTCCTTTACCATATTACCCGGTTTCGTTGATGTGCATGTACATCTTCGGGAGCCGGGTTTTTCTTATAAGGAGACCATCCGCACCGGCACGCTGGCTGCCGCGCACGGCGGCTTTGCCCACGTTGCCGCTATGCCGAACCTGAACCCCGTCCCCGACTGTGTCGACGCGCTGAACCTTCAGCGCGCGCTCATCGAGAAGGACGCGCTCGTCCATGTTCACCCCTACGGGGCGATCACGGTCGGCGAAAAGGGCGAGCAGCTCGCAGACCTTGCGGGCATGGCGCAAAACGTCATCGCCTTTTCCGACGACGGACGCGGCGTGCAGTCCGAGAGCATAATGCGCCAGGCGATGGCCGAGTGCCGCCGCCTCGGCAAGATCCTTGCCGCGCACTGCGAGGACAATTCCCTGCTCCGCGACGGCTATATCCACGACGGCGCGTATGCCCGCGCCCACGGGCACCGCGGCATCTGCTCCGAGAGCGAATGGGGGCAGATCGCGCGCGACGTGAAGCTTGCCGAGGAAACGGGCTGCGCCTACCACGTCTGCCACGTTTCGACCAAGGAAAGCGTCGAGGTCATCCGCGCGGCCAAGCGCCGCGGCGTGAACGTGACGTGCGAAACAGCGCCGCACTACCTCGCCTTCACGCAGGACGATCTGCAGGAGGACGGACGCTTCAAGATGAATCCCCCTCTGCGCGATCAGGCCGATCAGGATGCGCTCATCGAGGGTCTTCTGGACGGCACGATCGACATGCTCGTCACCGACCATGCGCCCCACAGCCACGAAGAAAAGGCCAAGGGTCTTGAAAAGAGCGCCATGGGCGTCGTCGGTCTGGAAATGTCCTTTGCCGCAAGCTACACCCATCTTGTAAAAAAGGGCATTCTGCCGCTGGAAAAGCTCGTCGAGCTGATGCACACCTCTCCGATGCGCCGCTTTGGCTGCGGCACGGAGATCGCCGTCGGTCAGCCCGCCGACCTGACCGTATTTGACCTCAACGAAACCTACACTGTCGATCCCGAAAAGTTTCTGACCATGGGGCGCGCAACGCCCTTTACCGGCACACAGCTCACAGGCGCGTGCAAGCTGACGATGATCGGCGGCGAGATCGTCTGGAAGGAGGACACGCTTTGATCGAAGTAAAATATACCATCGCGGAAAACGCCCCCATCGCCTCCGGCGTCTACCGCTTGAAGCTCGAGGGCGACACCTCGGCCATCACCGCGCCGGGTCAGTTCCTCGACCTTCGCCTGCCCGGTTTCTTCCTGCGCAGACCCATTTCCATCTGCGACTGGGACGAGCGCAGCGTGACCCTCTTATATAAAGTAGTCGGCGGCGGAACGGACTGGCTCTCTCGCTGCACGCCAGGGCAGATGCTGGATGCGCTCTCCGGTCTCGGCAACGGCTTTGATGTTGCCGCCTGCGGCGAAACGACGCTCCTTTCAGGCGGCGGTATCGGCACCGCCCCGCTCTTCGGCCTTGCCAAACGTCTTCTTGCCGCGGGTAAAACGCCCGTCGCCGTTCTGGGCTTCAACACGGCGGAGGATGTCTTCTACGAAAATGAATTCAAGGCGCTCGGCGTGCAGACCGTCATCGCAACAGCGGACGGCAGCTGCGGCACGCGCGGCTTTGTGACCGACGCGCTGCTCGAGCAGTTCGACACCGTCTGCGCCTGCGGGCCGATGCCGATGCTCAAGGCGCTTTGTGCAAAAACGGACAAGCCCGGCCAGATCAGTCTGGAAGCGCGCATGGGCTGCGGCTTCGGCGCGTGCATGGGCTGCACGATCGACACGGTAAACGGCCCCAAGCGCGTCTGCCGTGAAGGCCCCGTATTCGGAAGGGAGGAGATCAAATGGTAAAAACGAACGTCACGCTCTGTTCTCTTCCGCTCGACAACCCCATCATTCCCGCAAGCGGCACATTTGGCTACGGGTACGAGTTCGCGGAACTGTACGACATCAACTGCCTCGGTACGTTCTCGTTCAAGGGCACGACGCGCAAGCCGCGTCTCGGCAATCCCCAGCCGCGCATCGCTGAAATGCAGAGCGGCATGCTCAACGCCGTGGGACTTCAGAATCCCGGCGTAGACGCGGTCATCGCCGAGGAGCTTCCCAAGCTCGCGCGTGTTTTCCACAAGCCCGTCATGGCGAATGTCAGCGGCTTTTCGCTCGATGAATACGTCGAGGTCTGCCAGAAACTCGACGCCTGCCCGCAGGTCGGCTGGCTCGAGGTGAACATTTCGTGCCCCAATGTCCACGGCGGCGGCATGAGCTTCGGTACCGATCCCAAAGCCGCCGCGTCGGTCACGCGCGCGGTCAAAGACGCCGTCAAAAAGCCCGTCATCGTCAAGCTCTCGCCCAACGTCACGAGCATTGCAAACATTGCCAAGGCCTGCGAGGACGCAGGCGCGGACGGCATCAGCCTTATCAACACCGTGATGGGCATGCGCCTTGATCTCAAGGCGAGAAAGCCGCTTCTTGCCAACAGCACGGGCGGCATGTCCGGCCCCGCACTCTTCCCGCTTGCGGTGCGCATGGTCTGGCAGGTGTACGAAGCGGTGCGCATTCCCATCGTCGGTCTCGGCGGCGTGATGAGCGCCGAGGACGTCATCGAACTGATGCTCGCTGGCGCAACGGCGGTCGAGGTCGGCGCTGCCAACCTTGTCGACCCCTTCGCCTGCCGCCGCATCGTCGAGGATCTGCCCCGCGTCATGCAGAAATACAACATCAACGATTTGAACGACATCATAGGAGGTGCCCACCATGGGTAAGGACGTTATCATCGCACTGGATTTTGACAGCAAGGAAAAGACCCTCGCATTTCTTGACCGCTTCACCGGCGACAAGCCCTTTGTGAAGATCGGCATGGAGCTCTTCTACGCTGAAGGCCCGTCCATCGTGCGCGAGATCAAGGCGCGCGGCCATAAGATCTTCCTCGATCTCAAGCTGCACGACATCCCCAACACCGTGAAAAAAGCGATGGCCGTGCTCTCCTCCCTCGATGTGGACATGGTCAACCTCCACGCCGCGGGTACGCGCGCCATGATGAGCGCCGCGCTTGAGGGTCTCACCCGCGCGGACGGCACGCGTCCGATGCTCATCGCCGTCACGCAGCTCACCTCCACCAGCCAGCAGAGCATGGAGGAAGAGATCGGCATCCACCGCCCCCTTGAGGAAGTGGTCATCGACTACGCCAAAAATGCAAGACTCGCCGGGCTCGACGGCGTGGTCTGCTCCCCGCTTGAAGCCGGCCGCATCCACGAGACCTGCACGAAGGACTTCCTCACCGTCACCCCCGGCATCCGCTTTGCCGATGCAAAGGCGGACGATCAGGTGCGCATCACTACGCCCGCAAAGGCACGCGAGATCGGCTCGGACTACATCGTCGTTGGCCGCCCCATCACGCAGGCGGAGGATCCCGTCGCCGCCTATCGCCGCTGCGTCAGCGAGTTTGTGGGCTAAGCAATGCGCCGCAACATCATCTTATTTGATTTGGACGGCACGCTGACCGACTCCGGCCCCGGCATCATGAAGGCCGGACAGTATGCCCTGCGCGCGTTCGGCATCGAGCGCGACTGGCGCGAGCTGTCGTTCTTCGTCGGCCCACCGCTCAGCGAGACCTTCGCGCGCTTCGTGAGCGCAGAGAATGTCGACGCCGCGGTCGCGAAATTCCGCGAATACTATCAGCAGGACGGCTGGCTCGACAACGCCCCCTACCCCGGCATTCCCGCGCTGCTTGCGCATCTCAAGAGTGAGGGCAAGCGTCTTTTCGTCGCCACGTCGAAGCTCGACACCATGGCCGAGCGCATTCTGGAGCATTTCGGCCTCGCACCCTACTTCGACGCCATCTGCGGCGCGCCCGAGGGCGACAAGGAAGCGGGCAAAAAGGTAAATGTCGTCAAAGCCGCACTTAAAGCGGCTGGCTGCGACGATCTTTCCCGCGCTGTGATGGTCGGCGACCGCGAGCATGACGTCATCGGCGCGCATCTTGCGGGACTCGACGTGATCGGCGTGCTCTACGGCTACGGCAGCCGCGAGGAGCTCACCGCCGCCGGCGCCGACCAGATCGCCGAAACCCCGGAGGCATTGGAAACGCTAATTTTGTCAACAAACTGACATTTTGAAAGGAGAAGAGATAGAAATGGAGCATTTGGAACGCAGCATTGCGGAGGGATTGCTCTCCATCCGTGCGGTATTCTTCCGTCCGAATGAGCCCTTCACCTGGGCCAGCGGCATCAAGAGTCCCGTCTACTGCGACAACCGTCTGATCCTGACCGCACCTGAGGTGCGCACGCAGGTGGAAAGTGCGCTGTGCGAGATCATTCGCGCCGACTATCCCGATGTGGAGGTGCTGATGGGCACGAGCACGGCGGGCATTGCCCACGCGGCCATCGTCGGCCACATGATGGGTCTGCCCATGGGCTATGTGCGCTCGTCCGGTAAGGATCACGGCCGCCAGAATCAGATCGAGGGCCGCCTTGAGCCGGGTCAGAAGGTCGTCGTCATTGAAGATCTGATCTCCACCGGCGGCAGCGTTCTGGACGTTGTGAGCGTCCTGCGCGAAGCGGGCGCGGAGGTGCTCGGCGTTGCGAGCATCTTCACCTACGGCATGCAGAAGGGGCTTGACCGCCTTGCCGCCGCGAACGTAAAGAACCACAGCCTGACCAACTTTGACGTCATCGCCGACGTAGCGGCGAAACAAAATTATATCCACCCCAACGATGTTGCGCGTCTCATTCAGTTCCGCAACAACCCGTCGGACGAATCTTGGATCGGAGGAAAGAACTAACATGGAGCATTTGATCGACATTTTACAGCTGAGCACCCAGGAGATCGACGAAATGGTCGCCACGGCCAATGACATCATCGCCAACCCCGAGGCCTACGCACACAAGTGCGACGGCAAGATCCTCGCAACGCTCTTCTTTGAGCCCTCTACCCGCACGCGCCTGAGCTTTGAGTCTGCGATGCTCGGTCTCGGTGGCAAGGTGCTGGGCTTCTCGTCCGCAAGCAGCTCTTCCGCCGCCAAGGGCGAGAGCGTTTCCGACACGGTGCGCACCGTGAGCTGCTATTCCGACATCATTGCCATGCGCCACCCGAAGGAAGGCGCGCCTCTGGTCGCTTCCATGCACTCTGAGGTTCCCGTCATCAACGCGGGCGACGGCGGCCACAACCACCCCACTCAGACGCTGACTGACCTGCTCACCATCAACCGTGAAAAGGGCCGCTTCAACGACCTGACCGTCGGCTTCTGCGGCGACCTCAAGTTCGGCCGTACAGTTCACTCCCTCATCAGCGCCCTGAGCCGCTACACCGGCATCAAGATCGTGCTCATCTCCCCCGAAGAGCTCAAGCTCCCCAGCTACGTGAAGGCCGAGGCGCTCAAGAAGAACAACATCCCCTACGAGCAGACGACCGATCTCGAGTCCGTCATGCCCCAGCTTGACATTCTCTACATGACCCGCGTGCAGCGCGAGCGCTTCTTCAACGAAGAGGATTACCTGCGCCTGAAGGACAGCTACATCCTCACGCCCGAAAAGCTCGTGAATGCAAAGAAGGATCTCTGCATCCTGCACCCGCTGCCGCGCGTAAACGAAATTTCCGTTGCCGTGGACGATGACCCGCGCGCCTGCTACTTCAAGCAGGTCAGAAACGGCCGCTTCATCCGCATGGCACTGATCCTCAAGCTGCTTGGTATCGAATAAGGGAGGGACTTATAAATGATCATCGACGCTATTTCCAACGGTATCGTTATCGACCACATCTCCGCCGGCAAGGCGATGGAGCTCTACAACATCCTCGGTCTTGACAAGCTTGACTGCTCGGTCGCGCTGCTCAAGAACGTTTCGAGCGGCAAGCTCGGCCGCAAGGACATCATCAAGATCGACCGGGTGCTCGACCTTGACTGGGACGTCATCGGCTATGTCGACCCCG
>ERZ779874.3661-NODE-3661-length-11200-cov-2.540601_pt1 | contig 11200 bp, 9 predicted proteins | sample MGYA00511031_ERZ779874 | MGnify/ENA primary metagenome ERZ779874 (study PRJEB29588, sample SAMEA2156850) | human gut metagenome | biome: human gut; feature: human-associated habitat; material: faeces | place: Denmark | collected 2008/2010 ...
GTTTCTTTTAATCTATTTGTAGTCAATTAAATACCTTCAGACTACATCAAATATAGCAAAAAGAAACCCAAATAGTTTGCTCTATTTGGGTTTCTTTTTGCTATGAAAGATGTTTTTACTGGACATTAACCTGATCGCCACTGAATACCGACAGGTCGAGTTTATTCATAATATGTTTGATTGCCAGTTGAGCCTTAACCGAGTTGCCTGCTGCATCGATAGGGGGTGCAAAGGCTGCAATACCCATGATTCCGGGTAGAACTCCCATGACACCTCCGCCTACTCCGGTTTTTGCAGGAATTCCCGAAGTGAAGAGCCAGTCTCCGGTGTGTTCGTAAAATCCTACTGTCGCTATCAGCGATGTAATTTGAGGAGACAGCGAGGCATCGAATACTCTTGCTCCGTTTTTTGGATTGACTCCTTTATTGGCTATGGTCGCACCGCATACAGAAAGCTGTTCTGCCGTGATTCCCAAAGAGCATTGACGAGTATAGAGGTCGAGCGACAGATCGGGATCGTCATAAATACGGTTGTAGTTTTTCAATAACCATGTAATTGAGCGGTTGTTGAAGTTCGTAGCCGATTCGGAGCGATACAATTCATCTATCAATTCGGGAGCACTTCCCGAAAGTTCAGTGATATTTTTCACTATCGCAGCCCATTTTTCTTTTGGATTACCAACTGGTTGAACCATACTGCATGCGGTGATAGCTCCGGCATTAACCAATGGGGTCGAGGGGTGATCGTTTTCCAACAAAATAGCGATTATCGAATTGAACGGTAATCCTGTCGCATCGGCTCCAATCATGGAAAGGAGCTTTTCTGCGCCATATTGGCGTAATACCAATATGGCGGTGTGCACCTTAGAAACCGACTCTATACCGAATTTATATTGAGTATCTCCGACTTCGATAATTTGTCCGTCCAGTAGACATACGCTGATACCGAACAAGTTTTTGTCGATGTTGGCAAGATAGGGAATATAGTCGGCATTCTTACCGTCTTGGTTATTTTTATAGAGATCGTACGCTTCGTTGACCGCTTGTTTGATTTGGAAAACCGAAATAGTTTTTTTCATATTCCTATTTTTTTGTTTTATGGCGGTTCCCCGTATGGGTAAATACCGAACCTTTCACTTCAATATTTTTGTCTTGTGCGATACGAGTATTGGTCGGGTATTCCAATTTTTCGAGAGACGCGACGGCATCGCGAATATCGTTCAGCAACATGTCGGCCATATCCCTGCTGAACCCTTGACGTACGACGATACGCATGACTACATAGTTTTGAATATTTTCGGGTAGAGTATATGCCGGAACCATCCAGCCGCCTTGTTTCAATTTGTCTTGCAAGTCATATAGAGTCCATTTTGCCGTTTTTGCGTAATCGGGCTTCATATACCAGATGAACAATGGGTTTTCAACATGATCGCTGTAATTGACAAATGGAGCCATTTTACCGATTTCGTCGTGGAGGTATTGGGTTATTTGCATACTATTGTATTGGACGGCTTTGTATCCTTGAAATCCCAATCGGATAAATTGGTAATATTGTCCCAATATTTGAGCTGCCGGGCGTGAGAAATTGAGCCCTACTTGTGTGATATTCGCTCCTAAATAGTTTACACTGAATGACATTTCGTCGGGGAGGTATTTTTTGTCTTTCCAAACGACCCAGCCTAGACCGGGGTATACCAATCCGAATTTGTGCCCTGATGTACTGATTGATAGAACCCATTTTAATCTGAAATCCCATTTTTTGTGTGGATCGAGGAAAGGTAATATAAATCCACCGGAAGCTGCATCTACGTGGATAGGAATGTCATATCCTGTTTTTTTGTTGAATTCGTCGAGGGCTTTGTCGAGAGCTTCGACGTCATCGTTCAATCCGGTCCAAGTTACGCCCTCGATAGGAACGATGAAAATTGTATTTTCATCACACATCTTTAAAGCTTCTACCGGGTCGAGGGTCGTTTTTTCGAGAGTCAGGGGAACTTCTCGCATCTCGATTTGCCAAAGTTGTGCAAATTTTTCCCAAACGACTTGAAATCCCGAAGAGATAACAAAATTGGGTTTATCGGTAGGCTTCCCTTCTGCCTGACGTTTTTTACGCCAACGTAGCCATGCTGCGACACCGCCGAGCATACAGGCTTCGGAAGAACCTATGGCCAAAGCTCCGCTTTTCCATTTTTCCTCTTCGGGAGAGTTCCAAAGGTTAGCCATGATATTTATACATTTGGCATTCATGACAGCGATACGCGGATATTCTGTTTCATCGATATAGTTGATGTTGATCGCTTCATTCATCAATTTGGTTGCGTAGTCGTCCATGTAGGTGGTTACGAATGTAGCCAGATTTAATCGAGGTTGTGTTTGAGCGAATGTTTCGTCTTTAACCATTTGGTATGCAATCTCTGGTGTTGTAGGTGCATCGGGAATACGATCTACCGGTGATGGTTTCAACATTTCGTTGGACCCGAAGATACTTGTCTTGGCATCTCCTTCTCTGAAATTCAAATCTTTCATTGTATAAAATTTTATGAGTTAGAACTATAAAGCCGGATTATTTTGTACGGCTCTTCGATGAAACAACAGCCTTGTAAGGTGAAAGTTTGACCGATTTGTCTATTCATACACAATTTGGCACTTATTAAAATATTAGAATAGTACCGGTAAACATTCGAAGGTGATTATTGTTTTTGAAAATGCAAGCATAAAAAAGATGTGATTATGAAAATAGAAACTGGACAAGGGACTATACCTTTGATTACGCTTTTGGGAATATGGTCTATTTCAGCTTTAAATGCATTACCGGGTCTAGCTGTTTCCCCTATTTTGGGACAGATGTCTACAATATTTCCGCATTCTTCGGAGTTCGACATACAACTGTTATCTTCACTACCTTCGCTATTGACTATACCTTTCATCTTGTTATCCGGGAAGTTGACCGAACGTATTAATAACATCGTCTTGTTACAAGTTGGATTAATTATTTTTGCATTAAGTGGTTTGCTATATATGCTTTCTTCCCGAATGTGGCAGTTAATAGCGGTGAGTGCGTTGTTGGGTATTGGCTCGGGTATGATAGTTCCGTTGTCAACGGGTTTGATTTCTCGCCATTTTATAGGTCGATATCGTACTCGACAGTTTGGTTTGAGTTCTGCGATTACAAATATAACGTTAGTGACAGCGACTGTATTGACTGGATATTTGGCAGAGATTAATTGGCACTTGCCTTTTATTGTTTATTTTTTCCCTGTGGTATCGTTCTTTTTGTCTTTTTATTTGAAACGAGATACTATATCGGTAGCCCCAGTAAAGGTGACTGTATCGGGTAAAATAGAAGTGAAAAGGTTGGTTTCTCTCATGTTGTTTTATGGCCTGGTAACTTATTTAGCTGTTATCGTTAGCTTCAATTTACCATTTTTGATGAAGGAATATCATTTCGACACGGGAGCCTCGGGAATTATTATTTCTTTGTTTTATTTAGCTATTATGGCTCCCGGTTTCATATTGAATCGAGTGTTATCGATTTTTGGGTCGTTTACAAAATGTGTGAGTCTATTGTGTATGGCAGGAGGTATGGTTCTGATATTGTTGTCGGGCAATGAATGGATATTGGGACTTGGAGCCATATTTATCGGGTTCGGGTATGGGGTGATGCAACCTGTTATTTATGATCAGACAACGAGAGTAGCTACACCAGATAAAGTGACTTTGGCCCTCGCATTTGTCATGTCTATGAATTATTTGGCTATCTTACTTTGTCCTACGATTATCGATACATTACAATCTCTATTCCATATTCATACTCAGCAGTTTGCATTTATATTTAATTTGGTTATAACACTACTTGTCGTTTTAGGGGCATATTATCTTCGCCATACGTTTTTGTTTAATGATAGTTGTGATAGTGATAAATCTCTGGAAAAGTTATGACAAATAAAATTCAGGAAGCCAATTTGGCTATGGTCGTTTCAAAAACGTTTAGCGGATTAAACGTAAATGCGTTACGATATTTGTTGCCTTTGTGGATCGCCCCGCTAACCGGTGTGACTTTTCGTTGTGTTTTTGCAGCCGTGGCTTTTTGGATCATAGGGTATTGGGCAAAACCGGAGACGGCTTCGGTAAAAGATAAAATTTATCTGTTTTTGTTGGGGGCCGTCGGCATTTATGGTTATATGTTTTCCTATTTAATGGGACTTAGTAAAACGACTCCGGTATCGGCGGCTATTTTTACTTCTATGCAGCCCATTTGGGTTTTTATTTTGTCGGTTTTCTTTTTTAATGAGAAAGCGACTGTGATGAAAATTGTCGGTATTTTAGTAGGATTAGGTGGGGCTCTACTCTGTATTTCAACACAAAAGAGCGATGATTTGGCTTCGGATGCTTTTTCCGGTAATCTTTTTTGTTTGGTGAGTTCTGTGATTTATGCCGTATATCTGATATTGAGTAATCGGTTTTTGAAACGAACGGGCCCTTATACACTTATGCGTTATACGTTTTCAGGAGCGGCTGTATCGAGTCTTATCGTTATGGCTTTTGCTGGATATGAGGCGCCTTTAACTACACCTCCGTTACATTTTTGGCCTATTGCCTTGTTGCTGTTTGTGTTGATATTTCCAACTGTTATCAGTTATTTACTAATACCGACAGGTCTCAAATATCTGAGTACGACAGTCGTGGCTATATATGGGTATTTAATTTTGGTCGTCGCTTCGATTGTTTCATTTCTGGTAGGACAGGATATATTCTCTTGGGAACAGTTGGGTGCTATGCTTCTTATTTGTGTGGGTGTTTATTGGGTAGAGATAGCTGAAAATAACGGTCATGAGAGAAAACGGCCCCATTCGCCATCTATCACTTGACTCTTGATTTATGCAGTAGTTTGGGGATAAGTTGCAGACCCTTTTTTATTTCGTGGGGATTACGAGCTATGATAACAGTGGTTACAGCGATGAGTATGATACAAATACCGATACTTTGTATGAAGTTACAACTTTCACCCAGAAATAATACACCCATAATGACTGCTGTTAAAGGTTCCATGCAACCCAATACTGCCGTTGTCGTCGAACCGACATGCTGGACGGCAAGAATAAGGGTTAGATCAGATATAAGTGTAGGCACTAAGGCCAGAAGAATAAGATCAACGCCGATTTCCCAAGAGGGTATGGGTGTAAGCATTTCCCGATTTACGATTAAGTTCAACAAGAAAATGAATGCACCCGATAACAAAACGTAAAACGTGAGTTTTAAACCGTCCATATCGCTTACGCTCGATTTGTTTATTCCGACGATATAAGAGGCATAGGTCAATATGGTTGTGAGAGCTAATGCCAATCCTGTGGAATTAAGTGTACCGTCTTCGCTTCCGCTTAATAAGTAGACACCGCCGATAGCCATTATTGTTGCAATGATGATGGAGACGGAAACTTTGTCTTTGAAAAAAGTAACCATCAGTAAGGTTACGAGTACAGGATAAAGGAAGTGTAGGGTAGTAGCCAATCCGCTAGGAATGTACAGATATGATTTTGTCAGAAGAAGGGAAGTGGCCGCATATAAAAACGCCAACCCGAAAATGATGAGGGCTTGTTTCCCTGAGATTTTGAAGTTCGTTTTTCGTATACAGAGTATAATGCCGAGCAAGATCGAGGAAAACAGGAATCGATAAAATACTACTGAGTTGAGGGGTATACCGGCTTGTAAAGCAGGTATGGCAAATAGGGGTACAAGCCCGAATGTCGATGAAGAAATGATAGCGTAGAAGAGTCCTTTGGGGGAGTTCATGATTCTTGGTTTCGAATTTGAGTGTGCAAAGGTAACCAAAACCAAGAGGAGAAAGAGTGGGTTTTGAATTTTTTAAGGAGTTTTCAATGAAAGAAAAAGAGCTCCCGAATTATTCGGGAGCTCTTTTTCTTTCATTGGGCAGTATGGATTTATTTACCCAAACATTCTTTGATGTAAGCCTTCATTTTGGGGATAGCGGCTTCGGCACTTTGTAGAAGTTTGAATTGAGCCTTTGTACGAACTAAATTGTGTTCGGGGTATTTTATCTTGTAATAGGTGTCGCCGTTGATATAGTCTGTCAGGAAACGTACAGTTTGCATATAAGGAAACAAGGTAACAGCATAGGGCAGATTGTCGATTTCGATGTCGGTGAGAAACGATTTAGCAGTTTCTAAGTATCCTTTGGTAAATGCTTTAAATATTTCCATATTGAAATTGACGTTGTCCAAATTCTTGTCGTCCTCTTCTCCGGTATTGGCTGCCGTTCGCATGAAATCGCCGAAGTCGGAAAATATGTAGCTGGGCATGACTGTATCGAGATCGATCACGCATAATACATGACCGTTTTCATCGAACATCATGTTATTCACTTTGGTGTCGCAGTGGCAAATGCGTTTGGGCAATTTCCCTTCTCGATGCAATCTTTCGGCCAAACACATGGCGTCGGCTCGTTTGTCTAGCTCGTCGATGATGGGTTTGACGGAGGCCACACGACCGACAGGATCGGCTGTTATGGCTTCTTGCAGTTGTTTTAATCGGAATTCCATATTGTGAAAATCTGGAATCGTTTCACCCAGTTTCACCGGAATATCCGACAGCATAGCTTGGAAATTACCGAATGCTTGTCCGGCATAATATGAGAATTCCGGGGTTACGGCTTCGTAGCTTTTTGCGTTTGGAATGAAGATGAGTATTCTCCAATAACTTTCTCCATCGAAATAGTATAATTTACCATCGGTTGTCGGTATTAAGGTTAAAACCTTGCGGTCTATGTCGGTTTCTCCTTTGGTTTCTAATTTGTGGCGGATATGAGTCGTGACTTGGTAAAAATTATTTTGCAGCATATCCACATCTTTGAAGATCGAGTGATTGATTCTCTGTAAAACATAGTCGGGGGTATCGGGGGCGGCGGTGGTTACTTTATAAGAATCGTTGATGAGTCCTGCTCCTAATGGCTTAATTTCGAGAATTTTTCCGGCAAGAGAAAAATGCGATAATATGTCTTTCAAATCTTTCATAATAGTATATGTGTTTTTATTTGTTTGAGTCGATAAAATTTTGATAGAGGTTTTGATAACAGTTATAGAGATCTTTGAACTCTTTGTATTCCGATGTTTTTACTTCATACATAAAAGGCCCTGTATATTCGGCTTTGTAGAGCTCTTTCAGTATTTTTATCCAATCGTTGTCTCCTTTTCCGCTACAAGGGTTAGGCATGTAATGACACTCGTGTCGTCCGTCACCGTCGGCGATGTGAACAGATTTTAATCGTTTGCCCATAGCCTGTATGAGCAGTTCTGGGTTATCGATGTGATTCATGTCGATGGCAGAATACACATTTTTAGGAAGTTGTTTCATGATGAGTTTGACTTCTTCTACTGTACGACCTAAGGGACGTTCATGTTGTTCGTTTCTCACGAGTTCGTATCCTAACATATTTTCTATAACCATTTTGGCTCCCAGTTCTTTAACTTTGGGATTGAGCTCATTTACCGAGCGTACTAACTGAGCGATACGTTCATTCCGCTCGTTGTGGCCCAGATACCAGCTTGGGTGGAAAAGAATGATTTTAGGTTGTATGATTTTACAAAATTCGAGCACTTTCATGTGTAGAGCGACACTGTTTTTCCGTATTTTTTCGTCGGTTTGCGAAATATCGATGTCTTTTCCGAAAGGCATGTGTATAGACCAAATTTCAATACCGGCAGAGTCGGCTGCTAATTTGGTACGAGTCAACAACTCCGTAATTTCGGCATCTGTTTTGGGTTTCTTCGTGGATATGAATCCACCCGTTGTAATTTCTATGCAGTCGATACCGGCATCTTTCATCGCTTTGAGACGTTCGTAGTTCATGTCTTTGATACCGATGGAGTTCCCAATTCGGAGTGGAGGATACTTTGTTTTACATGCCGAAGGGAACGCAATGGTAATAACCATTAGAAGCACTAAAAAATTTTTGATTTGTGTGAACATGATGAATTTGTTTTGATGTAATTATTATATTGTTTTTGTGTATCCTAACGGACAAATTTGCTGAAAAATAGCCAAATATGTTCGCTTGTATTCAAGTCTTTTTCTCCCCATGAATGTTTACCCCCTTTTATTTCGTATAACCAAACTTCGTTTCTGTTTATACCGTTGACGTATTTATGGCTGATAATAGTATGATTGGATAAAGAATCAATAGAGGCAATCGTATCGGTAATTTCATGAGTGCATCTGTTTTGAATAGCCCAATAGTTTACAGCGATAGGTACTGCTATATATTTCCCCCAGCCTCCTTCATTATTCGGGTCTCCGTTCCACATAGAGGTTTTGTCTTCGGTTCCGTGTATTTCGAATAGAGGGATAGGGCGGTTTGTTTCTAATTCCCGATACATCCATTCTAGCGTAAGACCGGCAACAGGAGCTACTGCTGTAAATATATCGGGACGTTTGTACACTAAAAGATAGCACATTTCTCCTCCATTGGAGTAACCCGTGCAAAATGTATTGTGCGGACTTAGTCGGTAATTCTTTTGAAGGTATAAGGCGAGATCACATAAAAAGTTTATATCGTCGATAGTCATATCGGCCTGAAATGGATAGCCGACATTCCAGCAGTTTTTCCCTTTTTTATCTTGTTCGCCTTGCGGATAACACACGGCGAATCCGTATTTATCGGCGATAGGATTCATACCGAATCTTTTTGGATCGGCTGTGCCACCATAGCCATGAAGTACAAAGACAAGAGGAGCCCCAGATGAGAGATTGGCCGGCTGATAGTATTTATAACTACGCTCGATTCCTCCTGATTGAAATTTATGAGAGGTTAGTGTCCCGGTGGTTTGTCCCACAGCCAATATGCAGCCATATAGAGAGATAGTTAGACAAAATAAAAACTGTTTCATTTTTCAGGTATTATTATTCAAAGGTAGAGAAAAAGTAGATATTGGAAAGAATTATTTACTGAAAATTTAAGAAAAATGTTTTGGAGGGGAGCCGAAATACCGGAGGTTGTGCTATATTTGTAAAACGAACGGAAATAGATTGTAGCTCATTGGAATCGATAGGGATATTGTATTTGCCTTCGGGTTACTCTATTTTTTAGAATATTATTCACCAAAATATTTACGTGATGATTGAAAAGATTAAAGAAACAGCCGCCTATATCGCAGCAAAAGTTCAGGTGATGCCTAAGACCGCCATTATATTGGGAACTGGGTTGGGCGAGTTGGTAGACCACATTACAGACAAGACTGAAATTCCTTATACCAAGATTCCCAATTTCCCGGTGTCGACAGTAGAAGGGCATCAGGGGAAGTTGATATTCGGAAAATTGGGAAAGAAAGATGTCATGGCTATGCAGGGGCGTTTTCACTATTACGAGGGATACGATATGAAACAAGTTACCTTCCCGGTGCGTGTCATGAAAGAACTAGGAATAGAGCATCTCTTCGTTTCGAATGCAGCCGGAGGTATGAATCCCGATTTTGCCATCGGCGATATTATGATTATCCGTGACCACATCAATCTCTTTCCCGAACATCCGTTGCATGGACGCAATTATAAGGAATTGGGTGTACGATTCCCCGATATGAGCGAGGCGTATTCTCGCCGTTTGATTGCAAAGGCTCTTGAAATAGCTGAAAAAAATCATATAAAAGTACAGCAAGGTGTGTATGTGGGTACACAGGGACCTACTTTCGAAACCCCGGCCGAGTATCGTTACTTTCATATCATAGGCGGTGATGCCGTGGGCATGAGTACGGTTCCCGAAGTCATTGTCGCGCGTCATGCCGGTATCGAAGTCTTTGCCGTTTCGGTGATTACCGATTTGGGGGTAGAAGGTATTGTGGAGAAATGTTCTCACGAAGAGGTGCAAAAGGCAGCGGCAGAAGCTCAGCCCAGAATGAGCTTTATTATGAAAGAACTGGTAGAACAATTTTAATATGAAATAGAAGAAGTCCATGAGCCATGAGCTTGTGGACTTTGTTATAATTTATGGAAGAAATAAAACGTACAGAAATTGCCTCGTTAGGCGAATTTGGTTTGATAGAGCGTTTGACCGGGCATATACAGTTGAAGAACACTTCTACTCTAAAAGGGGTGGGAGATGATTCGGCCGTGCTCGACTATCAAGGAAAACAGACGTTGATTACAACCGATTTATTGCTCGAAGGTGTTCATTTCGACCTTACCTATGTCCCGTTGAAACATTTGGGGTATAAATCGGCGGTGGTTAATTTTTCCGACATATATGCCATGAATGGGACACCGCGTCAGATAACTGTTTCATTGGGTGTCTCCAAACGTTTTTCGGTAGAAAATCTCGAAGAACTTTATGCCGGCATACAGCTCGCTTGCGATATCTACGGGGTGGATTTGGTCGGGGGAGATACATCGGCTTCGATGACGGGGCTGACTATCAGCATTACCTGTATCGGAGAAGGAGAACCCGGGAAGGTCGTCTATCGTAACGGAGCGAAAGAAAACGATTTGATTTGTGTCAGCGGCGATTTAGGAGCAGCCTATATGGGATTGCAACTATTGGAACGGGAGAAGCGGGTGTTTGCCGGAGAAACCGAATTCAAGCCTGCGTTCGAAGGACATGAATACCTGCTCGAACGCCAATTGAAACCAGAAGCCCGTAAGGATATTGTTGCCGAGTTGGATAAAGCCGGGATCGTTCCGACAGCCATGATGGATATTTCTGATGGGCTCTCCTCCGAATTATTGCACATTTGTTCGCAGAGTCATGTGGGCTGCCGTATATATGAAGACCGGATACCGATCGATTACCAGACGGCAGCTATGGCGGAGGAATTTAATATGAATCTGGTGACTGCTGCATTGAATGGAGGCGAGGATTATGAATTGCTTTTTACCGTACCTCTCGAAAAGCACGACATTGTCGCTGCTATCCCCGGAGTGCGAGTGATAGGACATATTACAAAACCAGAATTGGGTTGTTGCATGATAACCCATGACGATACCGAGATAACCCTTCGGGCACAGGGGTGGAATTCTCTTGCCGAAAAATAAGAATTTATTCGTCCCTTGCGTCGTTTGCATATTTATATTTTTGAACAGAAAAATTCGACAATATATTTGGTGAATTGGAATAAACCTATTATCTTTGCACACGCAAAAATGATGGTGCCATAGCTCAGTTGGTAGAGCAAAGGACTGAAAATCCTTGTGTCACTGGT
>ERZ779874.3666-NODE-3666-length-11188-cov-7.280338_pt1 | contig 11188 bp, 10 predicted proteins | sample MGYA00511031_ERZ779874 | MGnify/ENA primary metagenome ERZ779874 (study PRJEB29588, sample SAMEA2156850) | human gut metagenome | biome: human gut; feature: human-associated habitat; material: faeces | place: Denmark | collected 2008/2010 ...
GCTTCGCATTGCGAAGCGGCCCCTCTTTTGCTATAATGTCTTCGAGTACACAGAAAAACCGACCGGACCCCCGATGGAGGACATACTATGAAGCGTTTTCTGCTGTTATTTCTGCTGCTGGCCCTGCTGCTGAGCCTGACCGGCTGCTTTACCATCACCGGAGACACGACCGACACCTCACCGGAGGGGAAGCAGGAGGAGCCGGAGGAGCAGCACCTGACCGCTGACGTTGACGAGACGCAGGTCTGGCAGCGCACTACCGGCGCGCCCTGGACCGGCGGAGAACCCCAGACCGTCAGTGCCGACTTTGAGCGCATTAGTGGCGCGGCGGCCCAGGGCATGACCGTGGGGCAGGAACTTCTGCTGCTGGATTTCATGGACTGTTACTACCAGTCCGTTGCCGACCTGCGGGTCATTGACCCGGCCGTGCTGTTTGCCGACAGTGAGGAGACGCTCTACCACAAGAATATCTGGCACGGCCTGTGCGTCATCCGCAAGCTCTCGCCCATCGACCTGACCATGACCTCATACAGCTACTCCCTCCGGTGCGTATCCATTACACCCTCCGAGGAGACCGAGGGCGACGTGGACCTGGTGCTCCGGGAGAATAATGTGGTCTATTTCAAGGGCTTGAATGGCCTGCCCTCGGAGCAGTTCGGTATCAAGCACACCTTTACCCTCCGGGGGGAGGGAGACGACTGGTCCATCGTGAAGCACTGGTCTGATGACAATCCCTATTACAGCGCCGACTATGACCGCACTACCCATCAGGACAAGAATTTTCCCGCTATCACCGACTACATAGAGGTCCGCCGCGACCTGCCCCGCGAGGGACTGAGCGTGACAGCCGCTGCCGATCACACCTATGACCGCGACGCGGCCCGGGCTTATATGCTCACCTGGGTGGGCAAGCGTAATCCGGCCTTCATGGCTTACGACGACTACGGCGGGAACTGCATGAACTTCGGCTCCCAGGTGCTGGCTGCCGGCGGTATTCCCATGGACACGAACGGTGGCTATGAGACGGGCTGGTACTGGTACAGCGCCAGCCAGACCACGCTGCCCTGGGTCAATGTGGGGTCCTTCCGGGACTATGTGGCGGCACCCCGTGTAAGCGGTTTGGTGGCTGTGGCGGACGCGCCCTATTTCAGCGGTGAGACCGGCGATATCATCACCATGGGTGTGGACGAGCCGGCTAACCATACCACCGTTATTCTGGACACCATTACGGATGAAAGCGGCAATGTGGTGGACTATCTGCTCTGCTCCAACACGGCGGATTTGCGGAATTTCCCCGCGTCCGCGTATTACTATACCAATCGTCAGCTGATCAGGATCATCGGCTGGAACGACTGAGCAAGGAGGCATATTCCGTGGAATACAAGGTTCTGGCACTGGGCGATGTGGCCAGCGAAACGGGCCTGCAGCTGCTGGAAAAGAAGCTGCGGGCATTCAAAAAGGAGCATGACGTGCGCTTTACCGTGGTCAATGGGGAGAACATCTCCGGCAGCGGCCTGACGAAGGCGCAGGCGGAGGCCCTGTTTGCCGCCGGCGCGGACGTGATCACCCTGGGCAACCACACCTTCGGCAAGCCTCAGATCGCCGCCTATCTGGACGAGGAGCGCTATATCCTCCGGCCCGCCAACTTTACCGGTCGCGCGCCGGGGCACGGCTGTCAGGTGGTAGACTGCGGCGCGTTCAGCGTGGCGGTATTGGTGCTCATCGGCCGCTGCGACCTGGACTTCAACGCGGAAAATCCCTTTACCACCGCCGATAAGCTGCTGAAGGCGCAGACGGACAAGCCCACCTTTACACTGGTGGAGTTCCACGCCGGAGCCACCAGCGAAAAGCTGGCCATGGCCTACCATCTGGATGGCCGTGTCTCCGCCCTTTGGGGTACCCACACTCACGTGCCCACGGCGGACATGCAGGTATTCCCCAAGGGTACCGGCTATGTCACCGATCTTGGCATGACCGGCCCCATCCGTTCTGTCCTGGGCATCCGGCCGGAGCAGTCCGTGGAGTTTTTCCTGGGCGGTCTGCCGGGCCGCTATCAGGCGGCGGAGGGCCCCTGCTCCGCCCAGGGGTGCATTTTTACCCTGAACAGCGACACGGGGCTGTGCGAAAAAGTGGACAGAATAGAGATGAAATAACTGGTAGGTACGAAAAGCGGACTGGAAAAATTTTTGAAAAAACTTGAAAACAGGAGTGAATTTTTGGCTATGTCTGTGGAGAAAGTAAGAGAATATCTGATGCCTTACGGCGTCGCAGATCGTATGCGCGAGTTTGAGGTCTCCAGCGCCACGGTGGAGCTGGCTGCTCTGGCTGTGGGTGTGGAGGGTGCCCGTATCGCCAAGACCCTCAGCTTTAAGGTGGGGGAGGACCCCATCCTCATCGTGGCCGCCGGCGACGCCAAGGTGGACAACAGCAAGTATAAGCACTTCTTCGGCGCTAAGGCCAAAATGCTCACCGCCGAAGAGGCTGTGGAGCGTATCGGCCACGCCGTGGGCGGCGTGTGCCCCTTCGCTCTGCCCGACGACGTTAAGACGTACCTGGATGTGTCCCTCAAGCGCTTTGACACGGTGTTCCCCGCTGTGGGCAGCGCGGCCAGCGCCATTGAGCTGACCTGTGACGAGCTGGAGCACTGCTGCGGAAAGAACTTCGTTCAGTGGGTGGATGTGTGCAAGGGCTGGCAGGAAGAGGAAGCGTAAATGGTGCGGGTCGTTCACGCAGGTGACTTCCACCTGGACAGTGCCTTCGGTGCGCTGACGCCGGAGCAGGCCCGCCAGCGTCGTATGGAGAGCCGCCGCACGCCGGAGCGCCTGGTGGAGTGGGCCAACGACCACGGTGCAGACCTGCTGCTCCTCTCCGGCGACCTTTTCGACAGCGACAGCCCCTATGGCGACACCGCGCCCCTGCTGGCCCAGGCACTGGGGTGCTTCCGCGGTCAGGCAGTCATCGCCCCCGGCAACCACGATCCCCTTACACCGGACGGGCCCTATGCCCGCACGCGCTGGAGTGACAACGTTCACATCTTTACAGAGGACCGTATGCAGACCATTACATTTCCGGACCTGAACTGCGCCGTACACGGCGCGGCCTTCACCGCCCCGGAGTGTCCCACGGACAGTGTACTTCCCGGCTTCCGTGTGCCGCAGGACGGCCTTATCCACATTGGTCTGCTCCATGGCGACGTTACGACCTCCGACAGCCGCTACCGTCCGATCCGCGCGGCGGATATCGCCGGCAGCGGGCTGGACTATCTGGCGTTGGGTCATGTTCACAGCTGCAGCGGCGTTCTGACCGCCGGGGCGGTCCCTTATGCCTATTGCGGCTGCATCGAGGGCCGCGGCTTCGACGAGCTGGGCGAACGGGGATTTCTCTTCGGCGAGGTGGGGGCGGGCACCGCCGATCTGCGATTTGTCCCCTTTGCCCGGCGCCGCTACTGCATCGCCCAGGTGGATGTCACCGATGGCGACGCCCTCACCGCCCTGGAACGTACCCTGCCCCATGATACGGAGCAGGATATCTACCGCCTGCGTCTGACCGGTACGCCGGAGCAGCCGCCCCGCCTGTCCCTGCTGGAGGAGGCCCTGTCGGGCCGATTCTTTGCTCTGCAGCTGCGGGACGAGACTACCGTGCGCCGGGACCTGTGGGACAAGTGCGGCGAGGATACGCTGCGGGGCCTGTTTTTGCAGGAACTGCGCCGCCAATACGACGCCGCCCCGGACGACGCTGTCCGCCGCCGTATTGAGCAGGCGGCCCGATTCGGCACGGCGGCCATGGATGACCGGGAGGTATGAGCATGAAGAATATCCTGATGATCGGCACCGGCGGTACCATCGCCAGTGAGATGACGCCCTCCGGCCTGACGCCGGAACTGAACAGCACGCAGCTGCTGTCCTTCGTTCCCCGTATCGGCGAGATGTGCCATGTGGATTGCGTTCAGCTCTACAGCCTGGACAGCACCAATATCCGTCCCGCCCATTGGCTGGGTGTGGCCAGGGCCGTGCGGGAGAATTACGCCAGATATGACGGCTTTGTCATCTCCCACGGCACCGACACCATGGCCTACACCGCTGCCGCGCTTAGCTATCTGATCCAGGGCAGCCCAAAGCCCATCGTCCTTACCGGCGCGCAGAAGCCTATCTGGTTCGACGGTACCGACTCCAAGCGCAACCTGACCGACGCGTTTCTCTACGCCTGTCGCGGCTGCGGCGGCGTGCAGATCGTATTCAACGGCAAGGTCATCCTGGGTACCCGTGCCCGCAAGACCTGCTCCAAGAGCTTTCAGGCCTTTTCCAGCGTCAACTATCCCGACCTGGCCGTGGTACAGGACGAGCATCTGCTGCAGTATATGCGCTGCGCCTGCTATCCCAGCCCGGTGTTCTATGACGCGCTGGACGACAAGGTGGGACTGCTGAAGCTGATCCCCGGCACCCCTGCCGCTGTGCTGGAATTCATGCTGGACCGGTTTGACGGCCTGGTCATTGAGTCCTTCGGCGTGGGCGGCCTGCCGGAATATGAGGGCGACGCCAGCTATTTCGATATCATTCACCGGGGCATCGCGCGGGGCAAGCTGGTGGTCATGACCACCCAGGTACCCAACGAGGGCAGCAATCTGGCGGTCTATCATGTGGGCGGACGGCTGAAAAGCGCCCTGCGCCTGCTGGAGGCCTACGACATGACCACGGAGGCTGCCGTGGCCAAGCTTATGTGGATCATGGGGCAGACCCGTGATTTCGACGAGGCGGAGAGGCTGTTTTACCGCCCGGTGGCCCGGGATATACTGTATGAGAATTAAAAAGGAAGCGCCGGGGGCGCTTCCTTTTTTTGCAGTTTATGACGAAGAGGGGATACGCTTGCCTCAGCTGTTCTTTTTCGTCACCGGGCGGCGGTACAGCAGACGGGCCAGCTTCTTCCGGTCAAAGGGAATGAGAGGGTACAGGTACCCCTTGCCCACCAGCGGCTTTGCCGTCACGATCAGCGCCAGCGTGATCACAATCCCCGCCGCGAAGCCCCACCAGTCCCACAGCCAGATCAGCACCAGCAGCAGCATCCTGCACAGCTTTGTGGCGTAGCCCATCTCATAGCTGTGCTGGGCATAGTTGGCTACCGCCACAAAGGCCATATACACCAGCACCTCCGGCACCAGCCATCGGGCCTGCACCGCGAAGTCGCCCAGTATCAGCGCACCCAGCATACTGAACGAGTTGCTCAGCACATCCGGTGTGTTCAGCGACGCGATTTTCAGTATGTCAATGATCAGCTCCACCAGCAGCAGCTGCACGATCAGCGGCACATAGTATTCGTCCTGTACCAAAAGGAAACGCAGGTTCTCGTGCAGCGTATCCGGGTTCTTCACCAGCAGGTACCACAGCGGTGTAATGAACATGGTCAGCAGCAGCACCAGCGTCCGTATGATCTGCAGATACGTGCCGATGAGGGGCGGGAAGTAATAGTCGTTGATCTCCTCGTTGAACCGCAGGATCGTTGTGGGCAGCAGCAGGGCCGACGCTGAATTGTCCACCAGCACCACCACATCGCCCTCCATGATACACGCCGTGGCCACGTCCGGACGCTCAGTATACCGCACCTTGGGAAACGGATTCCAGAACTGCCTGGGCGCGATGGCCTCCGCAATGGTCTCCTGACTCATGGCCACCGACCGCAACTGGATGTGCATCAGCTTTTCCCGCAGGGCCCGCAGCAGCCCCTCGTCTGCCTCGCCCTCCATGTAGCACAGGGCCACGTCCGTGCCCGAGCGCTCCGGCAGCTGCAATCGCTCCAGCCGCAGATGGGTGTCTCGTACCCGCCGCCGCAGCAGCGCCGCGTTCTGCATGAGGTTCTCTACGAAGCCGTCGTGGCTGCCCCGCAGTACCCGGCTGGTATCCGGCTCCTCCACCGACCGGGTGGGGAACTGCTTGGCGTCCAGCACCACCCCGCCGCCGAAGCCGTCGATGATCGCCAGCGTCTTCCCAGCGAATACGCCCATCACCGCCGCGTCACGGTCCGGCTCGGCCGCCGCATCGCAGGCAGACACATACCGCCGGCAGAAGTCCGCCGCGTCTGTCACACTGTTCAGGTCCGGCAGCGCCTGCCACCCGGCGATGACCCGCTCCAGCAGGTCCTCCTGGGCGTAGCCGTTTACCACCCACAGCCGCGCCTGCCGCCCGCCGATGGACAGGTCGCGCCCTGTCATATCAAAGCACCGGCCCACGCCCAGCAGCTCGTTCAGCTCCGCCGCTTTCAGCGAAAAGCACCCTGCGCCGCGATAATAGACCGCCGTTTCCGGGGCCGTCTCGTTTCCGCCCTGTTTTGCCTGTTCCATGATGCCTTCTGTCCTCCGTCTGCCATTTTCCGGTAGCATTTCCCGCCTGCGTAATTTTATGTATGCCCCGGACAGGCCCTGCATATCGTGTAAAAAAGGAGGTGGCAGCCATGAAAAAAAGCGCGGCGGCGGCCCTTATTCTGATGGTGCTGCTCTTCGGCGGCGCCTACCTCACCGCCCGGGAACCGGACGAGCTTACGCCGGAGACACCGCAGGCACAGGGGGACGGGGAGGTCGTGCTGACCATAAAAACCGGGGAGGCGGCGGAGCGGATGACGCTGCGGGATTACCTTGTGGGCGTGGTCCGCGGTGAGATGCCTGCCTCCTTTGAGATGGAGGCGCTGAAGGCCCAGGCCGCGGCCGAGCGCACCTACGTCTACTACCAGCTGGCGCAGGGCCGTAAGGACGCGCATCCCGACGCCGACTTCTGTACGGACCATACCTGCTGCAGCGCCTATCTCTCCGAGACAGCCGCAAAGGAAAAGTGGGCCGCCGACTTTGCTCCCTGGAATACCCGCGTCGTCCAGGCTGTGGCGGACACGGACGGTCTGGTGGCCCTCTACGACGGGGAACCGATCCTGGCGGTGTTCCACTCATCCTCGGCGGGCAGGACCGCCGCGGCCGGGGATGTCTGGTCCGGCGACCTGCCCTATCTGGCCAGCGTCGCCAGCCCGGAGAGTGCCGACACCGTACCCAACTATTACAGCACAGTCACCTTTACTGCGGCGGAGGCAAAAGACCTTCTGCTGGCGGCCTACCCGGAGATAAAACTCACCGGCGCGCCGGAGACGTGGTTCGGCGCAGTGACGGAGAATGATTCCGGCCGGGTAGAGACCGTCTCCGTGGGCGGTACGGATATCGAGGGCACGGAGATGCGCCGCATCTTCTCCCTGCGCTCGGCCTGCTTTACCCTGACGGCGGATGCGGAGAGCGTTACGTTCCGCGTCACTGGCTACGGCCACGGCGTGGGCATGAGCCAGTACGGCGCGGAGCAGCTGGCAAAGGCGGGGAAGACCTGGCAGGAGATACTGGCGTGGTATTACACCGGTGTGACCATCGGACCGGCGGGCTGACATCGGGGCAAGGGGTCAGGGGCACGGAAATGCGTGACAAGCGGGCAAAAACGTGGTATAATCTATAAATTATGCGGGATATTCACAAATTGTTCAGGAAAAGCCTGCCCCGCAGGATGTAAGATATACCCAACGATATGTACCGGGAGGAGAGCGCCTATGGCACGCAACATTCTGGTGGTCGAGGATGACCGCAATATATCCGATCTGATCCGTATGTACCTGGAGAAGGAGGGCTTCGAGGTCCGCAGCGCCTATGACGGCGGCAAGGCCATCGAGGAGTACGACAAGCAGGCCCCCGACATGGTGCTGCTGGATATCATGCTGCCCGTGGTGGACGGCTGGGGCGTATGCGCCCATATCCGCGAGAAGAGCAAGACGCCCATCATTATGCTCACCGCCAAGAGCGACGTGGGCGACCGCATCACCGGACTGGAGATGGGCGCGGACGACTATCTGGTCAAGCCCTTCGAGATGAAGGAGCTCATGGCCCGGATCAATGCCGTGCTCCGCCGCAGTGAGATACCCGATGACACAAAGAAGAAGCTGGTGTTTGACAAACTGGTCATCAATCTGGACAGCTATGAGCTGCTGGTGGACGGCAAGAAGGTGGACACGCCCCCCAAAGAGCTGGAGCTGCTGTATCATCTGGCGGCCACGCCCAACCGGGTCTATACCCGCAACCAGCTGCTGGACGAGGTCTGGGGCTTTGACTATTTCGGCGACAGCCGCACCGTGGACGTGCACATCAAGCGCCTGCGGGAGAAGATCGAAAATGTCTCGGACCAGTGGGAGCTGAAAACGGTCTGGGGCGTGGGCTATAAGTTTGAAGTGAAGTAAGCATGGGCGAGAGGATCAAACGTATCACCGGCAGCCTGTATTGGCGGCAGTTTATGCTCACCGCCGGTATGGTGGTGCTGACCATGGCCCTGCTGGGCGTGTCCTTCTACGCGCTGAGCTATAACTACACCGTCTCGGAGAAGCGGCAGGAGATGCAGGACCGGGCGGTGCTGGTGGCGCAGCTGTCCGTGGACTATTTTACCGCCGGCGATGACGCCGAGCGTGACCAGGGGGACGCGCTGCGCTCTCTGGCCGGCGTGGCCTCCCGGATGACGGACGTGGACTTCCTGATCTGCGACACCACCGGCAGCGTCCTGCTGACGACGGATGCCGATTTGGCCGGAAAGACCGTCGTTGTCCCCGAGGACATTACCCAAACGGTGCTGGGCAGCGAGAGACTGTACGAGGGCCGCAGCACCGTGGGCGTATATGAGAAAAAGCAGTTCGTGGTGGGCGTGCCCATGACGGACGCGGACGGCAACACGTTGGGCCTGGTGCTGGCGGTGATGAACAGCGCCGAGCTCATGCAGATGTGGCGCTCATTCATCGCCCTGTTCTTTATGACCAGCGCCATTATCCTGCTGCTGGCGTTCGTGGCCAGCTTTGTCACCTCCATGCGGCAGATACAGCCCCTGACCGAGATGGTCAAGGCGACCCGTGCCTATGCCGGCGGCGATTTCGATGTACGGATGCAGGAGACCGGTGACTGCGGCGAGATCAGTGAGCTGGCGGCGGCCTTCAATGCCATGGCCGACTCCCTGCAGGAGACGGAGCGCCAGCGCCGGGACTTTATCGCCAATGTGTCCCATGAGCTGAAGACCCCCATGACCACCATCGCCGGCTACACCGACGGCATTCTGGACGGCACCATCCCGCCGGAGAAGGAGCGCCAGTATCTTCAGATCATCTCCGACGAGAGCCGCCGTCTCAGCCGCCTGGTGCGGCGTATGCTGGATATCTCCCAGATACAGAACAAGGAGATGAAGAAGGAGGAGTTTGATCTCTGTGAGTCCGCCCGTATTGCCCTGCTGTCCATGGAGAAGAAGATCACGGACCGTGGGCTGGACGTGGACGCGGAGATCCCCGAGGACTCCGTCATGGTCCAGGGCGACCGGGATCTGATCACCCAGGTCATTTACAACCTGCTGGAGAATGCGGCCAAATTCGCCACCCCTGGCTCCCAGCTGTATCTGGGCTTGGCGGTCAACGGCGAGAAGGCCTATGTCACCGTCCGCAACCTGGGCTCCACCATTCCGGCAGAGGAGATACCACTGCTGTTCGAGCGCTTCCACAAGTCCGATAAGTCCCGCAGTGAGGACAAGGACGGTTACGGCCTGGGGCTGTATATCGTCAAGACCATCCTGGCCCAGCACAAGGAGCAGATCACCGTCACCAGTCAGGACGGTGTAACGGCCTTTACCTTTACCATGCAGATGGCGCACGGCGCGCCCCGAGAGGTACTCTGAATATGTATGATGAAAATAAAATGCCGCTGACGCCCGATCCGGCGGCTCCTGCCCCGGAGCAGGAGCCGGACGAGGTCGTCAGTTGGTATGTCCGTCCGGACGAGGGGCAGGAGATCACGGACTGCTATGTGCAGCCGGGCCCCATGCCCGCTGCCGCGGCGCCCAAAGCTGTCCGGCAGGAGAAGCGCCGCAGCCGCAAGGGCCTGTGGACGTTTCTGGTCATCCTGGCCGTGCTGGTAGGCGTGGTGCTGGGGGTGGCCATCGTCTCCGCCCTGCGGGGCGGCAATACGGACGGCTATGGCGATGACTTCGACGACGGCGATCACGATGCCAGCAGTATCGTGGATATCTTCCAGAGCGATGTGCCCACCATCCCCCGGGCAGACACGGACCCCGATCTGCGCTTTTATTGCGAAAAAGCAGGGGAGGAGAAGCTGACTATCCAGCAGGTCTATCAGCAGGTAAACCCCGCCACGGTGCTGGTGCTCACCGACCTGGGCGAAAAGGCCAGTGTCGGCACCGGGGTCATCCTGACGGCGGACGGCTATATCGTCACCAACGCCCATGTGATCGCCGGCGGGCAGAACGCGCTGGTGGCGCTGTACAACGGCGACCGCTACGAGGCGGAGCTGGTGGGCTTCAGCAGCACGGAGGATCTGGCGCTGCTGAAGGCGGTGAACGCCTCCGGCCTGCCCACTGCGCCGCTGGGCGACAGTGAGGAATGCCAGGTGGGCGATACGGTCTACGCCATCGGCAACCCGCTGGGCGTTGAGCTGCGGGGCACACTGACCCAGGGCATCATCTCCGCCATCGACCGTCCCGTCACCATGGAGGGCCGCGTGATGACGCTGCTCCAGACCACCGCTGCCCTGAACAACGGCAACTCCGGCGGCCCGCTGATCAATGAGTACGGCCAGGTCATCGGCATCAACACACTAAAGATGAGCAACACCCTGTCCGACATCTCTGCCACGGTGGAGGGCCTGGGCTTTGCCGTCCCGTCCAGCCGTGTGGTATCTGTCATCAATGATATCATCGCCACCGGAGGCTTCCGCGGCCTGCCCTCGATCGGCGTCTACGTGAAGGAGACGGAATTTGCCGACGGTACGACCCACCCGGTGATCGATTCCGTCACGGAAAACTTCGGCGCCGAGGAAGCGGGGCTGCAGAAGGGCGACGTAATTCTGGCGGCGGACGGTATAGGCGTCAGCACCAACACCGATCTGCTGGCCGTCCGCCGGACCCACATCGTGGGCGAGAGCGTCGTGCTCACTATCCGGCGTGACGGACAGACCTTTGATGTGACGGTCGTCCTCTACCCGGTGGAGGGATGATCACTTTACAGCGCAGAAACAGGGACAAGGCCATGGCCTTGTCCCTGTTTTACACCGCAAAACGACGGATATTTACAGATAATAAACAAATAGTATACATTTTGTTGCCGGAATTTGCGGCTATTTTCGCCTTCGTTCCTGCCA
>ERZ779874.3668-NODE-3668-length-11182-cov-34.699110_pt1 | contig 11182 bp, 11 predicted proteins | sample MGYA00511031_ERZ779874 | MGnify/ENA primary metagenome ERZ779874 (study PRJEB29588, sample SAMEA2156850) | human gut metagenome | biome: human gut; feature: human-associated habitat; material: faeces | place: Denmark | collected 2008/2010 ...
TATAGGGCAGCGTAAAAATATTTACAAATAATAATTTTATAACTAACTATTGTAAAAATAAATATCATTAAAATATGGCCGAACAATCAATATTGTTTTATGTTTCATCCCTAGCTATCATTTTATTAATAGCAATAATTAAATATAAAGCTATTAATGTTTCTATAACTAGTTTATTCTTATATTTTATAGCGGGATTGACTTCCCTTTATTATTTTTATAATGCAAATTATGATTTTACCCATATTACTATTTATCCTATAATATTTGCATTATGCTGTACATTGATATTGTTTATACCTATTATAAAATATGATAATGTAAATAATAAAACATTAGCTAATAACGTAGGTATCAGCAAGTATATGCACCAAGTAATTGTCTTTTTTGCTTTATTATCTGTAGAGCCATTATTGGAAAATATTATTCATTTACCCTTCGTTATAAGAAATCAAAATATGTTGGCTGATATATATGACTCAAGGATAGGTGGTAATAATAATAATTACGAATATTTGTCTTGGGTAGGTCGAAAACTATTTTGGATAAACTTCTTATTAAAAGATTTGTTTCCCGTATTTCTGTTTTATTATATAGCAAAAGCCGAACATCTTAATAAAAAGATAATAATTGGATTAATATTTGGTATATTAAATCCTGTGATTCATGGATTTGCTTTAGGAGGAAGATCTGTTACAATCAGTACAACTTTTTACATAATATTTGTCTACATGTTATTTCGCCAATATATCTCAACGAACAGAAGTAAATATATAGATAGAATAATTTTTTATTTCATTTTATGTATAATGGCATTAATCACAATTGTAACAATAGCTCGATTTATGTCTAAAGAAAGTTCCATTGATATTTGGACTTGGATCTCCCTTTATTCAGGCGAAGGAATATTAAATTTCAGCAACGAATTATGGACGATTACAGATGTTCGAAGTAATGGTGATAATACATTCCTTTTCATTCGTTATATCTTAGGGTTAACAGACAATACTGATATTGAATCATTAAGAGCAAGTAGAAATATCTTTAATATAAGACCTCAAGTTTTTTATACTTATTTAGGAGCCATTTATTTTGATTTTAATAGAATTGGCACAATAATATATGTAGTTATTTTTTCATACATATTTTGTAAAATATGTAAGATAAAGAAACAAACAGTACAATTAAGTCAAATGATTTATCTATCAATTTTGGGAAAATTTATTGTATTAGGTTTTATGATTCATACATATTCATTATGGACGGATCAACTTTCACTATTTTTTGTGTTATTGTTTAATTGGACTATATCTTTCAAGGAGAAAAATAAAAGGAAAAATATAAAAATGATGATAAAGCAATATTAACATTAGAAATGTAGGATTTTGTAAAAAAATATAAAATATGAAAATACTTATTGTCAATCAACCTCTAAATAACCGTGGAGATGAAGCAGCCCACAAAGCATTGGTTCGAAACATCCATAAACAGTTTCCTGAATCTAAGATTACTGTCATGTTTCTAAAGGGGAGTAAAGAACAGAAGGATATAGATGCATTCAATGTGCATGAAACAAATGTAAAATACTTAAGAATTTCACCATACGTAGGATGGGGACGTGCCTATATGTTAGGGTTATGCCACAATTTGTGGCTATTTGCTGATATCCATCCGACAGTAAGAAGATTGAAGAAAGAAATCAAGCGTAATGATATTATTGTTTGTGCTCCTGGTGGAATCTGTATGGGGGGATTCCAAAATTGGGTGCATATATTTATTCTTTATATAGCCAAAAGATTAAAGAAAGATATTTTTTATTATGGCCGTTCTTTTGGACCATTTCCCATTAAAACACCTTTAAATAAACGATTCAAGGAAATAAGTTATGAACTATTGCATTATTTTAAATATCTTTCAATTCGTGATAAAAAAACACAACTTTTGGCTGATGAAATAGGCATCCCCTATATATCAACTACAGATACTGCCTTTCTTGAAAGCCCTAATTCCAATATACCTGAATTAGTAAAGCATATAATTGGTAATTCTTTATATGTCGTAATTGTTCCTAATGTATTAATTTGGCATTATGCATATAAAGCAATCCCAAAAGATAAAGTTACGTATTTTTTCTGTCAAATTATTGAATACGTACTGCATACATATCCACAATACAAAGTGGTGATGTTACCCCAAACTTTTAATTCCCCTGTTCCATTAAGGAATGATATAAATTTTTTCTATGACCTTCAGAAACAACTTAAGAATGACCGTATCATTGTTATTCCGGATACTTTTAGTTCAGATGTGCAACAAAGTATAATAAAAAATGCCCAGTTCTTAATCGGAGCCAGGTATCACTCTGTTGTATTTGCATTGAATAATAACGTTCCTTTTGTAGCTTTAAGTTATGAACATAAGATAGCTGGTCTTTTGGAATTACTACATAAAGAAGATTGTATGGTTGATATCACAAATATTTTCTCTTCTGAAGATAAAATGAAAGATGCCCTTTCAAAAGTGAAAACTTTGCTTACAGTAATAAAAAAAGACGATGAAGCACACAAAATGGCTAAGGAAATGGCTAAAAAAGCTTTTAACGAGTTCGTAAAAACGGTAATACAATCAACTTCAAAAATATGATAAAAGAGTTATTATTCTTTTCAATAGGAGATTCAAACAGTCTTTCAACTTGGTCTAATGTACCATTCTTTTTTGCTAACACTTTAGAAAAACATGGCATTATCGTACATCGATACAATTTAGCACAACAAGAAAAACCATCTATATTGCTCTTATATAAAATTTGGTTTAAAATACTACGTTATATATATCCAAATCATGTTCAAAATTATCGTCGCACTAGAAATTTTAAAAAACAAGCTTTTAATACAATAAAGCAAGCTGTGTCGGAACATCCAAATGCAGATTGTTGTTTATTTATGGGATATGATTTTTATAATAAATTCTCTGCGATTCCCACAATATTGTTCAGTGATTGGACAAGTGACATGTATTTTAAACGAATGAGAAGGAAAGCTTATTGGTTTGAAAAAAGATACGTCAAACAACAATCAACAGCAATAGAACATGCATCGTTAGTCTTTTCTTTGTTTGAGATTTGTGCAAAAGAATTGCAAACCATACATCCGAAAACTCCAATATGTTTTTTAGGAAAGAATGTAATAAATGCTTTGCAAGATCCCAATGAACAAATTGTAAAAGGGAAAAAATCAGGAAAGATTTTGTTTATAGGCGGAAGGAAATACATCAATGGGGCAAAAACATTAATAAAAGCATTTAATTTTATAACAGAAGATAATCCACAAATGAGCCTGCACATTATCGGTATGCAAGAAAATTTATTTTCAGATATGAGATACGATGCTAAAAAAGTTCGTTTTTATGGCTATCTAAGGAAAGATATTGAAACAGAAATGAATTTATATTATAAACTCTTATCTACAGCTCAGATATTTATAAACCCTTCCCCTCAATGGGGTGGATATTCGTCCACTATTGAAGCCATGTATTTTTATACGCCCATTATCGTGTCTCCTTATAAAGAATTTATTAATGAATTTGGAGAGAAATTGAACTTTGGTCTGTATGTAGATGATACTATTGACAGTTTAATAAAAAGCATAATTACAATAGTTCACAATCCCGATTATGAAACAATGTGTTTCAATGCACATAAACAAGTTTCTCAATATACATGGAATCATTATATTGAAAAATTTCTTGTTTCAATAGATCGTGCTTTAGCTTTATAATAGCAGATAAGCATGGCTTTAATTTTTCATTTACTAAATGATTAAAAGAAATGATACCTAAAATTATTCATTATTGCTGGTTTGGTGAAAATCCAATTCCCCAAGAACAGCAAAGTTACATTGAAGGCTGGAAAAGGTTGATGCCGGACTATACCTTTAAATGTTGGACTGAACAAGACATAGATATAAATGCGGTTCCCTTCATGAAAGAGGCATACGAGGCCAAAAAGCTCGCTTTTGTCGCCGATTACACAAGAGTTTACGCCCTTGTAAATGACGGTGGTATTTATATGGACACAGATGTAAAGCTGTTAAGCAGCCTTGAACCTTTCAGGCTTAAACATCGTGTTTTCACTTCATACGAATTTAACACTTCAAGAAAAGAAATGCTCCTTTATCGCTCAATGTTGAATGAAAGTTGGGAACGGAAAGACAAGTCTATGTTAAAAGTTCCGGGTAATGGCATGTTATCCGCTCTGATAGGTGCGGAAGCCCATCATCCATTTTTAATGGATTTGTTGAATTATTATAATAGTATCCATTTCGATTATGCCATCAAGAACAGGCTTACAATACCTACAACATTAGCTTTGGCCGGAGAGAAATACGGATTCAAATACCACAATGTCGAACAGGAACTGGCCGAAGGCATCCATATTTATGATTCATCAATATTTTCAGATTATTTCAATGCAACCAAACATTCTGTTGCCATTCACTATTGTGAAGGAAGTTGGGTGCATAAAGATTTTAAAGGCAAAGTCAAGTCGAAATTATATAGAATAGCTTGGCTAAGAAAATTAGTTAATGCCGTATGGAAAAAGTAATTCCCAATATTACATATACCCTACGCCACGGTTTGTGTCTCGGCTGTGGTATCTGTCAGTCCGCCTGTCCGTCTAATGCTATCAACATTGTAGTGAAAGATGGTCAGTTTGTTCCGAAAGTGGATGAAACAAAGTGCAAGAACGGAAAAGGTTGTCACCGTTGTCATGATGTCTGTCCTGGATTAGGAGTAGATTTACTGAGCATTGCCAAAGAACAATTTGCTGATGAAGGCGTGAAGACCGACAAATGGGTAGGTCACTATCTGAAATGCTTCACTGGTCACAGCAATGACGAAGACATCCGTTACCACTGCGCCAGTGGAGGCATGGTCAGCCAGTTCCTGATATTCCTGCTTGAAAAAGGATACATTGACGGGGCTGTCGTAACGGCATTTGACCCGAAGAATGAATTGCTGGTGCGTTCATATATCGCACACAACCGTGAGGAAGTGTTGCAAGCAAAAAGCAGCAAATATGCACCTGTTTCTCTTCATGGTATGGCGCAGGCTATCAAACAAGAGAATGGTACAAAGTATGTCATTGTCGGACTTCCTTGCCATATACAGGGTTTCCGTAAGTTGGAAGCAATAGACCGAAAACTCAGGGAGAAAGTGATTGGCCACTTTGCCATCTACTGCTCATCCGGACGGACGTTCTACTTGACGGAGCATGTTTTCAAAGAGCGCGGCATCCGTAAAGAGGACTTGATTTATTTTGCATACCGTGACGAGGGCTGTCTCGGTTCTCTCGTTGCGAAGCAACAACGCGGTATCAGGGTTGCCAATAGTAACTCTGAAACCGCTCTTTATAAAGGAGACGAAGTCTATAAAGAGCGGTATCAGAGTTACTATCATCCACTAAGAAGTTTCTTTATTCCAAGACGCTGCCTCTTTTGCATTGATCATTACGGCGAATTGGGAGATGTATGTTTCGGCGACATCCACATCAAACCTTACATGGATGATAAGATTGGAGTCAATTCATTGGTTGTGAGAAAGCAAGAATGGCTTGATTTGCTGGAGGAAGCACAATCGGAAGGATTCATTACCTTGGATGAGATTCCGGTGGAAACCCTGAATGCCTCACAACAGATGGCAGGGAAAAAGAAAGGCCGCAACGAACGGTTTATCGTATTAAACAAGCGTCTTGGCCGTGTAATGCCGGAATATGATGTGCCACTTCCGGATAAAACCGGACTAAAAACGGTTCTTGATTATTTGCAAAATCGTGCCCAGCAATTCTTGGGACGGCACAAAAGCCTCTGGTGGCTGGTAAGCAAACTAAAAAAGGACACTTCGCACTATGAATAAAATAGGAATACGGATAGGGACTGTAATCTTAACCTTTCTACTCTCCTATCCGTTGATGTCAATGGCTCAACCTCATTGCGTACGCAAGCTGACCAAAGAAACACAATCATGGTTGCAACGCCTGTATCAAGCAGCAAAAGAACATAAACCTTATTATAGCCAGTTTGACCAATATCCTGCGCGAAACCAGCGCACGCTTCAATCAACTTACACACGAAAGACAGGTGTGGATTTATTCATCTACGGACTGGATTTCTATTACGCTTCCGGTACTTGGTTTACGCCGTCTTATAAAGAAAAATGCCGAAACAATTTGGTTGCCATTGTAAAAGAAGCCTGGCACAAGCACAAAGCCATCCCTTGTTTTTCATGGCATCTGGAAAATCCATACGTTCCAACAGGATTCAACAACTATATGGGTTGCCGTTACCGGTATAGTGTGGAGGGATATCCTGCATCACATCGCTATGTGGTGAAGGAAATTCTGGAAGAGAAAGGGGATTCCTGTGGCTTTGGAAGCTATGGCAAGCAGAACAATCCGAAAGGTTATAAGAATCCTGCGGAATGGTTTGATGCCCGTTGCCGGGAAGTGGCTGGGATTATCCGTGAATTGAAGGACGAGGATGGCCGTCCCATTCCGATTATTTTCCGACTGTGGCATGAGTGTGAAGACAGTTGGCAATGGTGGGGAAAAAGCCATGTAAGTCCGGAAGATTATATCCGGTTCTTTCAACTGACAGTGGATAAAATAGAAAAATACACACGGACACATAATGTGCTTTATGCTTATAGTCCCGACCGCCATTGGAAGGATGAACAGAATTTCATGCTCCGTTATCCGGGAGACGAGTATGTGGAACTGATAGGGTTTGATGATTATTCCATAGGCAGCGATTCTGTAGCGTTGCAAGCTACCATAATCCGGGCAAAAACAGTGAGCAAACTGGCGGAACAGCATCAAAAAGTTGCAGCCCTGTTTGAAACGGCAAACTCAAAGAAAGCTACAAGTGACAGGTTCTTTCGTGATTTCCTTCAGCCAATCATTGAAGCAGTCGGGGTAGAATTTGGGTTGGTGCAACTTTGGTCAACAGGTAAACTCAATACACCAGAGGAAATAACCGACAGAACACTATTTCTAAAAAGTGGCATAGTCAAGATAATCGATAAGTAAAATAAAAATATGGAAAACAAGCAAAAAATAGGATGTGTCATAGCCTACACAGAAGGTCACAACAACTATGGCACTTCATTGCAAGGGTATGCCATGCTGAAAAAAATCCAGCAGTTGGGATACGAGGTAGAAGTGATACATTATGTCAAGCAGCTCTCTACCATACAGAAAATAAAGTTCGTGGCAAACGCCATACGTGCCGGGGAGTGGAAATCCATAGTTGCCCGCTTGACGGCGAAAAGAACATTGAAAAATTATCCGCAATATGCGGCTGGAATAGCCAAACGAACTAAAGCCGTGAATGCCTATAAAGCAAAGAAACTGTTGCCACTGTTTCACACTTATGTGGGGTATAATGCTTTACATAAAGGATCGCTCAATTATGACGCGGTGGTGGTAGGCAGTGACCAAGTATGGACACCGATGAGCCTGCCCAATAAGTTCTTCAATTTGTTGTTCGTGGATGACAGTGTACATAAGATAGCATACGCCTCTAGTTTCGGAGTGTCTGAAATTCCCTCTTTCCAACGTAAGGAAACAGGTCTTTATCTTGACCGCTTCTATAGAATCGGTGTCCGTGAAGAACGTGGAAAAGAGATTGTGGAGGAGCTTTCCCATCAAAAAGCGACAGTCGTGGCCGACCCTACTTTGCTGTTGACCCGCGAAGAATGGGAAGCGGAAATATCCGATGCCCGACCCAATGAAAGCGAACCGTATATTTTTTGCTATTTTTTGGGTACGAACCAAGAAGCAAGGAAAGCTGCAAACCAGTTGAGAAAACAGACCGGATACAAGATAATCACCATCCGCCACATGGATGAATATGTCCCTGAAGATGAACAGTTCGGCGATGAAGCACCGTATAATGTTGACCCGAATGATTTCGTCAAATATATAAGCAAAGCGGCATACGTCTGTACCGATTCATTCCATTGTACGGTGTTTTCCATTTTGTTCCACCGGCAGTTTATGACGTTTTACCGCTTTGCAGCAACGAACAAGACAGGAAGGAACTCACGGATTGATAGTCTGTTCAATATTCTTGGATTACAAGACAGGTTGTATATCGGAAATATATCCATTATAGGCAATCCAATAGCCTACGACAAAGTAGACAAAAGATTAAAAGGATTGAGAGAGAACTCGCTTGAATTTCTTAAAAACTGTTTTAAATAATATTGTTATCTAAAAAATATTTCCATACAATGATTCATATTCTTATGTGTGCCTCTTCTCTGAAAGTGAAAGGAGGTATGGTTTCTGTTGTCAAAAACTATTTAGCCTATCCGGATTGGGGCAATGTGAAAATCACGTTTATACCGACCCATATAGAAACAAACAAATATTTATTGGTGGGTTACTTTGCCATTGCTTATATCCGTATTCTTTGGCTGGCAATATGTGGAAAAATAAATATAGCCCATCTACATGTTGCTGAACGGGGAAGCTTTTACCGTAAAGCTTTTATCTTGCAGACATTGAAGCGTTTCGGGATAAAAGTCATATTGCATCATCACGGTGCCGAGTTTGATTTGTTTTATGACAAACTGTCTGATAAGCGAAAAGAATATGTGAATAAAATATTGCACATGGCAGACTTGAACATTGTGTTGAGTCAACGGCTTGTGCAAATGATAAAGGGGAAATCGCCTAAAGCCAAAGTGGAAGTATTATATAATGCAGTGAATGTTCCTCAAACAAATCCATACAATCTACAATCACGTAATGTACTTTTCTTAGGTAGGTTAGGGCACCGCAAAGGCACGTATGATTTGCTTGAGGCGATAAAAAACTTGGACAGAACTTTACCAGCTGACGTAAAATTCTACCTCTGCGGTGATGGCGAAGTGGAAGAAGTGAAAAAGAAAGTGGAGGAAATGAAAATCACGCATCGGATAGCTCATATAGGCTGGACTGACGGACAACAGAAGGAAAGTTTTATGGCACAAAGTATGATAAACGTATTACCATCATATAATGAAGGATTGCCTATGACTATTCTTGAAACAATGGCACATGGCATACCCAATATCAGTACATCAATCGCTTCTATTCCAGAAGTATTGCATGATGAAGAAAATGGTTTTTTGATTACTCCAGGAGATGTGGATACGCTTTGTAAACGCATATTACAACTCATAGATGATAATAGCTTACGTACCAGATTCAGCCAGGCATCTTATAAACTTGTAAAATATTCATTTTCGTTGAATGCAAACATCCAAAAACTTTCACGATTTTATAAAATATTAACAGAATAAGATTAAAGCATCAACTATGGGAAAAAATAAACCTAAAATCTGCCTTGTCAGTTCCTGTGGCGGTCACTTCATGGAACTGATGCAACTGCTTCCATTGGTACAAGGCAAGCGGTATTATATCGTCACCGAAAAGAACGTCGCATCAACCGGAGCGGTAAAGAAACATCCGCATCATTACTTGGTGCAGCAAGAACGTGGAGGAATCAGTTTCATCTTTAAGTTCGGATGGAACATCATTCTTTCTTTTATCTACTTCATCATTGAAAGGCCAACTACCATAATTACGACAGGTGCCGGTGCGTCATACCCAACTTGTCTGTTCGCCCGACTGTTCAAGAAACGAATCATCTATGTGGAGAGCTTTGCCAAGCTGGACAGTGAATCAGTTACAGGCAAGATGGTCTATCCCTTTGCCGACTATTTCTTTGTGCAGTGGCCGGAAATGAAGGAGGTCTATCCGAAAGCCATTTATAGCGGAAGCGTTTATTGATTGTTTATACAAGTGACTTCCCGACAAAGCCACATTCGTTCTTTGACTTATTGGAATTATGGACAAGATTAAATTGTTTGTCCCATTGGGAACACAGAAGTTCCCATTCGGGCGTATTATCACTGCCTTGAACTTGTTGATTGACCAAGGCAAATATAAAGCTGACGAGATAGTGATGCAATCCGCACTTTATCCGGTAAAACCGAAGTTCACGCATTTCGGACTGATTCCACACGAGGATTTCGACCGTTATATGCAAGAAGCTGAAGTGGTTGTCACTCATAGCGGTGTAAACTCCATTATATCATGTATGGAAATGGGCAAGCCATTGGTTGTTTGTCCCCGTCTGCATGAATACAATGAGCATGTGGACAACCATCAGATGGAAATAGCTACGCTCATGCATGACAAGTATGACGTGCTGATTTGTACGGAGATGAAAGATTTGCCGGAACTGATAGAGAAGGCAAAAGTGCACAAATATAAACCGTGGGTCAGCCATAGAGCGGAATTGCTTGATGCTATACGTGGGTTGATAATCTGACAGTCTCACAACAACGGTTGTAATGGCATTAAAAAAATACATAGCATTAGTCATTGGCAATAGTCACTATGATGAAGACTATTACAAAAATCTTGCGAATCCTCTGAATGAGGCAGACGCAATAGCCTGTGTTTTCTCAAAATTGAAATACGAGGTCATTATTAGAAAGGATTTGACATATAAAGAATATGTTACCACCTTTGATCACTTTTTGCAAAAGATACAAGACGCGAAAGCTGATGCTGCTATAATTTACTTTGCTGGACACGGATTGAATATAAATGCCCAAGATTGTCTAATAATGAAAGATACGCCTTCCTACGAAATGGGAAAAGTAGGGATTATTGACCTATCGGTTCCTATAAACAAAATATGCCAAAACCTCAATGCCGTTGGAAATCAGTTGAACATCATCATTATTGATGCTTGTAGAAACGACCCGAACCAAACCGTCCGTGGATTAGCTTCAACACAAGAAGCTTCATTATTCGGAATGGGAACAACAAACCATTTACCATACCAGACATTCATAGCCTATTCAACAGGCAATAGCTGTTCCTTTATTATATCTGCAAATACGTTATTCAAAGAATACAAACAAGAATGACCATTTTATAAACATCAACCTATAACCATTTGAAAGTAAACAGGATTCGCAAACATTCAAATTAGAGCTATCGATTAAAATACCCGTATTCACTACGAACCTCAAATTTTAAAACTGAAATAGTTTTGGAATAAAAAAAGTCCAGCACTTCACCGCATACAAATTTGCCTATCTCATCAAGTTTCCTTATCTTTGA
>ERZ779874.3678-NODE-3678-length-11159-cov-40.655530_pt1 | contig 11159 bp, 9 predicted proteins | sample MGYA00511031_ERZ779874 | MGnify/ENA primary metagenome ERZ779874 (study PRJEB29588, sample SAMEA2156850) | human gut metagenome | biome: human gut; feature: human-associated habitat; material: faeces | place: Denmark | collected 2008/2010 ...
CGTTATTATTCTTGATATGCGGTTTTGTAGGTTGGGTTCTTTTGATGATGATGGGGGTAGGATTGACAGACGCTTTTGGAACGGTGTTTTCCAGTATGGGGAATGCTGGTGTGGCTTTGGGGAATTATGGACCGGCATTTTCATGGAGCGGACTTCCTGACGGTGCCAAGTGGGTGCTTTCTTTTCTGATGTTGTTGGGCCGTTTGGAACTGTATGCTATCTTGTTGATGTTTGTTCCGAGTTTCTGGCATAACCGTTGAATTATATAAGGTAAGTAGATGTTGAGAATTAGTTTATATAATGTGTCGGTTCAGAAAATCTGTGTTTCTGGTAATATCATTTAATTTTGTACACTTACTTATATGAAAATATTGATAGTAGAAGATGACCGCGATTTGCGGGAGATAACTACCCGTTCGTTGGAAAAAGAGCGGTATGTAGTGTCACAGGCTCCTGATTATCGTACTGCCTTGCAGAAAGTAGAGGATTATGATTACGATTGTATCCTGTTGGATATTATGTTGCCCGATGGAAATGGTCTGAATTTGTTGAAAGAACTTCATGATTTGGGTAAGCGTACCAATGTGATTATTCTTTCGGCTAAGGATTCGCTGGAAGATAAAGTGGCGGGACTTGATCTGGGGGCTGATGATTATTTGCCCAAGCCTTTCCATTTGGCCGAACTGCATGCTAGATTGAAAAGTCTGTTCCGGCGCAGCCAGCGTGAAGGGGAGCATAAGCTTCAGGTAGGGAATATCGAATTGTTCCCCGATTTGTTCCGCGTACAGATAGCAGGCAGGCAGGTAGAGCTGAATCGTAAGGAATATGACATTTTATATTATTTCATGTCACGTCCCGGTAGGTTGGTCAATAAGAATACGCTTGCCGAGTCGGTATGGGGGGATCATATTGACCAGGTTGACAATTTTGATTTCATTTATGCGCAAATCAAGAATCTCAGGAAACGTTTGAAAGATGCAGGGGCTACTCCCGAATTGAAGTCTGTTTACGGTTTTGGTTATAAATTTGTAGTAGAATGAAGTTATCCCATCTTGTCTTATGGCGTTTGTCACTGGCATTGATTGTTGTATTGTCTGTATGGGCAGGTCTGTTTTATATGGCGGTGATGGAAGAGGTAAACGATGAAGTCGATGATTCACTCGAAGATTATTCCGAGCAGTTAATCATCCGTGCCTTGCAGGGTGAAGAGATGCCTGCCGCCAATAATGGCTCGAATAACCAGTATTACTTATACGAAGTGAGTAAAGAGTATGCGCTTTCTTATCCGCAAATAACTTATCGTGATGAAATGGTATATATTACAGAGAAGAAAGAAGAAGAACCTGCCCGTGTGCTCATTACTATTTTCCGGGCATCGAACGATCGGTATATGGAACTGGTGGTCTATACGCCTACGATTGAAAAGATGGATCTTCAACGTGCTATAACAGGATGGATTATATTCTTGTACGTGTTATTGTTGCTGGTCATTCTGTTGATAACGATGTGGGTCTATTACCGGAACATGAAACCTTTGTATCGTTTGCTGGGTTGGTTGGACCGTTATCGTTTGGGGCATCCGAACGAGCCTTTAGACAATCGGACAACTATTACCGAGTTCGGCCGGCTGAACGAAGCGGTAACAGATTTTGCCGGGCGTAATGAAAAGCTTTTCGAACAGCAAAAACAGTTTATCGGGAACGCCTCACATGAGATGCAGACACCGCTTGCCATTTGTCGTAACCGCATTGAAATGCTGATGGAAGACGATGGATTGTCCGAACGTCAATTGGAGGAACTGGCAAAGACACATCGTACTTTGGAAAACCTTACCCGCATGAACCGTTCATTATTGCTTCTGTGCAAGATAGAAAACGGGCAATACATGGATAAACATGCCGTTTGTCTGGATGAAGTCCTGAAACATTACCTCTCCGACTATCAGGAAGTTTATGCTTATCGGAATATACACGTAGAGATGCAGGTTACGGCTTCTTTCTGTGTGGAAATCAATGACTCTTTGGCTTCGGTCTTGGTGACTAATTTATTGAAAAATGCTTTTGTGCATAATGTTGATGGCGGACTTATCCGGATTATTATCGACAGAAATGTTTTCTGTATCTGCAATACGGGAAACGAGCCTTTGGACGGTATCCGTATTTTCGAACGTTTTTATCAAGGGACCAAAAAAGAAGGGTCTACAGGCTTGGGGCTGGCTTTGGTCGACAGCATCTGCAAGACCAATCATCTGGCTATCCGATATTTTTATGAAAAAGAAATGCATTGTTTCGAGATTTCAAAATCTTTTCAGATTCCTTCTTCATCTTTGCAATGAAAACAAATGATAAATGTATTAACCATTAAAAGCAAATTTGATATGAAGAAGTGGATTTTATTATTGGTATGTGTGTTAGGTATCCAGGCAGTGGCATTGGCAGACAATGACAAACCCATTCAGATAGGGCAGTTGCCAACGAAGGCTCAGACTTTCATTACTACGTATTTCAAAAATCATAAGGTGGCTTTGGCCAAGATGGAGTCAGGGTTATTTTATAAGACATACGATGTGATTTTTACCAACGGTGAGAAACTGGAGTTTGACAAGTCGGGTGAATGGACCGAAATCAAATGTAAAATGTCTGCGGTGCCAGTACAGGCTATTCCTGCTGAAATCCGTTCGTATGTTTCGGCCAATTATCCTGAAGCGAAAATTCTGGAAATCGAACGTGACGGAAAAGAGTATGATGTGAAATTGTCCAACCGTTGGGAAATCACGTTTAACAACAAGTTTCAGGTGATTGATATAGACGATTGATTGGACGTGATGTATCTCCTGTAAGCTGATACTGTTTTACAAGCAGAGACACAAATATAAGGGAAATAACCTATATATTTGTGTCTCTGTATTTTTTATGGATGTCCGCCAACAATCAATACATACCCCTGAAAAATGAATATATACTGCATCCGCAGTTGAATATATACTGCATTCGCGGTTGAATATATACTGCATCCGCCTACGAATATATCTTCATCGGCAAATGCAGTACTACTGCGTTTTTAACCCCGTCGGATTGGCTGATGGCGGACATTCATATAAGCTCAAAATTATGAATTCATACTCATTAGGAATTCATCGTTGTCTTTGGTTTTTTCCAAGTGCTCTTTTACTGAATTCATTGCTTCGATCGGGTTCATGTCTGCAAGGAATTTGCGCAGAATCCACATACGGTCCAAAGTCGTTTTGTCAAGAAGCAAGTCGTCACGACGCGTACTTGATGCTGTCAGGTTGACTGCAGGGAAGATGCGTTTGTTGCTCAGGTTACGGTCAAGCTGAAGCTCCATATTACCTGTACCTTTGAATTCTTCAAAAATTACTTCGTCCATTTTCGAACCTGTATCAATCAGAGCCGTAGCGATGATGGTAAGCGAACCTCCTCCTTCGATGTTACGGGCAGCTCCGAAGAAACGTTTCGGCTTGTGCAGTGCATTGGCGTCTACACCTCCTGATAATACTTTTCCCGATGCCGGAGAAACTGTATTATAAGCACGTGCCAGACGGGTGATAGAATCGAGGAAGATAACAACGTCGTGTCCGCATTCTACCATACGCTTTGCTTTTTCTAAAACGATACCTGCTATCTTCACGTGACGTTCTGCAGGTTCGTCAAATGTAGAAGCGATGACCTCGGCATTGACGCTGCGCGACATATCGGTTACCTCTTCCGGGCGCTCGTCTATCAGCAGCATAATCATGTATACTTCCGGATGGTTGGCTGCGATGGCATTGGCAATGTCTTTCATCAGGATTGTTTTACCGGTTTTAGGTTGTGCCACAATCAGTGCACGCTGTCCTTTTCCAATAGGGGTAAACAAGTCTACAATGCGTACCGACAGGTTGTCGTTGTTACTTGTGCAAAGTTTGAATTTTTCATCAGGAAACAGAGGAGTCAGGTGGTCGAACGGTACACGGTCACGTACCAGTTCTGGGGGCAGTCCATTGATTTTCGAGACTTTGACCAAGGGGAAATATTTTTCTCCTTCTTTGGGTGGGCGAATGGTTCCATCTACCACGTCACCCGTCTTTAGTCCGAAAAGTTTTATTTGTGATTGAGATACGTAAATGTCATCGGGTGAAGAGAGATAGTTGTAATCCGAAGAACGGAGGAAACCATATCCGTCGGGCATGATTTCCAATACGCCTGAGCCTTGCAGGATATCATCAAATTCATAAGGCTTTTCTACAGGTTTAATTGGTGCTGTTTCGGCAGCAATTGTAGCAGGCAAGTTTTCTGTTGTAGCCTGTGTCGCCTGGTTGGCAGTCGGGTTATTGGTGCGTCCGTTAGCTTGCCGGTTATTGTTGTTATGGCGTTGTTGGCGTTGTTGGAAACGGTTGTTTGTCGGTTTGTTATCTTTCTCAGTGATGACCGGTTGTTCCATTTTGGTAGCTTCAAACTTACCGAGCAATTCGGTAGGTAATTCTACTTTATCAGATGGAAGGTCTTCGATAGGAATAAAATCATCTACATTTGCCATATCCAGTTCCGGAAGTTCTGGTTCGTTTTCGGTTGCCGGAATTTGTTCGGCTGGAGTTTGAAAAAGTGTATTTTCATTCTTTTGGGCTTGTTCTTTTGCCAAAGTCGTTTTGTTTTTGCTTCCAGGTTTTCTTCCCCGTTTGGCTTTGGGCTTTTCTTCCGGTGCAGGTGCCGGACTGCTTTCCTGTTCTGTCGCAACAGTTTCTGTCTCTACCAGATTATCTACTTTGAATAAAGGAGCCGGTGCCGGGAGTGGGGGAGTGTTTGCTTCTAGCTTTTGTGCCTTGTCTTTAGTGGCTGTATATACTTTGTCTCCTTCTTTTTTTACACTGATTCGTGAACGTTTGCGGGGTTGTCCTTCTTTCCGTTCCTCATTAGTCTTTGTAGCAGAAGCCTTTTGGGTAGCTCCTACAATAGCTTGTTCGTCTAAAATGCGATACACCAGTTCTTCTTTGGGTAAGGTACTGGTTTTTTTCAGTCCCAACTCTTTGGCAATCTGTTGCAATTCGGACAAATCTTTGTCGTTTAATTGAATAATGTTATACATAAGTATAGGTGTAATGAATTGTAATTGTGTAATTTTGTAAGCGTGCATTATTACGATGCGACCATCTGTTGTGGATGTGCGTCGTTAAAGATTGGACACTTATCAATAATTACGGATTTAATGATTAGTTTTTGATTCTTTGTTTGAAGTGAGTTTGCAAACTGTTTTCGTTTGTCTCACGTATTGACACTACAAAAGTAGGTATTTTTTTCAATATCCTATAGGTTTTCGTTAATTTTTTTTTGAATATTTCCTTTGATTGGCAGAAAAGTGCTAATTTAGCACTGAATTTTCAAGCGAGGTGGATAAGCTCCGGCTATTTCTTCGCTTGTTGTTTAGTAATAATTAAAAAAAACAATTGTAACAATGAAGAAAGTGATTTTTACAGAAAAGGCTCCTGCTGCCATTGGTCCTTACAGTCAGGCAATCGAAGCGAACGGAATGGTTTTTGTGTCCGGACAGTTACCGGTTGACCCGTCTACAGGAGAGTTTGCTCCTGGTGGCGTGGCAGAGCAAACTACCCAATCGTTCGAAAATATTAAGAACATTCTGGCAGAGGCAGGCCTGACCACGGCAAATATAGTGAAGACTACGGTGTTTTTGTCGGATATGGCATTGTTTGCCGAGATGAACGGTGTGTATGCCAAGTATTTTGAGGGAGATTTTCCGGCACGTTCGGCCGTAGCAGTGAAGGCATTGCCTAAAGGTGCATTGGTAGAAATCGAATGCATTGCGGTGCGATAAACTGATTGGTTCGCAGCACAGGTGCAGGCAGGTCTATGTCTTTGCAGCCTGTGAGGCGAATCTTTTTTGTATCTGATTATGAACTATCGGAATCTGTTGTCTCACGTGGAAAACAAATGGAAACTTGCCACATTTTTGCTGGCAGGAGTTATCGTGTTGGCCTCATTAGGGTATATTTACCGTTACGAACCTTTCCGTTCGGATTTCGAGATTACGGACGAGTTGGGCGGAAACATCTTTCCGGTGACGATACTTTCCACTGCCACAACGGATGCCGAACTTGTTCTTCCTTCTGATACCGGTTATATAGGCAATCCGAAATCGTGCATCGGTATTCGTATCAAGAATATGCATCCGAACAGCAAGTTACACATCGAGGTGGAAGAAACTCCGTTTTTTTCCCGTTCGGTATCCGAGTTTGTGTTGCCCGAAGCACGAAAGGAATATTTGGTCTTTCCGGATATTATATGGAAATATGAAACGTTGCGCGAGCACACGCAGCCACTTCCGGTTACCGTGTCTGTTTCGGTCCGGCTGAACAATCACGAGCTGGGTAGCAATGTCCGTACGTTTTCCGTACGCAGTATTAATGAATGCCTGCTGGGGTATATGGACAGCAAGATGAAGTTTCATGATACCGGAAAGTTTTTTGCAGCCTATGTGAACGAAGACAATCCAAATATAGATGTGATATTGCGCGAAGCGTTGAACACGCGTATCGTCAATCGTTTCTGGGGTTATCAGAGCAAGAACAGCGATGTGGTCGACAAACAGGTGTATGCCCTGTGGTACGTATTGCAGAAAAGAGGATTCAAGTACAGTTCCATCAGCAATACCAGTCTTTCGTCGAACGTTGTGTTTTCGCAGCGTGTACGTACATTCGATGATGCGATGGCTTCGGCACAAATCAACTGTGTAGATGGGAGCGTGCTTTTTGCTTCCTTGCTGAAGGCTATCAACATCAATCCCATTCTGGTGCGTACCCCCAAACACATGTTTGTGGGTTACTATACAGACCGTATGCATCAGAATATCCATTTTCTGGAAACTTCGATGATAGGAGATGTCAACTTAGACGATTTTTTCCCAGAAGAGAAACTCGATTCTACCGTGGCAGGCAAGTCACAAGAAAGTATGTCACGTTTTGTATTCGAGAAATCGAAGGAATATGCTACTCGTATTTATAAGGAGAATGAAGCCTTGATACATTCGGGCAAGGTTAATTACATGTTTCTGGAAATAGACAAGGCTATCCGTGCCCAGATTCAACCAATAGGAAAATAATAACAAAGGAATACATGGAAAAGAATAAAAGAACATATATCTCGCCGGGGGCATGGTTTTTACTGGAATACCCGTCCGATTGGCGCGAATTTGAAGATACAGAAGAAAGTTTCTTGTTTTATAATCCCGACAAGTGGACAGGCAATTTCCGCATATCTGCCTATCGGGGTGAAAGACGTGATTATGCAAAAGCTTGCATGGAAGACGAGCTGTCACATACACGGGGAGCAAAGTTGGTGCAGGTCGGACGCTGGAAATGTGTGTATCTGTCCGAAAGTTTCCAAGAGAACGGAACCTGGTACACATCACATTTCTGGATAACAGGGTTGGATGCCGTATCTATAGAATGTTCGTTTACGGTAGCAAAAGGGGAAAGCATCAGGGTAGGTGAGGAAATCATAGCTTCGCTTAAGGTACGGAAAGCAGATGAAAAGCCTTGGAAAGCGGTTATTCCGGTAAGAGTGCTCGAAATCAATACCATTAATGAAGCATACGACTGGGCTGTTTCTGCCATCAAAAAGCAGTTGGCGAAAGACTTTACTGGTACCGAGGCAGATATCAGCAATATTCAGAAAGTGATGGATAGCGGTCATTTCAAACCTGGCCAGCGTCAGGTGTGGGAGAGTTTTGGTATAGTTTTTGGTACCATTCTGGTAAATGAAATGGACGGCATGGACTGGGTAACGGTTATCGACGGGAAACAGGAATATCCTGCCTTGCGTTTTTCAGATACCAATGTAATGGTCTGTCCCACCAGACTTGTATGGGATAAGGTAAAGAATGGAGAAGTCTGCCGCTTAAAAGATGAATACTTACGTGTGCGCGGCGAGGTCGAAAAGGTACTTTCAATATAAAGATATGGTTGCTTATTTACAAGTAGAGAATTTGACCAAGTCATTCGGTGACTTGGTGTTATTCCGTCAGATTTCCTTTGGTATCGCGCAAGGGCAACGTGTCGGACTGATAGCCAAGAATGGAAGCGGTAAAACTACTTTGTTGAATATACTGGCAGGGAAAGAAGGGTACGACGAAGGGCAAGTTACTTACCGGCGCGATTTACGTGTGGGATACCTCGAACAAAGTCCGGTCTATCCTTCCGGACTGACTGTGCTGGAGGCTTGTTTTCATCGTGGAAATGCCGTAGTAGAACTTATCAAGGAGTATGAGGCTTGCATGGCTGCTCCGGGCAATCCTGGGCTTGATGTGCTTTTAGAACGGATGGAGCATGAAAAAGCATGGGATTATGAGCGGAAAGTGAAACAGATACTCTCGCAACTGAAAATCCGTGACTTCAGCCAGTTGGTAGAGAACCTCTCCGGCGGGCAACTGAAACGGGTAGCATTGGCGAATGTACTGATTACCGAGCCTGATTTGCTTATTTTGGATGAGCCTACCAACCATCTTGACCTGGATATGATAGAATGGTTGGAAGGATACTTGAACCGTTCCAAACTCAGTTTGCTGATGGTTACGCACGACCGCTATTTTCTTGACCGTGTGTGTGCTGAAATTATGGAGATAGATGGTCAGCAGCTGTATTCTTATAAAGGAAATTACAGCTATTACTTAGAGAAACGACAGCAGCGTGTCGATGCTGCCAATGCCGAAATAGCGCGTGCCAATAATTTATATCGCACAGAACTGGAGTGGATGCGCCGGATGCCGCAGGCACGTGGACACAAGGCACGCTATCGTGAGGAGGCTTTTTATGAGCTGGAAAAAGTGGCTAAGCAGCGTACTTATGATTCGAGTGTGAAGCTGGATGTGAAAGCCTCCTATATCGGTTCGAAGATTTTCGAGGCAGACCATTTGTGTAAACGTTATGGGGATATTACAATATTGGAAGACTTTTCATACATTTTTTCCCGTTACGAGAAGATGGGTATCATCGGGAACAACGGTACAGGAAAGTCCACCTTCATTAAAATACTGATGGGACTGGAAAAGCCCGACAGTGGAACGCTCGATATCGGTGAGACGGTCCGTTTCGGCTATTATTCGCAGGAAGGGTTGAAGTTTGACGAGCAGATGAAAGTAATCGATGTCATTACATCGGTAGCGGAAGTCATTGAGCTTGGGAATGGCAAGCGGCTTACGGCTTCGCAGTTCTTGCAGCATTTTCTTTTCCCGACCGAAAAGCAGCACAGTTACGTATATAAGTTGAGTGGGGGAGAACGGCGCAGGCTGTATTTGTGCATGGTCTTGATGAAGAATCCCAATTTCCTGGTGCTCGACGAGCCGACGAACGATTTGGATATTGTTACGCTTCAGGTGCTGGAAGAATACTTGCAGAGTTTCAAGGGGTGTGTCATTGTTGTGAGTCACGACCGGTATTTTATGGATAAGGTAGTCGATCACTTGCTGGTGTTCAATGGTCAAGGTGATATCCGCGATTTCCCGGGAAACTATACAGATTATCGTAGTTGGAAGGCTGCAAAAGAAGTGTTCGAAAAAGAGAATGCTCCAAAGCCTAAAAAAGAGAACAAGCCACAGCGCGAACGTCCCGAAGGCAAACGCCGTATGACTTTCAAGGAGCGGAAAGAGTTCGAACAGTTGGAACAGGAGATTGCTGCTTTGGAAGAAGAAAAGAAAAACATCGAGGCTGCTTTGTGCAGTGGAACGCTGGGTGTGGACGAGTTGACCGAGAAGTCCAAACGTCTTCCCGTCCTCAACGATGAACTCGATGAAAAGAGTATGCGTTGGCTGGAGTTGAGTGAGATAGAGGGATAAAAACTATATCGAAAGAAATGCTTGAACCGTACCGGATGAGGGGAAACTCTCATGTACGGTTCTTAGACGGAGTTGCACTCCTAACTTGACGGTGGGACTCTGCCATGCACAGTAGAAGTGAAAACTTTAGCAACTTCACCGTATACAAATTTGTGAATGTTCGCTAATATTCCTATCTTTGAGGCATGAAGAGAAAAGAAAGATACATGGCGCATTTTGTAAACCCGTTTACGGATATCGGCTTCAAGATCATCTTCGGGCAACCTGCCAGCAAGGAACTGCTCATTACCTTGCTGAACGAGCTGCTTGCGGGGGAGCATCACATTGAAGACCTGACGTTCATCGACAAGGAAGACAATTCGGACAACGTAAACGACAGGGGGATTATCTTCGACCTGTATTGCCTGACTTCGAGCGGGGAATACATTATCGTGGAGATGCAGAACCGGTGGCACAGCAATTTCCTGGACCGTACGCTGTATTACGTGTGCCGTGCCATCAGCCGGTTGATAGAACGTCCCATAACGGATGAAGTGGAATTGCCGGCTGGAGGAAAAGACAGTGTGTCGGACACGGTAAGTGAAGCACCACTCCGCTACGGTGACCGCTACAAACTCTCAACCGTGTACGGAATATTCCTGATGAACTTCAAGGAAGGGAAGTTAGAGCCGAAATTCCGTACGGACACGGTAGTGGCAGACCGTGAGAACGGGCGGACGGTGAACCCGCATTTCCGGCAGATATACTTGCAGTTCCCTTACTTTACCAAGCAGCTGGAGGAATGCGAGACATTGTATGACAAACTAATCTATGCACTGAAGAATATGAACGAATGGAACAGAATGCCGGATGCGCTGAAAGAACAGGTGTTCAAGCATCTGGAACGGCTGGCTGCCGTAGCGAACCTGTCGGAAGCGAACCGTGTGGCTTATGACAAGGCAGTAGACCGCTTCTATGTGAGCCGGATTTACGAGGAGGACATGCAGAATAAGGTAGAGGACGCGATGCGGGAAGGAAGAGAAAAGGGCATGCGAGAAGGAAGAGAAAAGGGCATGCGAGAAGGAAGAGAAGAAGGCATGCGGGAAGGAAGGGAAGAAGGCAAGAAAGAAGGCAAGAAAGAAGGCAAGAAAGAAGCCAAATTGGAGGATGCACAAAACTTTAAGCGCTTAGGTGTCCCTGCAGATATCATAGCAAAAGCTACCGGACTTAGTGCGGAAGAAATAGCAAAGCTTTAAGAAAAATGGCCTCTACGGCACAAAATCTTGTGGTGTTGTACCATTAAACAGGCTGTAGGGGACATTGTTCCTGTGGCAGAATGT